>Ga0209922_100087_pt1 | contig 318315 bp, 270 predicted proteins | sample ThiBiot_500_biof_FD_183946 | JGI IMG/M metagenome (GOLD analysis project Ga0209922, IMG submission 183946) | Wastewater bioreactor microbial communities from Cape Town, South Africa - Thiocy_expt_500_biof (SPAdes) | ecosystem: Engineered > Bioreactor > Thiocyanate-remediating >... | reverse complement strand
ACTTTACATACCCACAACCCCGTAAAGACTATCCGCGAAGATCTTCCAAGTCAAGCAGTTTGTCTCCCGCCGCCAGCGCCAACTTGCCAGCGCGCCCTCCCAATGTCGCCTCCGCCGCAAACAGGGGGTTTTTGCATGGGAGAGCATATCTTATGCCAGGAGAGTATATAGGCCTTAATCAATAGCTTGGAGCCGAAACCAGAGTCCGGGAGGAAGAGATGTAAAAAAAATCGACTACTGAAAAATCCGGATCAGAAGTGTCCGAATCAGGGCTTTCAAGATGTGGCGCAAGCAAGTTCAAAGCCCTTCATCTCGTTTAAATCCTATCCTTACACGAAATACCACGCGTTCCCCTGCCATATGACATGATCTGCAACGACAAACAGAGGAACGATAGCAGCGCCGGCAGATAGAACGCCCGTAGAGCAGGCAACCCAAAACGATAATGTGCAAAAAATTGGGATATCGCTGGGTCTTCGGGAGATAATGCGTTGGAATTTGAGCAGCGCCACTATGCTTTAATGTTCATCATACGCGTTGCAATCGATGTGCCCGTGGATACGTTATTCGACTATCTTGTGCCGGAAATCGGACTGCAGGATATCGGGGTTCGCGTGCGGGTACCATTTGGCAAAAAAGCGGTTACGGGAGTGGTCATGGAAATCATTCCCTATTCTTCCGGTTCCCGCATTCCCTCCATTAAGCTCAAATACGCTATCGAAATATTCCGGGACATCGCTCCGCTACCCGAACCGCTGCTCGATCTGTTTCGCTTCTGCAATGCGTACTACCATCATCCAATAGGACAAGTGGTGATGAACGGATTGCCCGGCAGGCTGCGGGAAGGCAAGCCATTGGTGAAAAATTCCCCTGCCGGCCTTCGGTATCGGCTGACCGATGCCGGCCGCAGCGTGGATGTATCTTCCATTCCAGCTCGCAGTATTGTGAAACGCCGGCTGCTGGCAAGACTTGGAGAGGGAATGCCGCTTTGCCGGGAGGAGATAAAGCAATCCTCGGTGCGCGCCCTCCACACGTTAAAGGAGTTTCTGGCGCTGGGCTGGGTCGAGGAGGAAGCTGTCTCACCACCTGCCGCCCCTGCCGCATTTCCAGTCAGTACTTCCTATGACGCGAATGGCGCAAAGCGCGCGGCAATAATCGATGAGGCAACTGTTCCAACTCTTACCAGGGAACAGCAATGTGCCTTCGATGCAATTGGCGCGCAAACAGGCCGGTTCAAGCCATGGTTGCTGCATGGCATAACCGGCAGCGGCAAGACAGAGGTGTATCTGAGGCTGATTTCCTTATTGTTGCGGCAGGGACGCCAAACGCTGGTGCTCGTTCCCGAAATCAATCTGACGCCGCAGCTGGAAGCGATCTTTCGCTCGCGCTTTCCGGCGGCGCGGCTGATAAGCCTCCACAGCGGACTCAACGCTTCCGCCCGAGCCGCGGGATGGGTACAGGCGCAGCAGGGAAATGCGGAAATAATACTTGGCACCCGGCTTGCGGTATTCACCCCCATGCCAGGGCTGGGCCTGATCATCGTGGACGAGGAACAGGATACCTCGTTCAAGCAGCAGGAAGGCTTGCGCTATTCGGCGCGGGACGTAGCGATCTTTCGCGCCAAGCGCGCAGGTATTCCGATAATACTGGGCTCGGCCACGCCTTCACTTGAAAGTTACTACAACTCCATTACCGGCCGCTATTCGAGATTGCGGCTGGCATCCCGTGCAGTGAGCAATGCCGTGCCGCCGGTCGTGCGTTGCATCGACGCACGCACTGCAAAAATCACCGAAGGCCTTTCCGAGCCTCTGGTCGCCGCACTGGAAAAACGTCTTGCTTCGGGCGAACAAAGCCTGGTTTTCATAAACCGGCGCGGTTATGCACCTGTGCTATGGTGCGGAGCATGCGGCTGGATAGCGCCATGCCACCGATGCAGCAGCCGCCTGGTAGTCCATCTGCGAGAAGAAAAATTATGCTGCCATCATTGCGGCCACGAGGAGCGCTTTCCCGGCGCCTGCCCGGAATGCGGCAATCAGGATCTCGCGCCATACGGCCACGGAACGCAGCGGGTTGAAACGGCGCTGGAGCAACGCTTCCCGAAAGCGAGAATCGTGCGCATAGACCGTGACAGCATTCGCCGAAAGGATGCCTGGCAACACATGCTGAAAAACATCCAGGAACAGCGCGTCGATATTCTCGTGGGAACACAGATTCTTGCGAAGGGGCACGATTTCCCGAATCTTTCCCTTGTCGCCATACTGAATTCCGACGCATCGCTTTTCAGCACCGATTTCCGTGCATCCGAGCGGGCATTCGCGCAGTTGATGCAGGTAGCTGGCCGCGCCGGGCGGGCGAGCATCCCTGGAGAAGTGCTGGTCCAAACCGGGTTTCCTGCTCATCCGTTGTATGAAGCACTGAAGAAGCACGATTATGACTCGCTCGCGCAGACACTGCTGGCTGAAAGAAAAACCGCCGGATTTCCGCCGTTCGTCCATCAGGCGTTACTGCGGGTGGAAGCGCAGCGGATGGAAATCGCCCTCGATTACCTTGCCAGAGCAGCAGCAATCCTGAATCCTCCCCGGCAGGTTAATGTATTCGATCCTGTTCCCGCGCAAATGGCGCGTCTCAGGGGAATGGAGCGTGCCTACCTGCTGATACAGTCCGGCTCGCGCAGAAAATTGCAGGAATTCCTTGCTGCATGGCGGGTAAAGCTGGCGGAGCTTCCGGGACGAAAGGTGCGCTGGAGCCTGGATGTCGATCCGGTGGAGTTCTGAAAAGAAATACCCGATTCATGCCGCCGTTGCCGGGTACCCGTCGTTGAAGTCTCCGCTGGTGCGATCTCCCTGAAACCGGCCGAGGACTTTGGCTCACCCTCAGCAGTCAGCGTATCTCTGCCAGCAGTCTGCTCATCATTTGCTCTGCCTGGCCGCGGTAGCCCCCACCGAACAAATTAAGATGATTCAATACGTGATAAAGGTTATAAAGCGTCTTGCGAACGCTGTAGCCCGCATCGAGCGGATAGGCTTCCCGGTAAGCGGCATAAAAGGCTGTGGAGAATCCGCCAAAAAGCTCCGTCATGGCGATGTCCGTCTCCCGGTCGCCGTAATAGGTAGCCGGATCAAACACCACCGGCTGCCCCGAAACATCAAAACTGTAATTGCCACTCCACAAGTCACCATGCAGCAATGCGGGAGCTGGCTGTTGTCCGGGAAAAAAAGCTTGCAGATGCATCATGAGCCGCTCACCCAATGCCTGTAATTTTCCCGCATATCCATTGGCCCTGGCCAATTCCAGCTGATAACCCAGACGGTGCTTGCGCCAGAATTGGAGCCAGTCCGAAGAAGGTGTGTTGATCTGTGGCGTAGCGCCAATGGTGTTTTCGCGTTTCCAGCCGAATGTCTGCGAAACCGCTCTGTGCATGGCGGCAAGCCCCGATCCCAGAGCCGCCGCGCCCCGATCTGAACCGGAAACCATCTTTATATACTCCAGCACGAGCCAGGATCGGGCATCATTCCTTCCCCAACATAAGGGGAAGGGAACCCGCAAGGTGCCGGAAGCCTGGATTTCCATCAGGCTGGCGGCTTCTGCTTCGAACATCGCCAAACTTTCGGTATTGTTCAGCTTCACAAAAAACTGCTGTCCATTTCCTTCGACCAGGTGTGCCTGGTTGATGCAGCCTCCACCAATGGACGAAACCCTATTTACAGCAAATGGAATTTTTGTCGCGGTGGAAATTTGCGCACCGATGTTTTCCCAAGGGTACGCCGGGTTCCGATCTTGCATGGGGATTACTTGGAATTATTTAGCGATGGGGGCGTTTCGGGACAACCACTCGCGCGCCTGCCGAATGGCACGTGTTACCTGTGACGGAGCCGTACCTCCGACATGATCCCGGCTGCTTGCAGAGCCTTCCAGGGTGAGGATCTGAAAAATATCGCTGTCTATCAGATCCGAGAAATTTTTTAATTCGGATAACTCGAGCGCGCCAAGATCCCGGTGTCCACTATCCGCGAAACGTACTGCCCGGGCCACGATTTCATGGGCTTCGCGAAATGGCAAGCCCTTTTTTACCAGGTAATCGGCCAGATCGGTAGCCGTCGCATAACCGCGCATCGCCGCATTGCGCATGGCCTCCTTCCTGACGCGAATCCCCGCCAGCATGTCAGCATAAATGCGCAGGGTATCGGTAAGCGTATCGACCGTATCGAATAATGGCTCCTTGTCTTCCTGGTTATCCTTGTTATAAGCAAGCGGCTGGCCTTTCATCAGGGTGAGCAGGGCAACGAGATGTCCATTGATCCGTCCGGTCTTCCCACGCACCAGCTCCGGCACATCCGGGTTCTTCTTTTGCGGCATGATGGATGACCCGGTACAAAAGCGGTCGGCAAGATCGATAAAACCAAACGAAGGATTCATCCATAAAATCAGCTCTTCCGACAATCGGGACAGGTGGGTCATGATGAGCGCCCCGGCCGCGCAAAATTCGATGGCGAAATCCCGATCGGAAACGGCATCCATGGAATTGCCGCAAACACCGTCAAATCCCAGCAGCTTCGCCACCATTTCACGATCGATGGGATAGCTGGTCCCCGCAAGCGCTGCTGCCCCCAGGGGGAGGAGATTTACCCGCTTGCGGCAATCGGCCAGCCGTTCGACATCGCGTTTCAGCATTTCGAAATACGCCATGAGATGGTGGCCAAAAACAATTGGCTGCGCCACCTGCAGATGCGTGAAGCCGGGCATCACCGTATCCGCGTGCTTCTCAGCCAGATCGAGCAATGCTTTCTGCATGGCCTGGACGAGCCCTATAATGTCGTCGATCGACGCGCGCAGATAGAGCCGAATGTCGGTAGCCACCTGATCATTGCGCGATCGCGCAGTATGCAGGCGTTTACCGGCATCCCCCACCAGACTGGTGAGCCGCTTTTCAATATTGAGATGCACGTCTTCCAGCTCCAGCGACCAGGCGAATTCCCCGCGATCGATTTCTTCGCTTATCTGGCGCAGGCCCGACTCGATCGCAACCAGATCATCTGCTCCAATGATGCCCGTTGCCGCAAGCATGCTTGCGTGTGCAAGCGACCCCTCGATATCATGACCTGCCAGCCTCCGGTCGAAACTGACTGACGCCGTATAACGTTGCACCAGCGCGGATACCGGCTCATCAAATCGGCCTGACCAGGTTTTGGTGTTCTTTTCTATTAGCCTATCCCCCTTGCGTTATTGTTTTTTTCAATTGCCATGGATATGAAGCGTAAAACCCTGCGACTGATGGTAGGAGCTCGCCTGCGTTTCCGCAGCCGCCTTGCATGCCATTGCGCTACCCGGTGAAATAATTACAATGAAACAAATCCCGAGACGAGTATAAAACAAAATATCGGGACATGCCTTTGCATACTCCAAATGCTTGCAAAATCTCAGACTTCCGCATGCTCCTGGAATACCAGGCCCGCGTGCTCCCGCATCCGGTGAAACCGGATGGATTTCCAGCTCTCTTCGGCAACGCTTAGTTCCGCCGCAAAGGAAGCCAGAAAGGTGGGAGCGTTGACAGCGTCGTAGGCAATCCGGTGGGCATTCGTGTCGATGAAACGTTTCAGTTCTCTGGAATCCTCCGCGGTAACCCATCGCGCCAACTGATATTTTGCGGGGATGAGACGCGCTTCCACGCCATATTCGTGCTTGAGCCGGTGAGCCACGACCTCGAACTGTAGAGTGCCAACCGCGCCAAGCAACAGAGAGCCGCCGCCATGTGGCCGGAAAACCTGGATGGCGCCTTCTTCGCCTAATTGGGCCAGTCCCAGCTTGAGCTGCTTGCTGCGCATCGGGTCGGCCAGCTCCACAGACTGGAATATTTCCGGCGCGAAAAATGGCAGGCCGGTGTATTGCAGACGCTCGCCTTCTGTCAGCGTATCTCCCAGCTGGATCGTCCCGTGATTGGGAATGCCTACGATATCTCCGGGATAAGCGGTTTCAAGCAGTTCGCGCCGCTGCGAAAGAAAAGACACGACGCCGTTGGTGCGAATATCCTTTTCGTTACGCACGATTCTCAGGTTCATTCCGCGGTCGAAGCGGCCGGAACAGATTCGCACGAAGGCGATGCGATCCCTGTGGGCTGGATTCATGTTGGCCTGGATCTTGAAGACGACGCCGGTCAACCTGGGTTCATCCGGCTGCACCTCCCGTTGCAACGCCTTGTGGGAGGCCGGCGAGGGCGCAAGATCAACCAGCGCATCCAGTATCTCGCGCACGCCAAAATTGTTGATGGCGGAACCGAAGAATATTGGCGTCTGGCGCCCGGCAAGAAAAGCTGCGCGATCGAATTCCTGGGAGGCGCCTCGTATCAATTCGATTTCCTGGCGCAGGATGTCAGCTTTATTCCCGAAACGCGCGCCCATTTCCGGATTGTCCAGGCTCTCGATCATTTCATCGGCATCATCCAGCCTGTCAGCTCCAGGGTGAAAAACGCGCATCCGGTCGCTTCGCAGGTCGAACACCCCACCGAAACCCCTGCCCATGCCCATCGGCCAGGTAAAGGGTATAGCGGCCATTCTGAGCGTGCGTTCAATTTCATCGATGAGATCAAGGGGCTCGCGCACTTCCCTGTCCATTTTGTTCACGAACGTGAGGATGGGAGTATTGCGGGCGCGGCAAACCTCGAGCAGCCGCAATGTTTGCGCTTCCACTCCATTTGCCGCATCGATCACCATCAGCGCAGCGTCCACCGCTGTCAGCACCCGGTAGGTATCCTCGGAAAAATCCTGGTGCCCCGGTGTATCCAGCAAATTGATCACGCAGTCCCTATACTCCATCTGCATAACAGAGCTGGCCACCGAAATGCCCCGCTGCTTTTCGATTTCCATCCAGTCCGAAGTGGCATGGCGGGTCGCCTTGCGCGCCTTGACGCTGCCGGCGATATGGATCGCTCCCGCAAAGAGCAGCAGCTTTTCCGTCAGTGTCGTTTTCCCCGCGTCAGGGTGAGAAATAATGGCAAACGTGCGGCGTCGCGCAACTTCCTGGGCAACTGTCATGATATTCCTATGTATTTCTATGCTTGCGCTTGTACTTCTGCTTGCGCTTCTCCCGATGCCGAGGCATCCTGGGGATACAGATAGCAGCGCGTCGTGTGTGTCGAGTTGAAAATGCTGATGCCAGGATAGCTTTCGCGGCATACCTGCATCACGTGGGGGCAACGTGGGTGAAAATGGCAGCCTCGGGGAGGGTTGGCAGGTGAAGGAAGATCTCCATGCAGCGGCATGACATGACGTCTGGATTCAGGCTCGACCACGGGAACCGCTGATAGCAGCGCCTGAGTATAGGGATGCCTGGCATTTTCCAGGATATCGTCCACGCTCCCGCGCTCCACGATCCGCCCCAGATACATCACTGCGACTTCATCCGCAACATACTCGACGACGGATATGTTATGTGTGATGAATAGATACGCCAATCCCAGCCGATTTTGCAGATTTTTCAACAGGTTCAGAATCTGGGCCTGGACCGATACGTCCAGCGCACTCGTCGGTTCATCGCAAATGATCAGCTTGGGGTTGACGGCCAGGGCACGGGCGATGGCAATACGCTGGCGCTGCCCTCCCGAAAATTCGTGAGGATAGCGCCATTTTGCTTCCGGCGGCAGTCCAACGCTTTCCAGAAGCGCATCCACTCTGGCTGCTTTTGTCATTTCCGCCATGGCGGGCCCATCGCCAGCTATTCCCACATCCTCCTTTTGCCCTGCTGCCAGCGCATTCATGCCCTCCTCGATGATATCGACGATACGCATCCTGGGATTAAGTGATGAGTAGGGATCCTGGAATATGAGCTGAAATTCCGCGCGCATTTTACGCAAGCGGTCGCGCTCCAGCCGGACAAGCTCGATACCCTTGTACTGCACGCTACCCGCGGATGGGGGGATCAGTTGCAGGATGCCTTTTCCCACAGTCGTTTTGCCGCAGCCCGACTCTCCTACCAGTGCCAGGGTCTTGCCCCGATATATCGCCAATGATACGCCATCCACCGCTTTTACGTATCCCGTCACGCGTTTCATCAAACCCTTGCGTATGGGAAAGTAAACCTTCAGGGCGCTGACGGATAATAGACACGCTTCGTGGATCAGGTGATTCGGGCTCAGGAGCCTGCTCTTCGTACTGGATTCCTGCGGCGCGTCCGTGGCTCCCTTTTCCAGCCACCCGGCCGGAGCTTCCAGTTTGGCGCTTTCACTGAAAAGATGGCATCTTACCTTATGACCAGCGGAAACTTCGACCCAGCCGGGTGCGGCGTCATGGCACAATCCCCACGCCTGGTCACAGCGTTTTGCAAAACGGCAGCCGGTAAATTCGCTTGACAAAGGCGGCACGTTTCCCCTGATGACCGCCAACGGCAGGCCCTGCCGGCGGCGCGCCTTCCCCGGCAGCGAGGCAAACAGTTTCCGCGAATACGGGTGCACCGGATTCTGGAAGAATTGCGCACGGTTCGCCGTTTCCACGATCTCCCCGGCGTACATCACCGCCACCTTGTGGGCCATCTCCGCTGCTACGCCCAGATCATGGGTAATGAGCAGGATCGCCATGCCATCTCTCTGCTGCAATGTACGCAGCAGATCGAGTACCTGTGCCTGGATGGTGACATCCAGGGCAGTGGTAGGCTCATCGGCGATGAGAAGCTCGGGCTCCCCAGCCAGGGCCATGGCTATCATCATTCGCTGCTTCATGCCCCCGGAGAACTGGAATGGATACTCCTCCATGCGCCTCGCGGCGTCGGGAATCCCTACTTGGTTCAATATTTCCAGTATGCGTTTTTGCGTTGCCGCAACCCCCAGGTTGAAGTGGCGCTTCAACACTTCGCCTATCTGCGCCGCTACTGTCATTACCGGATTCAGGCTCAGCATGGGCTCCTGAAAAATCATGCTGATACGTTTGCCGCGAATGGTGCGCATGGCGATTTCCGGCTGGAGAAGCAAATCGACACCACCCAGCCGGACCGATCCCCCCACAATTTCTCCGACCTCCGGCAATAGACGCATGACCGAAAGGGCTGTCATGGACTTTCCGCAGCCGGATTCCCCGATCAACACAAAGGTTTCGCCCTTCGAAATTTCCAGCGTGATTCCATCCACTGCCCAAACCGGACCGGCCGGCGTATGCAGCACGGTTTCAAGATTATTGATCTGCAGTATGGTACTCATCGAAAGGAAGGTTCTATGGCGTCTCTGAATAAGTCCTTGCCGGTTCGCCTCCCGATTTCTTCCGACGCAATGCTCCGGTTTTTATCGATAAGATTCTTATCCTTGGATCAAATGCGCTTTGCACTGCATCAGCAAAAAGATTGGCGCTCAAAACCAGTGCAAACATGAAAGTGAATGCTGCAAGCAATGCCCACCACACCATGGGCTCACGCGCCATTTCGAGCCTCGCTGCATTGATCATGGTGCCAAAACTGATCATCGAAGGATCCACCCCTACGCCGACGTACGACAAAACCGCTTCCGCCAGAACCAGTCCACTGAAATCCATTACCGTGCTGATCAGTACAATATGCATGACGTTGGGGAGTATATGGCGGGTGATGATCCGCCAATGGGAAACACCGAATGCGTGAGCAGCCTGTATGTACTCCATCTCGCGAAGCTTCAGGGCTTCGCCTCGCAGAAGGCGGCACAAGCCAGTCCAGCTGGTAACGCCAAGTATGAGGCAAAGAAACAGCAGACGCAGATCGGCACGGGCCGCGATGGTATCGAACAACTCGGGGTGGGTCTCCATATATACCTGCATCATCAACACGGCTGCCGCAATCAGCAGCACGCCTGGAATCGAACTCAGTGTGGTATACAGGTACTGGATTATATCGTCCGCCCATCCCCGGAAGTATCCGGCGGTAATTCCGAGCAGCAGCGCGAATGGAAGCATCATCAGTGTGGTAAGCGTCCCTATCACCAGACCGGTGCGGACGCCTTTCAATGACTGGTAAAAGACATCCTGCCCGACCTTGTCGGTACCGAATATATGGTAATAACCACACAGCGCCAAGGCGGCGCCGGAGAACAAAAGCATCAACGCCAGGGTGATGCATATCGCCCTCCAGGGAACCGCCGTGCTGCCGCAAAAAACAGCAGAAAGCGCACAACGCCATCCTTTGCCATCGCCGCGCCCCAATAATATGCCTAACGAGACTATCGCGAAACCCCAGATAACCAGCCCCATGGCTGCTCCCGCCGCGGATCTCCTTATCACATCGGCCATGCGTTCCGTCTCCGGGTCTTGCAAATGAGCTCCCCCATATTTAAGGCGAGGAAACTCACGCACCTGCCCCCCATCCGGGAGTTCCACCGTTTCCTTGGCATAGAGATGCGCGGCAAAGGGAGCGGAATAGGTTTTTTCCACACGGGTTCTCAAAGGGGCGGCCACCAGGTCAAGCAGGCTCAAAACTTCGACGCTGTAGGCAGTTTCCCCCATGCCACCACCGCCATTCTCTATCGCCGGGCGAAAATGCATGGTATCGAGCATTCCGACAGAGATAAAGAATACCAGCACGGTAAGCGCCGACATGCCGCTTGCGCTATGCGCCACACGCCGCCATGGCACAAGCAGATGCTCATTACGCCATACGTACCAGGCGAAAACGAACAGTCCCGCGACAAGCAGGTAGACGAGGGCATCGGTCCAGAGGATTACGGGCTTGAAAGACATGCGTCTAATCGGAAGGCATCATTCCAGCCTTATCCGGGGATCAACCAGCGTGTAGGAAATGTCGGTTAATATCAGTCCGACGATATAAAGCAGCGATCCCAGAAAAACCATGGCGCGAACCACCGCAAAATCCTGGGAATTGATCGCGTCGATAGTGTAGCTGCCCAACCCGGGAATGCCAAAAAAGGATTCCGCAATAAGGCTGCCCAGGAACAGCAACGGGATGACTACCACCGCCCCGGTAAGTATGGGGATCAACGCGTTCCTAAGCACATGCCGAAACAGCACGATACTTTCCGCCAGACCCTTGGCCCGTGCGGTGCGCACGTAGTCCTTCCCCATCTCCTCCAGAAACAGGGTGCGATACCAGCGTGTATTGGCACCTGCGCTGCTCGCCACGCCGATGATTACGGGCAAGACGAGGAATTTGGCCACGTCCATGTGCTGTCCATATCCGGAAATGGGCACCAGATGCCATAACTTGCTGATCAGGAACTGCCCCGCGATGATATAAAACAGGCTGGAGATGGACATCAACGCGACGCACAGCACCACTCCCCAGAAATCGACATAAGTTGCCCGGAAAAATACCATGGTCAGCGCAAAAACGACATAGACACCCAGCCCCAGTACAAAAACCGGCAAAGCAATCGCGAGGCTGGGCATCATGCGGGATTTGATTTCGTATGCGATGTCACGGCCATCGTCGGCCCGTCCGAAACGAAAAGCGAACATTGCGACGGACTTCTCGAAAAAAATGGTGCGCGTAAGCTGGGCAAGCCCCTGTTCCCCTTCATTGAACAGCAGCGGCTTGTCATAGCCGCGTTCCTGCTTCCACTTGATGATGGCATCGGGCGTGACGCGCTTGATTCCCAGTTGCATCCTCGCCATGTCATCCGGCGTGTTGACCACGAAAAACAAGGTAAAGGTAATCAGATTTACGCCGATGAGAATGGGGATCGCGTAGAACAAACGCCGGATAATATAGTTAAGCATTCAAATTTCCGAACTCGTTTGCGCCTGGGACACTGCCCTGAATCCCCATCCCCCGTTCCTTGCGGCGATAAACCACCAGCGCGGGGAACAGGCCTGCCACGAGCACGATCAATGCCAGGCCGACGGGCCACAGCACCGGTTTGTTCCATTCGCGCCGCTTTTGCTCGCGCAGGCTTGCATCTATGCGCCAATACTTGACGTTATTATTCGATAGCCTGTTGGGTTTGACGTTCCCGTACCAGGCGTGGTACAGCCCATAATCCCTCGGATGATACCCCCACAGCCAGGGCGCATCGTGGCGCAGGATGCTTACCATGCTGTCGATGATTTTCTGGCGCTGCGGACCATTTTCCATATTCTTCATCCGTTCGAACAGACGATCGTATTCCGGATTAGAATAGTTGGAAGCATTTTCCCCCTCTTCACCGACCTTTTGCTGCGGGCCATGCAGGAGGAATAAAAAATTCTCCGGGTCGGGATAATCGGCATTCCATCCCCATTCGAATATTTGCGCGTTACCCTTGCGAATCTTGTCCTGGAAACGGTTATAGTCGGTACTTCGAACAACCAGTTGTATGTTGAGCTTCTGAAACTGCTTTCGCATCCAGTCCAGGCTCGCCTTGTCTTCCGCGCCGCGGGCGGTGACATCGAAATACAGCACCAGCGGCGCGCCTGTCTTCACATCCATGCCGCCAGGATAGCCTGCCTCAGCGAGCAGCGCGCGCGCAGCCTCGATCGGCTTGCGCTGCGGCCGCCCGTTTTCCCAATCGTACACCACCGGATTGATCCCTTCCTTGCCCTCGCGGTGGCCGGCAATGCCCGGAGCAATAGGCCCTTGCGCCGGAACGCCGCGGCCATTGGCGAATATCGATACGTACTCTTCGTAATCGACCGCGATGGAAATCGCCTGACGCAGCTTGCGGGCGGCCTCCCGGCCGTGCTTTCCCACTCCTCCCACCACTGGATCAAGCATGTTGAAGCCCATGTAATTGGTGGACGTCGCTACCGCCGTCTCCAGGCGTATGCCCTGCTCCTTCATCTCATCACTTACCGTTGCTTCTCCCTGGCCGCTCAGTTGCACGGCTTGATCAAAACTGTCGGATCCGATGTTGGATGCGTCGTAATAACCTTGCAGGAACTTGTTCCATCGCGGAATACTTTCTCTTTCACGGCTGTATATGACTTTGTCGATGAAGGGAAGGGGCTTCCCGGCATCCGCGAGCAATCCTTCCTCTATATCATCGGGCATGCCTTCCGACGGATAGGTTTCACCGTGATAATTGGGATTCTTCTCCAGAATCATCACGCGATTTGGATCGTTCTCGCTCAACATATAAGGACCGGTGCCTACCGGATACCAATCCAGCGTAATATTTTTTTCCGCCAATCCCTTCTGGCTGTAAAACCGCTCCACCTCCCAGGGTATGGGAGCAAAGAAAGGCATGGCCAGCCAATACATGAACTGGGGATATTTCCCCTTGATCTTGACGCGGTAAGTATAGGTATCCACGACCTCCGCGCCTTCGAGCGGAAAATTTTTCAAATCCAGGTAGGTATCCACACGCTGTTCGTCCAGTCGCGCGGCGGCCGCCGTCTGCAAAATCATGGAATATTCCTTCAAGCCCACGATGTAATCGGACATAAGTCCGAAAATTGGTGAATGAAGTCGTGGATGAGCCAGCCGTTTGATTTGAAAGACATAATCTTCAGCAGCCAATTCCCGTGAACCGGTGTGCGCGAAGTCGTTCAGCTTATGAATCTTGGCCAGCTCTTCCTCGGGCAGATGGTGGTAGCGGAATTCGCCCTGCTCGTCCCTGGCGAAAGCGGGATGCGGCTGATATCGGATTCCCTGCTTGATAGGGATCTCGTAAATCGTGTAGGCGATTTGTTCGGCGTCGGCATTCTGGGGAAGGCGAGTTCCATTCCGGTCGAGATATATGGTCTCGGGCATCCGTGCCGCCGCGAACGGGATCAGCGTAAAGGGACGCTTCAGATAGTGATACTGCAACGGGGGCTCATAGATCTGTGCGGTAAACAGGATTTCATTCGAACTGTATGACTGGACCGGATCAAGATGCTTCGGCCTTTCGGCAAAAGCGCTGTAAAGGATGTTCCCACCCGCGTCTTTCGCGGGATACGGATTATTCCACGGATTGCCGCTGCAGGCGCAAACGAAGATGGCGAGCAGCAGCATCAGATACTTGAATTGTGTTTTCAAAACCATGGGTTGGCGGAAATACCGGGGAATGGATTTGGCGGCGAAAAGATGCGGGAAGCGGGATTCCTCATGATTCTACAAGTCTCCCGCGCTTGCGGCTATAATTCCCAGGATTTCTCCAATCTGCAGGGATATGACATGGCACTTCTCGCGAATAAACGCATTCTCATCACCGGGCTGCTCAGTAATCGCTCCATAGCCTACGGCATTGCCAAAGCCATGCATCGGGAAGGTGCCGAGCTCGCCTTTACCTACCAGGGAGAAGGTATAAAAGCGCGCGTGGAAAAAATTATCACCGAATTCGAAAGTAATTTGCTGTTTCCTTGCGACGTATCGAAGGATGACGAGATCACCCGTTGCTTTGAAGACCTGGGAAAGCATTGGGATAGCCTTGATGGCATCGTCCACTCTATCGCCTTTGCCCCACGCGAATCCTTAAGCGGGGACTATCTCGATACCGTGAACCGCGAAGCCTTTCGCATTGCCCACGACGTCAGTTCCTATAGTTTCGCGGCGCTGGCAAAAGCCGGAGAGCCGCTGATGCAGGGCAGGAATGGATCGCTTTTGACGCTGACCTACCTGGGAGCGATGCGCGTAATGCCCAATTACAACGTAATGGGTGTCGCAAAGGCAAGCCTGGAAGCAAACGTGCGCTTCATGGCATCCAGTCTCGGCCCCAAGGGCATCCGGGTAAACGCGATTTCCGCAGGTCCTATCAAAACCCTTGCAGCAGCGGGCATAGGAAATTTCGGTAAACTGTTGAGCTACACGGAGAAAGTCGCGCCATTGCGGCGCAATGTTTCCATTATGGAAGTGGGCAATACCGCTGCTTTTCTCTGCAGCGATCTGGCTAGCGGCATCACCGGTGAAATCACGCATGTCGACGCCGGATTCAATATTGTCGCATTCGATATGGCGGAATCCTGATCTGACCTGTTATTTCCTATCGAAAACGCCACTCTTCACCGATACGTCGTATCGTTTCCTGACCCCGCCAAGGTAAGCGGAAAGCTCCTCCTGGCTTAACACCTGCTGAAACTGTCGGGCAAAAATCTTCTGTTGCTCGAGTCCAGGCTGGGTCGGTTCGAACACCCGGGTCACGCGAATCAAGGTGTATCCACCTTCAGGACTGGCCACGCCGGCATACGCGGGCAAATGTCTCGTCTCTACCTTGAATACCGCGCGCAAGGTCTCATGGTCGAGACCCTTTGGCTCTATCCTCGATATCTGCTCAGCTCCTTCCCACTTGACCGATCCCGTATTGCCCGCTTGCAGTTGCGAAAGCTTTTCCTTTCCTTCTTTCGAGACAGCATCTTCGGCTGCTTTGCGCGCGATGATCCCGCTGATCTTTTCCCTTGCCGCCGCAAGGGAAGGCGCCGATGCAGGCCGGTGCTCGATGACCCTGGCTGAAACGAGCGTATTTGGCGATACCTCGATCGCTTCCGTATTTTGCTTATTCTTGATGGCCTCTTCAGAAAAAATCGCTTGCATCAGCCTGGCATTCGAAAAATAAGGAGACGTTGTATCGTTTCTGGTCAGCCAGCCGCTCTGTTGAACCTGCAAATTAAACTTTGCAGCGGCTGGTTGCAGGCTATCGCTCTGCTCGTACACCATGTTGCTGAAATTTTCGGCCATTTCAGCGAAGCTTTTCGCGGATTTCTGGTTTTTCAATTCTTCCTCGACCCGATTTTTCACCTCGCTGAAATCGATGGCCTTGGCATCCTTTATCCCGGTGAGCTTGATGATATGAAAACCAAAGTCCGTCTCAACCACATCGCTGATCTCATCCATCTTCATCTGAAAGACGACATCTTCGAAAGGCTTGACCAGCGAGTTGCGCACAAAAAAGCCGAGGTCGCCCCCTTGTACGGCCGACCCGGGATCCTGCGAATTCTGCTTTGCCAGTTCCACGAATTTCTGTGGCGCCTGCCTTACCTGAGCAAGCAATTGCTCCGCCCTGGCGCGTGCCGCCGATTTTTCCTCGTTCGACGCGGATGAGGGCGCACTGATCAGGATGTGGCTTGCGCGGCGCTCCTCCGTTCCCCCGAATTCACTTTTATGCTCGTCAAAGTATTTTCTAGCCTCATCCTCGCTTACACCAATTTGCTTGGCCAGCTCATCCTGGGACAACACCGCGTACTCCACCCGAACCTGTTCGGGCAATTGGAGCTCCTGCTGGTGACCGTCGTAATAAGCCTTGATGGCAGAATCATCGGGTTTGACCTGGGAAAGGAATTGCTCGGGTAATAACCGGGCCAGATTCACCTCACGCTTTTCGTCACTCAGGCGCATCACGCCCATCGCCACTGATGTCGGAACAAATCCGTGCTCGCCGTAAGGAGCGATCAGCTCCTGGCGCATCAGTTCCTGCCGCACGCGCGCCTCGAAGGTTCGCGGACTCATACCCTGGGCACGCAGCAATTCCTCGTAGCGTTGTTTGGAAAACTGTCCGCCCTCCTGGAATGCAGAAATATTCTGTATCATTTCGATAAGCTGCAAGTCTGGCACCGCGAGTCCCACGCGTGCAGCTTCGTGCTTCAACAATCTCTGCTGAATCAGCCCTTCCAGGACCGCACCTTTGACCTCGGGGTTCTCGAGCAGGCTGTCATTGAATCTCTCCCCCATGGTAGCTCGCATGCTTTCCTGTTGATTGCGCATGGCCTGATCAAACTCCTGGCGCTGAATCTTTTCACCGGCCGCCAAGGCAAGATAATCGTCCCCTTCACCGCTGCTGCGGTAGGATTCGATACCCCAGAAAAGGAATGGCAATGCGGCAAGTGCCAGAATAATCTGAACTATACGTCTTTTTTGGTGAACGAAATCGAACATTATGGATACACAACGAATAAAAAAGGCGAACTCGCGTTCGCCTGGCTTGGCATAATAATCTGGCGGAGTGGACGGGACTCGAACCCGCGACCCCCGGCGTGACAGGCCGGTATTCTAACCAACTGAACTACCACTCCCAATATTCTGCGATACCCTGCTGGTGGGTGCTGACGGGGTCGAACCGCCGACATTCGCCTTGTAAGGGCGACGCTCTACCAACTGAGCTAAGCACCCTATCGAAAGCGCTAGTTTACTGCATCCTTGAGTGCCTTGCCAGCGGTGAATTTCGGCACCTTGGCGGCTTTAATCTTGATCGCAGCTCCGGTGCGTGGATTGCGGCCAGTACGGGCAGCGCGCTTTCCCACCCGAAAGGTCCCGAATCCGACAAGCGTCACGCTCTGGCCTTTTTTAAGGGCGGCTTTAATTGCATTGAGTGCCCCGTCCAGCGCGCTACCGGCAGAGGCTTTTGAAATATCGGAAGACTTGGCGATGGCGTCGATCAGTTCAGATTTATTCACGTGATTTCCCCTTTCATTATTGTTAAAAGAGTTACAAAAAAACCCTGCACACGTTTTATATCAAGCCGTTTGGGCTTGGTCAAGCAATTGTGGAAATATTTCGATAAACCCATCTTGCCCTAATTTACTGCAGGAACGCCACCTTCCACCTGATGAATGGCATTTTCACGAGGGCTGGATAGTCCTAAATCCGGCAGTTGGGCAGGACGGAGTGTGCGGTTTTTGCAGTGCAGTGAAAGGCGCAACGACGCACAATGATCATTCCATTCCAAGGAGTTGCAACATAGCCCCCTGTGCCGCAAAACCGCAAATCCACCCTGTAGTGGGCTCGCCATACAGGTAACGTCGATTACCATGGATAGTCTTTGTGGATCATGCCTCTAAACTGGAAACGAGCGGTCGATTGCCGGATTCAGGATAATCATGCCCAACGAATATCCAGGCGTTATTTTTGGCATGCCTGAACGGAACAGATCCGCTTTCCCGAAGGCTTTTGAATAAGCCCCTCCACAACACATCGCGCACATCGCCAGCGGCATGGCGATAATCACGAAAGCAGGGATTCAGCGGCACGACAAAGTGCACGTGCTCGATGTGCTTCCGGGAAGCATCACACCCGGAATGCTACAGATGCATCCCAGCAGTCTGTCGGACTTAAAGGAAAACGGCTGCAAAAGCGCTTGGCTGGCCTATATTTCGCCGCTTTTTCGATCAACAGAACAACTATTGGTCTTCAAAATCGTCAAAATCTATCCTTACCCTATCACATTTTCGCTTCGATTCTTCAGGTTAGACAGACTGTTAGTGCTTTATCAGCGTGCTCGATGCTCCATCCTCTTCGACCGCGACCGGCGCCGGAACGGGAGACTTGGGAACGGGAAGCCCTTCCGGCTTGCGTTCCAGCGCCAGATCGAGCACCTGATCGATCCATTTAACCGGATGAATATCCAGCCGGTTCTTGATGTTCTCGGGAATCTCTGTCAGGTCCTTGACGTTGTCCTCGGGAATCAGGACTATTTTTATTCCCCCCCGGTTAGCCGCCAGAAGTTTCTCCTTCAGCCCCCCTATGGGCAAAACCTCGCCGCGCAACGTGATTTCTCCAGTCATTGCCACGTTCGCGCGGGCCGCGATACCAGTCAACGCTGAGACCATGGCGATACAGATACCGATGCCGGCGCTGGGACCGTCCTTGGGCGTGGCTCCCTCGGGAAGATGGATATGTATATCATTCTTCTGATAGAAATCGTCGGCGATACCCAGCGTTCTCGAACGGCTCCGCACCACGGATAGCGCAGCCTGGACCGACTCCTGCATCACCTCTCCGAGCTTGCCCGTCGTGATCGTCTTCCCTTTTCCGGGCAGCACGACGGCTTCGATAGTCAATAACTCCCCGCCGACTTCTGTCCATGCGAGACCCGTAACCTGTCCAATCTGGTTTTTTTCCTCGGCAACGCCGTAGGTATAACGCCTCACCCCGAGGTACTTGTCCAGATTACGGCCGCTTATCGTAATCTTTTTCTGATCGCCTTTGAGCAGCAGCGCCTTGACCACTTTCCGGCATATTTTGGAAATTTCCCTCTCCATCGCCCGTACCCCGGCTTCCCGTGTGTAGTAGCGGGTGATATCGCGCAACGCGGATTCGGATACGGTGAGCTCTTCTTCCTTCAGCCCATGATTTTTCATCTGCTTGGGCAGGAGGTAGCGCGTAGCGATATTGAGCTTCTCATCCTCGGTATAACCTGACAACCTGATCACTTCCATCCGATCCAGCAAAGCGGGCGGTATGTTCAGGGTATTCGCCGTCGCCACGAACATTACGTCGGACAAATCGTATTCAACCTCGACATAATGATCCACGAAGGAATTGTTCTGCTCCGGATCGAGCACTTCCAGAAGGGCCGACGACGGGTCGCCCCGGAAATCCATGCCCATCTTGTCCACCTCATCGAGCAGGAACAAGGGATTCTTGACGCCTACCTTTGTCATGTTTTGCAGGATTTTGCCCGGCATGGACCCGATATAGGTGCGCCGATGACCCCGTATCTCCGCCTCGTCCCGCACGCCCCCCAGCGACATGCGGACGAATTTCCGGTTGGTAGCGCGAGCAACGGATTGCCCGAGAGATGTCTTGCCTACACCGGGCGGCCCTACCAGGCACAGAATGGGGGCTTTCAGTTTGTCCACCCGTTGCTGCACGGCGAGATATTCGACAATCCGTTCCTTGACTTTGTCGAGTCCATAGTGGTCCTGCTCCAGAATCTCTTCGGCAACGCTCAGATTCTTGCTGATCTTGCTCTTTTTCCTCCATGGAAGCGCCACCAACGAGTCGATATAGTTCCTGACCACTGTAGCTTCCGCCGACATGGGGGACATGAGACGCAGCTTCTTCAACTCCGCTTCGGCCTTGGCGCGGCCTTCCTTCGACATCTGCGCGGCTTTGATCTTTTTATCGATCTCTTCCAGATCGGCGCCATCCTCCCCTTCGCCCAGTTCCTTCTGAATCGCTTTTACCTGCTCGTTGAGATAATAGTCGCGCTGGCTTTTCTCCATCTGGCGCTTCACTCTGCCACGAATGCGTTTTTCCACCTGAAGAATATCGAGTTCAGTCTCCAGCAGACCCAGCAGGTGTTCCAGACGCTTCGGCACATCGAAAATTTCCAGCACTTCCTGTTTTTGCTCCAGCTTCAAAGGCAGATGCGCGGCAATGGTATCCGCAAGGCGTCCCGCCTCATCGATGCCGCTCAGCGAGGTAAGAATTTCCGGCGGAATCTTCTTGTTGAGTTTTACGTACTGATCAAACTGGGCAAGCATCGCGCGGCGCATTGCCTCGACCTCATGGTTATCGGCAGCGTCCGGGGGCAATAGCACGGCCTGGCCGGCAAAATAGGTACTGTCATCGATGATCTTCGCGATGCGGGCGCGGCGGCTGCCTTCGACCAGAACCTTGACCGTGCCATCCGGCAATTTAAGCATCTGCAGCAGGTTCGCAACGCTGCAAACACTGTAGAGATCGTCCGGCGCGGGCTCATCCTTGGCGGCGAATTTCTGCGCGACAAGAAGGATGCTCTTGCCGGACTCCATGGCAATCTCGAGAGCCTTGATGGATTTGGGCCGTCCGACAAAGAGAGGAATCACCATGTGCGGAAACACCACGACATCGCGCAAGGGTAATAACGGCAATGACATTTGCTGGGAATCGGTAACTGGAGAAGACATTTCGGTTCACCTATAGAAGACGAACAAGGATAATGGGGATCCCGCGGGAAAATTCAAGGCGAGGCGATCGCATGCAGAGCCGGTCAAAAGCTCTTTGCTACTTTCGGCTTATCCGAATAGATCAGAATAGGCTTGATATCTCCGCCTACAGAGCCGTGATCAATCACAACCTTGGCGACATTTTCGAGTGACGGGAGATCGAACATCGTATCCAGCAGCGTGCTTTCCAGGATGGAACGCAAGCCGCGCGCTCCCGTTTTACGTGCCAGCGCTTTTTTTGCAATTGCCTTGAGAGCCTGTTCACGAAATTCGAGATCGACACCGCCCTCCATATTGAACATTTTCTGATACTGCTTGATAAGTGCGTTTTTCGGCTCGGTCAGAATCTGAATCAGGGCCGATTCATCCAGTTCTTCCAATGTTGCAACTACCGGCAACCGCCCGACGAATTCCGGAATCAGTCCATACTTGACGAGGTCTTCCGGTTCCACGCTACGCAACAAGCTGCCAAAGTCCTTCCGGCTATCGCTGTTTCTCACGTTTGCGCTGAAACCAATGCCACCTTTTTCCGACCGGGCGCGTATCACTTTATCCAAACCATCGAAAGCGCCACCGCAAATAAAAAGGATGTTCGTCGTATCGACCTGGACAAATTCCTGGTTCGGATGCTTTCTGCCCCCCTGTGGCGGGACCGACGCAATGGTACCCTCTATCAGTTTCAGCAGCGCCTGCTGGACCCCTTCGCCGGATACGTCGCGGGTAATCGAAGGATTGTCCGATTTGCGCGAAATCTTGTCTATTTCATCTATGTAAACGATGCCTTGCTGGGCTTTCTCCGCATCGTAATTGCATTTCTGCAGCAATTTCTGGATGATGTTTTCGACATCCTCTCCCACATAGCCCGCTTCGGTAAGGGTAGTGGCATCCGCCATGACGAAAGGCACATCCAGAAGACGCGCAAGCGTCTGCGCCAGCAGCGTCTTGCCCGAACCCGTCGGCCCTATAAGCAGGATATTGCTTTTGCTCAGCTCGATATCGTCCGCTTCTCCAACCTTTACCAGGTTCCGCAAGCGTTTGTAGTGGTTATAAACCGCTACCGAAAGAATTTTTTTTGCCTGCTCCTGCCCGATGACGTATTGATCCAGGATTTGACGGATCTCGTGCGGAACCGGCAAATCCGACTTGGCCAGCTTGGCGGATTCCGCTCCCTGTATTTCCTCCCGGATGATATCGTTGCAAAGCTCGATGCATTCGTCGCAAATGAATACCGATGGACCGGCGATAAGCTTCTTCACTTCATGCTGGCTCTTGCCGCAAAAGGAGCAATAAAGGAGCTTCTCACCAGTAGTTTTTTCTGACATAGTATTATCCCGCGTTCTTCGAGCCGTCACGCTCGTAGGAAATAAGCAAGCCTGCCATGGTTTTGATCACCTCAACCAGCGGCCTCATCCCTGGAAGTGAGAACCGCGTCCACCAAACCGTATTTTACTGCTTCCTCCGCACTGAGAAAATTATCTCTGTCCGTGTCCCTTTCTATCGTCTGTATGCTTTGGCCGGTATGCTTCGCCATAAGTTCATTCAGGCGGCTTTTAAGAAACAGGATTTCTTTGGCATGTATTTCAATGTCCGACGCCTGTCCCTGAAAACCGCCCATCGGCTGATGGATCATGACACGGGAATTGGCAAGACAAAAGCGTTTCCCCTTCGCGCCGGCCGTCAGCAACAGCGATCCCATGCTTGCCGCCTGCCCTATGCAAAGCGTGCTGACGTCAGGCTTAATATACTGCATCGTGTCGTAAACCGCCATTCCCGCTGAAACGAGGCCTCCGGGAGAGTTGATGTAGAAATAAATGTCCTTGTCCGAATTCTCGGATTCGAGAAACAGCAGTTGCGCCACCACCAGGTTCGCTGATGCCTCCGTCACAGGCCCCACCAGGAATATCACCCTCTCCCTGAGCAGCCGGGAATAAATATCGTAGGCACGCTCTCCTCTCCCGCTCGTTTCTATCACCATCGGGATAAGGCCCAACCCCGTCGGATCAATTCCCCCCTGTTTCCAGTCAAGTCGATGCGTCATGTCATGTTTTTCCCATCAATTCATCCACCGTTACTGGCTTGTCCTCCACCGCAACCCGGTCCAGCACCCATACCACCACATTATCCTCCAAAACAGCCGATTCCACGTCATGCAGGCGATCAGGCTCGGCGTAGTGCCACTTGACCACCTCGGCCGGATTTTCGTAGCTTTGCGACAAATCCTCGACAACCGCACGCACCTGCTCCGCTTTGGGATGCAGCCCATGCGCCTTGACCAGTTCCCCCAGAATCAATCCCAGGCTCACCCTGCGCTGGGCCCGCTCCCGAAACAAGTCAGGAGGCAGCGCCATGTTTTTTGCGCTCATCCCTCGGGATGCAAGATCTTTGCGCGCATCCTGCATCAGGCGCTCGGTTTCCATTTCCACCAAGGCCCTGGGCGCCAGAATCTCGGTGGAATCGAGTAACGCCTGCATGACTTGTTCCTTTGCCTTCATCTTTACCCGCTGGGACACCTCGCGCTCGAGGTTTGCCTCGATCTCCCGGCGCATTTTTTGCACATCTCCATCAGCCACGCCCAACAATCGGGCGAATTCCTCGTCAACGTCCGGCAACCTGGGCGATTCGACACCATTCAGCCTTACTTCAAATGTCACCGCTTTTCCCGCGATCTCCTTCCCATGATAGTCTGCAGGGAAAACAACTTCAAACGTTTTGCTCTGGCCGGCGCCCATGCCGGCCAGCGGTGCTTCGAAGTCCTTGAGAAGCCTGCCCTCGCCCAGCACGAGGGTAAAATTCTCTGCCTTGCCGCCCGCAAATTCCGCTCCGTCCACCAAGCCCTGGTAATCGATATTGATACGGTCTCCCGCCGCCGCCGGCCGGTTCGCCGGTTCGTACTGAACCCGCTGCTTGCGCAATGTTTCCACTGTCTGGTCGACATCGCTCTCCGTAACCTTTACTACGGGTTTTTCTATCCGAACATGAGCCAGATCACCCAACACCACCTCGGGATAGACTTCAAATGTTGCACTAAATTCAAGATCCGAAGTTTTGCCTTCAGCCTGCTTTGGCTCAAAGCGAGGATAACCCGCCACCCGGAGATTCCCCTCACGCACTGCCTCGCTGAAATTGCTTTTCAGCACATCGCCGAGCACCTCCTGCCGCACCTGGGATCCATACTGCTGAGCAACGATTTTCAATGGGACTTTTCCCGGGCGAAAACCGTGTATTCTTGCCGTATGCGCCAATTTCTTCAGGCGATTTTCGACTTCTGCCTCGATTTTCTCCTGAGGGATCGAAACGCTAAGGCGACGCTCAAGCGCGCCAAGGTCTTCGATATTCGATTGCATTGCATTTCCCTGATTGATTGAGTGTTATTCCGCTTCCGCGCTTAATCCCAACGGCCTTGTCTTCGACGCGCCAGCCATATCATTGGCGATATGCGCCCGCCAGTGCCGCGATTCCGTTGGTGCGAAAGGGGGGACTCGAACCCCCACACCTTTCGGCGCCAGAACCTAAATCTGGTGCGTCTACCAATTCCGCCACTTTCGCTCGCCGCTTTCCTGCTGGTGCCTCAGCAACCTCTGAACGACAACTGAACTGCATGGGAGGGTTTTCGAATGATTCCAAGATTCCCTGATCGATTATACCTTTTTCTCCGGGCTGCCGCAGCCACACCGGAAAGCGCTAACAAAACACTGTTCTGCCGCTGACAGCTCTACTATCGGGACCGATGAGATACAGGTAAAGCGAGGTCAGGTCCTGAGGATCTCGCATCGTCTGCTTTATTTCCCCCGGATGGGTGCGCGCCCGTTGCGGACTGCGGACAGGGCCGGGAATCAATGTATTGATCCGTAGATGCGGAACCATTTCCCATTCCTGGGCCTGGATCTTCACGAGCGCCTCCACGCCGGCCTTGGCAACGGCAAAAGCACCCCAGTATGCGGCCGGAGTATGTCCGTGAGTATCGGAGGTCATGACGACGCTGGCGTCCGCCGACGCTTTTAACAGTGGAAAACACGCGCGAGTAAGCGCAAATGGCGAAATCAGATTGACACGCAGAGATACATGCCATTGCTCGAACGTCTGATTATTCAAGGGACTCAAGCCAGGCAACAACGCGGCATTATGCAGAATGCCATCCAGCCTGCCCAACTGGAGCTTGATCGCCTGGGCAAGCGCGTCAAAATCCTTCGTGCCGGCATTCTCCAAATCAAGCGGAAAAATTGCGGGCTGTATTCCGCCGGCCTGCTCGATATCATCATACACCTGCTCCAGTTTTCCGACATTGCGTCCATGAAGGATGACGGTAGCTCCATGCACCGCAAATGCGAGGGCGGCCGCGCGGCCCAGCCCCTGTCCCGCCCCGGTGACGAGAATAACGCGGTCCCTGAGCAAGTCCCTGGATGGTCGATAATCGGTCAAATCCGGAATGGGTGGAGATTCACTCATGAACAGACGCCCCATCCATAGCATTTCCGGACGAGATGCCGCCCATATGGAAAACGAATCCTGGATCTCATCCTCGATTTATCCTATTTATCCTATTTATCCCATTTATCCCTTGAGCCAGGTAGCCCATGCTATCCAGAGCTTGCGCACAGGCGTAAGACTCATACGCTGCCGCATGACATGACAACCGTCTTCCCTGATCTCTTTCAGCAGCGTCCGATAAATGGCCGCCATGATGATTCCCGCCCGCTGGTTTTTACGGTCTTCCGCAGGCAGCGCATCGAAAGCGCTGATGTAATAGCTCTCCGCCCGCTCGATCTGGAATTCCATCATTCGCCGGAAGCCGTCGGTCTCTCGTGAATGAAGTATGTCCTCATCGGTCACGCCAAATCGCGCCAATTCGTCCTGCGGCAGATAAATACGATCCCGGCGGGCATCTTCTCCGACGTCACGTATGATATTGGTAAGCTGAAAAGCCAGGCCCAGATCCTGCGCATATTTCAAGGTTTCGGGATTGCTATATCCGAATATTTCGGCGGAGCATAAGCCGACCACGCTCGCCACATGGTAGCAGTAAAGCCTCAGGGTCTCGAAATCGGCATAGCGGTTGTAATCGAGATCCATTTCCATTCCATCAATGATCTGATTCAACCGTTCCGCTGTCAGATTGAACGAGCCCGCCACTTCCGCCAAAGCCCTGGCCACCGGATGGCTGGGCTTGTTTCCTGCGGTGGCATCAAATATGGCGGCGGTTTCCTGTCGCCACCAGGCGAGCTTCGCCCGCGCTACCGACACATCGGTGCACTCATCCACCACGTCATCCACCTCTCGGCAAAAAGCGTAGAGCGCCGTAATGGCGCGACGCTTTTCCGAGGGCAGATAAAGAAAACTGTAGTAGAAACTGGAACCGCTCTGGATCGCCTTTTCCTGGCAATACTGATCTGGAGTCATATAAATAAAGATGCCCGATAGCCCCGTTCCGACGTGGGGTGGCTTATGTTCGGCCGCTGCCGGCGGCCTGCAGCGGAGGAGCGATGTCCGTCAGTAGTCGCGGCTGGCCAGGGCCTGTTGACACCTGTTTCGCGAAGATTGCCGGATTTACTCAAAATTTCCCGGTGGCAGCTCTCATGAACCCCTGATGGGATTTCTGATGACTTCGGATTATAAGGATTATAAGTGAGCAGGCGAATATTCGTAAATTCTCCCCTGGATGAACTGAAGTCATGAAGTCCGTATATACATACCAGGCATGCCTATTTCAAAAAAAACCCCGCCGCAGCGGGGTTTCCTGCATATCGAGCAAGATGGAATGCGCGAAATTACATGTCCATACCGCCCATGCCGCCCATGCCGCCCATGCCACCCATGCCACCGCCCATGCCGCCACCGGCTTCTTCCTTCGGCAGCTCTGCGACCAGAGCATCCGTGGTCAGCATGAGGCTTGCGACAGAAGCGGCGTGCTGCAGGGCGTAACGGGTAACCTTGGTCGGATCGAGCACGCCCATTTCCACCATATCGCCATATTCACTGGTGGCAGCGTTGTAACCGAAGTTACCGGAACCCTCCAGCACCTTGTTAATGACCACGGAGGGCTCGTCGCCGCAATTCGCGACGATCTGGCGCAGCGGCTCCTCCAGCGCCCTGAGGACGATCTTGATGCCGGCGTCCTGGTCGTGGTTGTCACCCTTGACGTTGTTCACCGTAGCGCGAGTACGCAATAACGCCACGCCACCGCCAGGAACGATGCCTTCTTCCACCGCGGCGCGGGTCGCATGCAGCGCATCTTCGACGCGTGCTTTTTTCTCTTTCATTTCAACTTCAGTAGCGGCGCCCACCTTGATCAGCGCTACCCCGCCCGCCAGTTTCGCGACACGCTCCTGCAGCTTCTCTTTGTCATAGTCGCTGGTTGCCTCTTCTATCTGGGCGCGGATCTGCTTGACGCGACCCTGGATGTTTTGAGCATCCCCCGCACCATCGATAACCGTGGTTTCTTCCTTGCCGACTTCGATGCGCTTGGCCTGGCCCAGCTCCTTCAGCGTTGCTTTCTCCAGGGACAAACCCACTTCCTCGGCGATAACGGTACCCCCTGTCAGGATAGCGATATCTTCCAGCATGGCCTTGCGCCGATCTCCAAAACCCGGCGCCTTGACCGCGCAGGTCTTGAGAATGCCGCGCATGTTGTTCACCACCAGCGTTGCCAGCGCTTCGCCATCCACGTCCTCGGCAATGATGAGAAGCGGCTTGCCAGCCTTGGCGACCAATTCCAGTACCGGCAGCAATTCCCGGATATTCGAAATTTTCTTGTCATGCAGCAAAACAAACGGATTTTCGAGCAGCGCGATCTGCCTTTCCGCATTATTGATGAAATAAGGCGAAAGATAGCCGCGGTCGAACTGCATCCCCTCCACGACCTCCAGCTCGTTTTGCAGCCCGGAGCCGTCTTCCACCGTTATCACGCCTTCCTTGCCCACCTTATCCATCGCATCCGCGATGATCTTGCCGATTTCCAGATCGGAATTGGCGGAAATACTTCCAACCTGTGCGATTTCCTTGCCGGTCGTACAGGGTTTGGATAGCTTCTTCAATTCATCCACCGTGGCGCTGACGGCTTTATCGATACCACGCTTCAGATCCATCGGATTCATGCCGGCGGCTACATACTTCATGCCCTCCTTGATAATCGACTGCGCAAGCACCGTCGCCGTGGTCGTGCCATCGCCGGCCACGTCGGAGGTCTTGCTCGCGACTTCCTTCACCATTTGTGCGCCCATATTCTCGAACTTGTCTTTCAGTTCGATTTCCTTCGCTACGGAAACGCCATCCTTGGTGATCGTGGGGGCGCCGTACGAACGCTCCAATACCACATTGCGGCCTTTGGGCCCCAGGGTAACCTTGACCGCATCAGCAAGAATATTCACTCCGGCAACCATTTTGTGGCGGGCCGGATCGCCAAATTTCACTTCTTTCGCTGCCATAATCTTTTTCTCCTAATTTCCAGAAAATGTTGTGTAAGTCGCCGCTGGCCAATCAGCCTTCGATTACGCCCATGATGTCTTCTTCCCGCATCACCAGGAGTTCATCGCCCGACACCTTGACCGTCTGCCCCGAATATTTGCCAAAGAGCACTCTATCTCCTACCTTCACTTCCAGTGGACGAACGCTGCCATCATCACCGACCTTGCCTTTGCCCACTGCGACGATTTCGCCTTGATCAGGCTTCTCCGCGGCACTATCGGGTATGACGATGCCAGAAGCAGTTTTACGTTCTTCTTCCAGCCGCTTGACAATAACGCGGTCATGCAAGGGACGAATTTGCATATTTCTTTCTCCTGTTGTTTAAGATGGGATTAACGATGAAAAGCTGCCGGAAAAGCTGATATTCTATAAAGCAAGCTTCCGGCGGGAGCTTGACTATTATTAGCACTCACACTTGCCGAGTGCTAATAATAGGGTTTCTCATGCTGAATTTCAAGTAGATGGACAATAAATACCTCTACGGCCATAGCCGGAAGGCGACTTGGCGCTCTTACATCCGGATGAGTCAGTGGTAAATGCCCCATAGGAATTACCGTGAGCAAACCCATGCGCCGCATTATTCCTGTTGCAAAGGAGCAGGTCACCGGCTCATGCCTGTCAGGTTCGAACATGTGAGACAAGTACTGAAATTGCTCAAACTGGCGATTTCGCTGCTTGTAGCGTTTCTTCTCCCGCCTCTGCACGCTTTTTCCAGCGAATTGCCGCCATCCGTCAGCCAGGCGCTACGGCGGGCAGCCATTCCTGAATCCGCGACAGGAGTATATGTTCATGAAATCGGCGCGGGCAGGCCGCTGATTGCCTTGAATGCCGGCAGGGCAATGAATCCTGCATCCGTAATGAAGCTCCTCACGACTTTCGCGGGACTCGAAATGCTGGGACCGGCTTATACGTGGAAAACCGAGCTGTACGCGAACGGCATCATGAATGGCGACACTCTGCAGGGCGACCTGGTCATCAAGGGGTATGGCGACCCCAAGCTCAATCTCGAAAATTTCTGGCTCCTCACGCGGCGCCTGAGGCAAACGGGGTTGAGGGAGATCACGGGAGATCTGATAGTCGATAACAGCTACTTCGATATTCCCCCCGGCGACCCGGCAGCGTTCGACGGAAAGCCCTACCGTGTCTACAACGTATTTCCAGAAGCGGTGATGGTCAATTACAAAACTCTTGCGCTGCGTCTCGTTCCGCAATCTGAAAGCAAGGCGGTTCGGGTCGTCATCGACCCCCTTCCCGACCTGCTCGATCTAACCAATAACCTGAAGCTCACCAGTGGTAAATGCGACGCGTGGCGAGATGCGCTTGGCGCTGAAATCCAGGGAAATTTCACGAACGGCAACCGTGCTTCGATCGCGCTCAACGGCACCTATTCCTCCGACTGCGGGGAAAAAAACCTGCATCTCAGCCTGCACGACAGCCTTTCATATACTTTCGGTCTTTTCAAGCAATTCTGGATTGAACAAGGAGGGCTGTTTCGTGGAAAAGTACGGCCCGGCACCGCACCCCAGGGGCAATTCCCGCTGGAGACGCACGAATCTCCGCCGCTATCCGAAATCGTCCGCGACATCAATAAATTCAGCAATAATATCGCCGCGCGGCAACTCTATCTTGCTTTGGGGTCCAGGCGGCAGGAGGGAACGGAACTCCCGTCCGGTCCGGACAGCGGCCAGTCCAGCGGCACACCCGCCACTTTGGCCAGATCGGAAACGGCAATCAGGCAATGGCTCGCGTCGAGGGATTTGAATTTTCCGGAACTGGTAATAGAGAACGGATCGGGGTTGTCGCGCAACGAGCGCATCAGCGCGGGCCACATCGGCAAGCTCCTGCTTCGGGCGTTCCAGAGTCCGGTGATGCCGGAATTCATTTCATCCCTGCCCATCACGGGAATCGACGGCACCATGAAAAAACGGCTGGAAGGCACAGCCGCGGCCCGGCAGGCTCACATCAAGACGGGGTTGCTGGAGGGCGCAAGAACCATGGCCGGCTACATGCTGGACAAGGCTGGGAGACGGGTTGTGGTCGTGTTCTTCGTAAACCATCCCAGATCCGGCGACGCCCAGACCGCCATGGATGCATTACTGCAATGGGTTTACGAAAGCGGAAGATAGGAGATCAGGACATCAGCCGTCATCGTTGCCATGGATGAGCCCACTCGATTCATCGAAGAGGCCCTTGCCGGGCTGAAAAGCACGGCCTCTTTTAGCCGATTTTCGTATCCAGGCCCATCTCCGCTATTTCGGCGGCCCGAAGCAGCGCCTTGGCCTTATTTTGCGTCTCGACCCACTCGTTTATCGGGACCGAATCGGCAACGATACCTGCCCCGGCCTGTACATGCAGCTTTCCATCCTTGATTATGCCGGTACGAATCGCAATGGCGAGATCCATGTCTCCGTTGAATCCGAGATACCCTACCGCACCCGCGTAAATCCCCCGTTTGGAAACTTCCAGTTCGTCGATGATCTGCATGGCGCGCACCTTCGGCGCGCCGCTTACCGTGCCTGCGGGAAAGGTGGCGCGCAGCACGTCCATCGCACCAAGCCTCGGTTTCAGCTTTCCATCCACGTTGGAAACGATGTGCATCACATGCGAGTAATGCTCGATTTTCATGTTTTCCGTCACCTTCACCGTACCCACTTGCGCAACGCGCCCGATATCATTTCGCCCGAGATCCATCAGCATCACATGCTCGGCTCGCTCTTTAGGGTCCGCCAGTAAATCCTCGGATAGCGCCGCATCCTCCTGCAAAGTCTTGCCGCGCGGGCGGGTTCCGGCAATGGGCCGAACCGTGATGCTGTCTCCCTCGAGCCGCACCAGGATTTCCGGGGAAGCGCCGACCACCTGGCAGTCGCCGAAATCATAATAGAACATGTAAGGAGAAGGATTGAGGCTGCGCAGGGCACGGTACATCGCGAGCGGCGAGGCACTGTAAGCCCTACTCGTGCGCTGCGACAACACGACCTGCATGATGTCACCGTCAAAAATATAGCGCTTCGCGCGTTCCACCGCCTGGATGAAGTTCCCCTCGCTGAACTCCGAAGCTGTCTCCCCTGGCTCAGATGGCGCCTCGACCGGAATCTCCACAGGCTTGCGCAAATCGGCCAGCAATTGCTTGAGGCGGACCATTGCACTCCGGTATGCCTCCGACGGTCCTGTTTCCTGCGGGGCCGCATAGACGATGAGATAGAGTTTGCCTGCGAGATTGTCGACCACTGCGAGTTCTTCCGACAGCAATAGCAGTATGTCCGGGGAATCGATGGTATCGGGCCGGGCCTGGCCCGCGAGTTTTTTCTCGATATAGCGCACGGCGTCATAACCGAAATAACCGACCAGGCCACCGCAAAAACGCGGCAGTGCGCCGTGCGGCGCAACCTTGAAACATGAAAGATAAGTCTCGATAAACGCCAGCGGGTCGGCGGCCTCGATTTCCTTTATCTTTGCGCCATCCATGATGCGGATCAGGGTTCCACGCACCTCGATACGTGTCGACGCGGGAAGCCCCACAAACGAATAACGCCCAAAGCGCTCTCCTCCATGCACGGACTCGAGCAAATAGGAATATGGCTTGTTGGCTAATTTCAGATAAACGGACAGCGGCGTGTCGAGATCAGCGAAGGTCTCGAGCACGAGTGGAATGCGATTATAGCCTTGTGCCGCAAGGCTGTTGAATTCTGATTCAGTCATGGCGACTCCAGGAAACGGGAAAAGAAGATGGCAGGGCCAGGATTAAACGGGGGAGCGCCGCCAATGCAGAAAACGGCGCAGCCGGAAAATGGCGGCAACTCTGTAAGCTTCGATTCCGGTCTCAGAACTCATGACAGCGTATTAGGAAGGTTTCCGGATCAATCTCGCAGCATCAAGGATGGATAGGACAACAGCATCACAATCCAGCTCGCGCACGTCGCGGCCTTCATTGTATCCGTAGGGTACGCAGAAGATATGGCAGCCGGCGGCGCGCGCAGCCTCGGCATCGTTCAGGGAATCTCCGATCAGCAGCATTTCGGAGGGCAGAATGGCAAAATGGGTACACGCATGCAATAAGGGCATGGGATCCGGCTTCTTTCTGGGCAAGCTATCGCCAGAGAGAGTGAGTTCGAAGTATTCGGCGAGGCCGGCAGCCCGGAGTAGCGGCAGGGTAAAAACTTCTGCCTTGTTGGTGACACAGGCAAGGTGAAAACCAGCCTCGCGCAAGATGTTCAGCCCATCGAGCACACCGGGATAAGGCCGGGTATTCACATATAGCGTTTTTGCGTATTCACGCTCATATATCGGCATGGCCCGCTCAAATAATTCTACGTTGGGCTCCTCATCGAAACTTCCGGTAAGCGCACGCTTCACCAGTTTTTGTACACCCTTGCCGATGTAGGATTGGATGGTCTCGAGTGGCAGTTCGCTTTTTCCCAATTCCCGCAGCATGCTATTGGCTGCCGCGGCCAGATCGGCTGCGGTGTCGAGCAGCGTGCCGTCCAGATCGATCATCACCGCTTTGACAGGCAATGAAAATTCCCCCGCAACCGCAGGTATATCCGCGATTGCGGAAAAGCTCTTGTTCACTTGGTATGTCCTCAGGTCAAATACTGATAGCCGAATAAAAAAATTTTACCGCTTCATGCAATGCGGAAATGTATCTCTGAAAATGATGTCCTTTCTCTTCCTGGCTGGAACCGGATCAAACCTTTGCCAGCTCCGCCCGGAAAGCCGCCAGAACCGAGTCATAGCGATGTGGGTCGCTATCCTTCCCCGCACCGTAGATGGCGGAACCCGCAACAAAAGTATCGGCGCCCGCCCGCGCGATCTTCGCAATATTGTCTACCTTGACCCCGCCATCGATTTCCAAAAGAATATCCCTGCCCGAGTCATCGATGCGCTTGCGGACTGCAGCTAGTTTTCGCAGGGCTTCGGGAATGAACTGTTGTCCTCCAAAACCGGGGTTGACGGACATTATCAGCACCAGGTCCAGCTTATCCAGCACGTGATCGAGGTAATCCAGGGGGGTTGCGGGATTGAATACCAGCCCGGCCTTGCATCCCTGCTCCTTGATAAGCCCGATGGTACGATCTATATGCCTTGTCGCTTCGGGATGAAAGGAAATGATATTTGCGCCAGCCTTGGCAAAATCGGGAACGATGCGATCTACCGGCTCGACCATCAGGTGCACATCGATAATCGCGTCGGTTACGGGACGGATCGCTTCGCAAACAAGAGGGCCGATGGTGAGATTGGGCACATAATGGTTATCCATCACGTCAAAATGGATGAAATCGGCTCCGGAAGCGATAACGGCTGTAATTTCATCGCCCAATTTGGCAAAGTTTGCGGAAAGAATACTTGGAGCAATGCGATAATTAGCCATGGACAGCTTCCTTTATGGTCAAAGATGGGTCAAAGGCTCCATTTTAACCATAAATGAATGGCGTCGCATGCCAACAGGTTGAAAGGCTGTACTTTATCTGCCTGGGGAGTTTTACCTTCCTTTTTCCGCTTCTCTGGATGGATCGGAAAACCTTGGCCTTGCCCCCGCTCTTGCCGTCAGGCAAAAAATAGTGTGCAATGTAATCATGTCAGAAAGCAAAAAATATGAAATTGCAGTGAAGGTTCATACAGCCTACCTTCCGGAACAGTCGGACGAAGCGCTCGACCGTTACGTATTCGCCTATACCATCGTGCTTGCGAATACGGGAACGGTTGCAGCGCAGCTCATCAGCCGGCACTGGATAATAGCCGATGGGGGCGGAGGCGTTCAGGAAGTACGCGGATTAGGCGTAGTCGGCGAACAGCCGCTCCTGAAGCCTGGCGACAGTTTCGAATATACCAGCGGCACTGCCATCTCAACGCCCGTAGGCTCGATGAAGGGCAGCTATCAGATGGTGGCTGAAGACGGCCTGCGCTTCGATGCACCCATACCCGAATTCATTCTAAGCGTTCCGAGGATACTGCATTAAGAAGTCAGTCCAGGAGGCAAGTCTTTCACCCAGCCCTGGCGGCGCTCCTCTGGATCTTCCTTCGAACTGCGGCAATCAGCCATATCGCTTTCGGCCGTATCGTCGGCGCCGATGAGCGCGTTTTGCCTCCGCCTCGCTGAGAGGAGCCGGAGTCCTGTTGGCATAAGGGTTGCGGCCAGTCCTGAACTCCACCCGCAACGGCGTACCCGCCAACCGGAATGCTTCGCGAAATGTGTTTTCAAGATAGCGCTGATAGGATTGCGAAATCTCGTCGAGGGCATTCCCATGTATCACGATGAGAGGAGGATTGGAACCACCCTGATGAGCATAGCGGAGCTTGGGCCGGGATATTCCTGCACGGGGTGGCGGCTGCTTCTCTACCGCGGCAATCAGGGCACGGGTAAGCTTGGGAGTGGAAAGATCCGCCATTGCGGCGGCATAGGCTGCATCAACGGAAGGAAGCAGGCCTTTCAGCCCGTTTCCATGCAGTGCCGAAATATAGTGCACTTGCGCAAAATCGAGCACGAACGAAAGCTTCCGGGCGATCTCCGCCTTGATCGTATGGCGCGCATAATCGCTCAGGCCATCCCATTTGTTGACGGCCAGCACCAGAGCCCGGCCAGCCTCCCGAATAAATCCAGCGATATGCGCATCCTGATCGGAGATTTCGTTTTGCGCATCCAGCATCAGTATGACCACATTGGCGTCCTCTATCGCCTGCAGGGTTTTTACCACCGAAAACTTCTCCACGGTTTCGAACACCCTTCCCCGCCGGCGCAGGCCGGCCGTATCGATCAGTGTATAGGTCCTGCCCTTGTGGCTGAAATCGATATAGATGCTGTCCCGCGTGGTGCCAGGTTGATCGAATGCGATAACGCGCTCCTCACCGAGCAAAGCATTCACGAGGGTGGATTTTCCAGCGTTGGGCCGGCCCACGATGGCGACTTTAGGATGCCTCCCTTCACTCTCGCCGTCATCCGATTGCGGAAAATCCAGCAGGATCAGTTCCATCAATTCATTCACATTGTCGCCGTGGATGGCTGAAATAGCGTAAGGCTCGCCCAGGCCCAGCTCATGAAACTCCGCGGTGACTACAGCGGCCGGCATGCCCTCGGTTTTATTTACCGCCAGCACGATCCTGCGGCCGGTGCGCCGTAACTGGTCTGCAATGATTCGGTCGTGCGAGGTAACGCCTTGCCTTCCATCCACCAGAAAAAGGACCTTATCCGCCTCATCCACCGCCTGCCGTGTCTGCCTGGCCATCTCGCTCAGAATACCCTCCTCGGATGTCGGCTCGAGGCCGCCAGTGTCCACTACCAGATAGGGTTTATGGCCCAACCTGCCGTGGCCATAATGGCGATCTCTGGTCAATCCGGGTATGTCGGCAACAATCGCGTCACGGCTGCGGGTCAGGCGGTTGAACAAGGCCGACTTGCCCACATTGGGCCGGCCGACCAGTACGAGGGTAGGCTTCATCATAAAAAAAATTCTGCTGTCGGGAAAATCGGATACTGATGAAGGACAAGCAACAGCGGGGGTATCGCTGACGGTAAGCAAGCGGCTATCAGCCGGTCACACCGAAGGCGTAAAGGCCGCCGTTTTTCGTTTGCACTACGAAACCGTTGGGTAGCGACGCCGGACGCGCAACTATGGCGCTTCCATCGGTACTGGAGCGTGCCACGATCGAGCCATTGTCTCTTCTGATGAGACTGACATTTCCCAGGGTGTCAGCCACGACGATGTAAGGGCCCTGGATAAGTGGAGGAGACAACCGGAAACCGCTAAGCATGTCCTGTTTCCATACGCTCGCGCCATCTCTTTTATCATATGCAATCAGTTCACCCTTGTTCTCGCTTACATAGACGTAGTATTCATCCATGGCAAGACCGGCGTTACTTGATACGTCTCGTGCCCAGAGCTGATTTCCGCTTGCGGTGTCGAAGCAGGCAACCCGCCCCTGATAGGCAACCGCACATACCTGCTGCCCGTCCGTGACCGGCAAACTGGTGATATCCGTGATTCTCTCAAGTTCAGTAGCGCCTTTTGGCCGCGCCACTACCGCTTCCCACGCCAGGCTGCCGCTGGACAGATTGAGCGCAACCAGTTTTCCTCCAGCAAAACCGGCGAAAACCATGTTGTTCGACATGGCTACTCCTGCGAAACTCCTGACGGTCAGCGCTGGAGTCGCACCCTGGTAAATCCACTTGCGTTTGCCGCTACCGGCTTCCAGGCAAAAAATCCTTCCATCTCCCGTGCGAACGATTACCATGCCATTCCCCGCGTATGGCGGGCTCAGTACTTCGGTCGAGACATGAGTGCTCCACAAAAGCTTGCCATTTCGTTCGTCATAGGCCAGAACTTGCCCCTTGAAACTCCCAACCAGAATCATGCCCTCGCCAGCACCCACTCCTCCGGACAATTGACTCTTGGTCTGTGTGCCTCCCGACTGTTTTCCCGAGATGGGATCGAAGCGCAACAGTTCTCCGTTAGTGCTGGCTGCGTAGACTGAACCATTTTCGAAAAGAGGCGAAAATACCGTCACCTTGCTTTCCTCCAGCGTGACTTGCCATAGAGAAGGGATGCGGGGAAGTTTGGTCAGCCTGGTCATCTGTTCCTGGCTCACCATAAGCGGTTCTCCGCCGAGCAGTCCTCCGCTCATGGCCTCCAGATCGATATCCGACAGATCGCGCACCAGATCGCGCGCCATTTCCGTCATACCGGAGCATCCGGAGAAACTTGCGATTGCCGCCAGCGCCAGAAGGCGCCACACCACCGCAGCGCGCAATCGCGACAGTTGCCAGCCCAGCGTTTCCTGCCAGCCGATATCGAGCAAATCCGGATCGCCGAGTAGCAAGCTTCGATCGCCTTGAAATGCTCTTTCGTGCGAAGGCGAGCGGCCCGTTTCGTTGGAACCCGCGCTGAACTGGCGTAAGGACTTCGGGAAGGCGGGTTTGCCCACAGACATTGTCGGGTACTCAACAACCAGCAGCTAAAGCTGGTGGGTTAGTGTTACGGACTGAAAGTCCGGATACGCGTCGCCTGAACGATACGTTCCTATCGGGTTTCATTTTGAATGCAACTGTAACAACTGTGGCAACGGTAGGATGGGTGGAGTGAAACGCGACCCATCAAAAAACATCTACCCAGCACCAGGAAAATGATGGGCTACGCTTTGCTCCACTCATCTTACCCAAACTAAAGCTGTCCGGCTAAAGCCCGTGGTGTTAAACCTTGGAATGGGAACTAAATAAAAGTAAGCGTGATTTGTTCAGCGCTTCCCTTGCTCTTCCTGCTTGGCCTGCTGCAAGGAATCGAGCTTCATTTGGACGATATTGTAATAAGTGCTGTTCTTCGCCATCTTGTCCAGCCCCGATTGATAGGCTATACGCGCCTCGGCCGGTTTGCCGGCGGCTGAGAGGATATCCCCCTTGAGATCAGCGTAAAGCCCGTCGAAGGATTCACCGTGCTTGACCTCCAGTAACTGCAAAGCTTCGTTGTGTTTTCTCTCGTCCAGCAATATGCCGGCCAGTCGCAGCCGCACAAGGTCTTTCAGTTCGTCTTCCTTGCTGTTATCCAGTACCCACTGCAGCCGGCTCCTGGTGGTTTGCATATCGCCCGCGTCAAAACTCGCGCGAGCAGAGATCAAAGCAGCGCGCGACGCGTAGCCGCTGCCGGGAAAACCTTGCATGAGCAGGCCGGCAGCAGCATCGATCTTCCTGGTATCGTCACTCCCTTTGACTTGCAGCAGCGAAGCGTACAGCTCGGCTGCCTGCTCGACCTGCTGCCTCTGATAATAATTCCATGCCTGCATGCCGGCAATGCCGGCTATGAAAACAGCGATAGCCACAATGACCAGCGTGCCATACGTTTTCCACCAGGACTTCAGACTGTCTAATTTTTCCTGCTCTTCCAGATCGTATACGGCCATTTGACTTCCTGAATATTTTCCGTTTCAAATCATCCTTGGAGAAGCGCCAAGCAAATCCACGGCTTCCGCCAGTCCCACTCTTACCTGTTCCGCCGCCTCCCGCAGCGGCTTGACACTGATCTCGCCGGCCTGTGCTTCGTCATCGCCGACGATCACCGCAAACCGCGCCCCGCTCGCATCCGCTTTTTTCATTTGAGCCTTGAAGCTGCCATCGCCGCAATGCAGGATCGCCTTCAGTCCGCCATCCCGCAGGCGCCTTACGACTTTCCAGGCAAATCCGTCCGCCACTTCGCCGCGATGTATCACATAGGCGTCGGGCGCACTGCCGGCAACCTTTGCACCCGATTCGAGCATGAGTGCGAGCGTTCGCTCTATCCCCATGGCAAATCCGCACGCCGGAGCCGCCTTCCCTCCTATCTGCTCCACCAGCCCGTCATATCGTCCGCCTGCGCAGATGGTGCCCTGGGCGCCGAGCCTGGAGGTGATCCACTCGAATACGGTTCGATTGTAATAATCCAGCCCCCTTACCAGGCGGGGATTGATCTCGAAATCCACTCCCTGTTCCCGCAAGATACCCTGCAACGCCTCGAAATGCGCGAGCGAATCCTCATCGAGATCGTCCAGCAGCCGGGGCGCGCCCTCGATGATCTCTTTCATCTCAGCGTTCTTGCTGTCGAGTATCCGCAACGGATTACTGTGCAGCCGCCGGGAGGCATCCTCGTCCAGCCTGCCCAGGTGCCGCTCCAGATAGCGTATCAATCGGCCCCGATGCAGCGCGCGGGATTCTGCGCTGCCCAGCGTGCCGATTTCCAGCCTGACATCGGAGATACCCAGCTTCTTCCACAATTCTCCGCACAGGATGATGAGTTCCGCATCGATATCCGGTCCGGCATAACCCAGCGCTTCCGCGCCCACCTGATGAAACTGGCGATAACGTCCCTTTTGGGGACGTTCATGACGGAACATGGGCCCCGAGTAATACAGTCTTTGAGGTCCGGCATAGAGAAGATTGTGCTCCAGTGCCGCGCGCACACACGAGGCCGTGCCTTCCGGGCGCAGTGTCAGGCTATCGCCGTTGAGGCTGTCTGAAAAAGAATACATTTCCTTTTCGACGATATCGGTTACCGATCCGATGGAACGGACGAACAGATCGGTTTGCTCCACGATCGGCATGCGTATGTTGCGATAGCCGTAAGCCGCCATGCATTCACGGATGGCCTGTTCAAAGAATTCCCAGAGATATACCTGGTCGGGCAGGATGTCATTCATCCCGCGAATGGCCTGAATGGTTCTCGCCATGCTAGCCGGCGGCCGTTTTCTTCGGATATTTCATCTGCACATAGTCATCGACGATCTGGCGAAATTCACCTGCGATATTGTCGCCCTTCAAGGTAACGGATTTGCGACCATCCACGTAAACGGGCGCCACAGGCCGTTCCCCCGAACCGGGAAGGCTGATGCCGATATTGGCGTGCTTGCTTTCACCGGGGCCATTGACAACGCAGCCCATCACCGCCAGGGTCATGTTCTCTACGCCATCATATTCTTCACGCCATACCAGCATCTGTTCACGAACATATCCTTGTATGCTTTCCGCCAGCTCCTGAAAATAAGTGCTGGTTGTACGCCCGCATCCGGGGCAGGCCGCCACCAGAGGTACGAAAGCCCGCAAGCCCGTGGTCTGCAGGATTTCCTGGGCAACGACCACCTCGCGGGAACGATCCCCGCCGGGCTCCGGCGTAAGCGATATCCGGATGGTATCGCCTATGCCCTCCAGCAGCAGTACCGATAGCGCGGCAGTGGAAGCCACGATGCCTTTGGAACCCATTCCTGCCTCGGTCAATCCAAGATGCAGGGCATAGTTGCAATCCGCCGCCAGTTCCCGGTAAACACTGATCAAGTCCCGGACACCGCTTACCTTGCAGGACAATATGATGCGATCCCGTCCAAGGCCTATCTCTTCCGCACGCCTGGCGCTCTCCAGCGCCGAAGTGATGAGCGCCTTTCGCATCACCACCCCCGCATCCTGGGGATCGGCGGAGGAGGCATTCTCATCCATCATGCGCGCAAGCAATTCCGGGTCCAGGCTGCCCCAGTTCACGCCGATGCGCACCGGCTTCTCGTACTTGCATGCGGCTTCAATCAGAATGGAAAATTGCTCATCGCGTTTCTTTCCGTGCCCTACATTGCCAGGGTTGATACGGTACTTGGCCAATGCCCTCGCACAATCCGGAAATTCGGTCACGAGCTTGTGGCCATTGAAATGGAAGTCGCCAATGAGCGGAACATGACAATCCATGGCATCGAGGCGGGCGCGGATACCGGGCACCGCTTTGGCAGCCGCGGCGGTATTGACCGTGATGCGGACCAGTTCCGATCCGGCGCGCGCGAGCTGGGCGACTTGCAATGCCGTGGCAACCTCATTTTCGGTATCGGTATTGGTCATCGATTGCACGACAATGGGCGCTCCCCCCCCGACGGTGATATTTCCGATGCGTACCCCCACACTATTGCGGCGCGGCGGAAAGCCATTCTGAGACATAGTCATAATAGGTGTGAGATCCTTGTAAAGATGAAAATTATTCTAAATCCGGCAGTTGGACAGGGTGGTGTGTGCGGTTTTTGGAGTGCAGGGCAAGGTGCTGCGATGCGTAATGGCCATTCCATTCCAGGGAGCGGCAACGCAGCGCCCCTGTGCCGCAAAACTACAAAAATCACGTAATCCGCCCTGCAGCGAACCCGCCATATAGCTGAACGTCAGATGCCGCGGAAAGTCTTTGTGGATCATGGCTCCAAACTGGAAATGAACTGGAAATGAGCGGTCAACTGCCGGATTCGGGACTATTGAAGCAACAGCCTGGCCGTTCCGCCATAACGATTGATATAGGGCGAGAGATCGACTGACTTGCCATTGTAGACCAGGCGGACAGTCGCAGCATTGCCGATTGCAAGGGAAAACGGCGGCTCTCCACGCAGAAGCTGCTCTGTTCCCGGAGGATTGACCCTCGAAAGAAGCAACCTCCCGCGACCATCCTTCACCTCGGTCCATGACTCCCCCCCGAAAACAAGATGAAGAGTGTCTTTCCATTCGCGAATGACTTCGGGCGCATCCCCTGCTGGCAGCCGCTGCTGAACATTGCCGCCTTGTACGGAGCCATCGCCTTCATTCTGCACGCCGGCAGCCGGCGCGATTTGCTGAACCGGGCCAGCTACCGACACAGGAACCGGACCGGAAATGGGCGCGGAATCGGATCCAGGAGGCAAAACGATGCTTTTCTGCTCAATTGCTCCCCGGTCCCCAGAGAGAGATTCGGTCTTCCCCTCGTTTCCGTCATTCCCCGGCGGCATTGACAAAGGCGTTGGCAAGGGAAGGGGTTCTGTCACCTCGGGCGCGGCTCCGGCTTGAGATTCGGTCTTCGATGCCGGCTTTTGACTATCCATCGTGGCCTCATTCCCGCGATAAATTTCATAAATCAGCAGCGCCAGCGCCAGAATTGCTCCACTGACAATGAGGAAGCTGCGCACCCCCTGTTTCCGGTTCGAAGGGAACGGGATTCCCTCGGTCTGAGGGATAATGGTCGGAGCAGGATCGGGGGGCAGCGATTGCTCCAGCAGCCGCAACAATGGCAAAGCATCGATCTCCACGACCTTGGCATAATTGCGGACAAACCCGCGCAAAAAGGTATTATTGCTTGCCAGCTTGCTGTAGTCATCTTCCTCAAGGGCAGTAATCTGCCGCACCGACAACCGCAACCGTCTTGCGACATCTTGCACGCTCAAACCACGACTCGTCCTGGCGGCGCGCAATAGCTGCCCGACCCTTTCCCTGGACTGGAACGGTCCCCGCTCGAGCTCATGATTCCTGTTATCCGGATCTGGCGTATTTATCATTCGAATCCAGTAAGGAAACTTCTTGGATTGCGTTGCGCTTCATGCGAAACCATCGATGAACGAAAACGGCAGCAAGCGTGGCAAACGCAAGATGCCTTCCGCAGTTTCCTGGTTCCTCTCATTTTGTCATTTCCATCGCCTTGCGGCTTGTCCGCTGGCTTTTGTCATGCACCTTCCCGGCAAGCTGGCCGCAGGCGGCAGAAATATCGTCGCCGCGAGTTTTGCGGACGGTAGTCACCAGCCCAGCCTGTTGCAGCACGTCGCGAAACCGCGCTATCGCTTGTGAAGAGGAGCGTCGATAGCTGGAATGCGGAAATGGATTGAATGGAATCAGATTGAACTTGCATGGCGTATCCTGCACCAGCCGGACCAGCTCGCGCGCATGCAATAGACTGTCATTGACGCCATCCAGCATGACATACTCAAAGGTAATGAAATCCCGGGGCGCGGATGCAAGATAACGCCGGCAAGCCGCCAGCAGTTCGCTGATCGGATATTTTCTGTTAATAGGCACCAGTTGGTTCCGCAGAGTATCATTAGGTGCATGCAAAGACACGGCGAGCGCCACCGGACACCGCTCGCGCAACCGGTCCATGGCAGGAATCAGGCCGGAAGTGCTCACCGTCACCCGCCGGCGGGACAGTCCGTATGCATTGTCATCCAGCATCAGATCAAGAGCGGTCACCACGTTTTCGAAGTTGGCCAATGGTTCGCCCATGCCCATCATCACCACATTGGTGACAGGACGGCTCGCAACAGCGTGGCGAACGGAAAGTGCCGCTCCATTCCCGCCAACCCCGGCAACCGGCGCTTCCCCTGCAGAACATTCCGCCGGATTGCTCATCAGTGTGGCGTTAGCCCACCATAACTGGCCGATAATCTCCGCCACAGTCAGATTGCGATTGAAGCCCTGCGCTCCGGTGGAACAGAAAGTGCAGGCCAGCGCACAGCCAACCTGGCTGGATATGCAGAGCGTACCCCGGTTGGCTTCCGGTATGAAGACTGTTTCGATACCGTTGCCCGCCCCCACCGACAACAGCCATTTGCGGGTGCCATCGCTCGCGGCATGGTCGCTCATGAGACCCGGTGGCTCAATGACGGCCATTGTGGCAAGCCGCTCCCGCAACGGCTTTGCCAAATCGCTCATCGATGCAAAATCCGCGGCTCCGGATTGATGTATCCAGCGCAGCAACTGCCTGGCGCGAAATGGCTTCTCTCCGATCTGCGCACAGAATTCGGAAAGGCCTCCGTAATTGAAATCAAGGAGATTAACGCTCATGACGTGGGGCAGCAATCCATTCTCATTCTTATCGGGAATGAATATCGAGGGCTGAGAAATAATAAGCTACTTCAATCGCGGCGGTTTCAGGCGAATCGGAACCGTGCACGGCGTTGGCATCGATACTGTCCGCGAAATCCGCCCGGATCGTGCCTTTCTCCGCCGCTTTCGGATCGGTCGCGCCCATCAGCTCCCGGTTTTTTTTGATTGCGCCTTCCCCTTCGAGTACCTGCACCATCACCGGGCCGGAAATCATGAATTTCACCAGGTCATTAAAAAATGGACGATGGCGATGCACGGCGTAAAAACCTTCGGCCTCCGCCCGGGAGAGATGCAGCATGCGCGCCGCAATGATTTTCAACCCATTGCTTTCGAAACGTGAATAGATTTCACCGATGACATTTTTTTCAACGGCATCCGGTTTGATGATAGACAAGGTTCTTTCAACGGCCATCGAATACTCCACTCATAAAGAAGCTCTGAACAAACCCACACTGGCGCAACGGCGGCCTTGCGGGATGGAATACGCGAAGGTCGACTGCACGAATGGTTGATCCCTTCGCTTCCTTAAGGAAATCAAGGGAGTATTTTAACAAAAAACCCCGCCGGAGTCCGAAAAAAACCGAAGATCCGCCCTGGCTGTGCCTGGAGAGGGAAATGCGAAATCGATTGCTTCCGGAATATGCATGCATTCCAGGGATACCACGCCTCACTCCAGCCTGACCGTTTGCACGCGGGTTGGCCAGGCTCCTCGGCCGATGACCTTGGCTCCCTGGAACATCACGTAACTCTGGCGGCCATAATGCGGCAGCGGCCGTATCAGCGCTCCAAGCGCCGCTGTATCCTGTGCGGACACCACCGCAAGCGTGAAGCCGTCCGGACGGCGGACGGTCCAGGCCTGCGCCGAGCCCTTGCCTCGCACGTTGTCCGGCCGTGCGGGCAGTTTTTTGCTGGCCAGCCAGGAATCGACCTGCTCTTCCAGGCCAATCACCAGGGCCGGGACCGGGGGCAGATCATCCTTCCCCGAAACGAGGCTTGGGGAACGATTTTGAAGCTTCGATGCCAGCGTTTCGGCGGCACTCCGCAATTCGCCGCCCTCCGGCAGGAGAATGGCTACCGTGGTGCGATCCACCATGACCTGGCGCAGGATGGGGGGAGCTTCGTCGGGCGCCAGGCGGCGGAACAACCTAAGGTCGGGATCAAGCGTCACTTCGAGCGGCCGCGCCTGAATATCGAGCGTAAACGCCTGGCGTTCATTCTGCAGGTCCAGCAGGCGAACCTGCTCTCCCCCCTCGGTCCGAACCAAGACCGGCACACGCAGGCGGTATGCCGGCGGATCCTGCTCAATGGTCAGGGTAACTGAATAACCCGGTGTGGACCGTGCTTTCCTGGCTTCTGCGATACGCAGCACGGGTGCCCCTGCCCGCGTCAGCCACTGATCGAAAAACACATCCAGATTCCCTGATGACTGAGCCTGGAAAGCATTTTGCAAATCCTTCCAGGAAGCAATATGAAAGCGCTCCTTGCGCCAGAAACTCTGGAGCGAGCGATCAAAAATTTCCTGACCCAGCAGGTCGCGCAACATCAGAAACATCATTGCCGCCTTGTTATAGCCGACAATCTGAGAGGCGCCATGGGTACGCGAAGTAAATGTTGTGAGCGGGGAGTCCTGGCCCGGCGCCAGCGCCGCAAAATCGCGCAGCCACCCCCGGCGCATTTCCCGCGCGGCGTCGTCACTCTCGCGTTCCTTGTAAGTGTAGTCCGCCATGAACGTCGTCAGGCCTTCCGACCAGTTGCCGTGCGCGTAATCGGGATAGACGCCATTTCCCCACCAGTTATGCAGCACTTCGTGCCCCAGAGAGGTGGAGCGGATGAAGGGCAGCCGAAGCACCTCGATACCGAGATAGGTTAATGTGGGCATGCCGAACCCTGTAGGCGTCGGACTCGACACTACGCTGAATTCCGAGAAGGGATACGCACCTATCCAGGATTCATAAAACTGGATGAAATGCCTGACTGAATCCAGATATCCCGGGGCCAGATCAGCGATCTGGGAATGAAAATATGTGCGCAACTGTATGGGTTTGCCACCCGCCCCCGTCATCTTGCGGGTTTCGATGGCATAGGGACCGGCCATCAGGTCGATACCCCCTGTGGGAGCCATGAATTCAAAACGCGCGTGATACCCTTCGTTGGTGTCGGATTCTTCGATCAAGCGTCCCGGAACGATGCCGCGTTGCCCTGCGGGAAGGCCGATGCTCACCCGGTAGCTGGCGAGCTTCCCGGCGATGTAGGGATACCACGCGCTCGAATCCGGAAGAAAGGTCCCCATTTCGCCGGTTGCCGGCTCATTCCTTCCCAGGGTCTGGGGGTGATCGAGGGACGTATCGAGCGCCGACAACTCCCCACGCCACTCGACTTCGATCCGGCGCGGCGTCTGCTCGCTGCCGGGAATGCTCCAGGCGCGCAGATTTCCGGAACTGGCGGCTGGCCCGAGCGCAACGCCATCGATGCGGGCGCTGAGCACGCCGAAGCGGCGGCCGAGCACCAGGGTCAGCTCTTCTCCTTTCTTTACTGTGATGATGCTGTTCCCCTGGATGCTGCGTTGCGCGGGATCGATACGCACCGTGATATCGTATTCGATATCCGCCGGCTCCTGCGCCGCTGGTGCCTGGGGCGCCACGGAAGCTCCGGAATCAGCCGAAGCGGCGGAAGCAATGCCCGCCGCGGAAAAAATTCCGAGGATCGAAAGCGCAATGCAGGCTTGCAGCCACTGGGTCATTACCTTCATGCTCCGGACCTCGCCAACGCGGGAAACTTCGCGACAATGTCGATCGTCTCATCCCCCCGCTTCAATTTCAGCGGCAGCCATGTGCCGGGAGCCTGGTGCTTGACTATTTCCACGATATCATCCATGCGGGTGATGGCGACACCTGCCGCTTCCCTTATCACATCGCTATCCCGGATCCCGGCCTGCTCAGCGATACTGCCTTTTTCCACCTGCAACACCCGCGCGCCACCGTCCTGCGCCATTTCAAAGCGGATGCCCAGGCGCTGCCGCGGGGGTGATTCCGGCGAAGCAAACGAGAATGGAGCAACCCCGAACACCGCGTCGGCCAGACCGGCGACAACTTGCGCGCAGGCGCTGCCCGCAGTCCAGGGCAGCAGGGCGGCAACATCGGGAATTCGCAAATCTTTCAACTGATGAGGCACGCCATAGCCGTGCTTGATATGGCCCGAGCCCATGATCCCCACGACGAGGGGGTGATCAGGCCGATTCACTGCTGTCTGTATTCCTTGCGCCATGGCCCGGTCCCAAAGCTGCTGGCTCTCGACAAAACGGCGGAAATCGGGATCGTCGCGGCTCAAAACCCCTTTCTTCTTGCCACTCCGTTCGTGTTCGCCGTAAATGGGCAGGAGATAATCGAGATAGGATGAACTGGGCAGCGCGGGCGCGCTGACTCCTTCGCGCTCTTCTTCGGGAACCCCGCTGAAGCCCTTGGCTGACACCGCCCTTCTCAATCGCGTGTCGATATTGAGCGCCACCATTGGAATGCGATTCATGCGCGCAAAATGGAACAGTGGCAGGTATAGGTTGAAATCCGTGCTCCAGACGTGGTTCCAATCCGATGCCGCGAGAAATTGCGCTTCCGAAAGCTCCCCTGCTATCCACTGGTCCAGGGCCTTTTGCACCCTCCGCGGAAACATCTCGAACCCGATGACCATGCCGGGGCGAACGGCATGCAGCGCCGCCAATGTCTGCAATTGCCAGCGGTGATGGTCCGGGTTATCGTGCATCTCCCCCAATAAAACCACGGATTGTTTTGCAGCCTGTGCGATCACCGCGCTCTCGGCCAGCTTTCCGCCGCCCGGAACGCTCCAGCTGGCTGACGGCGCGCAGTCCAGGCTTTCCTTTTCCTTCAAACCGGTTTTGGTTTGTCCACTTGCGGTATTCGCGGCATTCATTGCCAGCAATAACAGTATGGCAGCAAGCGTATCACAGAGACCGTTTCGGACACTTCGGCAACCGCTCAAATTGGATACTCCCCATGGTGATGTTTCATGCCCTTCTGTCTTTCCGGCTGGCCGCTTCTGTATCCGTCCGGAACATCCATCCCTCGGCCTGCTTCATCCCACCCATTTTCGCGCATTCGCGAACATTCTCATCCAGGGCGAATCCCCCGACCATCCGGGATGCCAGGATTGCTGAACTGCGAGAAAACTTCGCTCGGGATGAGGCATGAGTATGGTGAAGCGGCCATTCGGAGTGGTCAAACCGGTAATCCCCAGCGGCGAACCGCTCGGATTGAGAGGATAGACCTCCGTCGGATTGCCGCGGTTATCCACAAAAAGCAGGGGAACCTGCGGCAGGGCAGCCTTCATTCTGTTTTCATCCGGAAATTCCGCATAACCTTCGCCATGTGAAACAACCACCGGCAATCTGCTTCCAGCCATGCCCTCGAAGAATATCGAAGGACTGCGCTGAACCTCTACCATAACAAAACGCGCCTCGAATTGCGCCGATTTATTGTGGACGAAATCCGGCCACAGCGCGGCGCCCGGAATGATTTCGCGAAGATGGCTCATCATCTGGCAGCCGTTGCAAACACCCAGCGCAAAAGTGTCGTCCCGCCGGAAAAAGTCTTCGAATTCCGTGCGGGCGCGAAGGTTGAACAGGATGGAACCAGCCCATCCCTTCCCCGCGCCCAGGACATCACCGTATGAAAACCCGCCACACGCCGCGAAACCCCTGTAATCCCTCAAGGACACACGTCCCTCGATAATATCGCTCATATGCACGTCAACCGCGGCGAAGCCGGCGCGATCAAAGGCGGCAGCCATTTCCACGTGGCCGTTGACTCCCTGCTCGCGCAGGATCGCGATCCGCGGTTTCTCCCGTCCATGGATGGGAAGGAAAGGCGCCTCGGCGGCCATATCGAAGCTTACGTGCGCATGCAGGCCGGGGTCATCGGTGTCCAGGATCCGATCATATTCCTGCCGGGCGCATTCCGGATTGTCCCGCCGCTGCTGCATGTTGCAGGTGGTCTCCGACCAGGCGCGGTGCAGGTCGATGCGCTTCTCGGCCAGGACCGGCCGATTATTGCGCAGAAACCGGATTTCGTCCGTCCCGTTGAGTCCGCCAATAACAAAACCTGCCTCGCGCAAACCCTCCTGTGACAGCGCATCAAGCACTTCGGCCCGCTGTGCCGTTCGCACCTGGATCACGGCGCCGAGTTCCTCATTGAACAGAGCGGAAGCGATGCGCTCCCGGAACCTGCCATTCAGTACTTCCGGCCGCAATTCGTAACCGTCTATATCATTGGAAAGCTCATCGAAACACAACTGGTCCAGGTTTACTGTCACCCCCACCCGGCCCGCGAACGCCATTTCGCACAAGGTGGCAAACAAACCTCCATCGGACCGGTCGTGATAGGCAAGTATCCTCCCTTCCTGGTTCATTCGCTGTATGGCAGCAAAAAAACTCTTTAGTTTCTGAGGACCCTCCGGACCCTCGATATCCGGCGCCTCGTTCCCGACCCGCTTGTAGATCTGCGCCAGCGCCGAGCCGCCCAGGCGATTTCTGCCCGAGCCCAGATCGATCAGGATGAGTTCTGTCTCTCCTTCGTCTGTTCTCAGCTGAGGGGTAAGTGTGCCGCGCACATCCACTACCCTTGCAAATGCGGAAACAACCAGGGAAAGCGGAGCGATGACCTCTTTGGCTTCCATCACCCTCTCCCCGGCCTCCTCCTTTGCTTCGTTCCACGCTGTCTTCATCGACATGGAATCTTTGCCCACGGGGATGCTGATCCCCAACGCGGGACAGAACTCCATACCCACCGCGCGTACAGCATCATATAATGCCGCGTCTTCACCAGGATGGCCCGCTGCAGTCATCCAGTTTGCCGAGAGCTTGATCTCTTCGATATTCCGTATCCGCGCTGCCGCGATATTCGTTATCGCCTCGCCTATCGCCATGCGTGCCGAGGCAGCAGGATCAATCAAAGCCAGAGGCGCTCTCTCGCCCATGGCAAAGGCTTCGCCCTGATAACCCTGGTAGCTCATCAAGATCACTGCCACATCCGCTACCGGCACCTGCCATGGTCCAACCATTTGATCACGCGCTGTCATGCCTCCGATAGTGCGGTCCCCGATGCTGACGAGAAAGGTCTTGTCCGCTACCACAGGCAATCTGAGTATGCGGTACGCGGCTTCCTGCAGGTTCCATTCCGCCGCATCGAATGACTCTGGCAGGTTCTTCCGGCGCGTGGCCTCCCGAACCATCCTGGGCGGCTTGCCCAGAAGCACCGAGAGATCCATATCGACCGGCCGATTGTGAAAGAACGGATCAGCCACTATTAACTGCTCCCGGGACGTCGCTCTGCCTACCACCGCAAACGGGCATCGTTCCCGCTTGCAAATCGCCTCGAATAGTTCCAGGGATTCCGGCATGATCGCGAGCACGTAGCGCTCCTGCGCCTCGTTGCTCCATATCTGCATGGGCGACATTCCCTGTTCTTCCGACGGAATATCGCGGAGATCGAAAACCCCGCCCTGCCCGGCTCCATGCAGCAATTCAGGCAGCGCATTCGACAAGCCGCCTGCGCCCACGTCGTGAATCGAGAGTATGGGATTGGCGCCACCCTGGCGCTCCATCTGCCAGCAATGGTCGATCACCTCCTGCGCGCGCCGTTCCATTTCCGCATTGCCCCGTTGCACCGAGTCGAAATCAAGCCCTTCGGCATTTTCCCCGGTACCCATGCTCGAAGCGGCGCCACCGCCCAGGCCGATCAGCATTCCCGGCCCACCCAGCTGGATCAGCAGCGCATCCTCCGCAAACCGCTCCTTGAACGAATGCAGGGCGGCCACATGCCCCATGCCGCCGGCGAGCATGATGGGTTTGTGATATCCGCGCATCTGGCCGGCCACAAGTTCCTCGAAAGTCCGGAAATACCCTGCGAGATTGGGCCGTCCAAATTCGTTGTTGAATGCCGCGGCGCCGATAGGCGCTTCCAGCATGATCTGCAAGGCCGATGCAATCCGCGCGGGCCTGCCATAGGATCGATCCTCCGCCTCTGCTTCCCGGTATACTTCCCATGGCTGGATAAACCCGGGAATATTCAGGTTCGATACCGAAAAACCGCTGAGCCCCGCTCTCGGCCTCGCGCCTCGTCCAGTGGCCCCTTCGTCGCGAATCTCGCCGCCCACCCCGGTCGCGGCCCCCGGATAAGGAGAAATGGCGGTAGGATGATTATGCGTTTCCACTTTCATCGCAATATGCGTTTCCTCGTCGGCATAACCATAGACGCCTGCCGGTCCTGGATAAAAGCGCGAGATCACTGCGCCTTCGATAATGGCCGAGTTATCCGCGTATGCCACCACGGTTCCCTGGGGATGGGCATGATGCGTATTGCGGATCATCGAAAACAAGGATTTCGCCTGCGCCTCGCCATCTATTATCCAGTCGGCGTTGAATATCTTGTGGCGGCAATGCTCGGAATTGGCTTGAGCGAACATCATCAGTTCCGTGTCCGAGGGATTGCGGTGGATACGCAGGAAGTAGCTGGCGAAATACGCCATCTCTTCAGGCGACAGGGCCAGCCCCATGGTCTGGTTGGCCTGCTGCAAGGCAGCGGTTCCGCCGGCCAGCACATCGACGGTTGTGAATGCCGCGGGCTCGAATTGCCTGAACAGCCTGTTTTCCGCCTCAGCGAAGGACCCGAATACCGCCTCCGTCATCCGGTCATGAAGCAGTCCGGGCAGCCTGTTCGGACTATTTCCGCTATCCCCGGGACGGATGAATTCGATATTCCGATCATCCTCGCCGCTGATATAAAAGACAACGCCCCGTTCCAGCCGGTCCACCGCATCCAGTCCGCAATGACGGGCGATATCGGTGGCTTTCGTCGACCAGGGTGATATCGTACCCGGGCGAGGCAGCACCAGCAGCAATCCCTCTTCGGGATCGGGCTGGTTCAGGCCCGCCTTATCTGTATCACATCCGAGCAGCGTGTGCAAAATGCGAAGTTGCCGCTTATCCAGGTCACCTGCCGTATTGCAAAAATACCAATACTCGGCGCGAATATGGGAAACTTGCGGAACCAGCGCTTTAACGGCGGCCAGCAGTTTTTCAAGACGAAAAGGAGAAAGCGCGTTGCCGCCACGAAATCGAAGCATCCGGGAAGGGAACCGATAAGGCCGATAAGTTGAAGGCGCGATTTTACACGAGAAGGCAGGCGGCCCGAAAACTGATGAATATCTGAAGGGGATTGCATGGACCTCGCCAGGCAGAATACCTCCAACCAGAATACCTCCAACGCAATTTTTACAGCTGCGGAAATCCGGAACATCGAACAGCTTGTGGCTGCGGCACCTGGCCGCCCCGCCCTGATGGAGAAGGCGGGACTGGCAACCGCCGAGGTTGCGCGCGACAGGCTGCTGACGGGTGAAAAGCACAAGGTGCTGGTGCTCGCCGGACCGGGAAATAATGGCGGCGATGCTTTTGTCGCTGCCCGCCACTTGCGGATGTGGGGATTCGATGTGACGCTGATATTCACCGGTGAGCGCGCCAGCCTGCCGATGGATGCGCGGCACGCGCTGGATGCATGGCTTGCCCAGGGAGGGGAAATCCTGGTCGAATTACCAGAAAACGAATGTTGGGATGGCGTCGTGGATGGCCTGTTTGGCATCGGACTGGATCAAAAGGGGGGGCGGGATCTCGCAGGGAAAGCTCTCGATCTGGTCCGCGCGGTAAACCGCATGAAACTGCCGGTCCTGGCGATCGATGTTCCAAGCGGCCTGGGCGGCGACACGGGCAATATACGCGGAGAAGCCATTCATGCTCTGCTGACCGTCACATTCATTGGGCTCAAGCCTGGCCTGCTCACGGCTCGGGGCCCGGAATATTGCGGAGAAATCATCCTGCGCGACCTGGGTCTCGATGTACCTTCCCTTCTTGAGCCCAACTGCTGGATGATGGACCACGCGCATGCCGATGAACTGCTACCGCCACCCCGGCCCGCAAGCAGCCATAAGGGCATGTTTGGCAGCGTTGGCATCATTGGCGGCGCGACGGGCATGGTTGGCGCCGCGCTTCTGGCAGGAACCGCAGCGCTGAAACTGGGCGCGGGCCGCGTTTATCTCGGCCTGCTTGCGGATAACGCGCCGCAAGTGGATACCGCGCAGCCGGAATTGATGCTGCGACCGGTCGCCGAAGTGCTTGATCTCGATAACCTGAATTGCCTTGTGATCGGCCCGGGATTGGGGATGGCAGTCGAAGCCGGCGCCTGGCTTCGCTGTGCCCTCGAAACCAGCCTGCCGCTGGTGCTGGATGCGGATGCATTGAACCTCATTGCCTTGCAACCCCGGCTCGCCAGCCTGCTGCGGGAACGCTCCCGGAAAAGAAAAGCTCCCTCCATTCTCACGCCACACCCCGCCGAGGCCGCGCGGCTGCTGGACAGCGATATTCCCGCGATCGAAAGCGACCGCTTGAATGCCGCAACAAGTCTCGCGAAGCGATATGATTGCCAGGCGTTATTGAAAGGCGCGGGCAGTATATCGGCCATGCCGTCCGGTAAATGCTATATCAACACCAGCGGCAATCCGGGGTTGAGCAGCGCGGGAACCGGCGACATATTGTCCGGCATGATGGGCGCGCTGCTCGCGCAGGGATTGGACCCGGAAAAAGCCTTGCCGCTGTCGGTCCACCTCCACGGCGCGGCGGCGGATGTGCTGCGGGAAGATCATGGAGGTCCGGTGGGAATGGCTGCTTCGGAAATTCCCGATGCGGCGCGCCGCCTGTTGAATCAGTGGATCTACTCTCCCCGTAACCCCCGCAACTTCTGAAAGCAATGCATGTTGGCCGCCAGCCACGCCGTTCCTGTGAGGTGCGGCGCACAGACGCGTTTATGAAAACAGGCGAGAATAAAGAAAGTAATGCCCCGAACGTCTTGGGCGTCAATCCTGAATGGATCGGAAGACAGGGGCGAGGCCGGATTGGCCGGCCTCGCGCAGAAAAACACGGGATTTTCGCACTTCAAATTTACCCAACTCTCATTGACCAGGAGGTTGTGAATGTCTGTGCTCGTCACGCATCTTGCGCCTGATTTTACCAAGCCCGCCGTTCTCGCGGATGGCACCTTCAACGATGCTTTCAACTTTCATAATGAAATTTCCGGAAAGTATGCCGTCCTGTTTTTTTATCCTCTCGACTTTACTTTCGTCTGCCCATCGGAAATCCTCGCCCATTCCCACCGCGCGGAAGAGTTTCGCAAACGGGATGTGGTAGTCATTGGCGTATCCGTAGACTCGCGATTCACCCACTATGCCTGGCGTAACACCGGAGTCGACAAAGGTGGTATCGGCCCTGTGGAGATTACCCTGGTATCCGACCTGGGAGGGGAAATCATGCAGGCCTACGGCGTGGTTCATCCCGATCACGTGGCGTTGCGGGCTTCCTTCCTGATCGACAAGCAATGCATCGTGCGGCATCAGGTGGTCAATGACCTGCCGCTCGGCCGCGATGTCGATGAAATGCTGCGCATGGTGGATGCCTTGCAGTTTCATGAAAGCCACGGCGAGGTCTGTCCTGCCGGATGGAGAAGCGGCGAACCAGGCATGAAACCCAGTCCGGAAGGCGTAGCCGAATACCTGAGCAGCCATGCCGAGGCCCTATAAATTATAGATTCTGGAAACACTACCGGCCTATCGCCGCGAAGTGAATTTTAGGCTTGGACTTTACCTGAATTGTGCAACACAACGGAGGAACGCATGGACGACAACTTTGATAAAGACAAGGCAATCGCATTGTTGAACAGGATCCTGGAAATGGAGCTCGCGGGGGTGGTGAGGTACACCCACTATTCATTGATGGTTTACGGCTACAATCGCATTCCTATAGTGGAGTGGCTGAAGAAGGAAGCGGAGGAAGGGTTGCTGCATGCGCATAAGGCGGGTGAAATGATCACTTTGCTGGGTGGATATCCTTCACTCGGTATTGGACCATTGCTGGAAAAACATCATGAAGATATCGGGGATATACTCAGGGAATCGCTTGCGCACGAGAGCGAGGCGTGTACGGCATATTATCAACTGCTGGAATTGACCCAGGGAAAATCGGTGGTGCTGGAAGAGTACGCGCGGGCGCTCATTGTCCAGGAAGAAATGCATGCCGACGAAGTGAACAAGATGCTGCGCAAGACAGGAAAGACCGGGGTGTTCGTGCGCAGCTCCTGATGCCTTCCGGGCTTTCGCACCGCATCCGAATTGAGTGAAGCCGCGTTGGTCCGGGTTTGCTCGCCGGTCCGGCTAACAGCCGCTGCTTCATCCGGAAACCGGCTCGGTAAACTCCGGGTCTTCCATCCGCCAATCGTGGTTGACCATGCCGCTCAATTGCACCATGAGATCAACCTCGGCTTCCTCCTCATCCTGGGTTTGACTGGCTTCATAAAACTCGATCAAGGCTTGAAGCACCGTGCCTTTTTTTTGAACGGGGAGAGATTCGACCGGCTGTTCGGCTTCTCCGGAATTCCTGCATGCCTCGGCTACGCGGATTATCATTCGGGGCTCCCTGGGAGGTTCGGATTGAGCGCTACCCGGTTCACTTCGTCCGGGGTAAACAATTCGGGGCAATGGCTATCCAAAGCGTTTTTTTCCTTTGGAATAGCGCGGCATCTCCCTGAATAACCGAACAGGGGTGGAATTTCGGGATCGCCAGGGAAATCCGCAATTCAGGTCTTCTTGCTCGATGAGATCCGCACGCCTGCTGCCGATCTCCGCCCTGTCGATTCGGCCCGGCATGAGGGCCGAGCCCTGCGCGCGCCGTTCACTGGTGGAAACGGGAGTGTTTGATTCCCTGGCGGCAGTCCGCAGGTGTGGTAGCGCCTTCATTGTTATCTCCTGTTATGAACCGGCTGAAGCCAGTCTGAGGTCTTGGCGGTATCAGACTAACCGGAGCAAATGGCATTCGAATGAAGGTTTTTTTAAAATTTCATGACTTGCTGAAATGGTCGGGGCCTATTGACCCTATTGACACTTGTTTCGCGCCCGCCTTGCTGTGCGAAAAAGCGTGAGGGCAAGGCGCGAAGCGCAGGACATAGCCGGCCTATGGCCAAGCGCCTTGGTCAGCTCTGCTTCTTTGACATCGGGATGATGCTGCATTTTGGTCCCGAGTATTCAAAAGTGACGGGGTCGAGCGGAGTTCGCGCATAATCGTCGCGCATCAATGCCGCTGTTTCCCCCAGGGCAAGTTCCTGCAAGCGGCAGCGCATATTCAGTACTCCGTCGCCTGATTCAAAAACGCCACAGGCACCCGGCATTTCGTCGCCCATCGGGTCGATCTCCGAAGCTGCGGCCGCTCCCACGTCGCTCATTACCGCTACTGGCAGATGGGGAAAACGCCGCCTTGCCTCCCTGATCCACTGCAACAGGCTGGCCTGCTGGGCGCACCCATACACATTGCCATCGACGAGGACCATATCGTAGGCCTCCAGGTCCGACCCCGGAAAACTATCCAGCGATTTCCGCTCCAGCCTGTGCTTGGATTTCTCAAGCAGCAGATACAATAATCCGCGCGGATTTTGCCCGCCTCCAACGAGAAGGATATTCATGCTGCCTTCCTTTGCGCATTTTCCGGAAGCGTGCCGAACAAGGCAAACTCGGTGATGGCGTCGATTTCTATATAGCAAGCCACGGTCAGTACCCGGCCTATCCTGATGGGCGCGCCCAGTCTGGAAAGATTTACGCCGAGCTTGCGTATCAACCTCTCGACCGCCACTGTAGTCACGGTCACATATCGCTTTATTCCGTTATGCCGGGCGAAAAGAAACAGCGTCTCCATCATTTTGACGGGGATATCGCTGAAGCCGAACCCTGCGCTCTGGTATTTCGGAACCGTCACCGCAAAGCGGCTGAGTTCCCATACGTCTGATTGCTGGGGTGCGGGCTGCCCGTGCAATAATTGCGGAAATGTATCGCGCAGCATGTTTGGACCGGTCGTCGGCAGCAGCCGCCAGCAACCGAGCACTTCATCCTCTTCTCCCTTCGCCAGGACATATACCGGATTGGCATGGTCGAACTCATCGTGCTCCATTCCATTATCCGTGGTAACTTCCCAGCCCAGCCGATCGTGAAAAACTTCGTGCCTCAGCCGATACATTCCTAAAACCGTGCGCTGATCGAGAGATCCGTTTCCATGTTGCGCCAGCATGATTTGTCCCATTTTTTGCACCGTCCTGGTTGGTTAATGACGATGCTATGAAACAACTTATGGGCGTCCCCGAATAGCTGTAAAATCTTACAGGAGAAAGTGGTTAATATAAGACAATACTCTTACCAAACAATTAGTTGAGCAGGAATTCCAAGAAGCCAGGCGTCGTTTTTTTCCGCTCGATTTGATCCGGAATATGAAGCCATGCAGCACATTTGCGGGGGCCTGGACCCTATGGATCAGGGCTGGTTTCGAGGGGGATCGCCCAAATTGGCTGCTGGAACACAGCAACAGCCACTTCGGAAATGGATGGCCAGGTGAAGGCTGGTTGCTGGAAACCGGGTTCCCAGCAATGCCTGGTCTTCCACGCTGGCAGAAAAATCCCCAGCCGTTCCGTTCCGGCTGCGTTGAAAGCAACCACGCTATCGCGCCGCGACCCGGTTTGCGGAAGACGGTACCGTTCCATGGATTCAACTCCGGTTAACCATTCTGATCGCTGCGAACCCATCGGGATCCGCAGCCAGGGGTGGAAACTTAGTTGAAATAGAAACGGATGGAACCGAAGGCGCTGAGCGGGTTGCCGGGCAGCGCGCCGGCAAATGTGGGGGTGGTATAGTAGGTTTTGTCGGTAAGGTTTCTTACGTTGACCGCAACCTCCATTCTTTTTACCCGGTACGAGACAGCCGCATCGTAAACCACGTATGACGGCACTCGCAACAGATTCAAGGTATCGGCGAAACTGTCGCCCTTGTAGGTGACGCCGAAGCCGAACATCAAACCCTGGGCAAGGCCGGTCTGTATCTGGTAGGTGGCCCATAAATTGCCCATATTCGTAGCGACCCCTACCGGGCGGTTTCCTGCAATGCTCCTGAATTCTCCAGGAGCAAAGAGAATGTTATTCCGCGCAAGTGCTTTCGATAACGTTTCCGGATCCATCCACACACCGTTTCCGATAATGCTGAGTCCGGCAAAGGGGCGAACAGCCAAGGTGACTTCCACTCCGCGGGAACGGTCCTTTCCATCCTGCGTTTGAAGATTGGTTGCGGCCGGATTCAGGTTGATAAAATAATTGTTGCGGCTGGTCTGGAACAGCGCCACATTCAGGTCGACCTTGCCTTCCACCAATGTCGTTTTCGCCCCCACCTCGATCTGGTCGGAGGTTTCGGGCGCCGTCGCCACGGCGGTGGGTTCCGTCGACAGATTGATGAACGCGCCCGTGCTGTAGCCGGCATAAAAGGATAGATATTTGGTAGGCTGGTAAACCCCCCCCGTCGAGTAGGTAGTCAATGAGCGGGAGCGTACGATTTCCCGGTATCCCACCCCGGACTGAAAACCCTTGTCGCTCCATTCGACGAGATCGTTGCGAATGCCCAGACGAAGCTTGAACTGCTCGCTCAGATCGATCTGGTCTTGAGCATAGAAGGAAAACTGGTCGCTGTTGATCCGCCGATCGAATATTTGACCCTTCGAAGTGACGCCAGGACTGTTCAATGAAGTTTCCAGGCCAACTGGATTGAGAAGACTTATGTTGGGGAGCGAAAAATCATTACGCACGGTGGTGATATCCGTATTTTTATATTCGAATCCTCCCAGGAAGGTATGCTTGATCGGGCCGGTGTACTTCTTCCAGATGAATTCGTTCTGGAACGTGGCAAATCCCTGGTGATCCGTTTGAAAGCGTACGTCACGTCCCGTAATCATGCCTGCCGCGTTAGCCTGGTTACCGCCTCCATTCCGGACCAGATTGAGCAAGCGTCCATCGTAGGTGAATGCGGTACGCATATTCAGGTCCGCCGAGATCGCCCAGTTATGCACGGCGGTGACGCGGTTGATGGTATTGCTGGTGTTATTAAAGGGAGTGTAATAGCGGTTTTCGCGGGGAACCACCAGCTGTGAATTGATATTAAAAAGCGTTCCATAATTGTCCGGCCTGATATGGATATCGCGATGATCGAAGTCTACCAGCAGTGTTTTGTCATCGGCCAGGCGCCACAACAGGGTAGGTGAAATCTCGAAGACATTGCGCTTGAGCCCGCGGAATCCGTCCGCATGCTCCAGATCGGCGATGACGCGCCCCGCGAAGTTCTGCCCGATGGGTCCGGTCACATCCGCATATCCGTTGCGCGTGCCGAAACTGCCGAGCATGGTTCCTGCAGACGCGGCAAAACCACTCCTCGGTTGCCTGGTTATCATGTTGATGCTGCCGCCGGGCCCGGCCGACCCGAATAACGCGGAACCCGGCCCTTTCAGCACCTCGATGCGCTCGACGTCATACATGGTGCGGTAGTAGCCGTTTTGCGGCGACGTTCCATCCGGCATGTCGTCGCGAAAAAAACTCAATGGCAGTCCGCGCGAGGTGTAATTGTTCGCAAACCCATAGCCGCCGCCCATCAGGGGTTGAACGCTGCTGACGTTGCGCATGGCGTCATCCATGTTTATCACACCCTGTTCCTTCAGAAGGGACGCCGGCACGACCGCCACGCTGGCGGGAACATCGCGCAACGGCGTATCTGTCTTGGTGCCGGTGCGGGCCACGTCCTCGAGCGTGCCCGGCCGCACTCGCCCGGTGCTCACCTTTATTTCCGGAAGCTCAGCCCCTTTTTCCTGATCCTTGGCGAGCGCATCCTGGGCTACCGCGTTTGATGAACTCCATACCCATGCGCCCAGTATGGCTATACGGACGATACCGCCCCTTCCCCTTTTGAAACCGAATAAATATTTCATCGTAGTACTCTCTGTTTTTGTAATTGTTTGCAGAAGCGCACACGCAAGCGCGCAGGCCATCCGCTCAGAAACGTCTTGCAGGCATCTTTAACGAAGCGCTTCCTTGATGGTGCTCCCCATATCGGGGCGTCATACAATCGAACTCAACGACAGCACCAGCACCCCGGTGAGCGTGGTGCCGATCAGGCCCGCGGCCAGAAGGCGCGGACCATGCAGACGGCTCCACAGCAGGGTGCCCGTTATGGCGAGCACGAGCAGGGCGCCGGCCAGGGTATCAGTAAGCAATATCCAGGCATTGGACATCCCGCTGCCTTTATGAAAACTGACCAGTGTTGCCCACACATTGGCTTCTTTCTGCTCGACATGCGTAGCCGCATCTCCCTTCCAGTACTCCGCATTCACGCTCAAATTGGGAGTAGTCAGCGTGATGCGCCAGTTCTCCGGCTGCTCGATCCGGCCACCTCCCCAGGGAGCGGGGCCGCCCGGTTTTTTCTGAATGCGGGATTTGGCATCGGGCAACTTGAATTCGGCACGCAGCCAGGCTTCCAGCGCTTCCGGCGATTCGAGGCTTGCCCCGGGTGGAGTAAGCACTTGCCGTGTTTCCTCGTGCTTCGCCAGCGGGATCTTCATTTCGTTGCGGTGATTGAGCAGAATTCCGGTTACCCCGAACAGCAGCCCCATGGCCGCGCCCCACAATCCCATCCATGCGTGCGTCCGGCGCAGCCACACGAGGAACCGGCCTCGTTTCATGCCCTGCGATAAAAAGAGATATCCCCTGGGCTCCGCAGCCCGTGGACCGCCGTCCCGATTCCCGGCGGCAGGTGTGTCGTGGGCTATGCTCATTTGTAGAAACTGGCCGTCACTTTGTGGCTTTCGATGGTATAAGGCTTGCCCTCGAATACCCCGGGGCTATTCAACTCATGCTTGGCCTCGATGACATAGAGACCGGGTTCCAGCAGCGAATAGGCCGTCTCGCCCTTTTCGTCTGTTTTGAAATGCTTTTCCCACCCGTTCGGCGCAATGACGATAATTTCAGTTTTTGCCAGCGGCTTTCCCATGAAGCTCAAGCGCAGCAAATTGCCGGTATTCTCTATGTCGAGCGGCAGGCTGCCCCCGCTGCCGAAACGCGCGTACAGAAAGCGCCGGTACACCGCGCCGGGATTGTCCGCGCGCGGGTCCCGGATGCGCTGCTTGAGCGCCCGCACCAGTATCGTGCCGCCATCGGGTATGGCAAAGTAATTATCCAGGCGAGTGGCGGCGGCTGGCTTTTCGGCACCTGCGGAATCGATCACCGTCACCGCCGGTTCGATGATATCGTCTAGCCTGCCAGGCGAGGTTTCACGCAGATTTTCGCTATATTCGCCAAAATAGAGCCTGGCAGAAGCATTGTCCTGCTCCAGCCATAGCGCGTGGGCGCTTGCATTGAAGCTGAACAGCAGGCACGCAAGGCCGGCAATGGCGGCAGAATAGTTTTCCGGGAACTTCATCAGATACTTTCCATTTTCCGTATGTTTTAAAAAGTTTCAGGGGAGCACATGCCAGCGGGTCGACATGCCCGCCATCATGTGGTCGTCCACATGACAATGCAGCAACCAGTGTCCGGGGGAACGCGGAACCATGTCCACCGAGGTCATGCTTGCCGGCATAACTTCGACGACGTCGGTTCGGCGCCCATGGTCAAGCACTGTCTGCCCATGCCAGTGCACCGTATGGTTATCGGTTTCATTCCCAAGCGCCACCACATGCCAGCGGACGCGTTTTCCCAGATGGGTTTTATAGCCATCCAGATTGCCAAAGATGCGGCCGTTGATGGTGTGCTTCATCCCGCTTTCCTTGCCCTCTTCTTCATTGAAGATCATGAACAGCGATATGAATTCCTGATCAACGTCGCGTGGGGCCGGATCAGAGCTTGAGCGTTCCATGCCTTTGCGCGTGACGATGATGGTCCCCACCAGACCGAGATTGGGCTCTTCGTCTTCCATGACATGGGAGTGGTAGAGCCAGACAATGGAGGAGGGATCGGCGGGGCCCGGACCAGCGTCCTCATCCGCCACCCAGGTATAGGTATAGGACTTGTTGGGGGGCACGCTTGCTCCCGGCCCCGGCCCATCCGCGCCCTCGTTATTCTTGTCATAGAACAGTCCATGCGGATGCATCGAAAGCGGACGATCGGTCTTGTTCAGGAAATGGACCTTGACCGTGTCGCCGACCGCGGCCCGAAGCTGCGGGCCCAGGATGCCCATCCACTCGGGCTGGGGTAAAGGCGCGTTATATCGGCCATCCTTGTAGGCGACATAACGGTATTTCTGGTAAACCAGGGTTTCCCCCCATACCCCCAGCCCCGCTTCGGGCTTGATCCGGTTCTTGCCGGAGGGGGCATAATTCCAGGGGGTCTTTTCCGCGGCTATCCAGTATTCCCTCACCGCCGCATGGACCTGAGCCGATGCCCAGAAAGCCACCGCAAGGGCAATGGACGCGGCAATCCTGCCCGCGCTAGCCAGTTTCATGCTCACTCCACTTCGGCCCATGCTCGTGGGCATATCCACGGCGTAGAGATGTCTATGCGACATGCCGGGATGCCGCATTTTTTTGCATGAGGGCCTGCTCCAGAACTTCCTTGGCATGGCAGGCGCATATGCCGCACTGCCCGCTCACGCCCAGACCGCCCTTCAAGTCGCGCATCCGGTCCGCGCCCCTGTGGACGGCTTCCCGTATTGCGGTATCGGTTACACCTTTGCAGACACAAATGTACATATCACTGTTTCCTGTTCACTTATTCACTTGTTTGGCCAGGGCAAGCTTATCGTTGCAAACATGTTGCGGACATGCCGCAGGCGATGTTCAACCTGGTGTCGAGTGACCTCGTCACCCTGCGAAAACAAAGCGCTGTCATGGATACAGCTGCTCCTGCCAATCCTGCTTCCAGCAGTAATTTCGAAAATACGCCGCTATCCATCGGCTCTCTCAATATACAATACTAATGAGAATGATTCGTAATTATATTATTTCTCAGGAAAAATGCAATCTTCCCATGAAAAAATTCATGAATGGTAAATATCCCGGATGTCGCAAATGTCGGTAATGAAAACGTGAACATCGCAGGGCTACCCGGTCTCCGTTTGCCCCATCGGGTCGCGAGCGCTTGGAATGGGCCAGTACTGCTGCTTCCAGATAGATGGCCATTCCCGCGACTCCGAGGCCACCAACATAGTAGAATGCCCATCAGACAGACGATCGGGGCTCAAGCTCGCGTTTGTCATGCTGATCCGGCCGCAAGCCCGCTTTTGAACGGCTGCAGGATAAAAAGAACGCGGGCTGAAATTGAAGGATTTCGTAGATGCCCCGCACTCCCCACATGTTTTCTCGCACATCGAAATGTTTGCAACCGCACTACGGGATCTGAGGTCAAGCCTCGCAGCATGGCGCTTATGGTGCCTCCTGGGCTGGCTGGAGATACGGCAGCGCTATGCCCGCTCCACTTTGGGGCCCTTCTGGCTGACCATATCGATGGGAGTGATCGTCGGCTCGATCGGCGTGGTTTATGGAGCACTGTTCAATCAGAATATCGCCGACTACTTGCCTATGATGGGCATAGGCCTCGTTTTCTGGGGCCTGCTTACCAGCATCATCAATGAAAGCTGCATGGCCTATATCAATTCCGCGGGATATATCCGCCAGACTGCGACGCCCAAGCTGCTGTTCATGCTGCAGGCAGGATGGCGCAACTTTCTCATTTTCCTGCATAACTTTTTGATAGTCATACTGTTGCTCGCCGTCTTCGGCTCGAAGGACTGGTCAACCGTTTCTCTTTTTTTCCCCGGACTGGTACTCTTCATTCTCAACGCACTGTGGATCGGGCAGGTTGCGGGCATCATCTCGGCCCGGTTTCGCGATCTTCCCCAGATTATTTCCGCCATGCTGCAGATGGCGTTTTATGTGACGCCCATCCTCTTTCAGCCCGGAATGCTCAAGGATCATCGCTGGATAATCGACTACAATCCGTTTGCGCATCTGCTCGAACTGGTTCGAGGTCCCCTGGTTGGCGCCGCGCCCGACACGCTGACCTGGACGGTGGGAATCGTCATGGCGGTTGCGGGCTGGCTTCTGGCTCTGGCGTTGACTGAACGCTATCTCAAGCGCATTCCCTACTGGGTTTGACCGGATGAGCGTCATTCGCCTGCATAATGTTTGTGTCGATCTGCCGGTATTTGAACTGAGCGGGCGTTCCCTGAAAATGCATCTTGCCCGCCTGGGAAGGCGCGGCCGCATCGGGAAGGATAACGATGGCGTGGTAATCGTCCGGGCGCTGGATGACCTCACCCTGACCTTGCAGGAAGGCGACCGGGTGGGCCTGATCGGCCGCAATGGCGCGGGGAAGAGTACGCTGCTGCGGGTACTGGCAGGTATTTACGCTCCCACGGCAGGGCAGATATATAGCCGCGGCCGCATTGTGCCATTGCTCGATATCGCCCTGGGTATGGATGAACTTTCGACCGGCCGCCAGAATTTGCGCCTTCGCGGTTTGCTCCTGGGAATGAGCAATGCCGAAATCAGGCGCAAGATAGAGGAAATCGCCGCCTTCACGGAACTCGGCGACCATCTGGATTTGCCGCTGCGGACTTATTCGAGCGGCATGCGGCTGAGGCTGGCCTTCGCGGTTTCCACCGCGGTTGATGCGGATATACTTTTACTGGACGAGGTGATCGGCGTAGGCGATGCATCATTCATGAAAAAGGCTGAAGGACGGATGCTCGACCTGCAAAGCCGCGCAAAAATCGTGGTGCTCGCTTCCCACAGTGATACCGTCATTCACCAGATGTGCAACAAGGCACTCTGGATGGACCGCGGCCGGATCCGTGAATTTGGCCCGATGGATGAGGTTGCCGCCCGGTATGCCGCGGCACAATCCGCCGGGTGATCTGCCTCTTTTCGTCACGCGGGAACCTCTGCTGTCCGCGAGTTTGCCGGTCCCCGGCCAGATTTACGAATGCGGCAGCATCTTCTTCAGGTATACTTCGCAAAAAATCCGCATTACAAACGATAACCCGGCCATCAGGCACGTGACTGCTATAAAAAAGCATAAGGGATCGTATTCCACTTACCGAACAATCTTTTAGCGTTCGATAGCAAGCTGTTTTCTTTTTTCCCCTCTCGAAAGCCGAGTGGCACAAAACTTCCCTGATATGTAACGTGGGATGTTTTTTACAACAATAAATAAGAACAGGCAAACTGTAACTCAAACATCTGTAAAAGATATTGGGTTAATCGCTGAAGTATTCCGCAGTGTTAATACGCCCCTATTGATCCGGTGAGCAAACAGTATAAACGTCATACCGGCAGAAGCCGGTATCCAGGGACGTTCGAAACGTCGTATTTACTGGCTGGGAGCTGGATTCCGGATCAAGCCCGGAATGACGGGATTCATAGTATTTTTTGGCCAGATCAATAGTATCCTGATTAACTCGTGTACAGAATCTACCGACCGATTCGATGATCTGATCGGCAGTCTTATGCCAGACGAAAAGAGCCGGACTTTGGTTATAGACGGCGAGGTAATCGCGGATGGCGCGTTCGAGTTCGACCGTACTGCGGTGCGACCCGCGCTTGGTCTGGCGCTCGCTGAGCAGCGCGGCAAACAGCGTGATCGTGCTATGGTGTGCATAGTCATGACTGCGTCGCTCGGTCACACCAAATGACAGCGGCAGCAGCGGCTGCATGCGATCCAGCATCTGGACTTGCGATTTCTCATCAACGCACAGCACCACGGCGCGAGTGGTGATGCCGAATACAAATACAAGTCGGCGGTATCACACACCTCGTCGATGAACAGCGGATAGGTGGACAGCTTGAACGTTTCGTGGTAATGCGGCTGCAAACCGAATGCGTGCCAGATACGACTCACCTTAGAGGCGGTATTTACATTTCGCATGCCCATATTGCCATGGATCTTGCATGATAGACGTAGCAATCGCTGATAGCGCTCCGCCGGACATCGTCCAGTTGCGATGACTATCATGAGCATTTAAGCTGGAATCGCATACATCCAGAAGGGTGAACGGATTAATTGGCTTAATTTTTGATTCGGTTGAGCTTCGTAATACACAAACACAACCTGACTTATGAGCACTCAAAAATCTGATATGAGCCTGGATAAAAAATCAGCCATTTTTATACATATCCAGAAAACGGCTGGTACCTCAATGGTTGACATAGCAAGGCTACATTATCAACAAAAAAATATCATTAGCCACGGTGACTATCTGAAAGGAGTTTATCATTCTCCGTTCAAAAAAGACTTCTGGATCAATGAACAGGTTATCAGTGATTTTCGCAGCATACCCTTTCTATCCGGTCATTTTGGTTATGATTTTGCCAGGCTTTTCATGCATGGAAGATACACATTCACTTTCTTGCGCGACCCGATCGAAAGGGTTCTGTCTTTCTATTATTTCTGCAAGAATCGGGATCCAAATGAATTTGAAACATACCGGCTGTGCCAGCAATTCTCACTGGATGAATTCCTGAAAATGGGCCTGGAGCAACCAGAAATCAAATTTTTTATATGGAATAACCAGGTTTGGCAGCTTGCCTGCGGTTTTGGCAATTTCGAAAATCGCGACCTATCGTCATTCGAGTCCACAGAGCTTCTTGATCTGGCGATCAAGCATCTTGAAAATTTTTCTTATATCGGGTTGACAGAAACCTTTGAGCAAGATCGTGACAAAATACTTACGGATCTCGGAATCGCTCTGCCTGAAGAAAAACTTATTTCAAATGCCACCCTCGCTCGTCCCACATCGCAAGACTTGCCGCGATCGACATTAAAATTACTGGAGCAACTCACCCATCTTGATCAGATTCTTTACCAGAGTGTGTGGTCCCAACGAAATTCGGAACTCAAGGTGATAGAGCCATGACTAACCGATCTGATATCCCTAAGCCAATAAACGACGCACGTCCGCATGAGAAATCAGACAATTCGAGGCGAGCCATGGACGAGTTGCAACGCATACAGAATATCTATCTCGAACTGATGCAATCAACTTTAACCGGCAATATTTACCGGGACGAGTCGCGGGCGCCATTCGGATCAAACATATTTAACCCGCAGTTGCGCGAACATGGTTTGGATTGGCCCTCGCATGCACAGACGATGATTGGTATAAAACGGCTGGCCAACTTGCGGGCACTGACAGAGTCCGTGATTACCGACAATGTACCGGGTGATCTCATAGAAACAGGAGTATGGCGTGGAGGCGCATGTATCTTGATGCGCGCTGTCCTGTATGCATACAACATAACTGACCGGTATGTTTGGGTTGCCGATTCCTTCGAAGGATTACCGCCAGCCAATGAGCAGCAATACCCCGCAGACGCCGGTTCTGATTTTTATAAATACGATGAACTCGCAGTCACGCTTGAGCAGGTCCAGGAGAACTTTCGGATCTATAGTTTACTGGACGAACAGACGAAATTCATCAAAGGCTGGTTCAAAGACACCCTGCCGGGTGCGCCGATCGAACAACTGGCGCTGCTACGGTTGGATGGCGATATGTATGAATCGACCATGGATGCCCTGACCAGCCTGTATCCGAAGCTGTCGCCTCACGGATATGTGATTGTCGATGACTATCATGTTGTGCCTGCATGCAAGTCTGCGATAGACGACTACTGCAGTGCTAACGGATTGCAACCGGAGATTATCGAGATCGACGGTGTAGGCGTTTATTGGAGAAAGCCGCCTATGACGAAGCACGGTGCGGAGATCATAAGGCCGAGCTCAGTGGAGTCCCCTGACATGCAGATCGGTCGACTCAACCAGGCCGTAATTGAATTGAGCCAAAATGTAATTACCCGGCTCAACCAGTCCGTGGCCGAGCGGGATGCGCAGATCACCCGGCTCAACCAAGCCGCCATCGAATTAAGCCAAAACGTAATTATCCGGCTCAACCAAGCCGTCGCCGAACGCGACGAGCAGCTTGCCGCACTCAACCAGTCCAATGCCAAACTTACCGGGAAGGTGACAGCACTCCTGTCGTCGACCAGTTGGCGAATCACCAAGCCAATACGCGAAACAAAAAATATCATCAATGCTGTCAGATCAAGATATCCGCCGATAGCCGCCTCACGCGATAGTGATCAGTCCATGTCAAAAACTGACCACCATCCCAGCACGCAGGAAGTAAGACTTATCGGTGCAACCTCAGTGCGCGACCGCAATCCTATTTTATCGAGTCAGGAAAGATCTGAAACCGGGGGGCGAATTTGTGAGCCGGTGATTGATAGCATGGAGGGCGCAAACATGAGTGTCGAAAAACGCCATGTTTACGAATATGCCGTTGATCTTTCTGGAAAAACCGCGCCTGTTTATGTAATGCATCTAGTTGGAAAATCAAAACGTGTACTGGAAGTTGGCTGCGGGCCTGGCTCGATTACGAAGATTCTGGCGCAGGAAGGGCAATGCCGAGTAACGGGTCTCGAGCTTGATCCGGAGGCAATCAAAAAGGCGACCCCTTACTGTGACACAGTCATGCAGGCCGATCTGAATTCCCCGGAATGGCCGCGTTTGCTTGATGGTATGGAACGATTCGACGTGGTAGTGGCGGCCGATGTACTGGAACACTTATATGATCCCTGGGTTGCTCTGAAACGTATGGTTTCTTTCATCAGCCCGGATGGTTACCTCGTGATTTCGCTACCTCATGTTGGTCACGCAGCCGTTGCGTCGTGTTTGATTAATAGCGACTTCGAATATCGCGACTGGGGTTTGCTCGATCGTACGCATATCCGTTTCTTCGGTCTCAAGAACATCGAGGCGTTGTTTGCTCAGGCCAGTCTCAAAATCATCGAGGCAAGATACGTTATCAAGCCGCCAGAAGAAACAGAATTTGCAACAAGCTGGTCCAGGCTCCCCATCGCCGTGCAGGATGCACTAAAGACCTGCGCCTGCGCCGACGTATATCAAGTGGTGGTTAAAGCCGTTCCGCTTAATTACCCTGGTAGCGTGGTGGCATTGGTGCCACCTAAACATGAATACAACCATGCTTTCACGGCAAGCCCTCCATCATGGAAGAACCGTGTAGGACGATACCTAAGTCCCCAACTCAAGCAGCGTATACGCAAGAACTTCAAGATTCTGGGAATAGACCTATGACAGTGCATCTACCACATCATGGGTTGCCAAACGACAATGAAATTACAGCATCAAATAATCAGTCGTCTATCAGGTTGGTTTCTTTCTATCTTACCCAGTTTCATCCAACACCGGAGAATGACCTTTGGTGGGGCAAAGGGTTTACTGAATGGACCAACGTGACAAAGGCGGAACCTCTATTCGAAGGCCATCGCCAACCACATTTGCCCAGTGACTTTGGCTTTTACGATTTGCGTGTCCGGGAAACCAGACGCGACCAGATCAGGGTGGCAAAACAATATGGCATAGATGGGTTTTGCTATCACTACTATTGGTTCTCCGGTAAAAGAATACTAAATTTGCCGCTAGACGATATGCTCTCCGATGCTGAGAGCGATATGCCATTTTGTTTGTGCTGGGCTAACGAGAACTGGACTCGCCGTTGGGATGCGGCTGATCATGAAATCCTGATTGCCCAAAAATATTTGCCGAACGATGATTTGGATTTCATCAAATCATTGGTACCGTTCTTTCGAGACAAGCGCTATATCCGCGTAGATGAAAAGCCATACCTTATTGTCTATCGTCCCCAACACCTCCCCGATGCACGCAAGACGGTCGCGATCTGGCGGGATTATTGCCGCACAATCGGTTTGGGGGAGATTCATGTGTGTGCAGCATTGACTCATGGTAACGAAGATTACTCCAGGTTTGGATTTGATAGTGGTGTAGAGTTTCCGCCGCACAATCTCCGATCAGGCAATATCAATAACCTAGTAAAACCATATAATATTTTCAGCGGCAATATTATGCAATATGCATCTATTGCCCAATCATATCTAGACAGAACTTACGGCACATGTCGCGTTTTTAAAACGGTATTTCCCTCGTGGGACAACACGGCACGCACTAAGGAGCGTGCACTTGTTGTGCTTAATGGTACCCCAGAAAATTATGAATATTGGCTCGCGTCAACCATTGATCTAGTAAAGCAGTCGAACGGAAAGGATGAGCTGTTATTCATTAATGCGTGGAATGAATGGGCAGAGGGCTGCCATCTTGAGCCTGATCAATGGTTTGGCCACGCATTCCTCAAGGCGACCCAGGATGCAAAAATGGGTCTGCGTAGATTTGCCAAATTTCCAGATGTTGACTTACCTCACACAAGTGAAGTGATTTACCGGACATTCTGGGCAGATATACGTAACACCATCAATTATCATGCCCAGTTGAAGATCGGAAATCTAAAGCTCGTCGTGAATCAGATGCCATGGCTGCGTTTTATATTGCTGCCAGCAATCAAGGCGATACGTACTCTGCGAGCACGAATACAGCGGTCTCCTCAAGCCGAAAAGAATGGCTGATACCCACCACTAGAGCACTAACCAGTAATCAAACAGCGCCCCCGCTCAAGAACAAGAAGATTAAAAACGGCGGATAACATGCTGCGGTAATCGCGGTTATAAAGTCGAGCGGTTGCTATCCATAGGTAGCATCTTCAAAATAGTCAAGGTCAAGAATCAGGACTTCGAGTAGTGGCGTAACCTGCAATGAATGTTCCATTAATATGCGGGCGAATCGATACGCACTCTTACGGGTGGCGGCGTGTTCAAATCGGGTATGGTGGCTGATTATGTCAGCACTTCATCCCGATCAAACAGCTTGCGGCCCACACACCCAAAAAGCGCGGGTTCATTTCACAGCGAGTTGCTGTCGTTGCCGCCTTCATAACTGGATTGATAGATACGCTGTTGTAGCCAAATTGCTTACGGGATGTTTGATGTAATCAGAATCCGCTTGTCATTCGGTGCCCCAGTAATTCATGCGATCCATGCGATCAGCCCGATTTGGCGATCTATTTTACGCAGCAATAGTGATTCGAGATCGGAAGACAACTCGCCACCATTGAATTGGCCCGGATAGTGAAGCCCGCAGTTGGTGAAAAGCGTAACTGTTCTGGAATAGAGTGTGGCATGGGCAGAGCGCTGTATCTGTTTTATGTATACATTTCTTTATAACTATAATTATATCAGACAGTTATAGTTATATTTTTCCGTTTTTGAATAATTCAGAATAGATTGGGCTAAGCATAATTTAACGATTTGCACCAAAATCCTGGATGGACACATACCCCATTAAATCTGATAGCAATTTACCCCGAACCGTATACGTTGCCTTTGAAATGGAAGGCGACAGTAATGACAAAGTGTTTTCCTATCTGGCCCGACTGAACGAAAGCCTTGAAGGTCAAGCGAAGATCGAAAGGCAAATTTCGGAGCATTATCGCGACCCGCGACTGAACAAATCTGACCCAAAAGCACGCGTATTCCAAGCTGCCGACAGATTGCTTGCCGGAAAAAGGTTTGATTTTCTCAGGGTGGCGTGGAGAAAAATCCAGCCTACTGGAAGCTGCTACTGGTTTTCCAATCTTGACGCCAGGCATCACAGGATATTGAAATGGATGCAAAGCTGGGACCATTCAAACGCAAAAGCGGTTTTTTTTGTTCAAACTCTGGATGCAGGTTTAAAGCTCACCGAACTTGCTTTTCTATATGCAAAGACCGTTCCACATGGAATGATCGTCGTTCTACTCGGTGGCGAAACCTTAAACGAACAGAAACTGCGACGCCTCGAAAAATGGGGAGTCCGGATATTGCGGGATGACTCAAGCTACTCCTCCACTTCCAACTTATCGATTCAACAAATCCCATCACCGCACTTCGAGTCGTTGCAGGAAATGCCCTTGCGCTCGTCCAGCCTACGCAATGTCGATTGGAGTGAAGAATTATCGCGTGCAAATCTGATTGAACGAAACCCCGAAAAAGTCTTGTTTGTTCGGCCGGACTGGATGAAATGCGGTAGTGCCACGACTTTCGGAAAACTCGGAAAATTGTTTCACGATAGGGGCGCAATCTTGATAGATATCGCCCTGCAACCACATAAGGTGCCTTACGACGGCATCACCATCCAGCACAAGCTCGCTGAAGTTGAAAACGATATTGCACCCTCGTTTCATTTCAATCTTCGCCGCGGATCACCCCCGCACGCTTTGTTGGCGATCGGCATAGGCTATTTGCGCACTTGGCCTAAGACAGTCGCAGGCTTTATGCCACTTTTCTATAAACAGTGCATCACTCCGGCCGCCGTACGGAAGCTGATTGCCGATGCCCGAATCGATTATCTTTACGTCAATCATTATTTTACGCTTCCAGTCGCCAAGCGGCTTTGCCCCAACCGTCCGATTTTTCTCGATACTCATGACATTCAGTCCCTCAATTTTGTCAGTCATGATTATCACCGCTACATACATATGCGAGCGGCACCCTTTAGCGCTTGTCTGGATGAAGAGCTAAGAATCATTGATCAAGCGGATTGCGTGACAATGGTGAGCAGCGACGAGATTGATTTGGCCAGCAGATATCGGCCTACGAGGAATTTTTTCTATTACATCCCCCTTTCCTCCGTAGCAATGCAACTTACGGAAGAGCAGCAAGATGAAAGAGATCGTAAAAATGTCCCAGTATCATTATTGATCGTTGCCAGCCGGAACCCGGCCAACGAGCGCAGTCTGAAATGGTTCTTGAATGCCGTATGGCCAGCGATAACCAAAATGGGGGCGCATCTGGAGATCGTCGGAGGAATATCGAAATCTTTTGCGGGAGAAATTTTCGAGAGTGTCACATTCCATGGAATAGTGGATGATATTTCGTGTGCCTACCGCCAAGCAGATATCATTCTGCTCCCGATAACGAATGGAGGGGGAATAGCCATCAAAGCACTCGAAGCTATCCAATATGGCAAACCAATCGTTGCCACCCGTCATGCACTACGGGGATTGCCAACCGCGATCTATGAGGTACTAAACGGGTGTGTCGATGAAGAAGACTTTGTGATCGATTTATCGAACCTAATCGCAAACACCTCAGCTCGCAAGCAGCGGAAAGCAGCGACCCATCAGATGCGGGATATTCTTGCATCCATGCGATTTGATGACCAGATGCATGCGACACTTGACAGTATGCGAGCTGCCGAACGACCAATAGTTGGAAAGCAAACTAGTCGAGTAGCTGCGGACTCTAATTCCTCCACCTTCACGTTTCCGTCATCCAGCGTAGCAAGTAGAAGGGATAGTAAGACTGCAACGAGATATGTCGTGGTTACTCCTGCAAGTCCGGGCAGCAAGGGAGATGAGGGAATGGTAAGGGGGTGTCTTAGCCTTTTGGCAAACTCAACCGAATTCGTGATGCTAAATCCTGACCACTCCCCGCTATGGAGCGATATTATCTTTGATAAAAATTCCTACCCGCCTAGAGAACACACTGGCGCATTTTCCAAATTTTATAATTCAATTACCCCACACGATGTCTTTATTGTATTAGGAGCCGATGTTATTGACGGGACGTGCGGGCTCGAACCCAGCTTGAAACGCTTGAAACTGATTGAAGCAGCGCTGGCGGTTGGCGCTACCGTACATATCTTTTGTTCCTTCCGTTCTGATGTAAACAATCAAATCATCACCCAGCTTAAGCAGATACGGGATGCTAACTTTTATCTAAGGGATCTGCACTCCCTTAAACGATTCAAGGACCAGACAGGGCTGGAGGCAGAATATTTTCCCGACTTCTTCATTTATTGCTCTAAACAGGAAACTGATCGGTGCCGGGCCGCGAAGAAGCTTCTTGCGGAAGTCAGAATAGCCGGAAAAACCATTATCGGGCTGAACTTCAGCGAGCATGCGTTCCGTTCATTCTCTGATATTCACGACAACACCAACAGGAAAAAGTATGTAGCAGACGTGCTAGTCAGCTTATGCTCGACGATTAATGATCCTTATTTTCTCTTGATTTCGCATGATGACCGTCGTTGGAATAATTTCCCTCCTGATTCAGACTACCAGCACATTGCATATAAATGGCTCAAGGCGCACGGCTATAGGTCGAACACATCCTTGCTCGATCCCTATATTACGTATCCTCAAATATTAAGTCTGCTGGATGGGCTTGATATGGTGGTAAGTGGACGTATGCATCTCGCGCTTGCTGCATTCCGTTGTCATGTTATTCCCATTTGTCTGATGGGAACAGGGAAAGGTTATTCGAGTGCGGATAAGATGCGCGGCATATTTGACAAATTTATTGGTCGGACAGAGCTTGTGCCCTCCAACATGACGGAATTTATATCGGTCTTGAACATGCTATCGGATCAAAGTGACGTCTTGAAAGCACGATTGAAAGAATCATTGCTTGCGATCGAAAAAGAGAGTAACGAGAAAAAAATTTACTTTCAAAAAAAGCTGATGTTAGTGCAGCCCAACGGTACCTATCGGCGGTTATCAACTACCTTGTAGTGTCTCCCTCCGCGATTCTTTAAAAAATATCCTCGTATTACCGAGTTTAGATTCGCTTTCAAAAAGCTAGCTGAGAAATAAACAAGAGATGGGGTGACGATCAGAATGAATTACTGTAATTACTGAGATAACCTCTTGCTAAATCGCCTAAGAAGAAATTTAAAACTATTTGTTTTTACTTGCCCCTACGTGGCTTGGAGGTTAATTTCGGCTAAGGGATATATCCTAAATCTGATCGAAATGAGATGGCATAGTGAACAGAATCGAGATTTCCCCGCTAATTCCCTCATTAAGAGAGATCATCCTTGGAATAAAAAGACTGACAAGAGGATTCTCTTTATAGAACAAAGCATTCCTCGTGCTGATACTAACGCCGGCGCGATAACCATCTACCAATTCATGGAGATCTTCCTTCACGCGGGGTGGAGGGTGGCACTGTGGCCCCAGGACCGGCGCTTTGGCGGGAATTATGGCAACATGTTGGAGCAGCGCGGGGTGGAAATCCTGTCCTCGGATCGGCTGCTCACCACTTTCAGGGTCTGGTGGCGTGCTAATACGGACCGATATCCGGTGGTGATTTTAAGCAGGCCGGCTGTGTGCGCGGCTTTCCTTCCAGTTCTGAAAAAATACGGAAATCCGCGAATCCTTTATTATGGGCATGACCTGCATTTTTCCCGCCTGCAATCCGAGGCTGAGCTCACCAGGCTGCCCGAACTGTTCTGGTTCGCCAGGCGATTCAGGAAAATGGAATCGTGGATCTGGGGAAACGTTCATCGCACGTACTATCCTTCGGCCGAAGAAGCCGACACGGTACGCTCCCTCGTTCCTCATTCCGACGCGAGAAGCGTGATCCCTTATTTCTTCGATGGGATGGTGAAAACCAGCGAGTGCCCACCGGAAAACCATCGGATGTTATTTGTGGGAAACTTCAATCACCCGCCCAATATCGACGCCGTGGAGTGGCTGATCCAGGAAATATTCCCCGCCATCAAAAATCGGTGCACAAAAGCTGAGCTACGCGTAGTGGGCACTGGCCTGCCGGAAGACCTGCAACGGCGATGCAAAAAAGCCGGTATGGATTCCAGCGGATGGCTTTCCGAGGAAGCGTTGGCTGCGGCATACAAATCCTGCCGCCTGGTTCTGGTGCCGCTACGCTTTGGCGCGGGAGTCAAGCACAAGGTAGTCGCAGCCCTTGCCCAGGGACTGCCCGTGGTGATGACCCGGATCGGGGCACAAGGGATGGAATGGCTGGGCGATTCCGCCGATATAACCGATAACGGCCCCGAGTTTGCCGCCGCAGCCGCCCGTCTCCTGACGGATGACGCTTATTGGCTACAGCGGGCGGCAACCGCGTCACAGGCTGTCCGCAACCGTTTCAATGCACAAACCATGTCGAAGGCTTTTGATGAACTCGATCTCGTTGCCAGTTGAATCCAATTAACAAAAACTACGGGATCGTACGCGCGCGCGCGCCCCTGCGGCTGGGTCTCGCCGGAGGCGGAACTGATGTCGCCCCCTATTGTGACTTGTATGGCGGCTGCGTATTGAATGCCACGATAGACCGGTATGCCTACGCGGTAATCAAGCCTCTGGATGAACCTTATGTGCGCTTCCTGGCCACCGACCAGCAAACCGAGAAAGTCATGAATTTGCCGGACTCGCTGGCGCTCGACGGCGAACTTGATCTGCATAAGGCGGTTTACAAGGCGATCATCGAGCACTATAACGACGGCAATCCGATCCCCATCGAGCTCAGCACTTTTTGCGATGCCGCGGCGGGCTCCGGACTGGGTTCTTCGTCCACGCTTGTTGTGGTAATGATTCGCGCCTTTGCGGAAATGCTGAATTTGCCACTCGATGACTACACCATCGCCCAGCTCGCCTACAAGATTGAACGCCTCGATTGCCGCCTGCAGGGCGGCAGGCAGGATCAATATTCCGCGACCTTCGGCGGATTCAATTACATGGAGTTCTTCGCGGGCGACCGGGCCGTCATCAATTCCCTGCGCATCAAGAACTGGATCATCTGCGAGCTGGAAGCTTCGTTGGTGCTGTTTTATACCGGGGTCTCCCGCGAATCGACGCGTATCATTGCTGACCAGAGCGCCAACGTTCAGTCCGGCGTAAAAGAGACGATCGATGCGATGCACGGGCTAAAGCGCGAAGCTTTGGTGATGAAGGAGTGCCTCCTGAAAGGAGACTTTGAAGGAATGGTGAACAGTATGCTGCAGGGATGGGAAAGCAAGAAACGCTCGGCGAGGACGGTTTCCAATTCCCATATAGACGAAATATACGCCGCGGCAATGAAAGCTGGGGCGTTGGCCGGAAAGGTTTCTGGAGCGGGTGGAGGTGGATTCATGATTTTCTTCGTGCCGCCCGTCAAAAGAATGAATGTCATTCGGGCCCTGAACCGGTTTCAGGGACAGGTCAGCAATTGCCATTTCACAAAGCACGGGACGCAGGCATGGAAGGCATGACAAAAGAATATATCCGCCGCCAGATCGGGGAAGCGCAGCGAATAATGTCGGCGATGCTGGCGGACGAAACAATCATATCCACTCTTGGAGAAGCTGCCGAAGCGTGCATCGGCGCCATGCGGAGCGGACGGAAAGTTCTGCTGGCAGGAAATGGAGGAAGCGCTGCCGATGCGCAGCATATCGCAGGCGAATTTGTCAGCCGCTTCGCCTTTGACCGCCCGGGATTGCCCGCTATCGCACTGACCACGGACACGTCGATCATTACCGCGATTGGCAACGACTATGGGTACGAAATGCTGTTTGTCCGGCAGATACAGGCCAACGGAAATGAAGGTGACATATTCATCGGTTATTCCACTTCCGGCAGATCCCGCAACATTCTACGGGCATTCGAAGGAGCCAGGAACAAGGGCCTGGTATGTATCGGCATGACTGGCAGCGGCGGCGGCCCGATGCGGGAGTTGTGCGATTATCTGCTGCAGGTACCCAGCACGGATACGCCCAAGATACAGGAAGGCCATCTGGTGCTGGGCCACATCCTGTGCGGCCTGGTTGAAAATGCCATGTTCGAGGCCCCGGCCTGATGGAAGCGGCAATCCTGGCGGGCGGGCTCGGTACTCGCCTGCGCGCCGCTGTTCCCGATCTTCCAAAGCCTATGGCCGCGATAGCGGGCCGGCCTTTTCTGGAAATTGTCCTCGCTTCGCTCGCGCGGAAAGGTTTTTCCCGCATCATCCTCTCTCTCGGGCATATGGCGGAAAAAGTGGTTTCCCATTTTGGCAGCAGTTTTGAGGGAATGGACCTGGTTTATGAAATTGAAGCGAGCCCCCTGGGTACGGGAGGGGCGTTAAGGCAGGCGCTGGCGCGCGCCAGTTCGGACCATGTGTTCGTCTTTAACGGAGATACCTTTATCGATCTCGAAGTTCTCGAGCTTGAAGCATTCTGGCAAACCCACCGCTTACCCACCATTGTCGGGAAAAACGTGGCGGACACCAGCCGTTATGGCCGGCTGGAGATGATAGGCGGACACGTAGTCGGCTTTGCCGCCAAAGGCATGCCGGGACCGGGACTCATCAATGCCGGGTGCTATGTGCTACCCAGGAGTGCGCTTGATATGTTTGAGCCTGGCCGGGCTTTTTCCCTTGAGGCTGATTTCCTGGTCGCTGCGGTCCAAACACAACCATTCGCGTTGTTCTCGACGAACGGCTTTTTCATAGATATTGGGATACCGGATGACTATCTTCGCGCCCAGACACAGCTTGCTGGCATCGTATCGTGACTGGCCGCCCGGCGCTCTTTCTGGACCGCGATGGAGTGGTCAATATAGACCACGCTTATGTGCATCGAAAGAACGATTTTGAGTTTATCGACGGCATTTTCGATCTCTGCCGCCACGCCAAAGCCCTCGGATACCTGATCATCATCGTGACCAACCAGGCGGGCATAGGCCGTGGTTACTATACCGAAGAGGATTTTGCAGCCCTTACGCACTGGATGTGCGACATTTTCGACAGAGAGAGGGCGGCCATCGATAAGGTCTATTTCTGTCCTACGCATCCCGATGGCGCCGTTGAGCGATACAGGAAGCAGTCCGATTTGCGCAAGCCCGCGCCGGGGATGATCCTGCTCGCCGCCAGGGAATTCAATGTCAACCTGCAAGATTCCATTCTGGTGGGGGACAAATTTTCGGATCTTGAAGCCGGATTTGCGGCAGGCGTCGGAAGTAATATCCTTTACCGCCCCATCGCGGATCCTGGATCAGCTCCAGAACCCGCTCTCGTCGTTTCCGACCTGCGGCAGGTTTTCGGGTATATGAAGCGCTGGAATGAAGCGGGCGAGGCGGATGCGCCAGTTCGCCCTTGAGGCCATGACGCATTGAGGCTTTGAGGCCTTGGGCCTTGGGCCTTGAGGCTCGCAGTATGCGGGCCTGCCATGCAACGCCTCTTTATCTGTAGCTGTAGCAACTCGATATGGCTCGCTTTGAAAACATAAACCCGTTCCTCAACCTATCCTCCATTCGGTCGCAAATATATAGCCAATCCAGGAACACGGGATACTTCGATAAAGTCCAAGCAGTATCAATGGAAAGGAAGGTTCTCGCGTGCTCAAATATATGGGTATGTGGAGAACAAGAGCAGACCCGATCCCCGGAACAGGCCGCTTCCATGCTTGAGCCCGATTATTGGTACTATTGTCAATATGCGAAGGATTACCATCCTTCCCTGCAAAGTTGTCCGGATGGCCGGTAACAATCAGCTCCGCAATCCGCAGCCAATCGCCACGCAATAACCAGGATAGATACCATGTCAAGAATACGAACCCTGCTTGCTTTACCTGCCGGATTGCTGCTGGCTTCATGCGCAAGCATGCCTTCAGGCCCCAGCGTAATGGTCCTGCCTGGCTCCGGCAAAAGTTTCGAGCAATTTCGCGCTGATGATTATCAATGCCGGCAATTTGCAATCGAGCAGGCCGGTGGGTCCACGCCGAACCAAGCCTCGGCGGCGAGCGGCGTGGCAAGTGCCGCTGTGGGGACAGGGCTTGGCGCTGCGGCTGGGGCAGCGATTGGAGGCGGAGCAGGCGCTGCAATTGGCGCGGGCGGCGGCTTGCTGGGGGGAAGCCTGGTTGGCGCGGGCACGGGGCGCACCTCGGGGTATATCGCCCAGCAGCGCTATGACATGGGCTATATCCAGTGCATGTACGCAAATGGCCACCGTGTTCCCGTATCTGGCCGAATAATGTACGATTCGCCCATGAGTAGTGGCACGCAGAATACGAGCATTCGATCTCCCTCTCAACCGGGAAATGCTCAATTTCAACCTCCTCCACCGCCACCGGGAAACCCTCCCCCGCCGCCGCCCTGATGTGCCGTTCGATAGTCTCATTGTTACTTTCGCGGACAAGGTAAAATAATCTGCCAAAACGATTCAAAGCGATTCTTGGCGTCCAGCTTCCTCCCGGATCCCGGCGTAAAGAAGATCCTTTGCCGGACCAATACTGGTCAGGAAAACCCAATAGGAGGCGGTTTCATATTATCCTCATCTGACCAGGAACGGATGGATCTGTCCTTATCTGATGCTGGCCTGGCCAGCGCGTCTGTCGTCGTCGTCAACCACAATGCCGGCCAGTTGCTGACCCAGTGTATCCGCGCCTGTCTGGCGCAGGCGGCGCAAGTCATTGTCGTGGATAACGCATCTTCGGATTCCAGCCTTGTGGATCTGGAGGCCGCCTTCGCCGGGGAACCGCGGCTCAAGCTGATTCGCACTGGCCGTAACCTCGGTTTTGCCCGGGGATGCAATATCGGAACAAACCATGTTACGCAGCGCTGCATCCTTTTCCTTAATCCGGACTGCATCCTCGGTGCGGGCGCGCTGGGCCGCATGATGCAGGTGCTGGATACGGTCCCCGGAGCGGGAATGGTCGGCGGCCTGCTCATCAACCAGGACGGCACCGAACAGGCAGGGGGCCGCCGGGCGATGCCGACCCCGTGGCGGTCTTTTATCCGGGCATTCGGCCTGCACCGTTTTTCAGCCTTCTCTCCAGGCTTGTTCGGCGACTTTCACCTGCACAAACAACCCTTGCCCAAGGCGCCGCTTGAAGTGGAAGCCATTTCGGGCGCGCTGATGCTGGTAAGCAGGGAAGCGGTGGATGACGTAGGCCTCTGGGATGAGGAATACTTTCTTCACTGCGAAGACCTGGACTGGTGCGAGCGATTCCGGCTGAAAGGATGGAAAATTCTTTTCGTGCCCGATGCGCCGGTAACTCATTATAAAGGAACATGCAGCAGATCCCGGCCGATCTTTGTGGAGTGGCACAAGCACAAGGGGATGCTGCGATTCTATCGCAAGTTTTTCAGGAACAAGTATCCGGCCGCAGTAATGTGGCTGGTGGGTTTGGGCGTGTGGTTGCGTTTCGGCGCCGTGACCACTTACCATGGCTGCCGCCACATGAGTAAACTGATGGGCCTGAAACATGAATAATCCGCCAGGTGAGAATGGCCGGCGGGGCCGCTGCGTCTTCTTCCATCCGTGCGGTAAGGACTGCCCGACAGGCGCGCCCGCCAACTCATGCTAGAACCCGCCAACTGCCGGAAAGTTATCGTCACTGGGGCGACCAGCATGATCGGTCATTTCCTGCTGGACAAGCTGTTTGCCGAGGGCTATGAGGTTCACGCCGTCAGCCGCGCTTCCAGCCATTCCTCCAATACGGGCGACCCCCCATTGATCTGGCATCAGGCTGACATCAGCCAACCTCGGACGTTGGATGGAATCGATGCAGGGACACTTATTCACCTGGCGCCGCTTTGGCTGTTGCCGCCTCTATTGCACTCGCTTGAGCTTGTACGGGTGATCGGCTTTGGTTCGACCAGTGTGTTCAGCAAAGCCAGTTCGGCGAATATCGGCGAGCGGCACCTCGCGGCACGGTTTGCCGAGGTGGAAGCAGCCATTGACTTCTTTTGTATTGAAAAAAACCTGGCCTGGACGCTGTTTCGTCCGACACTGGTCTACGACGGAGTTCGAGACCGGAATGTCACCCTGATCGCCCGTTTTATCAAGCACTATGGTTTTTTTCCTTTACTGGGACAGGCTTCAGGCTTGCGCCAGCCCGTCCATGCCGATGATCTCGCCCTTGCCTGCATACAGGCGCTCGATGAGCCCGCCACCTTCGATAAAACCTATAACTTGAGCGGAGGCGAAACCTTGAATTACCGTGAAATGGTCGAAAGAATTTTTCATTCTCTTGGCAAGGCGGTCCGTTTCCTGCCCGTGCCCGCGCCGCTTTTCAACGGTGCGATGCGCGCGATAGCCCTGCTTCCGGGTAAACGAAATATCACGCCGGAGATGGCATCGAGGATGAATATGGATCTCTATTTTGATCATTCGGATGCGGCACGGGATTTCGGGTATTCGCCCCGCGCATTTTTACCACAGTGGGGAGATTTGCAGAGGTGATCCGGATATGAGCGTTACCGCAGGCCCAACACCGCCAATCCGGCCGCCAGTCCGGAAGGAAAGCATGGGCAGTCCCGGCAAAACCAGCAACCGCGACTCCGGTTCCGGATACGACATGCTAGGCGGCGTGCGCGATGCAAGCCTATCCCTCCCGGAAAACGAGATCGAAATAACGGCGATCCGGGCGCAGGGACCGGGTGGTCAAAATGTAAACAAGGTATCCAGTGCCGTGCATCTGCGCTTCGACATCGGCGCTTCCTCGCTGCCCGATGCTTATAAAGATCGGCTTTTGAAGTTGCGGGACCGGCGGATTACGCAAAACGGTGTTGTCGTCATCAAGATCCAGAGATTTCGCAGCCAGGATAAAAACCGGGCGGAAGCGATGCGGCGACTGCATGAGCTTGTTGATAGCGCAATGGAGATACCACGCGAACGCAAGCCGACAAAACCGACCGCCGCTTCGCGGAAAAAGCGGCTCGCCAGCAAATCCCATCGGGGCGAGTTGAAGATTTCGAGAACAAAATTTTCAGGCGAGACAGAGATCTAGGGAAGCACTGAACAAATCCTCGCTGAGCGCGTTGCCAGTAAAATCGGGGTGATCATAAGGCGCGCGACACAGGTCGTAGCCGGGACTACGATGCCAGGGAGCGCAACGCCATGGCTCCCCAGAGCGTGGCCCGAGGGACCCCGCGAAGCGGGGATCGGGCAGCGGCGGGGATGCCAGAGCGCGCCAAAGTACTGTTGGGGTGCCAACAGCCCGCTACGGGGTCGCATCTTCCTTCGGAAGACACTGCTCCGCCCTGCGGTCTCGCCCTATTTTAGCGCAACACCCGCAATCCCAACACCTGTAAGGCCTATGCTTGGGTTATAGGGAAATTCGAAACCCGGTACGAGGCGAATGATCAAATGGATATTTGTCTGATATTGATATATGATGCATATATCACATATAGTGAGGATAGCATGCGTGCACTGGTGGACATACCCGATAGGCAAATTAAGGAATTGACTCGGATCAGCAAGGCTGAGAAGGTATCCCGTGCTGAAATTATCCGTCAGGCAATCGCCGCTTTCATCGAAATGAAAAATTCAGGAACGGTTGAGGCATTCGGCCTTTGGAAGGAACGAGAAATAGACAACGTGACGTACCAAGAGCAACTGCGCTCGGAATGGTAAGCGTGCTATTCGATACTAATATCCTGATAGATTACTTAAAGGGTGTTAGACAAGCCAGAACCGAATTGGAAAGATATTCAGATAGGGCGATTAGTCTTATTACGTGGATGGAGGTAATGGTGGGAGCATCGCCCGAAACGGAGGAATCAACCCGGCACTTTCTAAACAGCTTTACCAATCTGCCGATTGACGATCAAGTAAGCAGCGTCGCGGTCATCTTACGAAAGAATAATAAAATTAAATTACCCGATGCAATTGTCTGGGCAACGGCTCAGGTCAATAAACGCATTTTTGTTACGCGCAACACCAGGGATTTCCTTCCGAACGAGCCGGGAATACACATCCCGTATCAGTTGTGACTTCATTGAATAAAAACCATCACATCATTTTTGATAGACGTTAATGCTGAGCTTCCTATCTGGCATCACCTATTTATGGACGAACGAAGGCTGGCTGTATGTGGCCATCGTGCTCGACCTGTTCAACCGTGAAGCGGTCGGCTGGTCGCTGAAGACGAAAAACCAGGGGAACCTCACTAACGCGAATGCTGGAAAATGATGGGAATTAGCGCTTGAAGAGGCGATAGAAACGAGGCGTGATTCTACTGCTACTGCTACGTAGGCTCGCAGGCGCCATCGCGCTGTATCACCCGCCGTTCCGGCCTGTCATAGCTTTTTCCGGAATTCGGTTCGCTTGTTAGTCCGGAAAAAATGATATGGAATGTGGTTCCCCTGTTGGGCTCGCTGTCGACCTTGATATGCAGTTTATTGTTTTCCGCAACCGTCTTGACTATCGACAGCCCTATGCCGCTTGACTTTCTGTTGTGAAGCGCCGCGCGTGGAGCGTAAAAGTATTCGTCGAAAATGTGAGGCAAGTCTTTATCGCTAATCCCGATCCCATGGTCGGCAATGCTTACGACGGCGGATGAGTCCTGCCAGTCGATGGCGGATGCGATTTCTACCGATGCCCCATCGTAGGAATAGATGATGGCATTCGAAATAATATTTTCAAACAATATTTCAAGTTGATAAGGGATACCGGCAACCGCAAAATGTTCAGCCGAGCCGTTAATGGCGATTTGCCGCGAATGCGCGATAGGCTTTAGTTTATCGATGCACTTGCGGATAACCGCATCGATATTCACGCGTTCGAGATTGTTTGGGTCCCGTGCGGCGGCCTTCAACCGTTCAAGCTTGAGCACATCCAGAATCAACCCCGCCATGCCCGATGCGCGATTATCGATTTTTTCCAGTACCTCCTTGATTTCCGGCGAAGTCTCCCCGCAATAATCTCCCTTTATCAATCCTATCTTACTGCGAATAGCATCAAGCGGGGCCTTGAGCTGGTGTGTCATGAGAACGGCATAGCGGTCCTTTTCCACCTGCGCCCGGCTGATATGTTCGTAGGCATCCACAAGCTGCCGCTCATGGGTACGCACCACGATGGCAAGCCTTGATACAACATACCAGACGACCATAAACAACACATCGAGTGTAAGCATCCACAAAAGAATATTGATCTTCAGATGCGTAGCCATGGGCGCGCCGGAATCTGAATCGATGAGCACCGATTGTGGAGCCAGAAAAAGAAGAGGATTTTCGATAAGCAGCACGATGCCGTACATCACGCAAACCAGGCCCGCGACAACCAGGCTTTCCATCGTCGAGAAAAAGATGCACGACAAGGCGATATGCAGCACGTAAAAGAATGGAGCAGGCGTACCTATGCTGCCGATATAATGCACGACAACCGACAGGCATAGAAGATCAACGATAATCTGCGTCCAGATATTGATCGAGGGGGAGTTGAATTCGGTTTGCGGACGGAAATCCAGGGCATAAATATAAAATATATTGGAAATGCATAATACCATCGTTATCGCGAGCGGCCAGCCCTGTTGATGGGTAATGCCGATCTCGGTCAAGGCATCCGAAGCGATGACCGCAAATATCTGGAAGACCAGAAGAATGGCGATGACGACCCACCGGAAGATGATGAACCACCTGGCGTTGCCGATCAGTACTTCATCGCTCAGTTTCGAACCTTTCACCCCCGCGCGGGGAAAGGCGAAGCGATTTCTCGCCAGGTTCCAGGAAAATTCAGCGATAGCCATGGTCAAGCCCTTCCGGATGATGGATCGCTATGAGGACTCGGGACGCTCCAACCGGCTATGGACGATCGATAAAAAACTCTCCGGGTTGACCGGCTTTTCGATGATCAATATCCACTCATCCGACAGGTTTGTGAAGTAAGGACGGATTTCCTCCCCGAGCGATGTCATGAATACCATGTGAAGATGGGGAAAACGCTTGCGGATTTCCACATAAGCGTCGAGCCCCGCATCCATCGTTTCCACCATCACGTCGAGAATCGCAAGATCGGGAGGCGTTGCATTTTCCCAGAGAGACGCAAGGAAATCGCTCATCGTCTGGTAACTATCGACGACATACCCGTTAGCCGTCAGGATGCGCTTGACTGTGTCCCGGATATCCGGGTCATCGTCGACGTGCGCAATCCGCGACGATCCATTCTGGCTTGCTCGGGTTGAACTCTGGGGGCGGGCTGTCTGCTGATTGGATTGTTGATCCTGCATGGTCATCTGCATTTTACTTTCCTCAGTTTGTGTTCTGGTCGCCAAAATAACCCATGTAGAGGTTAATATAGCAGAATACACCCTGTTGGCAACAGGGTATTCCAGTATATGTGAAGGATATGTCAGATACGCATAAAGAATACGTGAAAATCAAAGCTCGAACGGCAGGAAAAGTGGTATGTACAGGGTTCGAGCACCACATCCCTGCTCGCCGCAGGCATATTTGCTCTCCTCGAGAAATCACGGCGCGCAGGCAGCCGCTATAACCTGCTTACTGTTTATATCGAGGGCAGCAGGTTCGGCATCAGGCCAGGACTCGCGTCAACCAGATCCCGATATCCATTATCTCCTGTGCGCAAACGGAATGCGCCATCTCGTACTCCTGCCACTCCACTGCGTAACCCGCTTCAATCAGGGTTTGGCAAGACGAACGTGCAACGGCTGCTGGAATAACCAGGTCCGTCCTGCCGTGCGCCATGAAAATCGGTGTCGCCAGGTTCGCGCGATGCCTTTCGGTGGCAAAGGTCTGCGCCGCGGGCAGGTAGCACGACAGGGCCATGATCCCCGCCAGTTTCTCGGGATAGCGCAACCCGGCTTGCAACGCCAACGCGCCTCCCTGGGAAAAGCCTGCCAGAACGATACGCCCGGCACTGATGCCGCGCTCTCTCTCACGAGCGATCAGTGCATCGACGGCAAGCTGCGACTGGCGCAGGCTTGCGATATCCTCGCGCACGAGGCCATCATGGCTGACATCGTCATAATCGAACCAGGCGCGCATGACCATGCCGCGGTTGATGCTCACGGGGCGCATGGGTGCGTGCGGGAATATGAACCGGATAGGAGGGACCGAAGACAGCGGGAGCTCGTCCACAACCGGGACAAAATCGCTGCCGTCGGCGCCGAGGCCATGCAGCCACAGGACGGTGGAGAGCGGACGCTGCCCGGTTTCGATTTCGATAGCCTGCAGCAAATTACCAGGATCAGCTTTCATCGGCAAGGAGGATTGAAGGAGGTTGACTTGGATAAAATGGAGGATTAGATTCGTATTTTTTTCATTCCCACGATCAAGCCGTACAGGCGGGAGAGCATCATGAAACGCAGGGATTTTATCAAAATCGCCGGCATAAGCGCCGCGCTACTTCCGGTCGCGCCATCCGTGTTCGGTGCGCAATCAGCTCCAGCCATTCCACAGCGAGCGCACAGCTACCGCCTCACTTATCGGGTCGATCTTCCGGAGGGGGGGAAAAGAGCCCGTCTATGGCTGCCGTTGCCAGACACCGATGATACTCCTCATCAGTTTTCCCAGGGTAGCGTTTGGAGCGGCAACGCAGATATCGCGAAGTTCGAAAACATTCCGGGTACTGCCTCCCCCATGTTTTATGCGGAATGGCGTGGAACGGGCATCCGGCATGTCGTCGTGAGCAGCGTGGTAAAAACCACGGACCGCTTCGTGGACTGGAAGAATTATCCGGGCGAAGCCTCCGCGCCCCTGCCTGCCGACGTGAAACGTTTCCTCCGGCCGACGAAGTATATTCCCACTGACGGGATCGTCCGCAAAACGGCTTTATCCATCGTCAAGGATGCCAACGCCAAAACCCCCCTGCAAAAGGCCCAGGCCGTTTACGATTGGGTGGTCGATAACTCGTATCGCGATCCGGCGGTTCTGGGATGTGGACGCGGGGATATCAAATCCATGCTGGAATCCGGCAATCTCGGAGGAAAATGCGCGGACCTCAATGCCTTGTTCGTAGGATTGGCCCGCGCGGCCGGAGTTCCTGCCCGCGATCACTATGGAATTCGCATCGATGACTCTGCATCGCATAAAAGTCTCGGGCAGGCTGACGATATCACAAACGCTCAGCATTGCCGCGCGGAGTTTTATCTTGCCGGGCTGGGCTGGGTGCCGGTGGACCCCGCTGATGTGCGCGAGCTGGCCCTCGAGGAAGAACTGCCCATCACCAATCCCCGGGTGGTGGCGTTGCGCGAAAAGCTTTTTGGCGCCTGGGAAATGAACTGGGTGGCATTCAACCATGCCAGAGATGTGGTGCTGGCTCGCGACAGCGCAATAGGCGAGCTATCGTTTTTCATGTATCCGGAGGCCGAGGTTGCCGGCAGAAAACTGGATAGTCTCGACCCGGCGGCATTTGCCTATAAAATTGTCTCGTCGGAATTGGTGGGAACCGGCGTCAAGTTTTGATGCGGCTTCCCATTTTCATGCATTCCTCATTCATGCGCGCCGCCTGCTTCATGCTCTGGATTCTCTTCAGGAATGATCTGCTGAAGTTCGTGGAATAACGCGCGGAAGCTCCTGGGCGGCTTGTTCATGCGCTTCTCCTCGCGCGCGTTGCGAGCCAGCGTGCGCAAGTGCTGCAGGTCTTGCAGGCCTGGATAGCTGAGCTTCAATTCCGCGAAGGCCTGATCGCCGGCCAAAATCCGTTCTCGCCACCGTTCAATCAGGTGGAGCCACGCCTTGCGCTGGACCCCTATCCTGCTCCACGAATCCATTTTCTCCTGGATGGGAGCCGCATCCACGGTGCGCATCAGTTTGCCAATGAATTGCATCTGGCGGCGGCGCGCGCCATGCTTGTGCATCCGGCGGGCTTCGAGTATGGCCTCGGCCAGCACTTCGGGCAAAGAGAGCTCGGCCAGCCGCCCGGGATCGAGCTCGACCAACCGTTCGCCAATATCCTGTAGCGCGTGCATGGCTTCTTTTCGCCGCGTCTTGCTGATTGCAGGATCGGGCTGATCATCCGGCAGCTTTTCATGCATGGCAACCTGTTCGATGCGACATCAATAACTGCTATCATAACGCAATTATCATTGAACCAGCGATGACCAGCCCGGCCGGCAGCCGCATACGAAAGAATATCCGGCGGCCGGCGCCATGCCATTACTCCACATCACCATGAATGATATAGCCGCATCGACGCCACATTTCTCCTATTCCCAAACCATACTGCGCAACATCGCAAACGATGTGCTGGACCACGCCAGAAAGGGAGGCGCTACCGCTTGCGAAACGGATATATCGGATGGCTTTGGGCAGAACGTGACCGTGCGGCGCAATGAAGTGGAAACGATCGAGTACAACCGTGACAAGGGGATATCGGTAACTGTTTACATCGGGCAGAAACGCGGCCATGCAAGCAGTTCGGACTTCTCCCCCAAAGCGGTGCAGGAAACGGTGGCGGCAGCGCTTTCCATCGCCTCCCACACCGCGGCAGACGATTGCGCGGGCCTCGCCGATGCCAGCCTGCTGGCGCAGGAAGTGCCGGATCTCGATTTGTACTTTCCCTGGGCATTGCCCGTGGAGCAGGCGATACAGCTTGCGAAAAGCTGTGAAGCAGCGGCATTTGCCGTCGATAAACACATCACCAATTCAGAAGGCGCCAGCGTGTCGCTTGGCCAATCCCAGTTCGTATACGCGAATAGCCTGGGATTCATGGGCGGATATGCCTCATCCCGCCACAGCATCAGTTGTGCCGTGATCGCCTCCCGAAACGACGGCATGCAGCGCGATTACTGGTACAGCGTGGCGCGCGATCCGCTGGATCTGGAGCATGCGGAAAGCGTGGGAAGAAAAGCAGGGCAACGCACCGCAGCCCGCCTGGGAGCGAAGAAAATCAACACCTGCGAAGTGCCGGTCCTGTTCGAGGCGCCGCTCGCCTCCAGCCTGATCGGGCATTTTGTCACGGCGGTGAGCGGCGGTAGCCTTTACCGTAAATCCTCGTTTCTACTGGATAGCGTTGGCCATCAGGTTTTTGCGCCGGATATTCGGCTCCGGGAATTGCCTCACCTGAAAAAGGGTCTGGCCAGCCAGGCGTTTGATGACGAAGGAGTCGCCACCCGGGAGCGGGAGGTGGTTAGGAATGGGGTGGTTCAAGGCTATTTCCTCGGCAGTTATTCCGCCCGCAAGCTCGGCCTGCACAGTACTGGAAATGCGGGAGGCAATCATAATCTGGTTCTCGATAATGGGACGCCGGCAGATTTTGCTGAATTGCTCAAAAGAATGGGGAAAGGATTATTGGTAACCGAGCTGCTCGGCCATGGCGTGAATTCCGTGACTGGAGATTACTCCCGTGGAGCAGCAGGATTCTGGGTCGAGAACGGAGAAATCCGCCATGCAGTCGAGGAAATCACGATCGCAGGCAACCTGAAAGACATGCTGCTCGGTATCTGCGGGGTGGGCAACGATGTGATTGTCCGGGGCTCGAAGCAATGCGGATCCCTGTTGATAGACCGGATGACGGTAGCGGGAAGCTGATCCGTTCTGAAAAACCAGCCGTTCATTCCCTTAATCCGGAGAAACGCTGAACAAATCCGCGTTGAGGTCCAGGGGCCTGTTATCACTTGTTTCTCGTCCGCGACGGCGATGGATTTTTACTGGGACAAGGTACGAACCGCGAAGCAGAGCAAGCTCTGCAAGCAGCAAGTAACGATGGGTGGGTTAAAACTCCGGCCCGTCCCATCTGGGTCACGTACGAGGAGGATTTGTTCAGCGCTTCCCTACACTACTCCATGCACCTTCATCTGCTTATTCCTTCGCTTTTCTGGCCAGACTCCTCCCTGACAGGGATATACCAGGATCTGTCCCTACCTGCGCTGGAAGGGCTGCTGTCAAAAGGTGCCGTCGAGGAGGGAAGAATCCGGGAAGTCGAAGCCTGGCTTTGCGACACCTTTGGAATTGCAAAACAGCAGGACTGGCCGGTTGCGCCCATCACGCTTAAGGCCGATGGGCGGGAAATTGGCAAAACGGATCATGGCTACTGGCTTCGCGCCGATCCGGTCCATCTCCATATCGAGCGCGATCAGCTCCTGCTGGCGGATAGCCGTGTTTTCCGGATTACTCCGGCGGAAGCCGAGGAGCTCACCACTGCCCTGAACAGGCATTTTGCTGAAAGCTGCCCTGAAATAGCATTCCTGCCGCTTCATCCGGCTCGCTGGTATATCTGCCTCCAGGATATCCCTCCGCCACAAACTCACCTGTTGAGCGAGGTCGTAAACAAAGGAGTTCGCGAACTGTTGCCATACGGCGAAAGTTCCGGGACCTGGCGCAAGCTCTTCAACGAAACGCAGATGCTGCTGCATGAACAGCCGCTCAACCGCGTGCGGGAGGCCAATGGAGCACCTCTCATCAATAGTATCTGGTTCTGGGGAGGGGGAATCATGCCTGTATCCTTTCAGAGCGACTATACCCATGTATGGGGCAACCATATCCTTGCCCAGGCCCTAGCACTCTCTTGCGGCGCCCGGTATTCCGCGCTACCGCTTGAAGCCACCGTGCTGCATGGGACCTCCCCTTCTGACAAACACCTTGTCGTACTCGACTCCCTGGAGGGGAAGGCGTCCTATTCAGATGCGTATGGCTGGCGCGAAAGCCTCAAGGAGCTCGAAAAACACTGGTTTCAGCCTCTTTTCGCCATGGTAAAACAGGGCAAACTTCACCAGCTGAAGCTTTCGGTCCTCGGAAAAAAAGGGAATAAGGATTTCACGATAAGATCCGGGGACATGAAAAAATTCTGGCGCACGACAAAACCGATCTCTGTCCACGCGGACTGAGCCAGCAGTTTTAAACCTAAATCCGTTAACTGACCGCTTGTGTTAGTTAAGACACTGATTCACAAATACTTTCTCGACACTCGACGTTCACCTGCATGGTGCGTTCGCCACAGAGCGGATTAGGTTAAACCGGGAATTTCAAGGAAAGGTGTCTTGCCAGGTGCGCTTCAGTGGCACGAAGGTGCTCGTACGCCTAGAGTCGATATTCTTCAAATAGTCATATTCTAGGTACACTATATCGCTTATCATATAACAGGCTCTAATAGGGATACCAATAGCTCTTTCGGCTTATTTTTGGCAAACGTGTTAGTGCTCCCAGGGAGAAGGAAGGAAAAGGAAGGCTTTCACCCGATGCCGGAGGAATCAGCAGCCGACCGAATTCGCGGACAAAATGAATAATCATGAAAGGAAAAATCGTGAACAATCTGGATCTGTTCGAAACATTGATGAATTGCGAAACGGTGGAAGAACTTCATGCAAGCGCTACCGCCATTGTTCGCGGGATGGGGTTCGAGCACTTTCTTTATGGTGTGCAGGTGAATACGTCCCTGACACGGCCGTACAGATTCATCCTCAGTTGCTATCCCGAGGAATGGCGTACGCATTACGACCAGGAAGGATATGCGAGCATCGATCCTACCGTTATACACTGCGCCACGGCGGCGACTCCAGTAATCTGGAAGAACGAGCTTTTCAAGGGGCGAAAAGAGACGCGCATCCGCAGCGAAGCCAGGGATTCCGGCCTCGTGAGTGGTGCAAGCTTCCCTGTGCATGGGAGACGCGGCGAAGCAGCAATGCTGAGTCTTGCCACATCGCGTGAATCCCGGGAGACCCAGAACGACATTTTAGCCATGATGGGCCAATCCCAACTCTTGACGTGCTTCCTGCACGAGGCGATACAGCACGTCGTGCTCAGTAAAGGACCTCTTCCCTTGAAAAAAATCAATCTGACGGAACGCGAAAAAGAATGCCTGCTCTGGGCAGCAGAAGGAAAAACGGGGTGGGAAATCGCTACGATCGTCAACATATCGGAAAGAACAGTGACTTTCCATTTACAAAACGCGGCACAGAAAATGGGTGTGGTGAATCGCCAGCAAGCTATTTCCCGCGCGCTTTCCATGGGATTGATCGAGCCCCGTACCATAACCTGACACGATCCAGGCACAGGAAGGAAGGGTTCGAAGCCAGCATTCTTTCTGCGCACGTTGGAGTTCTTCAGGGGTCGTCCCGGGCACCCGCTATCAGGGATAAATTTTCAGACTCTTCAGACTCCATAGTCACCTCCACCATCACCGGAGCATGATCGGAAGGTCGCTCAAGCTTACGTGTTGCCCTGTCTATGGTGCACGCGGTGCAAATCTTCGCCAGCTCCGGACTCAGCAATATGTGATCGATCCGCAATCCCATGTTCCGGCGAAAGGCCATCATCCGATAATCCCACCAGGTATAGGATTTCTCCGGCTGGTCGAATAACCGGAAGCTATCTGCGAATCCCAGGCCGAGCACCTCCCGGAACGCTTCTCTCTCTGGCTGGCTGAAAAGCACCTGACCCTCCCACAAAGTCACATCATGCACATCGCACTCTTCAGGAGCGATGTTGAAATCGCCTAGAAGCACCAGTTTCTGGTGTTTGATCAACAACTCGCGCAGCCAGGCATTGAGCGCACCCAGCCATTTCAGCTTGTATTGATATTTTTCCGACAGCAGACTTTGCCCGTTCGGAACGTACACGCAAATGACGCGTACATCATCGTATATTGCCGAGAGAATGCGTTTCTGGTCATCGATAAAACCGGGTATTGCCGTGACAACTTCGCGGCCAGCGCGCTTGCTGAGCAATGCGACGCCGTTATAGGTTTTTTGGCCGGCATAGATCGCGTGATATCCCGCGGCAGAAATTTCGGCCACGGGAAAATTTTCATCCTGCAGCTTGGTTTCCTGCAAACACAATATATCCGGCTGGTTGGCGGCTAGCCAGTCCAGGACGTGGGGAAGGCGGATTTTGAGGGAGTTGACATTCCAGGTAGCGATTTTCATACGTTTATTTTATCAAATCCGCCTTTCTGGATGAGATCGGCGACACAAATACTGAATGACAGGCTTCTTGCGGTGTAATATCACGGCTTGGGATATCTGGCATGGCAATCTTGCCTTTCCCTGGAACAAGCGGATTCTCGTACGCTGTGGCCGGCGGCATTTGCTCTCGTCAAGGTGGCCAGTCCGGCCGGTGTTGCATCGGTTGGCAGCAGTGTTGCTGGAAAATCCTATATCTCCGAACAAAGGCGAAGGACCACCGAATATGAAAACTTCACATGACTCAGAATTTGGCCTGGCCGACTGGCAACGATTGTTGCGCTCCGTCGGGGAAGATCCTCAACGCCAGGGACTGGTCGAGACTCCCCATCGCGTTTCGCGCGCCTGGGCTCATTGGACTCGAGGCTATCAGCAAGATCCTGCCACGATACTCAAGACATTTGCGGATGGGGGCGAGTGCTACGACGAGTTGATTGTTGTCAGGCAAATACCGGTTTACTCGCATTGCGAACATCATCTCGCTCCTTTTTTCGGGCATGCGGCCATTGGCTATCTCCCGGCCGGACATATTGTCGGATTATCGAAACTGACGAGATTGGTCAACTGTTTTGCGGCACGGTTACAGGTGCAGGAACGGCTCACCCAGCAAATTGCCCAATCCCTGCTTGAGCACCTCCAACCCAAAGCGGTCGGCGTGGTTATCCGATGCCGCCACATGTGCATGGAATCCCGTGGCATCGCTGTTGCAGGCGAGGAGACCGTAACCTCCGCAATGCTTGGCGATCTCAAGACCAACGCCGCGCAGCGCGCCGAATTTCTAGCACTGTCTCAATAGGATAAGATAGAACCAGGAGAAAGCCGGGCAGGCTAATCCTCTCTATCTCTACGTTGCTGTCACGCGTTTCCCCTCAACATTTCGGCCGCATGCTGGCGCGTCGTTTCAGTGATCTTTTGTCCTCCAAGCATTCGCGCGATCTCTTCGATTCGCTCCTGATCCGCAAGCACGGCAATCTGGCTGGTGACCTGGCCCCGAGCGGGATCGAGCGACTTGCTCACTTGCCATTGATGATCCCCGGCAGATGCCACCTGCGGCAGATGAGTGATGCACATAACCTGCCGTTCCCTCCCCAGTTTTTTCAGCAACCCTCCCACGATCTCCGCCACCCGCCCGCCGATACCCACATCTACCTCGTCGAATATGAGAGTCGGCGCAGTACCGAGCTTACTGGTAATAACCTGTATAGCCAGGCTGATGCGTGACAGCTCTCCCCCGGAGGCGACCTTTGCCAGGGAACGCAACGGCGAGCCGCCATGCGCAGACACCTGGAACTCGATATGTTCCATGCCGGATGCGGAGGGTTGCGGATGCGCGGTCAGCGCCACCGAAAATTCCCCGCCGGCCATCGCCAGTGTCTGCATGGCTGCAGTTACCTGCTGACCAAGCTGGTCTGCTGCTTTTTTCCGCTCCGCGCTCAACTGCTCGGCGGACTGGAGATATTTTTCCCGGGCTGCAGCCTCTTCGCGCGCCAGCATCTCGCCGTCACCGCTATGGTCGAGTTCCTCCAGGCGGCGGGAGGCTGTGCCCAGCAGCTCCGGTAATTCGGGGGGAGTGGCTCGATATTTCCGGGCCATGGCATGAATCGTGGATAGGCGCTCCTCCAGTCCGGACAGCTGCTCGGGATCGAGATCGAGACTCTGCCGGTAGCGCGATAATTCATACACCGCTTCCTGCAACTGAATCTGCGCCGATTCCAGCAAATCGAACACTGCCTGGAGATTGGCATCGCAGCGAAGCAAATCATGCAGGCGCGAGATTACCGAATTGATCTGCGAAAGCGCAGCGGATTCCCCCTCGGATAGCACCTCTAGTCCGGTTTGCGCTGCTTCGAGCAGGCTTGCGGCGTGAGACAACCGGCTGTGATCGGCTTGCAACGTCTGCCACTCGTCAGGCATGAAGTTCAATGCGGAAAGTTCGCTTACCTGGCGTTCCGCCTGTTCGCGTTCCTGCATCAGCGAGGCCGCGTTCTTCTCCCATGCCGATCGCTGCCGGACTAAATCCTGCCAGTGATCATAAGCTCCCTTTACCGTCCGCGCCAATTCGAGGCTTCCGGCGAATTCATCCAGCAAAGCGCGCTGGGCCTCGCTGCGCAGCATCGACTGATGCGCATGCTGGCCATGAATATCCACCAGCTTTTCCCCTGCCGCGCGCAATTGCTGCATAGTGGCAACACGCCCATTGATAAAGCCGCGCGATCGCCCCTGGATATCCACAGTACGGCGCATCAGGCAACCGCTGCTATCATTCCCGTCGCTTTCAAACCCGTTTTCATGCAACCAGTCTTCCATCTGCGGCAACCCGGCAGTATCGAACTCCGCGCTGATATCGGCTCGCTCGCAACCGTTGCGTATCTGGGACGGGTCGCTGCGCTCGCCCAGAACCAGCGAAAGCGCATCGATGAGGATGGATTTGCCCGCGCCGGTTTCGCCAGTGAGCACGGTAAAACCGGGAACGAACTCCAGCTCCATCTGATCGACAATGACAAAATCACGAATGCCGAGAAACTTCAACATGCCGGATTCCTGGGCAGGCCGCTCCATCCCAGCTTCTCCCGAAGCATGCGGTAATAGCTGTGATCGGCTGCATGCAGCAACGTTACCTCGTGCGGAGAACGCCGCACGATGATTCTGTCATTTTCCTGCAAATCGAGGTGTGAATGGCTGTCGGAATGCACGCGGGCTACCGCAGTCCGATGCATCAGAATTTCAACCGCAGCGTCAGGCCCGACCACGATAGGACGATTGCTCAGCGTATGCGGACTCACCGGCACCAGGGCGATCAAATCGAGGCTGGGATGAAGGATCGGGCCGCCCGCGGACAAGGCGTAAGCAGTGGAACCGGTAGGCGTGGCGATGATAAGCCCATCGGAACGCAATGAGTAGACATATTCACCATTGATCCGCACTTCGAACTCGATCATGTTACCCCCTACCCCGCGGCTCACCGCGACATCGTTCAGCGCCAGGGCACTGAAGGCAATGGCTTCATCGCGCAGCACTTCCACATACAGCAGCATGCGCCGTTCCTCCACGTATTTGCCATCGAGCATGGAGTCGAGCGTTTTCAGCATGGTTTCGATCGAAAGATCGGTAAGGAATCCGAGACGGCCCTGATTGACGCCGACCAGCGGAACATCGAACGGGGCAAGCTTGCGTGCGATATTGAGCATGGTTCCGTCGCCGCCCAACACGATGGCCAGATCCGCCTGCCTGCCGATATCCTCCATCGTCATGGCGGTATATTTTTTCTCCGGCATGTTTTCTGCGGTAAGGCAGTCCACTACCACCTCCAGCTTGCGGGCTTCCAGGTACAGACCCAGGCGTAACAAAGGGGCGATAATTTCCGGGTTTTTATGCTTGCCGATCAGGGCTACGGTTTGAAAAGGAAAACTCATCGCTGGAAATAATCTGAATGCTTCCGGGCTAAAAACAGGACTGCTTGTCGTCAGTAACGCTTTTCCGATTAAACCATATCGGACTTCCGCTGACAAAGAATTCAGCGTTAATCGACAACCATGCCGGGTGATTGGCGCGCGGTGGCGGCAACTCGAAGGAGACCAGGACATTATCCCGGTTTATGGCGCCATCCATGAATTTTTGTCACGACCAAGTGCCTAACAAAGCCTATACATGGCTCTTACACAGCTCCTAAACCCGAGCCCAGCCATCGAAATGAATCCTGGTGTAAAATAATTGAATGCTTAATCAACGCGCGAAAATTTTGCTCAAGACCCTGGTGGAGCGATATATCAGGGAAGGCCAGCCGGTAGGTTCGCGCTCGCTTTCAAAATTTTCGGGCCTTGATCTGAGCGCCGCGACCATCAGGAATGTAATGGCTGACCTTGAGGAAATGGGTTTCGTCGCCAGCCCCCACGCCTCTGCCGGACGCGTTCCCACTCATCGCGGCTACCGTTTCTTCGTGGATGCGCTACTGGTGGTGAAACCGCTCGACATGATTGAAATTCATCAGCTCGAAGGGCAGTTGCATCCGGAGAATCCTTCGCGGTTGATCAGCTCCGCCTCGCAATTGCTGTCGGAGCTGACCCGCTTCGCGGGGGTGGTAGTCACACCAAAGCGGAGCAGCGCGATATTTCGCTACATCGAATTCATGTCCTTGTCGGACAAACGCATCCTGCTTATCATCGTGACCCCTGAGGGCGACGTCCAGAACCGGGTTCTTTTCACCGATCGGTCTTACAGCCAGACGGAACTGATAGAAGCAGGAAATTTCATCAACCAAAATTATGCCGGCTGTGCGATAGATGAGATCCGAAGCCGGCTGCAAAGCGAATTGAAACAGCTTCGGCATGACATGACGACGCTCATGACCGCGGCGATAGAAGCTGGCGGTGAGGCCATCCGGGAAAACAGCGAAGTGGTGGTGGTGGCGGGCGAACGCAAGCTGCTCGATGTGCAGGATTTATCCAGCAACATGAACAGCCTGAAGAAATTGTTCGATCTATTCGAGCGCAAGACTGCTTTGCTGCAACTGCTGGAGTTGAGCCGAACGGCGGAGGGCGTCCAGATTTTCATTGGAGGAGAGTCGGGCATGGTGACGCTGGACGAATGCAGCGTCGTGACCGCGCCTTACGAAGTGGATGGCCGGATAGTCGGTACTGTCGCGGTCGTCGGGCCGACACGCATGGCTTACGAAAGAGTCATTCCAGTCGTGGATGTAACCGCCCGGCTGCTGTCGAGCGCACTGTCGCATCAATAACCATCCTGGCTTTGGTCAACGAGTGCCCCCATATCGCGAAATCGCTGATCTGCCCATCCCACATCCCTTATCACCCAAATTGCCCACATTGCCCACACTTGAAAATCCCGATATCAGCCCTGCAACATGGGTCAGGGCGAGCCCAGGAGTGAAGCCAGCAGAAAAACCTGCCATTTCCAAGAAAAAAGGAATAGCGTGAGTTCTTCCGAGCCTGCCTACCATCATGGTACGCCAGATCGAACAGGGGTTTTACTGATCAATCTCGGCACGCCCGACGCTCCCACTGTGCAAGCGCTGCGGCCTTACCTCAAGCAGTTCCTGAGTAATCCGCGCGTAGTGGAATTCCCCCGGTTGCTCTGGTGGCCCATTCTCAATGGCATCATTCTTCCGACCCGGCCGGAAAAATCGGCGGAAAAATATGCGCAGATCTGGATGCCGGAGGGTTCGCCTCTGAAAATCCACACCATCCGCCAGACCCAGCTTTTACGCGATATCCTCGCGGAGCGCATCGGCCCCGCGCTCATGGTGGAATACGCCATGAGCATTGGAAGCCCTTCCATCGCCAACATATTGCGGCGGATGAGGCGAAATGGCTGCGAGCGCATCCTGGTGCTGCCGCTTTATCCCCAGTATGCCGCCAGCAGTACTGCCTCCGCGTTTGACGAAGTGTTCGCGCAACTGGCAAAGATGCGCAACGTTCCCGCCATACGGACAGTGAAGCATTATCACGACGACAGAGGCTACCTGGGTGCACTGGCGCAGAATGTGCGAGATTACTGGAACAAGACGGGCAGGCCGGATAAGCTCGTCATCAGCTTTCATGGCATCCCTCGTTCCGCTTTCGAAAAAGGTGATCCGTACCACTGCGAGTGCCAAAAAACCGGCCGGCTATTGGCCGAGTCGCTGCAACTGAGTCAGGATCAGTACCGGATCTGCTTTCAATCCCGTTTCGGCCGGGAGGAATGGCTGAGTCCCTACACCGCGGCCACTCTCCAGGAGCTTGGCAGGCAGCAGATAAGGCGGATCGATGTGGTCTGTCCGGGCTTTGTTTCGGATTGCCTGGAAACCCTGGAGGAAATTGCCATGGAGGGCAGGAACATGTTCCTGCAGGCTGGAGGACGGGAATTTCATTATATTCCGTGCCTCAACGAGCGTGCGGACTGGATACGCGCACTCTCGGATATTGCTATCGCCAACCTGCAAGGCTGGGTGCGAATGGAACCAGCAGAAGATCAGGGTGAAGAAGAAGCAACCGAGTCACGGCGCCGGGCGCTGCAGATGGGTGCACGCATCTGATATCCGTCCCTAAAAGGCTGTTGGCGCCCTGTGCAACCCGCCCTATAGCGAACTCACCACGCAGGTGAACGTCGAGTACCGCGAAAGTCTTTGCGGATCATGGCTCCAAACTAAAAAAGAACGGTCGACTACCGGATTCAGGTCCATTCCAGCGTGCGATTTATTCAGAAGTTTTCCGATTGTCGAGAGACCCGGAGGATGCGCGCCTGGCAAACCAGGCGCGCACAAACTGGATAAAACCAGGGAGAACCGAAATGAGGATGATGCCGAATATAAATAAAGTCAGGTTATTCTTTACTACCGGCACATTCCCGAAAAAAAACCCGCCGAATACGAAGAAACTGATCCAGAACACGCTGCCAAACGCGCTGTAGGCCATGAAATGGGGATAGACCATGCGGCCGACACCGGCGACAAAGGGCGCGAAAGTGCGAATGATGGGCAGGAAGCGCGCGAATATGATGGTCTTGCCGCCATGCTTCGCGTAAAAATTGCGTGTTTTCTCCAGATGAGCGCGGTTCAACAGACGCGAGTCGGTGCTCGCGAAGATTCTCGGGCCGAAATAACGGCCGATCCAGTAATTCGTATTATCGCCGCAAAATGCCGCCAGCATAAGCAGCCCGGCCAACCATTGGACATCCATCGCGCCACTCGCCGCGATCGCGCCCGCAACGAATAGCAGTGAATCTCCGGGGAGAAAAGGCATCACCACCAGCCCGGTCTCGCAAAAAATGATGAGGAAAAGAATAAGATAAACCCAACTGCCATAGTTCTGCACCAGCCATATGAGGTGCCGATCCAGGTGCAGGACAATATCGATAAACGTCGCAAATAATTCCAAAGCAGCTTTAACCTAAATCCAGCAGTTGGACAGGATGGGGTGCGCGGTTTCTGGATTCCAGAAAAACCGCATGCAGCGCGCCCGGCGAGGACTTCAGCGTCTTCTCAGGGCAATGCCTCGGGCTCTTCCTTCTTTTCAGGCTTGACGATATCCTCGCGCGAAACGCCCAGCAGCATGAGCAGGGGGCTCGCCACCAGCACCGAGGAATAAATTCCAAACAGAATTCCGATAGTCAATGCCAGCGCGAAGTAGTGCAGCGCCTCGCCACCAAAAACAAGCATCGAAATCACGACCATCTGCGTACTGCCATGTGTGATGATCGTGCGCGACATGGTGCGGGTAATCGCGTTGTCGATGACCTGAGACACCGAAGCTTTGCGCATCTTGCGGAAGTTCTCGCGTATCCTGTCGAATACCACCACCGATTCATTGACCGAATAGCCAAGGATCGCGAGTATGGCAGCCAATACGGTAAGAGAGAATTCCCACTGGAAAAATGCGAAGAATCCCAGAATGATGACGACATCGTGAAGATTGGCGATGATGCCGGATACGCCGAACTTCCACTCGAAACGCATGGCCAGGTAGGCGATGATGCCCAGGGAAACGATCAGCAACGCCAGCGCGCCGTTCTCCACGAGCTCCTTGCCTACCTGCGGTCCCACGAATTCGACCCGGCGCACTTCCGCAGTCTCATCGGCCTGGCGCAATGCGGTAATCACCGTTTCCGAAAGCATGGCGCTCGTAATATCGGACCGGGCGGGCAAGCGTATCAGTACATCGCGCGAGGTGCCGAAATTCTGCACGCTGACATCGGGCATCCCCAGCTTCACCAGCGCGCCTCGAACCCGGTTGATATCGGCGGGGTGCGCGTAGCCGACCTCCATCACGGTCCCGCCGGTAAAATCCACCCCCAGGTTCAATCCCTTGGTAAAGAGAAAAAAAACTGAAAGCAGGAATGTGAGCAGTGAAATCGTGGTCGTGTATTTCCCCCAGCTCATAAAGGGAATATCACGTTTTATTCTGAAAAATTCCATGCTGGTCCCTGGTTGCTGCTCAGTCCTTCCTGCCCGGTCCGCTCATTCTCCTGCAGGGCTTGTCGTCCTTCGTTCCCCGCCTTCCCTCTTACCCCGATACCCTGATACCCTGATATCAACGCTTGCTGCTCACGGGTTTCCAGATTTGCCCGATGGGGACCCGCTCGAGCTTGCGGCGGCTGCCGTACATCAGGTTCACCATGCCGCGCGAGACCATGACCGCGCTGAATATGGACGTCAGAATACCCAGGCAAAGCACTACGGCAAATCCCTTCACGGGACCCGTCCCAAAAGCGAATAACGCTATGCCCGCGATCAGCGTGGTGATATTGGAATCGACGATGGTGCCGAATGCACGCTCATATCCCGCGCTTATCGCCGCCTGAGGCGGCAGGCCGTTGCGCAATTCGTCACGTATTCTCTCGTTGATCAGCACGTTTGCATCGATCGCCATGCCGATGGTCAGCGCGATTGCCGCCATGCCGGGCAACGTCAGCGTGGCTTGCAGGATCGAAAGCAGGCCTATCAGCAGCAACAGGTTCACGCCCAGCGCGACGACGGAGATGAAGCCGAACATCAGATAATAAATCGTCATGAAAATGCCGACGGCAATAAAACCGAACAACGTGGAGTTGAACCCGCGCGCGATGTTGTCGGCGCCGAGGCTGGGGCCGACAGTGCGCTCCTCGATGATATCCATCGACGCCGCCAGTGCCCCGGCACGCAATAGCAATGCTACGTCCCGCGCCTCCTCGGTGGTCATGCGCCCGCTGATCTGCACTCTTCCACCGCCGATTTCTTCGCGTATTACCGGCGCCGTGACAACCTCTGCCTGGTTCTTCTCGATCAGCAGTATCGCCATGCGCTTGCCGACATTATCGTGGGTCAGCTGACGGAATATGCGCGCGCCGCTGTTGTCCAGGTTGAGATGCACCGCGGGCTGGTTGTTGTTGTCGAAACCGGCCTGGGCATCATTGATGCGGTCGCCGGTGAGCACCACCTGTTTCTTCACCAGTATGGGACCGCCGCCGCGCTCCGTGTACAGCTCGGAACCGAAGGGAACCTGTCCGCGCAAGGCTGCTTCCACGTCGCGCTCCTCGTCCACCATGCGCACCTCCAGAGTGGCTGTGCGTCCGAGTATATCCTTGGCTTTTGCCGTATCCTGAACCCCGGGCAACTGCACCACCACGCGATCGGCGCCGGCCTGCTGGATGATGGGTTCGGCCACGCCGAGTTCATTGACGCGGTTGCGCAATGTCGTGATATTCTGCTGCACCGCCGAGTCCTGAATACGCTTTTGCGCTTCAGGCTTGAGAGCGGCCGTCAAATGGAACTCATCCCCCACGTTTTGCTCCCGCAAGCTCAAATCCTCGTAAACCTTGCTGATTTCGGCTTCCGCCCGGCTCCGTGAAGCGGCATCCCGGAATTTGACGACGACCTGGGCGCCTTGCTTGTCGAGTCCTGCATAGGGAATTTTCTTCTCGCGCAAGCTGCCGCGTATGTCGGTGCTGAAGCGGTCCAGTGCCTTGGAGAGCGCTCCCTTCATATCCACCTGCAACATGAAATGCACACCCCCGCGTAAATCGAGCCCGAGGTACATCGGCAGCGCCCCGATGCTCGTGAGCCACCGGGGAGAATTGGAAAGTAGGTTCAGCGCCACCATGTACCCATTGCCAAGCACGGACTGGAGCGTATCCCTTGCCCTGATCTGCATATCGGTATCGGAGAAGCGTGCCTTGACTCCCGAGGCATCGAGAAATACGCCGTCAGGAACGATGTTCGCCTTCTTCAGCGTGTCTTCGACCCGCTGAAGAAGCGCGGTATCCGCCTTCGCGGCGGTACGCAGCGGCGAAACCTGCACCGCGGGCGACTCGCCGTAAAAGTTCGGCAGGGTATAGATCAGCCCCAGCAGTATCGCAACCGCGATGATGAGGTATTTCCAGGCGGGGTAGCGGTTCATGTATATGCGGATGCAAAAGAAAAGGAAGAAGAAACTATCGTGCGGTGCGGCCTCGCGTCGCCATGGCGCAACCGATCATTCCTTTTCAATGCTGTTGAGCGTCCCCTTGGGCAACAGGGTCTGAACGGCCGATTTTTGCAGGGTCACCTGGACATTTTCAGCTATCTGCAGGGTGACATAATTCGCGGTGACTTTGCTTACGCGCCCCAGGATACCGGCTGAGGTCGCCACCTCGTCGCCTTTTTGCAACGCCTCTATCATCAATTTCTGCTCCTTGGCGCGCTTTGTCTGGGGCCGGATCAGGAGAAGGTAAAACACGATGAATATGGCAATCAGCGGCAGCAGGCTCATCAGATCCGCATTTTGCTGAGCGGGCGCAGCAGCCTGGGCGAAAGCTTCATTAATCAACATGTCATTCTCCGGACGGATTCAAAAAGCAGGGATTTTAGCATGATGCGGTGCAGGCTAGAAATTCTTGCGCATATTCCTCGAATCGGCCGCTCTCGATCGCGGCGCGGATTTCGCCCATCAATTGCTGATAATAATGGAGATTGTGCACCGTATTCAGACGCGCCCCCAAAATCTCATTGATTCGTTGCAAATGGTGCAGGTACGCCCGGCTGAAATGCCTGCAGGTATAACATCCGCATTGATCATCCGGGGGCGCGGTATCGAGCCGGTATCGGCTGTTACGCAGCTTGATCACGCCATTTCTTGTATAGAGCCAGCCATTGCGGGCGTTGCGCGTGGGCAATACGCAGTCGAACATATCGATGCCTTGCGCCACCGCGTTGACGATATCTGCTGGTGTTCCGACGCCCATGAGGTAGCGCGGTTTTGCCGCGGGCAATTGTGGCGCGACATGCCTCAGAATGCGCGCCATGTCGGCCTTTGGCTCACCCACCGACAGCCCGCCGATCGCATAGCCGTCGAAGCCGATATTCTGCAGCCCAGCCAGCGACCGGTCGCGGAGAGGTTCATGCATGCCCCCCTGGACGATGCCAAATAAGGCGTTGGTATTGCCTTCATCATCATGCGCGCATCTGGAGCGCTCCGCCCAGCGCAAGCTCAGTTCCATGGATTTTCGCGCCATGGGCTCATCCGCCGGATAAGGCGTGCATTCGTCGAATATCATCGCAATGTCGGAATTGAGCATGCGCTGAACGCGCATCGACTCCTCGGGCGAAAGAAAACACGTATCCCCGTTCACCGGGGATTTGAACGTCACGCCCTCCTCGGCGATCTTTCGCAGCATTCCCAGGCTAAATACCTGGAAACCGCCGGAATCGGTAAGGATAGGCCGATCCCAGCCCATGAAGCGATGCAATCCCCCGTGCGCCTCGATTACTTGCAGGCCGGGGCGCAGCCACAGATGGAACGTGTTGCCGAGCACGATATGTGCGCCGATTTCCCGCAATTCGGCTGGAGATACTGTCTTCACGGCGCCGTAGGTGCCTACCGGCATGAATGCGGGCGTTTCCACCACACCATGTGCCAGGGTGAGGGTCGCGCGGCGCGCGGCGCCGTCCATGCAATGCAATTGAAATTTCATGAAGGGGATTATGGCTGTCTTTCGATCAGCATGGCGTCGCCATAGCTGAAAAAGCGATAGCGCTCATTTATCGCGTGCCGGTAGGCGCGGCGGATATTTTCGAGTCCGCCGAACGCGGATACCAGCATCAGCAGGGTCGAGCGGGGAAGATGGAAATTGGTCAGCAGACGCTGCACTATGCGCAGCCGATATCCCGGAGTGATAAAAATATCCGTGTCGCCATATCCGGCTTTCAATCCGCCATCACGCCCGCCCGCTCCCGCTGCCGCTGCCTCCAGCGCACGCAGCGAGGTGGTGCCCACGGCCAGCACCCTCCCCCCCGCGGCGGTCGCACGCTGGATGGACTCGACCGTTTCTTCGGGCACGTGAAACCTTTCCTTATGCATCTTGTGATCCGCAAGATTTTCGACGCGAACCGGCTGGAACGTGCCCAAGCCTACGTGCAGGGTAACAAAAGCGATGGTCACGCCCATTCCCTGCAATCTCGCCAGCATGCTCCCATCGAAATGCAGGCCCGCGGTCGGGGCTGCCACCGCGCCAGGTTCCCGGGCGTAAGTCGTCTGGTAGCGCGACTCATCCATTTCCGTGGCGGAACGGGAAATATAGGGTGGCAGCGGCAGGTTGCCATGGCGCTCCAGCAATTCCATGGCGGAATCGGAGTGGTCGAAATGCAGGGTATGGAAATTCCCCTCCCTCGCCACTACCGACGCCTCTATCGCCTCCTCCAGAAAAAGCCGGGAACCGGGCTTGGGCGAGTGGCTGGCACGCACCAGCGCCAGAACAGAGTGTGAGCCGATAATCCGCTCGACCATCACCTCCACCCTGCCCCCGCTGTCCTTGACCCCATGCAGGCGCGCCTTGATGACGGCTGTATCGTTCAGCACCACTATGTCGCCAGCCCGAAGATAGCGCGGAAAATCGTTGAACAATGCATCCCGCAACACGCCGCTCGAGCCTTCCAGGTGGAGCATGCGGCTGCCGCAGCGTTCCCCGGCCGGGAACTGCGCAATCAGATCGTGCGGAAGCGCGAAATCGAAATCCTGAACTTTCATCCACGTATTATACCGGCAGACCCAAGTCCCTTGCCGGTTGCTGCCATTCCGGTTTTCAGTGATAATTTCCGGTCCGCAGCATGCCCTTGCCGGGATGGCGGAATTGGTAGACGCACGGGACTCAAAATCCCGCGATCGCGAGGTCATGGGGGTTCGATTCCCCCTCCCGGCACCAGTGAAACCATAACTACTCCTTTTACTTCAATATCTTATATCTTCAATCCGGTTCTTGTGGTGGTACTTTTGTGGTACCGTACATGCGACTCTTCCTTGGAAGCGTATTTAAAGTGTCTATCCGCCATGTCTATCCACGCGGGAACACCTACTATTACCAAAGGAAAATACCTTTGGACCTGGTTGACCGCTATGAGAGAGCAGAGGCACATTGGAGTTGGGGTTAACCCCTTCTCTTAGAACTTCTTTGATTTCTTCATGGCTCCATTTTCTCAGATATCAGAGCCTCCTCAAAACCTTGGGCGCTTCACGGCCTCATTTGGCTCTTGGTGAAATATGCGGGCTAAACTCATCATTACGGATGAGAAAAGCAATCCCTCCGCACGCTCCATCTGCTTGGACAAAAGCGGGTAATTTCAGCAATAAGAAAATTGCTCCCCCGTTTCGTTTGACCTTTACCCATTATTTTAATATTATTGGAAATATGAAAATAAGAGAGGCTGTCAGTGCGCTTGCTGCGCTTGCGCAGGAAACGCGACTTTCAATATACCGCATCCTGGTTCAAGCAGGCCCGGAAGGGGTTTCTGCGGGCCGTATCGGCGAAGAGCTGGAAGTAGCTCCTGCAACCCTTTCGTTTCATCTGAAAGAGCTCTCTCACGCCGGACTGGTTTCATCACGTCAGGAAGGCCGGTTCATCTATTACAGCGCCAACTTTGAACGGATGGCGGCGATCATGACTTTTCTAACACACAATTGCTGTCAGGGCATGCCTCAGGAGTGCCTGACCGTAAATGACACCCAGGTTGCAAGCTGCTGCGTCCCAAATTCCCAAGTCAAACCTAAATCATAAGGATTCAATTATGAAACGCTTTCACGTTCACGTGGCTGTTGATGATCTGGAGACCAATATACGTTTTTATTCCGCAGTGTTTGGTAGTCCGCCCACGGTTGAAAAACCGGATTACGCGAAATGGATGGTCGAGGAGCCCCGCCTTAATTTTGCAATTTCCAATCGTGGCGCAAAAACCGGGCTGGATCACCTGGGATTCCAGGTTGACTCGGAGGAGGAGCTCGGAGAGTTACGACGGAAGGTGGCCGATGCCGAGATCTCTGCACTCGATCAGCCGCAAACGGAATGCTGTTATGCCCGTTCGGATAAATACTGGATCACCGACCCGCAGGGCATTGCCTGGGAAACCTATCACACGCTTGGCGCAGTTGAAATTTATGGTACGGACATGCCCAAGGGCGCAGAATCGGCCGTTGAACGGGCCGCATGCTGCGCCCCCAAACCCAATTTGATTAATATCATTCCGAAGCGCTCAAGCTGCTGCTAAAGATCATGGCTGACCATATTCTTAATGTTTTGTTTGTATGTACTGGCAATTCTGCCCGAAGCATTCTTGCCGAAACTTATCTCAATGCATCCGGACAAGGCCGGTTCCATGCCTACAGCGCCGGAAGTTTTCCAACGGGAAAAGTGAATCCTTTCGCCCTTGAGCTTCTGGAAAGTATTCACTTCCCCACCGATGGGCTCAGGAGCAAATCATGGGATGAATTTTCCGCCTCTGACGCGTCGAAGATGGACATCATCATTACGGTTTGCGACCAGGCTGCGGGTGAAGTGTGTCCGGTCTGGCCTGGGCATCCTGTTACAGCACACTGGGGCGTGGAAGATCCGGCAGCAGCAGCGGGCGACGATGAAACCAAGCGGGAAGCCTTTCGCAACGCCTTTTCTGTGCTGCAACGGCGCATTGATCTTCTTGTAAACCTTAACCCCGGCGCGCTTGACCGGATGGTTATGAAGCGGAAATTGCAAGCCATCGGTGAAACGCAGTGAGGGTTCCGGTTGCCTCGGACTCTCCCTCTGCAGAATTAAGCACGTTCCAGATTTTCAGATTGTTTCGGCTTAAGGCCGGGAGTCATAAGAGCGGTTAACCCGTTTGTTTGGATAGAGAACTGACGTGCTAGCCGCCTTACTGATTTTTCTTGTCACCATTATCTTGGTGATCTGGCAGCCGCGTGGGCTGGGTATCGGCTGGAGCGCAATGCTGGGTGCCGTCCTGGCGTTGCTCTCGGGCGTGGTTCATCCAGGTGATATCCTGACGGTCTGGCAGATCGTCTGGAATGCGACGGCCACCTTCATTGCCGTCATCATCATCAGCCTGTTGCTGGACGAAGCCGGTTTTTTCGAGTGGGCGGCCCTACACGTTGCGCGATGGGGAGGCGGAAATGGACGACTTCTATTTGCCCTCATCGTTCTGCTCGGCGCGGCGGTCTCTGCCTTGTTTGCCAATGACGGCGCAGCGCTGATTCTCACGCCCATCGTCATGGCAATGCTCGTCGCGTTGGGATTCAGTCCTGGAACTACTCTCGCCTTCGTGATGGCGGCAGGCTTCATTGCCGATGTCGCCAGCCTTCCCTTCGTTGTTTCTAACCTGGTCAATATCGTATCGGCCGATTTTTTTAGGATCGGTTTCAAGGCATACGCTGCGATCATGATTCCGGTAAACATCGCCGCTCGCTATTGGCGCGGCTCTTGCCGTATTACTGCTCTATTTTCGCCACAGCATTCCAGCCCGCTATGATGTGAATCAGCTCAGGCGGCCAGTCGAGGCTATTCGTGACAGAAACACGTTTCACATCGGCTGGGCCGTGCTCGTACTGCTGTTGATCGGATTTTTTGGCCTCGAACCTTTAGGTGTGCCGATTAGCGCTGTCGCCGCCATGGGTGCGCTGCTCTTGCTGGCTGTCGCCGCGCGGGGTCATGTCATCAGCACCCGTAAAGTCCTTCGGGAAGCTCCCTGGAAGATCGTGATTTTCTCTCTCGGGATGTATCTTGTCGTTTACGGGTTGCGCAATGAGGGGCTGACCGGCTATATCGCCAGGGCGCTTGATTACTTTGCCCAGGGAGGCATATGGGGAGCCGCATTCGGAACTGGCATTCTTAGCGCACTGCTCTCCTCGATCATGAACAATATGCCTACGGTGCTGGTGGGAGCGCTTTCCATCGATGCCACGAGTGCGACAGGTGCGACGAAAGATGCGATGATCTATGCCAATGTGATCGGCTGCAATTTGGGACCCAAGATCACGCCCATCAGATCGTTGGCAACGCTGTTATGGCTTCATGTGCTCGCCCTCAAGGGCATGAGAATCACCTGGGGCTATTACTTCAGGGTGGGCACTGTGCTGACTATGCCGGTATTGCTTGTAACATTGGCCGCGCTCACATTACGTCTAGATGATCTTTAGCCCTGACGATTCCATTCCTTGAGAACAGGCAAGCTCTCCGCTATTTGCCGTCATAAAACTTGTTGCCGGGAAGGTCTATTCGAATCTCTAGGCGATCCATCTCCAGAGTACCGGCGCGGTGATTTATTTGCACCGACGTTCAGGAAAACACTTTCCGGAGGAGCAGGAAAAATCTGGGCGGCAGCCCCTGGTCAAACCGATGAATTCCAGCTTGCCCCCGCGCAGCATGATCATCCAGGACCATAAGCTTGGGTGCGCCGTTGTATATGCCTGCGAACCTTCCGCTAAATGTTTCTTTCAATCCCGGCGCTTGCAGGTCAGTGATGTTGAGAGCAACAAGAACCTCAGCCAGATAATGGAAGTCGGCAATGCTCATCCCCTTGAACCTAAATCCCCGCGGAGACATCAGATAAACGCATACGCATTGGATTGTTGATAACTATCAACAATCCAAAATCGCGATTTGTTGCTCTATTTTCGTCATGCCTTCTAATCTTGTAATTTTTTGTATCTGCCCTACAAATAGAAAAAAGACCGGGTTTCGCCTATGAAACTGCATATGAAGGTGCGGCGGGACCATCCATCCAGAGATAACCGGTCGATACTTCGATCTGCATCGAAGAAGAGACCCTAAGCAACCTTGCCGTAATCAAAGGGAAAGGGAATGCATTCTTAATGATCGATGAGGCGATAATCCACGCTAAAAAGCCCGCGGTGATGCTCCCAAAGGAATCCGGTGGCAAGCTGATCGTGCTGACTGGGCCATGGAGTCTGCGCACGCTGGTGGCAGATCCGGCACTTCGTCAGTCCATCAAGAAACTCGCTGCTGATAGGGACAAACAATGGGATATCAGCCGAATCGAGCGGCTGGACAGTGCGGCCGCTTTTCTGCTCTGGCAAGCCTGGGGTGAAAAACTGCCGGTGGATCTGATCATGCGCCCTGAACACCGGCGTTTGTTCGAATATTGCCATTACCGCAACATTCCACCGCCTCGGCCCATGCTATCCAGATTTGCCGGGATGTTACGCCATGGACAGGTGCCGCTTCAGAAATTTTATCAACACCTGCGCGCCTGGTTGACGTTGTTCGGCAGGTTGATCGTTGATTCCACTTACCTGTTTCGGCATCCCCGCGCCACGCCCTATAAGGAAATCTCGTTAACGATTTATAAGGCCGGTGTCAGCGCCCTGGGCGTCACCGCGCTGGTCGGTTTCCTGGTCGGCATCTCGTTAAGTTATCTGTCTTCACTGCAACTGCAACGGTTCGGCGCGGAAATTTACATCATTGATCTGCTCGGGCTCAGCATCATACGAGAGCTGGGGCCGATGCTTACAGCTATCCTGGTCGCTGGCCGCTCCGGTTCCGCCATGACTGCCGAAATCGGCATCATGCGCGTTACCCAGGAACTCGACGCCTTGGCAGCGCTGGGCATATCTCATTCATTGCGGCTGGTTTTGCCAAAAGTGATCGCGTTGTCCATAGCCTTGCCGTTGCTGATCGTCTGGACCGATGCGGTGGCCTTGATAGGCGGCATGGTCTCGGCGCAACTGACGCTGGATATCGGTTATCGGCAATTTCTCGATCAGCTGCCCAAGGCGGTGCCCATCGTTAATTTTTATATCGGTCTGGGCAAGGGAGTGACGTTTGGCATGATGATCGCCATGATTGCCTGCTACTACGGCTTTTTGATCAAGCCCAACACCGAGAGCCTGGGAAATGAAACCACGCATTCCGTCGTAGCGACAATCACCGTGGTGATTTTGATGGATGCCATGTTTTCCATTCTGTTCAAAAATGTGGGGTTTCCGTGAAAAAATCCTGTGTCGTGGAGCTTGAGCACATCTGGACTTATTTCGGTGAACAATTGATTCATCAGGACATCAGTTTCTGTCTGGAAAATGGCGAAATACTCGGGCTGGTGGGTGCATCCGGCAGCGGCAAGACCACTTTGCTGCGCGAGATAATTGGCCTGGAAACGCCCAGGCACGGCAGCTTGAAGGTATTGGGCGAGCCGGTCCAGGAAGCCTGCGCCATCGAATGCAGGCAGCGGCGCAATGATATTGGCGTATTATTCCAGAACGGGGCGTTGTTCAGCGCTTTGAATATTTTCGATAATATCGCGTTTCCGCTGCGGGAGCTGGATATCCACGACGAGGAACTGGTCTCGCAAATGGTATTCATGAAGCTGGCGATGGTGGGACTGAAAGCCCGGGACGCCATGCTCAAGCCGTCCGAATTGTCTGGCGGCATGGTCAAACGCGCGGCCCTGGCCCGAGCCCTGATTCTGGAACCGCAATTGTTATTATTGGATGAGCCGACTTCAGGACTCGATCCCATATCTAGCGAGGCTTTCGTCGCCCTGCTGCAGCAACTGCATAAAGAGCTTGATTTCACAGTGATCATGATCACGCACGATTTGCATATTTTGCGGGATTTATGCATGAAAATAGCGGTGCTGGCGGAACACCGGCTGGTCGTGCTCGACACGCTGGACAAGGTGCTCGCCTGCGATCATCCTTTTGTTCAGGAATTTTTTCATGGCAACCGCGCGCAACTGATATTCAGCTCATTGGAGGCAGGCCATGGGTAAAGACAGCTTTGCTTTAATGACCGGATTGTTCACGGCAACACTGGTCATTGCTATTGTCGCCATTATTAACTGGCTCAGTAACGACCAGCGTCAAACGCACACCTATGTGGCCGCAACCCGCGATTCGGTAACCGGGCTCAAGGCTGGCTCCACCGTTTTTTACCGCGGCATCGACGTCGGGAAGGTCAGCGCCGTGCATTTCGATACAGATGATCCCGGCTTGATCGTCGTGCCGATGGAAGTGGATAGCGCAGTGCGATTCACTCGCGGCGTTTTTGCGACATTGGAGCTCCAGGGCGTGACCGGCTTGACGCGAATAGCCCTCAAGGATAGCGGCGATGATCCTGAAACGCTGCCAAGCGGCGACGATCCCGATACCCACATTCCGATCAGGCCCTCGCTTATCGACCGGTTGTCGGATACTGGTGAAGATACGGTCAAAGAAACCCGTGAACTCGTACTCAGGCTGAACCAGCTCCTGGATAAAAACAATATCCATCAGATGAAACAGATCTTGATCAATATCGAATCCGCTACGGGCAGGTTCAACACATTGCAGAACAGCGCCGACAGAGCCCTGACCCAGGTGCCGGCGCTCACGGCAGATGCGCGCCGCTCGCTATCCGACGTAAAAGAGCTGACTGATGAATTCAAGCAATTGAGCCGGCAAATGCGGCAGGAACTGACAGCGCTTTCCCGGCAATCAGGCGAACTGATGCAAACCGGCACTTCCGTAGGCCAGCAGCTATTGCAAACAACCATGCCGAGAGCCAACGCTCTCATGCAGCAGATGCAGGTGACCATACATCGTTTCGATCGCGTGGTGACCATGCTTGAAACCGACCCGCAGGCCTTTTTACTGGGGGCCGAACCCCTGCCGCGCGGACCCGGTGAACCGGGTTTCAAGGCAGCGCAATGAGACGATCACCTGGCTTGATGGCGATGGCATTGATGACAACGGTTTCCGCTTGCAGCATCGGTCCCAACCGCGGCTCGCCGGTAAGGCACGATCTGGGCCCGATGGCCATATCCGCGGCGCAACACACCGCAGTGACACTCGATGCGCCAGTCTGGCTATGGGACGAGCGGATACGCTACCGCTTGCTTTACAAAGACCCAACCGTCATCCGCTATTACAATCTGGATCGCTGGGAAGCGCCGCTCCCAGTATTATTGGAACGTCGCCTGACTCTGAACGGCAAACAGCCGTTCGCGGTGCAGATAAAGCTGACGCAGTTCGAACAACAATTTGAAACGTCGAATCAGGCACGCGTTATCATGAGCCTGATGGTTAGCGCCTTCGCTGCGAGAGACTATCGGCCGATTGCCAGCCGCTCGTTCGATCTGTCACAAAACACTGTTTCACCGGATGCGGCGGGGGCGGTCGCGGGTTTCATCGCATTGACCGAACGGGCTAAAGCCGGCATTCAAGCCTGGCTGGAAACTCTGCCCAGTACAGAGAGCACCGTACGACAGCCTTGACCCGGCTTGTTTACAATAGGGAACAGGGCCTATTGCAAAAAAAACCAAGCCAGAACATATTCGGCAGTACCGGTGGACGATCCCGCGGTGCTGCCGGATAACGGCCATGCCCGATTGGCCGATTGGCGTGCTTAGACCAGGATATAAACGTACCGTGAGGATGGAGTCACCTGGTGCCGCAACTGAAACTTAGCAACAAGCTCGACCGTCCGGCCGATAGCCACTATGACCATACGCTTGGTCCGGCGAACGCTCAAATCACCCTGGTAGAGTATGGGAGCTACGCATGCCCATATTGCCGCGCAGCGAATGAGAGGATCATCCAGGTTCGCGACCAGCTGGGCGATCGCCTTCGCTATGTATTCCGGCACTACCCGCTGACCGGCAGCGATATTGCCCTGAGGGCGGCCGAGCTGGTGGAGCACGCGAAAGACGCCAAAAGCTTCTGGGATGCCCACATCGCGTTGATGACGCGTTCCGGGACGTTGACAGAAGAGGATTTGATCGCGGTTGGCCGCGATCTCGGGGTGCCCCTGCCAGATGCCAGCAAGGCCAGAGAGGCCGACGAGCGCGCCAGAGCGCGCGTCCAGGCCGACGTAAACAGCGCCAAAGCCAGCCACGCCCTGGTCACGCCGACGTTCTTTATCAACGGCCGCCGTTATGATGACCCTTGGGACGAAAGTTCTTTTACCGATGCGATGCTCGGCGCCCCGGGACACAGGTTGCGAGAAGTAGCGCTCGATTTTGCCGGCTGGGCGCCTTCTGCGGGTGTCCTGCTCCTGCTGGCCACGCTCCTGGCTGTGGGTCTGACAAACTCCAGTGTCGGCGCCGGCTTCGCGATGTTGTGGGGGCAATACTTGAGCATCTCGCTGGGTGGAGCCGGGTTCAGCATGTCTTTGCTCCATTGGGTCAACGACGGCCTGCTTACGATCTTCTTTCTGGTCGTGGGGCTGGAAATCAAGCGCGAATTTACGGTTGGCCACCTTTCCAGCGCGCGAGCAAGAGCCCTGCCGGTTGCCGCGGCGGTCGGCGGCATGGTGGTGCCGGCGATACTCTATTCGCTGCTGATTCCTGCGGGAGCCTGGTCGCATGGATGGGGCGTGCCGATGGCGACCGACACGGCGTTTGCCGTGGCGCTGATCGTGATGATGGGAAACCGCGTGCCGGCCGAGCTGCGCGTGTTCCTGACGGCCGCGGCCATCGTCGATGACATCGGCGCGATCATTGTGGTGGCCATCTTCTACTCCGGCACGATGAACTTCGGCTATCTCGCAGGCGCCGCAGCTATCGTTGCCGCGCTGGCCACCCTCAACCGCTCCCATATTTACAGTGTCACGCCTTATATCTTTCTGGGCGTCCTGCTCTGGGCCTGCGTGCTCGCAAGCGGACTTCATGCCACCATGGCCGGCGTGATCCTGGCGCTATTCATTCCGACGAGGCCGCCTCCGAATCTGAAGGCTTTGATGGTTCAGGCGGATGTAATCCTGGCCTCCGAGGCCCGGCGCAGCGGGGAAGTCTTGCGGCATGGCCCCTCTCTCCCGGCAATGCGGGCGCTCGATGCCATCCACGATCGCCTCGAGTCGCCGGCCGATCGCCTTCTGCGAAACGCGGGAGGCCGCTCGAGCTACGTCGTGCTGCCGCTTTTCGCCTTGGCAAATGCAGGGGTCGCGATTACCACGGATGCGCTCTCCGGCCATGAACCGCTTATGCTTGCGATTATCGCCGGATTGATGATTGGCAAGCCCCTGGGCTTGGTATCGGCATCTGCGATTGCGGTGCGGCTTGGAATCGCCACCAAGCCTGACGGATATTCGTGGCGGCAGTTAGCCGGAGTTGGCGCCTTGGCCGGCATCGGCTTCACCATGTCGCTGTTCATTGCCAGCCAGGCATTTCCTGTCGAAACCGATTTTGCCGCAGCGAAAATCGCGGTGTTCACCGGCTCTATAGCGTCAGCGGTCCTCGGCGTAGCCATCCTGTGGAACGCGGACTCGCACCGGGTACGGAATGACGATTAGCATGTAGGCTCTTATACACGAGGCCATGCACGTGCTATGCACTTGTTGTCCCATGGACAGGACTCTGAGGAAAATGGAGGCAATCAGCTTATATGTTGAATTCCAGCTAAGTGCACAGTTAATCGGATCTGCAAGGCAAAAGCCCAGCCAGGAGTGAAAGTTTGCCAGAAAAATGAGACTCTTGGCTGTCGACCTCTATTACACCTTTTTCTCATCCAACGACCCCTGACGCTTCCATAGAAATCTAGTCATCTGATTCTCCTGTATTTTAATGAGTGGCACGAATTCTGCTTTCATATGCGATGGAAGATCGTTGCAATACGGAAGCAATCAAATGACGCAAGCCACAGGAGAAAATAATGACACAAAATCCGACCGCAGTATCCCAACCTGAGATTAAGGGAACCAGTAAACGTCCCTCTCATGATTTTTCACCCCTATCGGTCTTGCAGTTCGTGCCCGCAGCTTTGACGCCTTCCGCCACCGTTTCCGTTTTGGATAGCGCGGCCCAGGCAACCAGAATGGGGAAAACTCTTTCGGTAAAACGGTATATATCAACGGTTGGCCGCGCCAGCCTGTGCGGCTTTTGCCTGCTGTCTCTTCTCTTGATGGGTAGACCATCTCATGCAGCAACGTTTACGGAAATTTCGGATGCAGGAAGCCTTCCAGCTACTGCCCAGATAACGGCTGGCTCCGGATTTCTCACGGAGATCGACGGAAAATTGAGCCCCGCTGACGGGGACGGTCAGGATATGTACCTGATACATATCGATGGCGGCGGAACGTTCTCAGCCGCTACCGTGGGCGGGGCAAGTTTCGATACCGAACTATTTCTCTTCGATGCAAATGGAAAGGGCGTGTACGCAAATGATGATGCGTCTGGCGACTTTGCTCCATCGATGCTTCGTGCCTACACTTCACTCACGCCCATTACCCCCGGCGATTATTATCTGGCAATCACGCAATGCTGTTCCGCGCCGGTTAGCAGCGATGGTCAAATCTTTACTATCGCAGGGCCCAACCATCGTGCCTTGAGTGGCCCGACTGGTGCCGGGGGCGCTTTACCGGTCACGGGATACGCGGGCGGGTTTGTTCAGACGCCGGGGGGCGGCGCTTATCAGATATTTCTTACCGGCGCCTACGCGTCAATCGTCACAGGTGCTCAAGTCTCGGCCGTCCCGGAACCCAACGTATTCGCGTTAATGCTCGCGGGACTGGGCATGATGGCCTTATTGGCGCGCCCTTGCCGTAAAACCGCTTAAACGAAGCGAGCTTGCACTATCCGGAACCTGGACCGAACTTCGACGTTGCATTGTGAAGTTCAGTCCGCTTGAGCATGGATTTTTAGAAATCGAAAGTCCTCATCGGGGCACTTTTAATAGTTGAATCGCATCTGAGCGAAATAAGTCCGCTGCGGAAACGGATGAAAAATCCAGTATTTCTCGTTGTTCACGTTATTGATCCCGGCAATAGCGGTCAATTGCTTCGTAATGCGATATTTGGCGATGAGGTCGGCCACGACGTAGCTGGTCAATCCCGTATAGGCAAAACCGTTGGTATCGGTATTATTCAACTGGCCGAACTGGCCGCTGCTGTAGCGAACATTTACTGAAGCGCTTAAATTATCGTTAGCACGATACGTCACCACCGCATTGGCGCGCCACGTAGGAAGCCTGGGTTGATGCTTGCCGGTAGAAGGCACGGCTGCGTTGGGATTGGCAGCAGTCTGCCCCAATGCTGCCGCCGCAGCATCCGCTGCCGCATTGCTGTTGATTCTCGAGTCCACCCAGGTGAAATTCCCCATGATATCGAGCCCCTTTATCACCGCATCGGCTTTTTCTCCGGAAAACTCGATGCCGTAGGTATCGATTTCGCCGACATTGGAGATAAAAGTAGCTTGCGACGTGATATTGGTCAGCGGATTTGTGATCAATCCCGTCTGGGAAAAAATGGCGTTCTTTACACGCTCCTGGAACAAACTGAGGCGCAGCCTACCCTTGTCAATGAAATATTCGCCCGACAGTTCCGAAGCAAGAGCGTCCTCCGGCCTGAGATTAGGATTTCCATTGACCGAGGTGGCGGTCGCGCCCGTCCCCACTGTCGTCGTTTGAAAGAGCTCCGAGGCAGTCGCAAATCGGAAGGCCTGGCCGATTGCAGCACCGATTCTGATTTGCTCCATCGGAGTCCAGGTTAACTTGGCCTTAGGCGAAAATCGGAATGCGCTTTTATCCGTTTGGTTAACCGTCCTCAGTTCCGGTGTCCCATTTACCACGACAGTGCTCGTATTTACGCCGTCATAGGCATGCCAGCTTTCCAGGCGCCCGCCGAACGTGAAGTTCCAATCGTGGTGAAAATCCCAGGCGTCCTGTATCCAGTAGCCTTCGGTCTGGGTTTTTCCCAATGAATTCGAAAAGATGCTCTGTCCACGGCCACTTTGCCAATTGTTGGTATTGAATACCGGATTCTTCAATGTATAAAGGTCATGGTGGAAGCCGAAACTGATCTCATGGTAGCCCAGCAGATCGACACGCGGCCTCCAGATGCCTTTGGCATCGACTGTATGCCAGCCGGAGCCGGTCAAGCTGGTGATCCTGCCGGGAGCGTTCCCGGCAAACGCAAGGATAGGATCGACCGTGGGCGCACGAACCGTGTCCTTCCCCAGATCGATAAGACTGCCCACCAGTTCCCAATCGAATTGTCCGCCGGTATTGGAGCGAAGATTGATGCCATGGGACCAGGTTGTCTGGTCGGTCTGGCTTCCCGCGAAAACGGGACTATTGGCGGGCGACAGGTTATATCGGCGCCCATCGATGTTGACAAAACCGCTTTGCACCAGATTCCCGGTAACAGCATCCCTCAGATAGCTTTGTACATTCGCATGCGCATTGTTTTGCCACATTCCCAGGGTATAGGAAAGCTTGATCGTAGGTGTAATGTCATAGGCGAGTTTCCATTTGAAATTATCCTGGATGGTATGGTTGATGTTTCCGGCGCCCAGCGTCTGGATAGCGGCATTGGTAGGATTTGCTCCGGCGAAAGCGCCGGTTACCGGCGTTCCGCCGCCATTCGCCACTCCACTCGAAACAAGCGCAGTCGCAAAGGTGATAGGCTGGCTGTGGGAATCGAGATGGTTATAATCAAAACGGAACGACAGATCGTTATAGCGATGGCCGAGGTATCCCGAGTACCTCTGGCTCTGGTAGGTATCCTTTGTGCCATAAAGATTGAAAGTCTGCCAGGAGGCTTGCGCATCCGCGCCCGCCTCGAATTTTTCCGGCATTTTTGTGGTGATATTGATCACCCCCCCAATGGAATTGCCGGCATAGGCGGCCGAAAAGGGGCCGTACATGATATCGATCCGTTCGATTTCACCGGGCGATACCGTATTCCAGCGCGGCGAACCGGTATTGGTGTTGTTGTTGCCAAGCAAGGACGACAGCAAAATACCGTCCGCATAAATCAGGTTGCGCGCGCTGGCGGAAGTGCCCGAGGTACGCATCCCCACCGGCGCATTGGTATCCCCGATGTAGCGGCTGCGCACCTGAATGGACGGCATGTATTTGATGGCATCCTCGGTAACCATGAGGTTGATGGCATTGTCCATCCTTTCCCGGGTAATGCTTTCGGTAGTCTGGGGTAACCGGTATCTTTCCTTATCGGTCTGCTTGCTGATCGGTTTCACTTTCCCGCCTATCGTCATTTCTGGCATCTGGATCACGGGTTCGTGAGCAGCCAGCTTCATGATGGAGGTGCCAGCAGGAATGGGAGCAGTATCACCTGCCACCGGAAGTTCGGGCACTGAAGGAATACGCGGCTTCTTGTTCGTCGGCGGTGCGGATTCAGTTTCATTTTTTACAGGCAGGTCCGCCTGGCCTGCTGCATAGACGGGCGATATGAAGAGCAGACTTCCAAACGCAAGGAAAACCAAATTTAATCTGGCATCCATTTCCACGCACCTCCCTCTTTTTATTATGGGAAAAAGCACCTCTAGGCAAATCAGGGGAATTCAGTTCTTCGAGCGCGAGGATAATCTATTTCCTCCAAAGCAGGGATGCGACAAATTGTCGCACCAACAGGAACTGGCGAATTTATAGGGTCCGCTTCCAGATAAAGGAAGGAAATTCAAAGGTGGCAGGATCAGAAGCCAGATGGCGGCTGATAATGGAAACCGGTACGTTGATGACAGGAAATCCGGGCAGATGAGTGGAGAAATTGCCGGTTTTCCTGCTCCTGCAGGTAAAAACCCGTGTGGATGATCTGTCGGATGGCTAACATCCTGTCCGGGGCAGACGCCGACTGCAGCGGCGTCTGAGAAAACTCTCCGGGCAACGGCGAGCCTATGCCGGAATAACAAAAATCAAATGATGAAGACGCGTTGCAGGCATCCTGGTTCAGGTAAATTGCGTGGTTATGGTTCTATTCCTGCCTGAGCCAGCCCTTGATGGCATTATCGTCCCGCTTGTCCCGCGAAAATTGGGGATCTGGCTTGCAGGCGCCTTTGGCAACAACCGGGTATATTCCCTTTTTAGCACTTCATAACCATCGCTTACGCGGTCTTCCAGCAACTTGCGGTTCACCACCGTGATATGGCCGCGCCGGTACTGAATCGCCCCCGCCGCCTGAAGTGTTTGCGCAGCCTGAGTCACGCTTTCGCGGCGCACTCCAAGCATACTGGCAACCATTTCATGCGTCATCGGCAAAGAACCCCCGGATAACCGGTCCAGGCTCATCAACAGGAAACGGCATAATTGCTGTTCAATGGTCTGGCGATGTTCAACTGCGCACTGCTCTGTCTGCAGAAGCAGCGCCTGGCTGAAGCGCAGCAGCAGTTGCTGCAAGGCTCCGCCGGATTCAAATTCCTTTTTAAGGATGTTCGACTTGATACGGTAGCTGTAGCCAGGGCTTTGTACCAGCACGGTGGCAGGCGTACGGTCGCAGCCTAGAAGCAAAAACAGCCCGGTTACTCCTTCATTGCCGATCATCGACACTTGCCGGGATATCCCGGACTCCAATTCGTACATCCGCGCAATGATGCAGGTGGTGGGGAAATACAGGTGGCTGATACGGGAATTGGGTTCATAAATGACATGACCCAGCGGTAATTCGACCAATTCGAGAAAAGGAAGCAGATTGGTGTACTCCTGTATAGGCAGGGCCGCAAGAATCTGATTCTGTTTGGGGCTATGCAATATAGACATGGAAGTTTCCTCTGGAATAACGATAGGGTTAAGGCTACCGGACTTCGTATCAACCTCAGGCAGTATCCTTTTACTTGTCTATCCAGCAATAATCATGCCAAAATTATTTATCTTTTTATTTCATAAGGATAGCTATAAATTTAAAAGGGCATCCAGTTACCGAATTGAGGCACAAACTCAAACTCTTCCGCTAATAGATTGAAAAATAAGGAGAATATACCGTCTCCATCTGACGACAATCCAGCCTAGACTTCGACACAATGCGAGCAGATGTTCTATCTGAGCTCTATCTGACTTTATAGGGTTTGAAGAAGGTGACTGCAATCCCGTAAAAGTGGCGGGAAGAGCTCAACATGAGACTCTGACGCAATTGCGTCCACCGCTCTTGGCCTGGTACATTGCCTTGTCCGCAGACTGGATGAGATCGGTAAAATTCAGGCCGGATCCTGGAACCGCGGTTGCAACTCCAACACTAATGGTTGCCTGCAGTTCACCTGATTCCGTTTGTATCAGGCCATCGGCTATCGCGGCCCTTACTCGTTCTGCTACGACGATCGCCCCGTTGCGGTCGCATTCCGGCAGAACAATCATTAACTCTTCCCCACCAAACCGTCCGCAGCCATCATAGGGTCTTACCGCATGGGTCATACGCTCGGCCACGTCCCGCAGGACTGCATCCCCTACCAGGTGCCCGTGGCTGTCATTTATCTTCTTGAAATGGTCTATATCGGCAAAAATAAGGGAAATACAATAATTTCCCCGTTCCTTGCGGGCCATTTCATTTTGCAGGATATCAATTATCGTACCCCTGTTATATAAACCGGTAAGCGCATCCCGCGTGGCTTTTGCCCGCAATTCCTGTTCGAGGTTACTAATACGCCGACCCGTCCGGAGCCTTGCCTGCAGTTCTTCGATGCTGTAAGGCTTGCTGATAAAGTCGTCCGCCCCGGCATCCATGGCCTCCACGGCAGATTCCGGTCCTTGCCGCGAAGTAAGAAGGATCAGATAAATATATCGATCTCTCACGCTATCGCGAAGCTGTCTGCATACCGTTACCCCATCCATTTCCGGCATCATCCAGTCCAGGGTCGCCAGCTGGGGCCCTGTGGCCTGTTTAAGCCTATTGAAAGCTGCGGTTCCATCCGTCACCGTCTCCACTTCATATCCGCTGTCTTTCAATGTCTCCTGCAGAAATAGCAGGGATACAGGGTCATCATCCGCGATCAGTACTTTCAATTGAATCTCCATTGATGAAGGCTTCCAGTTCAGCCGTCAATCCCTCCGCAAGTGCCCGGAGCCCGTCAAAGCAGGCGTCCACACCATCGATTTCGCCCGCTTTAGCGATCTGCTCCAGTTTTGCGGCGGCATCAGCCACCGGCTGGGCGCTAATAGTGCTGGCCGCGCCTTTAAGGCGATGGGCGGAACGTGCCACCAGCTCCAGGTCACCAGTGCCCGCGGCTTCCCGGATATCAGCCAGCGTAAGGGGAATTTCCTGCAAAAAAACGCGAACGAGCCGGATCAGCAATGGCTGTTTGCCGTTAACCCGTTTTAAAGCAGCTTCCGGATTGAATCCCTGGATTGCAAGCGATGTTTCTTCTGAGCTATTTGCACCCCCAGGTTGAATACCGGACGTTTCTTCCGATTCCAGAAGGCGCAGCAATAACTCCGGGTCGATGGGTTTCGGAATATAGTCGTCCATTCCCGCAGCAAGGCAACGTTCCCGATCTTCCTTCATCGCAGCGGCAGTAAGCGCGATGATGCGGACATGCTTTCCCCCCGCATTTTTCTCGCGTTTACGAATCTCGACCGTGGCCTGATAGCCATCCATGCGGGGCATTTGTCCGTCCATCAGGATGACGTCGAACTGCTGCTCATCCAGCATCCTCATGGCTTCGATTCCATCACCAGCAGTAGCTGAGGAATGGCCCCGGTTTCGCAAGATTTCTTCCACCACTTTCTGATTGATCAAATTATCCTCCGCTATCAACACATTCAGGGTGCGCGAGGGCTGGGGCCTGCTCGCGTATCCACTTGAAACGATAGGGATACCATCATCTGTCCTGCTCATGGCAACCATGATCGCGTTAAACAGTTCCGAGGACTTGACAGGTTTTCTCAGGTAACTGGCTATGCCTATTTCCTTATAACGTTTGATTTCATCGTAAGCATCGTTCGAAGAAAGCATCATGATCGTAGTTCCGGCCAATGCCTGAATATGGCTGACAAGCTCGATCAACTGAAAACCATCGCACTCGGGCATCCGCGAGTCCAGCAATACCAGCGGGTATGTCTTACCAAGCGCTGCGGCGTTCAATAACTCCGCCAACGCTTCCGTGCTATTCGTCGCAAGCACCGGCTGCATGGACCAGCTCAAAAGAATCTCTTCAAGAATCAATCGGTTTGTGCTGTTGTCCTCGACAACCAGAACCGGCACATTCTTTAGATCCTGCCGGAGTAGGATTTCCGGCTGACGATCCGGAACCGCAAACTTTGCCGTGAAGTAAAATGTCGTTCCTTTTCCTAGCTCACTTTCAACCCCGACCGATCCACGCATTAACTTGACAAGCTGGGACACGATCGTCAGCCCCAGGCCGGTCCCTCCATATTTTCGGGTGGTCGAACTGTCGCCCTGCGCAAAGGCATCGAAGATATAGACTTGCTGTTCGGCGGTCATTCCAATCCCGGTATCGGTGATATTGAAACGAAGCAGGACATGCTTTGTCGCTGCCTCCTCCAGAGACTCCTGCATAACCCGTAATACCACTTCCCCCTGTTTCGTAAACTTCAGTGCGTTGCCCGTCAAATTAACGATAATTTGTGCAAGGCGGCCAGGATCGCCTTGCAAAAGAAGCGGCACTTCCGGAGCAACCCGATAAGCCAGCTCTATTCCTTTCTCATTGGCGGCTGCGGAAAATGCTTTTAACGTGTTTCCAACCAACTCTCGCAAATCGAACTCGATATCATCGAGCTCGAGCTTGTTTGCTTCCATCTTGGAAAAATCGAGAATGTCGTTGAGAAGCCGTAGCAATGAATCTGCTGAGGATTTTATCAAGGTCATGAACTCCTGTTGCTGGGAAGACAACGGGGTTTTAAGCATGAGATCGGTAAGGCCGATGACGCCGTTCATGGGTGTGCGAATTTCATGGCTCATGTTTGCCAGAAACGAACTTTTCGCGGTGGTGGCAGCCTCGGCAGCCTCCTTGGCCCGGTGCAATTCCCTCTCCCGTTGTTTTCGCTCGGTGATATCGCGCAGGAATGCGCCGAACTCATGAGTCTCTCCGCCACTTATCAGCGAGACGCTGAATTCGATCGGAAGCTCATGGCCGACGCGGTTGCGAGCGGTTAGCTCGATTCTGCGTATGGTGGTGGGAATATCTCCGCCAGTTCCGAGGCGGTTAACCGTGTCAAAGTACAACGCCCGGCTGGAAGGAGCGATAATCAATTCTTCAAATGACTGTCCCCGGGCTTCTTCGAAAGACCAGCCAAAGGTTGCTTGCGCCTGCCGATTCCAATCGATGATATTACCGGTACCGTCCATACCAACGAATGCGTCATGCGCTGTCGCCACAATTTGCCTCGTTCGCTCTTCGCTGGCCCGAAGGGCTTCGTTGGCCCGTTTTGTCTCCGATACATCGTGCGCGACGCAAAATATCTGCCGACGGTCCTTTGCCCATCTGGCCGACCACAGGAGATGCACAACCGAACCATCTTTGTGAATGTAGCGATTACCGAAATCCCGCGTGGAATGTCCGCTCATGACCTCCGCTGCGAAGTGCCGACTTCGGTCGATATCGTCTGGATGCACCAACTCAAGATAAGGCCGCCCGGCAAGCTCATCCGCAGTGTAGCCCCAGGTAGCCTCGCAAGCACGACTTACATTGACAAAACATCCGGATTCATCAATTGAGCAGATAACATCCAGCGAATTATCCATCATGTCTCTATTCTCTCTGGCCGCTTTTCCAGTCTGGACAATGGATCTGGACAACCCTTGCCCGATATAAGCAGCTACGCCAAGCCCAAGGCAGCCAAATAGAACAATAGTGAGACGGGAAATAGTCTGCGCCTGCGCGGTTGCTTCATCGGCTTGCTTGCTGAAATCGCTTACTTCGCGAGATGAAAGACTGACTGCCTCCTTGATGGCCGCCATGTTTTCGGCTTGAGCGGGCAGGTATTTCTGCCAGTAAATCTTTTGCGCCGCGCGTGGATTCCGTGTCGCCAAGTGCAAAACCTGTTCTTTTATGGGCAGAATTACTTGTCGATCATGCTCTACCAATTGCCTCAGCATCGCATTCAACTCTTTGTTTGCGGTGGCTGCTATTGCCGCATCCAGATTTACGATCGCATGCTCATGAAGCTTTTCCTCCTGCTGCTTTTTCTCGTTGAATGCATCCTTGTCCGCGGGATCAAGCAAAAGGTCAGTAAGCTGGTTTGCCGCTTCCATGAAAGCAACCTGGGCTTCCCGTATAAGAACGCGTGTCCGGTTCAGCAGCAATGTCTCTGCTGCTGCGGCATCCACTCTCTGCTGCAGATTCTGGTGAAGAAACAGATTTGTTCCCAGCCCGAGCGCAAGCAGCAAAACAAAGCCACTCGCAGCGACCACAGTGAAACGCTTATATACAATGGGTTTCAAGAAATCGACGGACATATGGCAATTAGGCTGGCCGTGAATCGCGACGCCGCAGGGGTGACCCGTGAAGAGATGCGTTTTATTTCTTGTGAGCGCGCCTTAGCGCTTGAACAGGTCTTTAAACCTAAATCCGTTAGTTGATCGCTCTTGGTTTAGGACCATGATCCACAAGGATTCTAACGATACTCGACGTTCATCTGCGCGGTGAGTTCGCTACAAGGCCTGACGTGCAAGAGTGAGCGAAGCCAATGGAAAACCAAACCAAGGGCATTGACAGCTCGTCAATGCCCTTGATAACGGTGCGCAATTTATGGTGAATCGACAATTCACTGCATAAAAACCTCCGTCATTCCGGACGCCGCATCAGCGGCGAGCCGGAATCCGGAGCTTTTCAAGCTACTGGATTTCCGCTTTCGTGGAAATGACCCAAGTATTTATTCAACGCATTTCCGGCTCAGGATACGAGTCGGACAAATAAATCAGCCTCCAGGAGAACAAGCCTCATTAAACATCAAAAGGGACAAGGAAAGTACCTGTAAGAAATTACAGGTGGGCGAATGCATTTATCCATAAAACATCATTGGTTGTTTTTATTCTTTTGCGCTGCGGCCCTTCTGACACGTATTGCGTGATTGTTGCGTCTGATCCAGGCAAGCACGGGCGCGAGCCACCTATGCGAATCTGGCGGATTCATCCAAATTCTCTGGAGCTGCTGAATGTTTTGAAGTGGCGCTGGGAAGGCTGGGGTTGAACCCTGCAGATCGGCCCAAGGTATCGATATTCAAGACCAGCTGCGGGGGGAGGGGGGGGGGGGGGGGGGGGGGGAGATCTTTTTGGGAGCTTGGGTGGAAGTCTAAAAAATACCCGCTCCAGGCGGGTTGATTCATGCTCGTCTTTTTTAACCAGTCAATTTCCAGCGCTGCGCATTCTCCATCCTAAAAGACCTAGACCGGCTATCAGCATGGCGTAAGTTTCGGGTTCTGGAACAGGAGACGGATTACCTACACTGGCGACAATGGTGAAACTAAACCAATCGCGGACACGGAAGGGGTCACCCGTGTATTTAGTTCCAGTCATAGACAGCGTGGTACCGTCAAACGTACCGGAAAAGTTATCTATCCCACCCATTGATAACCCTGTGCAACTGGTCATTGGCGATAAGATGAAGCAGGGATCATTGCTTGCAATGAAATCCTCCCCATTCATCATGAGACCGGGATAGGTAGGGAGCGAAAAGCCCAGTGCGGCTGCGCCCCCGCTATCGACTGCCAACGTGTCAAACTGAATTATCTGGCGATTAAGCCATACAGGGGTATCACGAATGACGTTGAAACTGCCTGACAGGATAAAGATCTGCGGATCAGGCGAGGGAATGCAAACGCCCTGGAGGTCACAAATGACAACAACGGAGCTCTGATCGTAAGTTACCGAACTCTGGCTGGAGTCGATGTTGACGACGACCGCGTGTGCGCTGGTGGCAACGGCAATCAGCACCATGGCCATAAGGGTGAGCACGACCGCATTCCGACAGAATCGAATAGTTAAGTTCATTATTAGGAAGGATCGCTTATGGGTGAGCCATGGCTAGATGCTGCAGAAAAAAGCAATAATCATGCCATAGTTCATACATCCCATGGATAGGCAATTTACGGGCTGTTCACGTTTCATAGGCAACGATTACGCTTGGTTACATGTAAAGAATTTCGACGTTGCAGAAGTGAAAACGGAACCTAAACTTCGTTACGCCCCCCCCCCGAGTGCCCAATAGCAGAGGCGATATTCCGTCTGTAAGCGCCCCTTGACTCTCAGGCAAAGTTGCCTCCCAGTTATCCAAAAAATAAAAAAGGGGCAGTCAATAGACTAACCCCTTGATTATCTGGTAGCGAATCCCAGATTCGAACTGGGGACCAACGGATTATGATTCCGCTGCTCTAACCACTGAGCTAATTCGCCACACTCACTCTACTCAGAAGCGAAATTTTGCCTCCAGGGAGCATTACTGTCAAGATTGACAAAAAATAGTATTTTATTTCAATATATTATTGATACCGGATTGCCGGGAATTTATCCTGTTGGGCATTCCATCGAATATCGGAAAGACGTCATTTTGGTCGCCCCCAGCCTCGTCTTGCAAACAGAATGCGCTCATACATTGAAAAGCATCCGTAATCTGTATAATGGCCTCATGAAATTCGACGTGGTTATCATTGGCGGCGGACTGGTGGGAGCAAGTCTGGCGCTTGCGCTTAAAGAAAGCGATCTCAAGATTGCGTTGGTGGAACCGCGTTTGCCTTCCCCTCCTCCTGACGATGACAGCTGGGATGCCAGAATTTACGCCATCAGTCCTGGCAGCGCGCATTTCCTTCGGGACTGTGGCGCCTGGCAGGAGCTCGACAAGGCACGACTGGCCCCAGTCTATGAAATGGCAGTATTTGGCGATGATCCCGCTGCCCGTCTCGACTTTAGCGCATATGACATCGGATCGGCCGAACTGGCTTTCATCGCGGAAAACCGCCAGCTTCAAAATGCTGTCTGGAATACGCTGAAGCGGCAAGAAAAACATATCAGGATTTATTGCCCGCTGCAGTGCGCGGCAATCACGCGGACTGACTCCCACGCTGAAATTCAGCTCACCGATGGCAGTAGCATGCAGGCCGCGCTGGTCGTGGGGGCGGACGGACTGAACTCATGGGTGCGGGAACAAGCATTGATCGAAATTAACCGGCATTCCTACCAGCAGACAGGTGTCGTAGCCAACTTCAGGGTGGAGCATTCCCATCGGAATATTGCGTATCAATGGTTTCGCAGGGATGGCGTGCTGGCTTTATTGCCTTTGCCGGATGAGATGGTATCCATGGTTTGGTCTGCAAATGGGGAAAGGGCAAAAACATTGCTGGACTTGTCCGAAACGAAGTTGTGCCAGGAAGTTTCGGACGCATCCTTCCGTACCCTGGGCGACCTGCAACTTGTCACGCAGGCGGCTGCCTTTCCACTTAATTTCCTGCATGTGAAAAGCCTGGTGCAGCCCCGCCTGGCGCTCATCGGTGACGCAGCGCATGGTATCCACCCCCTGGCGGGACAAGGCGTCAACCTGGGGCTGCGCGATGCGCGCGAACTTGCAGCTATTCTTGCCGATCGCGGAATGCAAACGGATTGCGGCGACTTCTTCCTGCTTCGCCGCTATGAACGTGCCCGGAGGGAAGATATTCTTGCAATGGAAACAGCCACGGACGGGCTGCACAAGTTATTCCAGAACGCCAATCCCACGCTCGTCCGCTGGCGCAATATGGGACTGGGGATCACCAATCGGCTGCCGTTTGTCAAAAACATGCTGATGCAGCACGCGCTGCACTGAATATCAAGGCTGGCAACAGCGCGACAATATTTTTTCAATTTGGGGCAATCGAGTGATGCGCTTGAATTCCGTTTTTTTTCCGCTGCTGCTGGGCATGATGTCCGGCGCCGTTCATGCCGATGAAGCGTCCCTGAGAAAGGCCTTGTTGGCCGATTTTCCCGGGGAAAAAATTGAAAGTGTAAAAAAAACACCCTATCTCGGACTTTACGAGGTGGTAGTAGGCGATGAACTGTTTTATACCGATGAAAACGCCAGTTTTCTCTTTTTGGGGCACGTAATCGATCCCAAAACCAAGCAAAGCCTGACCAGCGAACGCCTGCAGGAAATCAAGGACGCGAGGCGCATCAGCATGGACGAGCTGCCATTGGACCTCTCCATCAAGGCTGTCAAGGGCAACGGCAAGCGCAAACTCGTGGTTTTCTCCGACCCGAAGTGCCCGTATTGCAAGCGCCTGGAAAAGGAATTGGTAAAAGTCACCGACGTAACCATCTATACGCTGCTCTATCCTGTGCTGAACGGTTCGCTGCCAACCGCCACGTCGATATGGTGCTCGCGCGACCGCCTCAAGGCGTGGGACGACTTCATGCTGAGAGGTATTGCTCCGCCGGGGAAAGATTGCGAAACCCCGATCAACACGCTGGTTCAAACTGGACAGAAATACAGGGTGAACGGCACGCCCACGCTGATCTTCGCAGATGGCTCGGTTGTGCCTGGGATGATTACCGCTGAAGTGATAGAAAAAAAGCTGAACGCAGCGGCGCCAAAATAAACCAACAGCGCTTGCGGGACGGCATGAGAGCAGGAAGCGGGGAGCGAAGGGCCTGCCGCCGCCCCTGATCCGTTGCGATTTTTCTTGAACGTATCCGGCTCCCCTGTTTGCTTGGTTGCCTGGCGCCTATTGAGCTTGCTGCATCTGAGGCGCCTGAGACGCCGGAGGTTCGGGGACGTAACCCATGGGCATCAGCACCCACAGTTTGCCTTGCTGCCTCATTTTCCCGGCCTGGTCCCCGGCTTCCGCACCGAACCCCCAGAAGAAGTCTGCGCGCACATTTCCCTTGATGGCGCCGCCCGTATCCTGCGCAACCATCAAGCGGGAAAGCTGCTTGTCCGTAGCAGGCCAGGTAGTGGCAAGAAAAACCGGCGCTCCTTTTGGGATCACGCGCGTGTCAACCGCCAGACTTCTGCCCGCAGTCAGGGGAACACCGAGCGACCCCAGGGGGCCGGACGCCCCGGTGGGGAGCTCTCGAAAAAAGACGAAACTGGCATTCTCGTTCAACAGCCCGGCCAGCTTGGCCGGGTTTCTCTGGCCCCACGCCCTGATGCCCTGCATGGACGCTTCCTCCACGGATAGCTCGCCGCGTTCGACCAATAGTCTTCCGATCGACCTGTACGGATGTCCGTTCTGCTCGGCATAACCTACTCTCGCCATCTCCCCATCCTCGAGTTTTAGGCGGCCCGATCCCTGAACCTGCAAGAAAAACAGATCCACGACGTCATCCACCCAAAAAAGCTCTTTGCCCTTGAGCCGCGCTGGTTCGCTTTCTATTTCCTTTCGGCTGTAATAGGGGACGACTTTGCGTCCTTCCAGGCGCCCGCGCAGCCTCATGTTTTTCAGCGCCGGATAGACGCCACCCAAATCGATTACAAGAAGCTCATCGGGCGTGGTATAAAGCGGGTACGGGTATTTGCCGGACGGCTTGCGGCTGCCTCTTAAAAGCGGTTCGTAATAGCCGGTGATGAGTCCCTCTCCGCTACCGTCCGGGTTCAGTACCTGATGCGGGACAAAATGGCTCTCGAAAAATTGCCGCAAGGCAGCGATATCTTCTCCCCGCATAGCATCCGCCTGCGCGCAGGTTTCCTGCCACAGCGCCTTATTTTTCAAGACATCGCAACTTTTCAGGAAGGCATCCCACGCTGGCACGATATCATCGTCGGCCCAGCCCGTGAGTGCGCTCCAGTCGGATGGCTTGAGCGCGATTCCAGACAGCGCAGCCTGCGGCGTGGCCGGGGCAACAGCCGCTCCGGTGGAAACGGAAGGAACAGTGGTACAGGCGTGGAGCCATAATGAGGACACAACCACAAGAAAACTTAATTGGTTTTTCATCGAATATTGATTAAAGTTACATGAATTAAACTACACGAATCATGATCGACCCTATGTGGATACTACTGCTGGAAGCGGGGGTAGCGCTATCGCTACTGATTCTCATCGTCTGGTGGACCCGGCCGCGCAAAAAAAACGATGAGAACAAACCGGATGATGAAAAACAGGAATAAGCTCCGCAAAGACAGGACAACATGATAAATTAATAGTTCAAGCAGAATGCCTACCCGCCAAAACTTTGCGGCTACTGAATCATGCGTGCTGGAGAACAGGCCCGACTAAATACTGGCGATTTCTTGAGGAAGCGCTGATAAAATGTTTTGTTACGGGAGATAACAATGAGATACCAAAGTTTTCAAGAGCTCTGCAGTTATATAGCCGAGCGCAACCCGGGTCAACCCGAATATCTTCAGGCAGTGGCCGAGGTCATAGAAAGCCTGTGGCCTTTCATCACGGAAAATCCCCGTTACGCAGAACATGGCATTCTTGACCGGCTGATAGAACCGGAACGAATAATCATCTTCAGGGTGGCCTGGGTTGACGACCAGGGAGAGGTCAATGTCAATCGGGGTTATCGGATCCAGCACAGCTCGTCCATTGGTCCGTACAAGGGAGGCACCCGGTTTCACCCCTCCGTAAATCTTTCGATCCTCAAGTTCCTCGCGTTTGAGCAGACCTTCAAGAATGCGCTTACCACGCTTCCCATGGGAGGCGGAAAAGGGGGGGCGAATTTCGATCCGAAGGGGCGCAGTCAGGGAGAGGTGATGCGCTTCTGCCAGGCTTATATGAGCGAACTGTTCCGGCATCTCGGTTCCGACGTCGACGTTCCGGCAGGCGATATTGGCGTGGGAGGACGGGAAGTCGGATTCATGGCCGGAATGATGAAAAAGCTTTCCAACCGCTCCGATTGCGTTTTCACCGGCAAGGGCCTGAGCTTTGGCGGCTCCCTGATTCGCCCCGAAGCGACGGGTTATGGCACCGTATATTTCGCTGAAGAAATGCTGAAACGTACAGGACGTTCGCTCCAGGGGTTGCGCGTTTCCGTCTCGGGCTCGGGCAATGTCGCTCAATATGCAGTGGAAAAAGCAATGGCCCTCGGCGCCAAAGTCGTCACGGTATCGGACTCCAGCGGCACGATAGTCGATGAGGACGGTTTTACCAGAGAAAAATTGACCGAATTGATGAACGTGAAGAATAACCTTTACGCCCGCATCAGCGAGTATGCGGAGCGGGTGAAAGCGACATTCGTTCCGGGAAAGCGCCCCTGGCACGTGCCGGTGGACGTGGCGCTGCCCTGCGCAACCCAGAACGAGCTGAATGAAGAAGATGCGGCGACGCTGGTCAAGAACGGCGTAATCTGCGTGGCGGAAGGCGCCAACATGCCCTCTACGGCGGAAGCAGTGAAGCTTTTCGAGCACCATCGGATTCTGTTCGCGCCGGGCAAAGCCAGCAACGCCGGCGGAGTGGCAACTTCAGGCCTCGAAATGAGCCAGAATGCCATGCGCCTCTCCTGGCCAAGAGAGGAAGTGGATGCCAGGCTGCTCGAGATCATGCAGGCCATTCATCAGGCTTGCCTGCGATATGGCGAGCGCAAGGATGGAAGCATCAGCTACGTGGACGGCGCGAATGTAGCAGGGTTTGTGAAAGTCGCGGACGCGATGCTGGGCCAGGGCGTGATCTAGCAGTTTTGCAAGCTATCTTATCCACATCGTCTTGATATTCGAAAATTCCCGAATGCCGTGATAAGACAGCTCCCTGCCAAAACCGGACGCTTTGGTGCCGCCGAATGGCAGGCGTGGATCGGATCGCACCATCCCGTTTATAAAGGTACACCCCGCCTCGATCTCGCGTGCGATTTTCTCGGCGTGCATGGAATCCCGGCTCCAGATGCTGGAGCCGAGGCCAAAACGCGTATCGTTGGCGATTCGAATTGCTTCTTCTTCATCGGCAGCACGGATCACGGCGGCAACCGGTCCGAATAATTCCTCGTGATAGGCGCGTGTCTTTGCTGTTACCCGGTCGAGTATCGATGGCGGATAAAACGCCCCTTCGCCCGAAACCGGCTCGCAACCAAGAACCACCTCCGCTCCTTGCTCTATTGAGTCCGTTACCTGCCGGTGAAGATACTCGCGTAGATCGAGGCGAGCCATCGGACCCATTTGCGTTGCCTCGCTGGCGGGGTCGCCCACTTTCAACTCGGCCGCTTTCCTGGAAAACAAGGACAGGAACTCATCAGCAATTTCGGCAACCGGAATGATACGCTTGGCGGCTATGCAGGATTGACCGCAGTTCTGGAAGCGCGACCTCACCGCAAAGCTCGCGGCCTGCTCAAGATCGGCATCCTTCAGTACGATGAACGCGTCCGATCCTCCCAGCTCCAGCACACATTTTTTTAAATGCTGCCCTGCATGGGAAGCAACCTCGCGCCCGGCGTTTTCCGACCCGGTCAGCGTTACCGCATGCACATGGCGGCTTGCAATGGCTCCAGCCACATCCGCCGCCTCTATCATGAGCGTGGTGAAAACATGCTCGGGGAATCCCGCGTCGCGGAACAGCTGTTCCAGCGCCAGGGCGCACTGCGGGACATTGGAAGCGTGCTTGAGAACACAGGCATTGCCTGCCATGAGAGCGGGTGCGGCGAAGCGGATGACTTGAAAAAACGGAAAGTTCCACGGCATCACCCCCAGCACGACGCCGAGGGGATCATACAAGACATAACTCCTGCCTGCGTCGGTCTGCACCATTTCAGTCTGTATGAAATGTTCTGCATGCACCGCATAAAAATCGCAGGCGAGCGCGCATTTTTCCACCTCGGCGCGCCCCTCGCGCAAGGACTTGCCCATTTCGAGAGCCATCAGGCGGGCATATTCATCGACGCGTTCATGGAAAAGCACAGCGGCGCGATTCATTCGTTCAACGCGCGCACCAAACGCCATTCGTGACCACTCATGCTGAGCCCGGGAAGCATCCTGCAACGCTTCGGCCAGACGATGGCTATCCCAGCTGGGGTAGGTTTTCAGGGTGGTGCTGGTAGCGGGGTTGAGGCTGATATAGGGCATGATATGCTATTCTTCCCAGTTAGGTGTCCAATGTCGTGTATCGAAGTCCGAGGGTAGTTCTCTGCTGAAAGCAAAATGGGTGACGTGAGAGATTGCCTTCGCGCTTCCCCGCCAGGCTATTTACGTAAATTAATTAGGTGTGGCAAGTTATGAGAAAGTTTCTTGTGGGGTTGTTTTTGGTGATTCACGCCGGAACCTCGACGGCTGGCCAGGAAGCTAACTTCATGGCGATGCGGAAAGCGTTCCTGTCGGGCAATGCCGGTCACGTGATCGTATACGGCCAACGCTTGCAGGGGCATGCACTGGAGCCCTATGCAGCCTACTATCGGCTCCGCGGCGCCGTTATCAATCTTGATGCCATCAAGAAGTTTATCAGTCGCTATCCGGACAGTCCACTCAGCGACCGTCTTAGGAGCGATTGGCTGAAGGCCCTGGGAAAGGCGCAGCAATGGGAGCTATTCGCGGAAGAATACCCCAATTTGATCGGCGGGGATATGGAGCTCACCTGCTATTCGCTGCAACAGCGCCTGGCCGCCCAGGACCGCAAAGGGTATGAGGAAGCCCGCCCATTGTGGTTCAGCGCGCGCGATCTCCCGGAAAGTTGCACCCCGCTATTCAAGACGCTGATGAGCGCGGATGTTCTGACGACAGAGGACATCTGGGCGCGACTGCGGTTGACGCTGGAAGCGGGCAATGTAGGCGTAGCCAGATGGATCAACGAATACCTGCCGGAAGGCCAGGGTCTCAGTGGCCGCAAGCTGGCCGCCGCGACAGATAATCCACTACGCTACCTGGAATCACAGCGGCATTCCATAAAGACCCGGGGCGACCGTGAAATCGCCCTTTTTGCCATGCTGCGCCTTGTTCGGAACGGTCCCGACCAGGCATACGCTTATTGGCCCCGCCTGCGCGGGAGCTTCAGTGAGAAAGATCATGCTTACTTCATGGCACAACTTGCCGATCAGGCGGCACGCAGGCTTCACCCGAATACACTGAGCTGGTTCGCGGAAGCCGCGAAAACCCGCAGTCCGGCTGTACTGACAGACGATCAGCTCGGATGGAAAGCGCGAACCATGCTGCGCGCCGGAGATTGGGATACCGTATTGGATACCATTGATGCCATGTCTCCCCGGGAACAGCGCGCGGGAGTATGGCGTTACTGGAAAGCCCGCGCTTTGAAAGCCGCAGGCAAAACCACCGACGCCAATGCCATCCTTGCCCCACTAAGCAATGAGCATAATTTTTACGGGCAACTGGCGGAGGAAGAACTGGGCGTGGCCATCGGTCCCTCATCCGCGCCCCACAAAGTCACACCGGCCGAAATTGCCGCAATCGAACGCTTGCCGAGTATTCAGCGGTCGCTCATCCTGTACCGGTTGAATCTCCGCCCCGAGGCGGCGCTTGAATGGGCGTGGGCAATAAAGGATCTGGACGACCATCGGCTGCTCGCTGCAGCTGAAGTCGCCCGGCGCAAGGGCATTTATGACCGGGCCATCCACACCGCCGAGAAAACCGTGCAACATCACGACTTCAACCTGCGTTTTCTTACTCCTCACCGCGATACGCTGCGCGGCATCCTGAAACAGCAGGAACTGGAACTGGACGAAGCATGGGTATACGGACTCATTCGGCAGGAAAGCCGCTTCATGTCGGATGCACGATCCAGCGCCGGCGCGATGGGTCTCATGCAATTGATGCCGGGAACCGCGAAATGGGTGGCAAAAAGACTGGGCATGAAGAAATACCGCAATGCCCTTGCCACCGAAGTGAATACCAATCTCAAGCTGGGCACCTACTACCTCAAACATGTCCTGACCATGTTCGACAACCAGCCGATGCTTGCTTCCGCCGCCTATAATGCCGGCCCCAGCAGAGTGGGACAGTGGCGCGCCGAAAAGGCGATGGAGGGTGCCATTTACGCGGAAACCATTCCCTTCAACGAGACGCGCGACTATGTAAAAAAAGTAATGAGCAATTCCATGTACTATGCCAGCACGCTCGGCCATCGAGTAAAACCGCTGAAGCAGCGCCTCGGAACTGTGGCATCGAACCAGAACATGGAAAAAATGGCGAAAGAAGATGTTGGGCCATGAGTATCGACAAAGTCTGCATTTTCGGTGGCAGCGGATTTGTGGGAAGGCATCTCGCCAACCTGCTCGCTTCCAGAAAAATTCATCTGCGCATTCCCACGAGGCATCGGGAACGTGCCAGAGCGCTTCTCGTGCTTCCCACGGCCGATGTAGTGCAAGCCGATGTATACGATGACAGCCAGCTCGAGCGCCTGGTCAGCGGCATGGACGCGGTCATCAACCTGATTGGCGTCCTGCACGGCGACTTTCACGCGGCCCATGTTGAACTGCCCCGAAAAATTGCGGCCGCGTGCGCTCGCAATGGCGTAACCCGCCTATTGCACATGAGCGCGCTGCATGCCGGTCCCGATCGCCCAAGCCAGTATCTGCGCTCGAAGGGGGAAGGTGAAAAGGCGGTGGCAGAGTCCGGCCTTGTCGCCACTGTTTTCAGGCCATCCGTCATTTTCGGTCCTGGTGATGCTTCGATCAGCTTGTTCGCACGGCTGGCGGGTTTTCTGCCGGTAATGCCGCTGGGATCGCCCGGCGCGCGCTTCCAGCCCGTTTTCGTGGAAGACGTGGCGCGAGCATTTGCCGACAGCCTCGATGCATCCCATACTTTTGGCCAAAGCTATGCTTTATGCGGTCCCCACTCCTACACCCTGCGGCGGCTGGTGAAATACGCGGGGCACATAACGGGGCATGATCCCGCCATCATCGGGCTGAATGACTCTCTGTCCTATCTGCAGGCGCTGGTACTGGAATGGCTGCCCGGCAGGCTCATGACAAGGGACAATTATTACTCGATGAAAGTCGACAACGTTTGTTCCCCCGGCAATGGCAATAACCTCGAGGCGATATGGAATATCAGGCCCACGGCGCTGGAGGAAGTGGCGCCGCTTTACCTGGCGCAGCGTACGCCGCGCAACCGGTACCAGCGCTTGCGCGACCGGGCCCGGCGATAGTGCTCGTCGAATTCATCCGCGATGAAGACTTATCTGGTTGGCGGCTCGGTACGGGATGAAATTCTAGGTCTGCCGGTAACGGACCATGACCATGTCGTGGTGGGATCGACGCCGGAAGAAATGGTGCGGCTGGGCTACCGGGCGGTGGGTAAGGACTTTCCCGTTTTCCTTCATCCCGAAACCCATGAGCAATACGCCCTGGCTCGCACCGAGCGCAAGATATCGCGCGGGTACAAGGGTTTCGAGGTCTATGCCTCGCCGGAAGTTTCGTTGCAGGAGGACCTTGCGCGGCGCGATCTCACCATCAATTCCATCGCCAGGGATGAGAACGGCAACATCATCGATCCATTCGGAGGAGTAGCCGATCTTGAAGCCGGATTGCTGCGGCATATAGGCCCGGCCTTCACGGAAGATCCGGTTCGGGTGCTGCGCACCGCCCGTTTCGCCGCTCGTTTCGGTTTCCGCATTGCGCCGGAAACGCTGACGCTCATGAGCGAAATGGTGCATAACGGCGAAGTCGACGCGCTGGTTCCCGAACGCGTCTGGCAGGAGTTTGCCCGCGGCCTCATGGAGCACAAACCTTCCCGCATGTTTTATGCTCTGCGGGAGTGTGGCGCGCTCACCCGCCTGATGCCGGAAGTGGATGCTTTGTTCGGCGTGCCCCAACCACCGCAGCACCACCCGGAAATCGATACCGGCGTGCACGTGATGATGGTCATCGATCACGCCGCGTGGAAAAATTATTCCCTCCCGGTGCGGTTCGCCGCCCTTACCCATGACCTTGGCAAAGGCACCACGCCACCGGAAGAATGGCCGCGCCATATCGGCCATGAAGCGCGCAGCGTCAAACTGGTAAGGGAGCTATGCGAGCGCATCAGAAGCACAAACGAAGCCCGGGACCTGGCATTGCTGGTTGCACGCTACCATGGAGACGTCCACCACTCGCTCGAGCTGAGGCCATCGACCATCGCCGCCATGCTTCAGGCGGTGGATGCTTATCGCAAGCCGCAGCGGTTCGAAGAATTTCTACAGGCTTGTGCATGCGATTTTCATGGAAGGCCGGGTTATGCCGAAAAACCCTATCCGCAAGCTGAACGCCTGCGAATGGCGCTCAGCGCGGCGAGAAGCGTGGACGCGGGCGCAATTGCCGCCGAGCTGGCCAGAACCGCCCAGGATCCCACACGCTTGCCGGCGGCTATCAATACCAGGGTAAATGAGGCGCGTATTGCCGAAATAAAGGCGCAATCCTCCCTGTAGTGAACTTACCACGCACCGGATTTAGGTTCAAATACCATGACGCCTTGCTACTTCGATCCGCGCTCCTTGCGTACTTTTTCTATCAAGGCAGTTGCCGTATTGATGGTATCCTGAGGAGTTCCGCCCATCCTCCCACTGGTAAGGTATTTACCATCCACCACAACCGATGGAACACCAGAAAGCCCATAATCCTTAGACAGGTGCGTTGCGCGGGATACCTGGTTCTGCACGGAAAAAGAATTGTAGGCGTCGATGAATTTCTGGCGGTCCAGTCCCTGCTTTGCTATCCAGTTGAACAACACGTCATCCTTGGTCAGGTCGATCCCGTCCCGATGAATTGCGTCATAAACCTTGTCATGCAGTTTCTCCCGTTCGCCAAGCGCATCCAGTGCGTAGAAGATTTTTGCCCCAGGGATCCAGTTGGGGCGAAAAACAGCAGGAATATAACGGAAACTGACATCCTTCGGCTTATCCTTCAGCCATGCCTTGATATAAGGATGCAGGTCATAACAGTGCGGGCAGCCATACCAGAAGAACTCGATAACCTCTATATTATTACCGCTATCCGTGGTTTTCGGATGTTTCAGAACCGTGTAATCCCGCCCCTCGACAATTTCGGCCGAGACTCCGGAAATACCAGCAATGCCCGTGCCGAGAAACAAAAGAACTACCGCAAGCAAACGCATGGGGATCATGTTTTCTCCTTGAATGGGTGAACCGATGCTGATGAGGCATACTGCGCCAGCCAGGGGTTATCTTCTTACTGTCTGCCTTCGTGGACCTTGATGAGACTGCTCTGCACACCGTTTTGCTGCAATGAAGCCTGAGCCTGTTTCATATCCTCGGTACCTGTGAAAGGACCCACCCGCACGCGATGCCAGATGCCTCTCCCCGGCAAATCCGCAGCCTGGACGAATGCCTCTACTCCCAGCATGGCAAGCCTTGCTTTCAGATTGTCGGCATCTTCCGCTTTCTGGAATGATCCCGTCTGGAGAAAATACCTGTCGCCGGATGAAGCATGCTGCTCCGCTTGCTTGAACTGCTGTTCCGTTACGGCTTCTTCACTGTTCGGCAGGATTTTGTAGAATTCGAAACGGGGTTTGCCATCGGTTGCTTTGCCGTTTTTCTCGCTCCCGCCGGAATTCTGCGCACTCTTTTCGATTTGATTGGCGGTCCCCTTACCCGGCGCGCTATCCACGACCTTTTCATTCCCAATGAATGGGCTGGGCGACTTGTCTATATACATCCATATGGCTATGGCACTCAGAAGTCCGAGCGCGTAGCCAGTAAACAATCCAAACAGAAAAGCACCCCTGCTTTTGTCGGATACTTGAGAATTCGTCGAAGTCTTATAATCGCGGCTCATGTACATGTGATACTCCGCTACATTTTTTCAGGCGCGCTTACGCCAAGAAGATCCAGTCCGTTGCTCAACACCTGGCGGATCGCTGCTATCAGCGCCAGGCGGGCAAGCCGCAAGGGAACGTCCGGCACGAGAAAACGAGTAGCATTATAGTAGCTGTGGAACTCCCCCGCCAATTCCCGCAAATAAAACGCGATCAGATGAGGAGACAACTCCCTGGCTGCCGCCTCCACTGTGTCGGGGTAATCTATCAGTTTTTGCAACAGCGACAGCTCTGCGGCACCACTGAGCAAGGACAGATCCGCGGTGACCAGAATCGCGCTGTCCTCCCCCCATTGGCCGAGCACGCTGCAGACCCGGGCGTGCGCGTATTGTATGTAATATACGGGATTTTCGTTGCTTTGCGACTTGGCCAGATCCAGATCGAAGTCCAGATGCTGGTCGCTTTTACGCAGGACATAAAAGAATCGAGCCGCGTCATTTCCCACGTCCTGGCGCAAAGCGCGCAAGGTAACAAACTCTCCGGAACGCGTGGACATGGAGGCTTTTTTCCCGTCGCGATAAAGGACAGCAAACTGCACCAGGGCGATTTCGAGCTTCGACGGATCGAGCGCCAGAGCCTGCATCGCTCCTTTCACGCGGGGAATATACCCATGGTGATCAGCGCCCCAAACATCGATGACGCGGTCGAAGCCGCGCTCGAACTTGTTGAGGTGATACGCGATATCGGATGCAAAATAGGTATATTGCCGGTTTTCGCGTTGCAGCACGCGATCCTTTTCGTCACCGAAAGCGCTGGAACGGAACCATCTGGCGCCGTCCTGCTGATATAAATAGCCGCCTTTCTCGAGCAGGTGAACCGCATCCGCCACCTGCCCGCTGTTGAATAGCGATTGCTCGGAAAACCAGGCGTCGAAAACCACCCCAAACTCCATCAGATCATTGCGGCAGTCTCCCAGTTGCTCCGCAAGAACAAAATCGTGAATATAAGCGTAATCTTCCCCAAGCAGTTTTTTCGCATTGACGATGAGGCTGTCGAGCTGCGCCTCGGCATCAGGCTCGGCATCCTCGCCACCGCTCTTTTCATGGGAAAGGGCTTCGAGCAGCAGCGCGGGTTCATGCACGTAACGCCCTCCGTGCGCCCTGTGGATCAGCCGTGCCATGTCTCGAACGTATTCTCCCTGGTAGGCATTCCCGGGAAAAAACGTGGCAACGCCATTCAGTTCAAGGTAACGCAGCCAGGTGGAAAGTGCGAGGATATCCATCTGCCGCCCTGCATCGTTGACATAATACTCGCGCCAGACAGCGTAACCGGCTGCATCCAGCACGTTCGCCAGGCTGGCGCCAAATGCTGCGCCACGTCCATGCCCCACATGCAAGGGGCCCGTGGGATTGGCGGAAACAAACTCGACCTGAACCTTTGCGCCCTTCCCAAAAGTGCCGTGGCCGAATTTTTTTCCGCTCTCCAATATATGGCGCGGGAACTGCTGCTTGACCGAGGTCTTGAGAAACAGATTGATGAATCCGGCGCCCGCCATTTCGACCTTTTCCAGATAAGGCGAAACGGAAAGCGCATCGATAAGCAGCCCGGCGATATCGCGCGGATTCTGGCGCTGCAGCCTGCCTAGCTGCATTGCGAGATTGCAGGAATAATCACCGTGGCTGGATAGCTTTGGGCGCGCAAACTCTATCGGCAGATCCAAACCAGAACTCAACATCGACCTTGCACTCAGGACGTCCTGCAGAATTTCGGTAAAGTGGGATTTGAGGTGGAGCTGGGTTTTCGAAAGCATGCTGCGCAGCAGAAGACAGTTTGAAGACAACTATTATATAAGATACCGTCGCGAGTTTGATCGTCCCTGCGATCAAACGGGAGATTGAAGAAAAATGGCACTGGCGAGGCACGCCAATCGCTAACGACGTATCGTTGAGCGATCCCGCGCATGCTTACCACCGCAATCTCAGATACCCATCCGCTTCAGTGAAACGGAATCGCACGATGTTGACGCCCCGATGGAGAAGGGTCTGCCGCGCAAGAGGCTTGAATGGTCCGGCCGCTGAGCGCGATCGCTCCATCCGCAGCCTCGTTTCACGCGGAGAAAAAATTTGCAATTCATATCGCCCGGTCTCGATTTCACGCAGCTGCGGAGCAAATGGCTGGGCCAGCGGCTCGCCCACGAACACACCCTCTCCAGGCCAGGCCACACTCTTCCAGTAGGCCTCGATGGCGCTTGCGCCAAGCGCGTAATGAAACATGGCTATGCCCGGAACAGGGAACTTCTGAACATGGTTGCAGGGCTCCACTACGGTACCGTAGCTGGCTGTGGCCCCGGCCTCCAGCCAGCGCAGGCTGCTCATCTGGTTTGAATCGGTCAACTGGCCGCCGGATGAAGTCAAATGATCTGCCAGCGCGCCGGGCAGGAAATCGAGCGTATCGAGCAGAGGAACGCTCTCTGCTCCCGTGAAATAGAAAAACACGTCGTGGCGATCGCTGAGCGCGTCAACTTCGAGAATCTCCACAGGAAAAACACCCGCAAATAGTTTTGCGGTCTGCTCGAACTGGGCGGATCGCACACTGCGCATTTTGTCCGGTGTTATCATCAGGTAGGCGCGTCCCTGGGGAAAGCTGCGATCCGAGGAAATACCGCGGTCTATCAGCTCCCTGATCTGCTCGAAATTGATTCCCGCGAGCATCATTGCCGGACGCAACCCTTGGTCCCGCGCCGGATAAAGCGTGGTAGAACTGTAGTAGGCACTGGGGGCGGTCGGTCCGCATCGGATCGAACAGTAGCGTTCATCGAAACCAAAAGCCAGTGCCGAAGTCAGCGACATGCAATCCACGCGGTAGGGAGCGGTCCAGGCAACCGCATAGGCTTGCACATGCGCCGGTGTGTTGCGGTCTATCCTCTTCTTGATCTCAAGAAAATCTTCCTTCGAAATACTGCTCCGGCCGGGTTCAAAGCGAACATGGATCATGTTCGCCTGCGGGATGTGCCGCATTTTCTGGTAATAATCACCGACACGGCGAGAGAGCGGGTCGGAATCATTAATGACAACCGCAACATCATCGGGCGTGAGGCTCGTGCGCGGCAACTCTATCCGCTTCTGGGTCTGCGCCTGGGCGGTTGCGGGCCATGCAACCGACAGTACGACGATCAGAATGGCAATCAAGGCTTGCATGCGGCCTTCATGATGGGAATGGTAACGAGATGGGATAGAGATGGTCAGGAACTCCCTGGCTTTGGAAGGCGGCGCTTCGCCAAAGACTCGTTAATCAAAAGCCTCCGACCGGCAGCAGCAGCAATTTCAGATCCTCACGAAGTAATCCCAAAGGGAGTAATCCCGAAGAGGCTGGTATCCATCTCGTGCATAATAACGGCTCGGGAAAAACCAGTCCACCGGCCAATGCAGCCTCTCCACGAACTCCTTCACCGGCGTGTACCGCAAATACCGGTCACTAGGCTTCTGATAGCGAGCAATTTGATCATCTTCGGCGCAATGCTCGCCGGGGGGGCGAGCTTGTGGCATTCCTCCAATACCGTGCAACTGGCGTGGGGAGCGAATTTCGGACCGGCCACGCAGGACGGGGAATGGTGGCGTCTTGGCAGCGCCATGTTCCTCCATTTCGGCGTTATTCATCTCACGCTCAATCTCTGGGCGCTCTGGGACGCAGGGGAACTGGTGGAGCGCATGTATGGGCATGCCCGGTTTGCCGCCATTTATTTCGCAGGGGGACTTGCCGGCAATCTGTTGTCGCTGGTTGCGCATAAAGGCCTGGCGGTATCCGGAGGGGCCTCGGGTGCCATTTTTGGCATGTATGGCGCGCTGCTGGTTTTTCTGTGGCATGAACGCGCGAATCTTCATCCCGAAGAATTTCGCTGGTTCTTTTGGGGGGCTTCGGGTTTCGCGGTCGTCACCTTAATTCTGGGGCACTTCATCGCGGGTATCGATAATGCCGCGCACATTGGCGGATTTTTGACCGGGATACTCGCCGGCATAGTGTTCGCGCAGCCCGGCGCAACAAAGGAAGCGAAGGAAACGTCCCTTCGCAGCCGGTTGTTGGCGGCAGCAACCATTGCGCTTTCGATCGCCGTCCTTATCAGCCAGATACCGAAACCCGCCTACCGATGGAGCGAAGAACTGCAGGCGCGCAAGGAGATCGGGGAATTCCTGCAGGACGATATCGCGATAACAAGGGACTGGCAAAGCATCCTCGATGAGGGAGCGCACGGCAACATCTCGTTCGAAGAAATGGCGGGGCGGATAGATACGGCAGTGGGTGATCGCTACGAGGAAAGTTTTGAGCAACTTACGCACTCGCCGCACGATCCGGATCTTCCTTCCGCCTCGAAAGTGGATAGGCTGCGCCAATATGCCGAACGCCGCAGGGATGCTTCCCGCGCGCTTGCCGAAGGATTGCGCGCCCACAAGCCCGAACAGATTCGCGATGCCATGGAAATGGCAAAGCAGGCGCCCCGGCTGATCGAATCCGGCCGCCCCGATGCCCGAAAGCCGGAAAAAGGAAATCGGGATTGATCAGGGCGAACAGATGCCAGCTATCGTCTTTCCGTATGCATGCCTGGCCACCGCCCGCGGCGTCCCGCTCAGGATCCGGTCTTCGTCCATTCACCCGGATAATTTTAAAAAGTTTTGACATGCCGAAAGAAATATTGCAACATTGTCGGCACTAGCAATAGTCAAACTTATCCCAAGCAAACACTAGATATAGTGTTTGTCTCAGCATCATGACTTCCAGCACCAGCTAATGGAAGAAATAGTTTTCTGTCTAGGAAAGGAGAATCGGACATGCAGCTTGCAACTGACAATACCCATCGCCCGGTAGTATCCGCGCATGGTTTTTCTTCAGCCCTTTCCTCCAGGGAATCACAGTATTCCCAGTACAAGATTATCCGCCGCAATGGTTCCGTCGCCGGTTTTGAGCCAGACAAGATTTCCATCGCCATGACGAAAGCCTTTATCGCCGTCAATGGCGGTCCTGGCGTGGCGTCAGCCCGGGTGAGGGAAGTCGTTGCGCGGCTGACCGATGATGTGGTGAACGCGCTGATGCGCCGCCAGCCGGCAGGCGGGACTTTTCATATCGAGGATATTCAGGACCAGGTAGAGCTCGCCTTGATGCGCTCCGGTGAACACGATGTGGCGCGATCCTATGTGCTTTACCGTGAGGATCGCGCACGCAAGCGGGCGCAGCAAAAAGAAATGGCGGGATCGGAGACTCCGGCAAGTATTCTGAACGTGCTGGAAAATGGCCGCCTGACGCCGCTCGACACCGCGCGATTGCTGGCGCTGATCGAATCTTCCTGCATCGGTCTGGGCGAAGCGGTAAACCCGGTGGTGATACTTGAGGCCACGCTGAAGGACCTGTATGACGAAGTCCCCATGGAGGAAGTGAGGAAATCGCTTATCCTATCGGCACGGGCACTGATCGAAAAAGAGTCTGCCTATAGTTACGTCACCGCACGGTTGCTGCTGCATACCATGCGGCTTGAAGTGCTGGGTGAAGAAATCTTCCACGAGGATATGGCGCATCGTTATGCCGGTTATTTTCCTGATTTCATCAAACGCGGCATCGATGCGGAATTGCTGGATGAACGGCTGGCGCAATTCGACCTGCCGCGGCTGGCCCGGGCCCTGGACGCCAGCCGCGACTTCAAATTCGGCTATCTCGGATTGCAGACCTTGTATGACCGCTATTTCCTGCATGTGCGGGACCGACGTATCGAACTGCCCCAGGCATTCTTCATGCGTGTTGCGATGGGGCTTGCGCTCGATGAGATCGACCGTGAAGCGCGCGCCATCGAGTTCTATCAGGTGTTGTCCAATTTCGATTTCATGAGTTCCACCCCGACGCTGTTTAATTCCGGCACCCGCCGCTCGCAGTTGTCCTCGTGCTATCTCACCACGGTGGCGGATAATCTGGATGGCATTTACGAAGCCATAAAGGAAAACGCCCTGCTCGCCAAATATGCCGGCGGACTTGGCAATGACTGGACTCCGGTGCGGGCATTGGGCTCGCGCATCAAAGGCACCAATGGAAAGTCGCAAGGAGTGGTGCCATTTCTCAAGGTGGTATCCGATACCGCGGTTGCCGTAAACCAGGGAGGCAAGAGAAAAGGCGCTGTGTGCTCCTATCTGGAATCATGGCATCTGGATATCGAGGAATTTCTGGAACTGCGCAAAAATACCGGAGACGACCGGCGCCGCACCCACGACATGAATACGGCCAACTGGATTCCCGACCTATTCATGAAGCGCGTGATGGAGGGCGGCGAATGGACGCTATTTTCTCCTTCCGATGTGCCTGACCTCCATGAAAAATATGGAAGACAGTTTGAACAGGCTTATCTTGCCTACGAGGAAAAAGTTGCGCGCGGCGAACTTGGCCTGTACAAGAAGATTCCGGCACAGCAGTTATGGCGCAAGATGCTCAGCATGCTGTTCGAAACCGGCCACCCATGGATCACCTTCAAGGATCCGTGCAACATCCGCTCGCCCCAGAATCATGCTGGCATAGTGCATAGCTCCAATCTCTGCACCGAGATCACGCTCAATACCAATGACCATGAAATCGCCGTATGCAACCTGGGATCGGTCAATCTTGCTGCCCATCTGAAAGATGGGCAGCTCGACGACGCAAAGCTCAAGCGCACTATCGGCACCGCAATGCGCATGCTGGATAACGTGATCGATATCAATTTCTATGCCGTACCCAAAGCGCGTAATTCGAATCTGAGGCATCGGCCGGTAGGTCTGGGCATCATGGGTTTCCAGGATTGTCTGCACAAGCTGCGCATCCCCTACGCCTCGAATGAGGCGGTGGAATTTGCGGATCGCGCAATGGAAGCGGTTGCCTATCACGCGTATTGGTCTTCCACCGAGATGGCCGAAGAACGGGGCCGCTATGCTTCTTATCGAGGCAGCTTGTGGGATCGGGGAATTCTGCCCCAGGACACGCTGGATCTTTTGCGCGAGGAGCGTGGGGGTTATGTCGATATCGACATGACTGCCACGCTGAACTGGAATGCGTTGCGTGAGCGCATCAAAAAGCATGGCATGCGCAATTCCAATTGCCTGGCAATTGCGCCAACCGCAACCATCTCCAATATCATCGGGGTATCCGCCAGCATCGAGCCGACGTACCAGAATCTTTATGCCAAATCGAACCTGTCGGGAGAGTTCACCATGGCTAACGAATATCTGGCAAATGACTTGAAGAAACTCGGGCTTTGGGACGAGGTCATGATTTCGGATATCAAATACTTCGATGGAGCGTTGAGCAAGATAGACAGAGTTCCGGCCGATATTCGCAGGCTTTACGCCACTGCCTTCGAGATCGATCCGCAATGGCTGATCGAGGCGGCCGCACGGCGGCAGAAATGGATAGACCAGGCACAATCGCTCAACATTTACATTGCTGGCGTTTCCGGCAAGAAACTGGATGAAACCTACAAGCTTGCCTGGGTACGGGGACTTAAAACCACTTACTACCTGCGCTCGCTTGGAGCAACTTCTGCGGAAAAATCCACGGTCAAGGCAGGCTCATTGAATGCCGTGCCCTCGGAAAGCGACCAGGCAACGGGGGTAGCGGACCTGAAATATTGCGCCATCGATAATGCGGAATGCGAATCCTGCCAGTAATCGACGATTTTTACGGATCAAACAGATAAGGAAAAAAGGCTATGCTGACATTTGAAGACGAGGCAGTGCCCTCACCCATGCCCCGGGTGAACGGCATATTGAACAACGTGCACAGGCTCCAGGCCGCCGGCCGCATGAGTACCGGTATGGAACCAGGCGAAAACGATGTAGCCGGTTTCGCGGAGAATGACAATCGCCGCATCTCGGTTGAAGACAAGCGCATCATCAACTGCAAGGCCGACGTTAATCAACTGGTGCCTTTCAAGTACAAATGGGCCTGGGAAAAATATCTTGCCGCCTGCGCCAACCACTGGATGCCGCAGGAAATCAACATGAGCCGCGATATCTCGCTGTGGAAGGATCCCGATGGCTTGACCGAGGATGAGCGCCGCCTGGTCAAGCGCAATCTGGGCTTCTTCGTTACTGCGGACTCATTGGCGGCCAATAACATTGTACTGGGCACCTACAGGCATATTACCAATCCCGAATGCCGGCAATACCTGTTGCGCCAGGCATTCGAAGAGGCAATCCATACCCATGCCTATCAGTACATCGTGGAGTCGCTGGGGCTTGACGAGGGAGAAATTTTCAACGCCTATCATGAAGTGGCGTCCATCCGGGAAAAGGACGAATTCCTCATCCCTTTCATTGACACGCTCACGAATCCGCAATTCAAAACCGGTACACTGGAAACTGATCAGGCACTGTTGAAAAGCCTGATCGTATTTGCCTGCATCATGGAGGGATTGTTTTTTTATGTGGGCTTTACGCAAATTCTGGCGCTTGGAAGACAAAATAAAATGAGCGGCGCAGCCGAACAATATCAATATATCCTGCGGGATGAATCCATGCACTGCAACTTTGGCATAGATGTCATCAACCAGATCAAAATGGAGAACCCGCATCTATGGACCAAGGCATTTCGCGAGGAGATCAATGCATTGATGCGCGAAGCCATGGAATTGGAATACCGGTATGCGGAGGATACCTTGCCGCGGGGGGTTCTGGGGCTGAATGCGCCCATGTTCAAGGAATATTTGCGCTATATCGCCAATCGGCGTTGCCAGCAGATCGGCTTGGATATACTCTATCCGGGAGCAAGCAATCCTTTTCCGTGGATGTCGGAAATGATCGACCTGAAAAAAGAGAAAAACTTTTTTGAAACCCGTGTCACCGAGTACCAAACGGGAGGCACGCTAAGCTGGGACTAAATACTTTGAGGTGAACTCCGGTAGAATCACGATGTCATATCGTCGAAAAGACCGGATGCGACGATGATTCATTCCGGAGTCATCCAAACGGGATTGCCGTTATCCGGTATTTTCATGGCTGCGGCATAAGAGCGGTATATGCGCTACATAGAAAGGGTTTATTCCGTATAACCTTAAATCTGGAGGTTGAAATGGCAACTACCAAAAAATCTGCGGCACAAGAACCTGCTGTCAAGAAATCCCCCGCTACCAAAAAGCCTGTGGCACAGAAAGAGGCTCCATCCAAAAAATCTGCAGCCAAGAAACCAGCCAAGGAACTAGCCGAGAAAAAAACGGCCACTACGACAATAGCAAAAGCGAAGACTACCGAAACAAAAGCAAAAGCGCCTTCCAAAAAGGAAGCACCGTTAACAAAAGCTGTCAAGGAATCAACCGAGAAAAAAGTGGAAAAAAAGAAAGAAAAAAAACCCGCGAAGAAAACAGGCGAAAAGAAAGCGGAAAAGAAAACAGGCGAGAAGAAAACGGAGAAGAAGACAGCCGAAAAGAAAATAACTGAAAAGAAAACGGAAAAGAAGGCTGAGAAAAAGGCATCCCCTTCCATCACGAAATCGCCGGCATCAAAGGCTTCTGCATCCGAGAAAACCAGCCCGGTCAAGAAATCGGCGGCCAAGGAACCTGAAAAGAAGGCCGGCTCCACTGGAAAAGCCGAGACGGAAAAAAAGACTTCCACAAAAAAAGGAGCTAAAAAGCCGGACACATCGGGCCCGGCTAATACCCCCGCTTCCAGTTGGCCATTTCCCCTGTCGGGATCCCGTTCTTGAATCCTTAGGTCCTGTTAAGGGAGGCGGCCGCGTCGACTACCCAAGCCGCCTTTTTTCAACAGCACGGTATCGGCTTGTGCATCAGAGGCTGGCTCATTGACCCGCTTTCGAACGGGTATCCATGCGAGTCCTCATTTCCCTCATTTGTGATTATTCTCCTGTCTGCTCGCCGGCGCGATCAGCAGGAAAAGGCGTTATTCTTACGCCCCGGCTCGAATATTTACGCTGGTAAAATTTCAGGGACAAGGTTAATATTAACGACGTTTCAACTCAGAAAACCTTAGTGGGGGTACTATGGAACAGCCGGTTCCACAAGAATCAGACGATTACGATAGCACGCGTATCGTCGAGCGTCCCGATGGTTTTTATTGGCACGATGAAAAGGAAAGCGACAAGATTTTCGGTCCTTTTCCAACCTTGCTCGACGCTATTCAGGATATGGAATACAACGCCGAGTCGGACTATGAGCCGGGGGAAACCCTGGAGGAAGCTGAAGACGAGATTGGCATTTCCGACTGGATAGACCGCGAAACCGGACATCCGGGCGAAGAATCGTTTCTTGAAAATTGATCTGCAAGCCACGAGATATTCGTAGGCAGATAAATCGGCAGCACCGGGTTTCCGATCCGCTCCGTTACAGTAAAACCTCTCGCTGAAGAACGGCCCGGATAGGATGCGTGAACTGTAGCCGTCCGCATTCTGTTTCTTTCACCTCCAGGGCTGAGCGGTCCTAGAACATTCATCTTCGCACAAGTTATAACCTGCATTCACAGGCATTATTGTCCCGCGCGCTTCGCTCCACTTTCCCTGACAAAACAGAAGGTCTGTATGACTTACCGTGAGGAATATGACACGATGGGCATGGTGCAAGTGCCCGCCGAAGCCTTGTGGGGCGCGCAGACCCAGCGTTCGCTGCAGAATTTCAGGATTTCGGGCGAACGCATGCCGCTGGCGTTAATTCATGCCCTTGCAATGCTCAAGCGCGCCGCCGCCAGCGTAAACCGCGACCTTGGCCTGCTGGATGGAGATAAGGCAACAGCCATTATCCGGGCAGCGGACGAGGTGATTTCCGGACAACATGACGCGGAATTTCCCCTCGTCGTCTGGCAGACGGGGTCGGGAACGCAAACCAATATGAACATGAATGAAGTACTCGCGAATAGGGCGTCGGAACTGCTCGGACAGGACCGCGGAATCAGAATCCGAATTCACCCCAATGACGATGTAAACAAGGGGCAATCATCCAACGATATTTTTCCTTCCGCAATGCACGTGGCTGCGGCCCGCTCCATTACTGGTCAATTGAAGCCCGCCATGCTTGCGTTACGTCAGACTCTGGCCGCGAAAATGGAAGAATTCGCAGATATTGTCAAGATTGGCCGAACCCATTTGCAGGATGCCACGCCGTTGACATTAGGACAGGAATTCTCTGGATATGTCTCGCAACTGGATCATGGTCTGAATTACATCGATGCAACACTTCCGCATCTATATGAATTGGCGGCAGGGGGAACGGCCGTGGGAACCGGCTTGAATACACATCCTGAATTCGCTGCAAGAGTGGCGTCAGCGCTATCGCGAGCGAGCAGCCTGCCATTTGTCGGCGCGCCTAATAAGTTTCAGGCCCTGGCATCCCACGATGCGCTGGTTTATGCGCACGGCGCGCTGAAAACCGTCGCCGCATCCCTGATTAAAATCGCGAATGATATTCGCTGGCTCGCGTCGGGGCCGCGCTGCGGTATCGGGGAGCTGCAAATTCCGGAAAATGAGCCAGGCAGTTCCATCATGCCCGGCAAAGTCAACCCGACCCAGTGCGAAGCAGTCATCATGTCTTGCTGCCAGGTGATGGGCAATGATGTCGCCATTAACTTTGGCGGTGCGATGGGTAATCTCGAACTGAATGTAATGAAACCCCTCATCATCCACAACTTTCTGCAAAGCGTGCGCCTCCTTTCGGATGGCATGACAAGCTTCGACAAGCATTGCGCGACCGGAATTGCTGCCAACAGGGAACGTATCGATGAGTTGATGCGCAATTCGCTGATGCTGGCTACCGCGCTCACTCCTTATATTGGCTATGACAGCGCGGCAAAAATTGCAAAAAAAGCGCACCATGAAAAGCTAACCCTAAGGGAAGCCGGAATCGCATCCGGCCTTGTAACAGCCGAACAGTTCGACTCGTGGGTAAAACCGGAGAATATGATTGGCAGCCGTGCAAATCAAGGAAGTCCCGAATAATCGCTATCATGCAATGATTTCCCGAGCCCTGATACCTAGGGAAGCGCTGAACAAATCCTCGCTGAGCGCGTTGCTGGTAACATGGGGCGCCAGCAGCCCGCTACGGGGTCGCATCTTCCTCTGGAAGAAACTGCTCCGCCCTGCGCGGTCGCACCATTCGCGTCGTCGCCTTTCGCGCATCCCATCCCGCAAAGCTACCGCCGCGCCACCGGAGACTTATTCAGCGCTTCCCTAGAATACGCTTTCCCTGCCTCACCCCCGCTTCTGAAGCAACTTCCCTGTCCCGAATCTGGTATATTTCGGCTTCTTGCACACGTTTCATACTGACGTCTGAAACCTTGAGGAACCTCTGAAGGCGCCCCACCCCGGATCAAGCCTTCTCGCCGAAACCTGCGCAGGCACGTCACGCACGAAGCAAACTGGTTGCTTGCGAATGTATTCGAGTCCAAATCCACTGCAGCCTAAAGTCGGCCTCGTCCTGACGGGAGGAGGCGCCCGCGCCGCCTATCAGGTTGGCGTACTGCGCGCCATTGCCTCCATGCTGCCCAAGGTGAGAAAGAATCCCTTCCCCATTATCTGCGGCACGTCCGCAGGTGCCTTCAACGCGGTCAGCCTGGCGATTTCGGCCCGCAATTATCATAAGGGGCTGGAAGAACTGTCCGCAGTGTGGGAGAACGCACATGTCGGCCAGGCATACCGATCCGATCCCGCCGGCGTATTCGGAAATGCTTTTCGATGGCTTTCTTCCCTGCTCTGGGGAGGATGGATCAAACAACGTAGCGCCATCTCCCTGCTCGATAATGCGCCGCTTGCTGAAATGCTGGAACGTCACCTGCCATTTCAAGGCATTCAGAGAAGCATCCAGACGGGAGCGCTATCCGCGCTGGGCATAACTGCCTGGGGCTATACCTCAGGGCAGTCAGTCACGTTTTATCAGGGAGCAGACAACATCGTGCCGTGGAAGAGAGAACGGCGTATTGGCGTAGCAACCTGCATTGGGGTCGAGCATCTCATGGCATCTTCCGCAATTCCTCTTCTTTTTCCCGCCGTGCGAATCAACCGCGAATATTTCGGCGATGGATCCATGCGCCAACTCGCACCCATCAGCCCTGCACTGCACCTTGGAGCAGAACGGGTACTGGTGATTGGCGTACGCAAATCTGTCGAATCCCCGCCAGATCGGGTTAAGGTGGACAGTTACCCCACGCTTGCCCAGATAGGGGGCCACATCATGGGGAGCATTTTTCTCGATAGCCTGGATGTGGACCTGGAACGCCTGCAACGCATCAATACCACGCTTCGGATGATTCCTGAAGAAAGGCTGCAAACCAATGAGATGGGGCTACGTCCGGTGGAATGCATGGTGATCTCCCCCAGCCTGGAAATCAACACGCTTGCGGAACAGCATGCACTCGCGCTTCCCCGCACCTTGCGTCTTTTTTTTCGCGCCATTGGCGCCATGAGGCGCGACGGCTCATCGCTTCTGAGCTACATTTTATTTGAAGAACCGTTCTGCCGGGCATTGATCGATCTGGGTTATCGCGACACTCTGCCCCGCAAGCGCCAGATCCTCCAATTCCTTGGCATGGAAACGGTCTGCGAGGACGACGACAATCCTTCCACTAAACTGGTGGCGGAATAGGAACCGGGATCGGAGTAGCACGGGTTGTGGCCGCATCAATTACCAGGAACGAAATCACCCGGCACTAAGGGTTTTCAAGAGGGACACTGGTATAATCTCCATAGCAATCCAGCGAGCCGCCCGCAAACACTCCCTTTCCAGGGCTCCAAAGACATTACCAAGCCACGCCACCTAAAGTTCAGTTATGGATATAGCCAGTCCGCAATTCTGGGTAGCGGTACTGCAAATCATCGCCATCGATATTGTGCTGGGGGGAGACAATGCGGTGGTCATTGCGCTTGCCTGTCGCAAACTTCCCGAAAAGCAACGCAACATAGGTATTTTCTGGGGTGTGTTCGGCGCCATTGCCTTGCGCATGGTGCTAATCTTTTTCGCCCTTTCCCTGCTTGGCATTCCATTCCTGAAGATAATCGCCGCAGTGCTGCTGCTCTGGATCGGAATCAAACTGCTTCAGCCAGAACCGGAAACTTCAGGGCACGCTGTCACCGCCAGCACTACGCTGCCGGGTGCAATCAAGACGATTATCATTGCCGATGCCGTAATGAGCCTCGACAACGTCGTCGCCATCGCAGGCGCTGCGCGCGACAGCCTCATTCTGGTCCTCTTTGGCCTCCTGGTGAGCGTCCCCGTCATCGTGTGGGGAAGCAAATTGGTGATAAGAATCATGGACCGTTTTCCAGCAACCATTATTATCGGTGCTGGCTTGCTCGGCTGGATCTCGGGCGACATGAGCGTCAAGGATGCTGTTATCAGCGAATGGGTCAGCACCCATGCCGCTTTTCTCCACTGGCTCGCTCCAGCTTGCGGCGCGCTCCTGGTGGTCGCTGCCGGAAAATGGCTGGGGGGAAGAGCGGAGGCAAAAACCACGCATATTTCGGATCTGGCGGATGACGGAAACAAGCAACCTTAGGGAAGCGCTGAATAAATCCTCGCTGAGCGCGTTGCTGGTAAAATCGGGATGATCATAAGGCGCGCGACGAAGATTGCAGCTGGGACTACGATGCCAGGGAGCGCAACGCCATGGTTCCCCGGAGCGTGGCCCGAGGGGCCCCGCAGAGCGGGGATCGGGCAGCGGAAGGGATGCTTCGACCGCACCACAGTTTTGTTGGGGCGCAGGCATCCCGCTGCGGGGCCGCATCTTCCTTTCGGAAGGCACTGCTCCGCCCTGCGCGGCCGCACCATTCGCGTCGTCGCCTTTCGCGCATCCCATCCCGCAAAACCACCGCCGCGCCAGCAGAGATTTATTCAGCGCTTCCCTAGCTCGTCTCTGGGAACAAATGCCACTGTTCCGGTTATGGAGAAAGAACGATGTTGAAATTTTTGGTGCCGGTGGATGGTTCGGATAATTCCGACAAGGCCACCGAAAAGTTCATCAAGCTGCTGGATTGGTACACGGAGTTGCCTCAGATACACCTGTTGAACGTGCAGCCCCCGCGGCGGGGCAATGTGCCCCTTTTCATCGACAAGGAAAGCATCGACTGGTATCACCGGGAAGAAGGCACGAAGGCCTTGAAAGCTGCACGCGCATTGCTGGATCATAACGGCATTGCCTATCAATATCACATTGCGGTAGGAAACCCTGCCGAAACAATCGCGCGATATGCGAGGGAGACAGATTGCGATCAGATAGTGATCGGACCGCGGGGACTGGGAATAGTGAAAGGTATATTGCTGGGTTCGGTCGCTGCCCAGGTCATGTACCTCTCGACCATACCTGTGCTTCTGATCAAGTAGCGTCGCATGGTTTCGAATGTAATGGTTCATCCAAAAGGAGTCCGGTTAGCATGAGGCAGGACCAAAAAGGCTTGACGTTGATCAATTCAATGATGGTGATTGCGATGATTGGCATTCTGACCACAATCGCCATTCCTCCGGCGTATCAGATGTATGAGGATGCACAGGCCCGGGAACAGGTGGTCGAAGCGATGAATCTGCTGGACGGCGTGAAAGCCCCCATATCCGAGTTCCATGCAAGCAACGGAAGATGGCCGACCAACGCGGAATTTGACGCTCTCATACCTCACGGGAACGGAAAATATGTTGCCAGCCTGACACCTCTCATTCTTCCTTCAGGGTTTCAGGTAACTGCGAAATTCAGGAACAATGGCGTCAGCCCCGGCTTGGTGGAGGGGGGAATGGGCAGAACCCTGGTATTGGCGACAGCGACGGGCCAAAAATGGATCTGCAATGACAGCAACGATCCTGAAAATGGGTTGCCGGAAATCGTGAAAGGAACCGTACCGCCAGAGTACCGTCCAGCCGCTTGCAGATAGCAGGCAAGGCAAAGCTCAGGAGGAAGTGTGGCGCATCCAGTTGCTGCATGAATGGGGAAATCGCGCTGCCTCAAAAATTCCGGAGAATGCATTGGCCGCACCGCGGCGATTGACCAGCATTCTCCAAAGCTTATAATCCTCCTTGAGAGCCCTTTCCTTCCCCCTCACCCCCTGGTACGCCAGCTTGGGAACGCCGAGCATAACATGCGCCAGTACCATGGGAAGGAAACATAATGGCCCTGTAATGGATACCCTGTCATGGCGACCTGGGTGCTATCCGCTTTCCCGGAGCATGAAAAGAATATGAACGAATATACCGACCAGATATCCGGATATTTCAATCAGGTGCCCATGTGGCCTTTGGTCCTGCTTGCAGCAGCACTTGTTTTTTCCGGCATTTATGAACTGTTCCAGCGCAGACTGTATGCCCAGGCTGTCCGCGACTATCGTGCCCGCATGCTGTCCACCCTGTCCGGCCTGTACCCCGAACCTGCCAATTGGCCCAAGAGCATCGACACCTACCTTCGCGCCAGGCTGCCGGTCATGGAGGAAATCGTCCTGGACTTCAAGCCATACGTTCCTCAGAAGGACCTGCCTGCATACAACAGGGACTGGGACGAATACATTCATTTTTGCCGTGCGGAAGTGACGGATGATCAATGCGCCGCCGCAGAGATGGACCCGGGCAGTGTATCCAATCCCAAGAAAAAATTTCACCATCTTGTATCCAATCTTTTGAGCTACGCAAGGAATGGCTGAGCACGGCCATGCCGCCATATCCAGGGGTCCAGGCGCCAGGGTCCGGGGCGGAACGGCAAGGCCAATCCATTATGGCCCATGCCTTGCAAGCTGTCTGTACACACTCGCCAGACACATTCCAAATGCAATATGAGTGAAGAAGGTGATCCAGTCGCGCGCAATCGAGAACCACGGGAAAATCAATGTAAATCCGTACATGTTTATCACGTAGACAGCCATGCCGAAAACGGCCCCGATAAACAGGGAAAACAACCTGTGGAGGCGAAAAGCAAGATAAGCCAGGATGATGCCGTAACCAATGGAAATGAAGAAGTGAATGAGGGTTGCGACTATCATTGCCATCCAATCGAATGAAGCCGGCGGAGGCAGTACTTCCGGCCCCATGAGAATCGCGGCGGCCAGGCGCGCATCCCGATATAGTATTTCCGGCAAGGGCTCCTGGAACAGCCACCATAATGCCACCTGCACCACGGTGGCGATGATTCCTGAAATGATTCCAGCGCCAACTGCCGCACGCAGACTGAATGACATGAGATTGCAGAATAACACTTGTTTCTCACCCACGTTGTGCACTGTTATGCCGAGACGCGAAGCGGACGTTTGCATCCCGCAAGCCGCCGTCGCGCCAGCGAAGATTTGCTCAGCGCTTCCTTAAACCTAAATCCGGCAGTTGACCGCTCATTTCCAGTTTAGAAAACCATGATCCACAAAGCCTTTTGGCGGCACTCGACATCCACCTGTATGGTCGGTTCGCCACAGGGACGGATTGCGCGATTTTTGCGGCACATGCTGCGTTGCAACTCCCTGGAATGGAATGGTCATTCCGCGTCATTGCACCTTGCCCTGCACGCCAAAAACCGCACACTTCACCCTGTCCAACTGCCGGATTTAGGTTAAAAGGTATTGCAAAAAACCGTTTCGTTTTACAATGATAGTCAAACATCTGCCGTGCTGGCAGAATATGGCGGAACACCGGGACTCCAGGCAGGTTGATCTATTTCTATATGGAGTGCGCATGCAGACCACCCACCCATGCAAAGTATCGACTTGACCCACCATTTTCTGATCGCCATGCCCGCCATGGCTGACCCGTTCTTTGCGCGAACACTTACTTACATTTGTGATCACAACGAACAGGGTGCACTGGGACTGGTAGTAAACAGGCCCATCGATCTGACGCTGAAAGACCTGTTCGAGCAGCTCGACATTTCATCGGAAGGACATCCGCTGGAAAGCCTGCCGGTGATGTTTGGAGGGCCGGTGCAACTGGATCGCGGTTTTGTATTGCATCAGCCGATAGGCGAATGGCAATCGACTATGGTGGTGAATCATCAGGTCGGGCTGACCACATCACTCGATATTCTGCGCGCCGTAGCAAACGGGGACAGCCCAAAACAGCTGCTGGTCGCGCTGGGCTATTCCGGGTGGGCGCCAGGCCAGATAGAGCATGAGCTATCCCAGAATGCCTGGCTCACAGTCCCTGCCTCGCCCAGCGTGATGTTCGACCTGCCATGCGAGGAACGTCTGGCGGCGGCAACCCGTCTGCTCGGAATAGATTTTTCCAGCCTGTCCAACGACGCAGGCCATTGCTGACAGCTATCCCCGCGGAGGGACGCGAGGCCTGCGCGCATGAACAAATGAGAGGATACTCTGGCGCGCGATGATGAACATGCTGGAATTGACCATGGCGGAACCGTGCTTGCCTTCGATTTCGGGCGCAAACGCATCGGTGTCGCGGTGGGCAGCCATGAGCTGGGACTGGCGCATCCTCTTGCCACAGTTGATGCCGAGAAAACGGCGAATCGCTTCAGCGGTATCGAAGAACTGATCAAAGAATGGCGGCCGGTACTATTGGTTGTCGGCTTGCCGGTTCATGCCGACGGAGTTGAGCATGAACTTACCCGGCTGAGCCGCCGGTTCGCGCAGCAGCTGGGAGGGCGCTTCGGTATTCCTGTCGTGCTCGTGGATGAGCGTTACACCTCCATTTCTGCCAGCTCGGCATTGCGGGAAGCTGGTGTAAAAGGAAAAAAACAAAAACCCATGCTGGATCAAGTAGCAGCCCAGGTGATATTGCAAGCTTATTTCGATGGAGATGATGGAACTGCCTGACGCAGAGCAGCTACTTGCCAATCTGGCAGATCAGTTGCGCCCCGATATCAACGAGGCCACGGCATTGGTGGGTATTTATACGGGGGGGGTATGGCTAGCGGAGCGGTTGCATGAAAGCCTGAACATTTTGCTTCCTGTCGGATCCCTGGATGTATCCTTCTATCGTGACGACTTTAGCCAGATCGGTTTACATCCTCAGGTAAAGCCTTCCGATATCCAGTTCGGGGTGGAGGGCAGCCACATCATCCTGGTGGATGATGTGCTTTTCACCGGCCGCACTATCCGGGCCGCCATCAACGAATTGTTCGACTACGGGCGCCCGGCGAGCATTCGCCTTGCCACGCTGGTGGATCGCGGAGGCAGGGAGCTTCCTGTCGCCGCGCAATATATCGCGGCCACGCTTGCCTTGCCGCCGGACAAAATGCTGGCCTTGAATAAAAGTACCGAAGGAAAATTGAGCCTGAGCCTGTATGACAGGGCTCCTCGGGACAATGACGCATAACCCTCAGCTGAACAGGAACGGCAGATTGCAGCACCTTCTTACCACCGAAGGGCTGCCTGCGCCCGTCTTGTTGAATATACTCGATACCGCCGAGTCCTTCATGGGGGTAACCGAGCGCGACGTTAAAAAAGTCCCGTTGCTGCGGGGCAAATCCGTATTCAATCTTTTTTTCGAACCCAGTACCCGGACCCGGACAACTTTCGAGATCGCCGCGAAGCGGCTCTCCGCGGACGTTGTAAATTTGAATATCGCCGCTTCGTCGCAGTCGAAAGGGGAAACGCTACTGGACACGGTGGATAACCTCTCTGCGATGCATGCCGACATGTTCGTGGTACGCCACTCCCAAAGCGGCGCCCCGCACCTGATAGCGCGTCACGTAAGGCCGGAGATTCATGTCATCAATGCGGGAGACGGCCGGCACGCGCATCCCACCCAGGCATTGCTCGACATGTTCACGATCCGCCGCTACAAGCGCGACTTTCATACCCTGCGCGTTGCCATAGTCGGCGATATTCTCCATTCGCGCGTAGCGCGTTCCCAGATTCACGCATTGACTACGCTCGGGGTACCCGAAGTCCGCGTTATCGCCCCAAAAACCTTGCTCCCAGCAAAAGTGGAGCGTCTGGGAGTGCGTGTTTTTCACGAGATGGCGCAAGGCCTGAAAGATATCGATGTCCTGATGATGCTGCGCCTGCAACAGGAACGCATGCTGAACGCGAGGCTTCCCAGCACCGAAGAGTATTTCAAATACTATGGATTGACACCGGAAAAACTGGCGCTTGCAAAGAGCGGTGCGATCGTGTTGCACCCCGGTCCGATGAATCGAGGAGTCGAAATCGATTCCGCCGTTGCGGATGGCAGCCAGTCCGTCATTCTGCCACAGGTTACCTTCGGCATCGCCGTACGTATGGCGGTCATGTCGATTCTGACCGGAACCTGAAAGCGCAATGAAGCTGCATATTCAGAACGGGCGGGTAATAGACCCAGGAAGCGGCCTCGACGGCGTCATGGATGTGTTTATCGCCGCTGGCAAGATCATCGCGATCGGTGATGCTCCGTCGGACTTCCATCCTAATCGGGAAATAAACGCGCAGAATCTAGTGGTTTGCCCTGGACTCGTCGATCTGTCCGCGCGATTGCGCGAGCCCGGCTTCGAGTATAAAGCCACGCTCGAATCCGAGATGGTAGCGGCGGTGGCGGGTGGCGTCACTAGCCTCTCCTGCTCTCCCGATACCGACCCGGTACTGGATGAGCCGGGGCTGGTGGAAATGCTGAAACATCGCGCCCGCAGCCTCAACCAAGCGCATGTTTATCCGGTGGGAGCCCTGACCCAGGGATTGAGGGGAGAGCGGCTCACGGAAATGGCCGAATTGCACGACGCCGGCTGTGTCGCATTCGGACAGGCGGATATGTCGCTGCCAAACGCGCGTATCATGATGCATGCGATGCAGTATGCCGCGACGTTCGGCTTCCCGGTATGGCTGCGCCCTCAGGATGCGGCACTGGCCGATGGCGGAGTGGCGCACGATGGCGAGGTGGCGACACGATTGGGCTTGCCCGCGATTCCTGTATGCGCGGAAACCATCGCGTTGTCGAATATCATACTGATGGCAAGGGAGACCGGCGCAACCATACACTTGTGCCGCATCTCCAGCGCGGAAGGCGTCGCCATGGTAAGGGTGGCAAAGTCCCAGGGCCTGCCGATCTCGTGCGACGTGGCGGCAAATCATATTCACCTGTCAGAAATGGATATTGGTTTCTTCGATTCCAATTGCCATCTGGTTCCACCGCTGCGGGGGCTGGGTGATCGCGATTCGCTGCGAGCCGGACTGCTGGATGGTACGATAGATGCAATCTGTTCTGATCATGCGCCCGTCGATGAAGACGCAAAATTGCTTCCTTTTGCTGAAGCGGAGCCCGGAGCGATTGGCCTGGAGCTATTGTTGCCGCTTACTTTGAAGTGGGCAGCGGAAATGCGAATTCCCCTGCCAGCAGCTTTATCCAGAATCACGGCCAACCCCGCCCGCATACTGGGCGTGGATGCCGGGTATCTCTCTCTCGGCGGAGCGGCGGATCTATGTATCTTTGATCCCGACGAGTACTGGAGAGTGGAGCCTGCCATGCTCCAAAGCCAGGGCATCAATACGCCATTTCTCGGCATGGAGCTGGAAGGAAGGGTAAAATACACTTTGGTCAACGGCAATATCGTCCACCACGATTGAGCAGCGGTCCGGCTTCCCCTGCTTTTGCGATGATTAGTCCGTGCATTGTTCAACCGTCAACCATCAACCGTTAACTGGACCTGTTCTCTGAAATAAAATGACCAACCCCCTGCTTGATTTCTCCGGATTGCCGCGCTTTGCGGAAATCAGAACCGAACATATCAGCCCGGCTGTCAGCGAACTGCTGGCCGAAGGCCGCTCCGTCATCTCAACGATACGCGCCGATACGGCGATACCGAAGTGGCAGAATTTCGTGCAGCCGATGGAAGACGCGAATGAGCGTCTTTCCCGCACATGGGGGCAGATCTCGCACTTGAACGCGGTAGTAAACACTCCGGAACTGCGGGAAGTGTATAACGCCAATCTCCCCTTGGTAACGCAATATTATGCTGAACTTTCCCAGGATCAGGTGATGTTCGAAAAGTTCAAGCAGCTTGGACAGGACACGGAATTCGAGAACTTGAGCCCCGCCCGGAAAAAAATTATCAATGATGCATTGCGTGATTTCCGTTTGGGAGGAGCCGAACTGCCCCCGGAAAAGAAAGAACGCTTTCTCCGTATCCAGGAAGAATTGTCGGCGCTGTCTTCCAAATTCAATGACAATTTGCTGGATGCAACCAATAACTTCATGCTGCATGTCGAAGACGCCGGGGAAATTTCAGGGATTCCGGACGATGTGCTGCAAACCGCCAGCGAATTGGCTAAAAAAGCCCAGGCATCGGGCTGGAAATTCACCTTGCATGCTCCATCATATATACCGCTAATGCAGTATGCGGACAGTCGGCATCTACGGGAGAAAATGTATCGCGCCTATGTCACCCGGGCCAGCGAGCTCGGTCCTTCCGGCCAGACATCGGACAGCACACCCGATCTCGACAACACCCCGCTTATCGCAAGGATACTGGAACTACGCAAGGAAGAGGCCCAGCTTCTGGGATTCGATTGCTACGCGGAAGTATCGCTTGCGACAAAAATGGCATCGACTCCCCGGCAGGTGCTGGATTTTCTCGGCGAACTTGCCACGAAGGCGCGGCCCTATGCGGAGCTGGACCTGAAGGAGCTACGCCAGTTTGCATCCGACAGACTGCAAATCCAAAAGCTCGAAGCCTGGGACCTTGCCTATGTGAGCGAAAAACTTCGGCTGGACCGCTATGCCTTCTCCGAACAGGATGTGAGGCAATATTTCCCCGAGCCCAGCGTATTACGGGGCATGTTCGGGCTCGTGGAAAATCTGTACGACATTGTAATTGCACCGGTGAAAGCAGCCGACGCGCAACTCTGGCACCCCGACGTCAAGCTTTTCACTATCCGGAGCAGGAAGGAAGAATTGATCGGCCTGTTTTATCTTGATCTCTATGCGCGAGCCGGGAAGCGCGGCGGAGGATGGATGGACGATGCCATCAGTCGTCGGCGTATTGAGCCGAAACAGGCGGGAGAGCCGTCGATACAGGCGCCGGTGGCGTACCTGAACTGCAATTTCTCCGCCCCGGTTCATAATAATGGCGAGGCTCGCCCGGCTCTGTTCACCCATGATGAAGTCATCACCTTATTCCATGAATTCGGTCATGGGCTGCACCATCTGCTTACTCGCATGGAGGATCTGGGCATCTCCGGAATCCACGGTGTGGAGTGGGACGCAGTCGAACTGCCAAGCCAGTTCATGGAGAATTTCTGTTGGGAATGGGAAGTATTAAGCAATATGGCCAGGCATGTGGAGAGCGGTCAACCCATTTCGCATGTGCTATTTGATCGCATGCTGGCTGCAAAGAATTTTCAAAGCGGCCTCCAAATGCTCCGGCAGATCGAATTTGCCTTGTTCGATATGCGTATCCATTCCAATTTCGATGCGGGCACGGACAAGACGCCGCTGCAGTTGCTGGACGAGATCCGCAGTCAGATTGCCGTTGTCATGCCACCCGCATGGAATCGCTTTCCTAACAGCTTCTCCCACATTTTTGGCGGCGGCTATGCGGCTGGCTATTACAGTTACAAATGGGCCGAGGTGCTGTCTGCGGATGCCTACAGCGTGTTTGAAGAAAGTGCTACCGGCGATGTCATCGATCCCGGCAGCGGAGCACGCTTCCGTGACGAAATTCTCGCGGTAGGCGGAAGCCGTCCCGCACTGGAATCGTTTATCGCGTTTCGCGGACGCGAACCGAAGATAGACGCACTCCTGCGCCATAATGGAATGGCTACCCCCTGATTGCCGTATAGGCCCTTGCGGGATTTGAAGCTAAGCAGCCGGCGGGGCTACGCTGTGTCCATCGCTTTCCCGCCGACAATCCTAAATCCGGCAGTTGGACAGGTCGGATTCAGGATTATTGTTGCAACACCCCTCTTCGGCCGCTAGTATAGCGAACGGTAATCAGATGATCCTGCGAGGCTTCCAGCACGCCCTGCGGAATCAAGACTCCAGACTCGCCCAAGGCATCAGGGAGTAAAACAAATGGGAGAGATATCGCATCGCGCCATTCAATGACAGGAGAATAGAGATGAATCGTATTACCTTGACTGTTGCCATGTTGTGTGGAGCAGTAGTAATTGGCTGCGCACAGACGCCATCAACCCCTCAAGCGACAAAATATGGCGATGGGGAACTGCCTATTCCGCCGGAATACAAGAGCTGGCCAAAATTTCTTTCTGACGTGCAGCGTACTGACACCAAGCAGGTGCGTGAGATCTATATCAATCCCATTGGAAATAGCGCGAAAATGGGCGAAGCTTTCCCAAATGGCACCGTTTCGGTAATGGAAATATACAAGGCGCGTGAAGCCTCTGACGGCACCCCATTAAAAGGGGCTGACGGTAAATTGATAAAAGGGGAGTTGCTCAAGATCGGTGTCATGGGCAAAGGCGCTGGCTGGGGAGAAACCGTCAACCCTCCCGAACTCAGGAATGGCGACTGGGTTTATGCCATGTATCTGTCCGATGCAAAAACCAAAGCACCTGACGATCTGGCGACCTGCAGGTCGTGCCACCTGCCGCTGACGGACAAGGACTATGTTTTCCGCTATGACGAGTATTTCCAGAAAAGGGCGAATTAATCACGACTGGAGTGGCGCCGCTCATCGCGTCAAAACACCGCCCGTCAGGATTGAGGGGCGGTTCAAATACCACTCATAAGGCGGCAATATGGGGAAGCGCTGAACAAATCGCATCCCATCCCGCAAAGCCGTCGCGCCAACGGAGATTTGTTCAGGACTTCCCTAGCTGAGCTTGCCGTGGCACTGCTTGTATTTTTTGCCTGATCCGCAAGGACAAGGATCGTTGCGGCCCACCTTTCCACCCTGCCGGACGAATGGCTGAGGTTTTTCCGCCAGATCCGGTGCTGTTTCTGCCGTATCCTCATTGGCAAGCGCTTCCTCGTAGGGCGCATGCTGATACTGCACATTGGCCGGCTGACGCGGAGCCTCGGTTACAGCCTCCACCTGTTGCTCGTCTCTTATCTGCACCGTCAGCAGTATGCGGGTAACTTCGGTCTTGATCTCTTCGAGCATGGCGGTGAACAACTCGAAAGCCTCGCGCTTGTATTCCTGCTTGGGATTTTTTTGAGCATATCCGCGCAGATGGATTCCCTGCCTTAAATGATCGAGTGCCGCCAGATGCTCGCGCCAATGTATATCCAGGCTTTGCAGCATTACCGCTCGCTCGTAGTGATGCATGGCCGCAGCCCCTACCTGCCCCACCTTGCCTGCGTAATGCTCACCCGCTATCGCCGCAACGCGCTCGTCAAGATTATCCGCGTGCAGGTCTCCCTCATTCTCCAGCCATTCCTGCAGCGGCAACTGCAATAGATATTCGGCGGCAAGCGCCTTTTCCAGTGCGGGAATATCCCACTGCTCCTCGACACTTTGAGGAGGAACATACAGCGCGACGATGCTTTTCAGCACATCCTGGCGCATTGCGGCTATGGTCTCCGAGATATCCTGCGACTCGAGCAGCTCATTGCGCTGCTGATAAATCACCTTACGCTGGTCATTGGCGACATCATCGTATTCCAGCAACTGCTTGCGCATATCGAAATTACGCGCCTCCACCTTGCGCTGCGCATTCTCGATTGCCCGCGTAACCCATGGGTGTTCGATCGCCTCGCCTTCCGGCATGTTGAGCTTCTGCATGATGCTGGCGACGCGGTCGGATGCAAAGATGCGCAGCAGCGGATCTTCCAGCGAAAGATAGAAACGGCTTGAGCCCGGGTCGCCCTGGCGGCCGGAGCGGCCACGGAGCTGGTTATCCACCCGCCGCGATTCATGGCGTTCGGTACCGATGATGTGCAGTCCTCCTTGCTTCAGCACTTCATCGTGAAGAGTCCTCCATTGGGTTTGCAGCTCTTCCATGCGTTCGAGTCTGGCTGCCTCGTCGAGACTCTCGTCCGATCGGACGCGCTCAAGTTCAGGTTCCGGGTTGCCCCCCAGAACAATGTCCGTGCCCCGGCCGGCCATATTGGTCGCGATGGTAATCATTTTTGGACGGCCCGCCTGAGCAACGATCTCCGCTTCTCTCGCATGCTGCTTTGCATTCAATACCTGATGCGGCAGTTTCTCGCCAGCAAGCAAGCCGGACAGCAATTCATTGTTCTCGATGGAAGTCGTCCCCACCAGGACAGGCTGCCCCCTTTCATAGCAGTCCTTGATGTCGGCAATGATGGCACGATTTTTTTCACCCATGGTGCGGAATACCTGATCCATGCGGTCCACGCGCACCATCGGTCGATGAGTAGGAATGATCACGGTTTCAAGCCCGTAAATCTGCTGAAACTCATAGGCTTCCGTATCGGCCGTACCCGTCATGCCGGCGAGCTTCTGATACATGCGGAAGTAGTTTTGAAAAGTGATGGAGGCAAGCGTCTGATTCTCCTTCTGGATGGGTACGTTTTCCTTTGCCTCGACCGCCTGGTGCAGCCCTTCCGACCAGCGCCTGCCCGACATGAGCCGGCCGGTGAATTCATCCACGATGACCACTTCGCCATTTTGCACCACGTAGTGCTGGTCACGGTGAAATAGCGCATGGGCCCGGAGAGCGGCGTAAAGATGATGCACCAGATTGATATTTGCCGGATCGTAAAGGCTGGTTCCAGCCGAAAGCAGCCCGCTTTGCGACAGCAACTTCTCGGCATGCTCGAAACCCGCTTCGCTCAGCAACACCTGCTGGGCCTTTTCGTCCACGCTGAAATCACCCGGGCTCTTCTCCGTTTCCTGCCTGACAAGCTTTGGAATCAGGACATTCATGCGGACGTAAATGTCGGTATTGCCTTCCGCCTGCCCGGAAATGATCAGGGGGGTGCGCGCCTCATCGATCAGGATGGAATCCACTTCGTCAACGATGGCGAAATGCAGCGCGCGCTGCACGCGCTCGAGCGGATGATTGACCATATTGTCGCGAAGGTAATCAAATCCGTATTCGTTATTGGTGCCGTAAGTGATATCGGCCGCATAGGCCGCCTGCTTGTCGCCGTGATCCATCTGCGAAAGGATGACCCCGACGCTGACCCCGAGAAACTGGTAAATACGCCCCATCCACTCCGCGTCGCGTCTGGCAAGATAATCATTGACGGTTACCAGGTGCACGCCTTTTCCAGCCAGGGAATTGAGATAGGCTGGCAGGGTCGCCATGAGTGTCTTGCCCTCCCCAGTTCTCATTTCGGCGATTTTGCCGCTATGCAGAACCATGCCGCCGATCAGCTGCACGTCAAAATGGCGCATCTCCAACACGCGCTTGCTGGCTTCCCGCACGACGGCGAAGGCTTCCGGGATTAGCGCGTCGATTGCCACGCCATCAGCTAGGCGCTTCTTGAATTCTTCCGTCTTGGCGCGTAACTCGGCATCGGTCAGCGCCGCAAACTTTGATTCAACCGAATTGATTGTCCCGACTGTCTGGAAATATTGCTTGATCAGTCGGTCGTTCCGGCTTCCGAAAACTTTCTTGAGCAAATTGTTCAGCATGAAATTTCGAAATATTCCTGTTCAGCAGCCGTCCAAAAAATTAGGGGGTGAGGTTTTTGGCCTCACCCCCCGCACGAGAGTATTAGCAATCCGACTCAACTGGGCATCTTCAAGAACCGGGATGGGTTTTGTGGCAAGCCCTTGTGCCTGACCTCAAAATGCAGATGCGGGCCGGTAGAACGGCCAGTGCTGCCCACTTCGGCAATCTTTTGTCCTCTTACCACAATCTGGCCTACTTTGACCATGCGCTTGGAGGCGTGGGCATAGCGGCTGACCAGATCGTTGCCGTGGTCAACATCTATCATATTACCATACTCAGCATGATAACCGGAATACACCACTACCCCATTCGCCGCTGCTACAATGGGAGTGCCCTTGGAGGCGATGAAATCAACCCCCTCGTGAAAAGCAGTCCTTCCCGTAAAAGGATCGATACGCGAGCCAAACCCCGAGGAATACCATTTCACATTTACGGGCATGACGGACGGAAGCATTTTTTTCTTCAACCTGTCCTGCATCAGCAATGAGTCCAGGGCGCCGAGCTTGTCAGCACGGTCATCGACCATGCGTGACAACTCCTGAATCCTGTTGTTCAACTCAATGAATGACATTTCCTGCGACGGCAGGCTGGGCACCATCCCGTCCTGCGCGGGGGTTTGATTAAACAGGAACTCCTGCGGCTTGATACCCGCCAGTTCCGCAAGACGCGCGCCTACGGAGTCCAGCCGTAACAGTTGCGCCTGCATCTGCCCCATTCTGACTGCCATGGCATTAAGGCTGTCACGCAAGTAGGACTGGCTTTTTTCCTGCTCTTCCTGCTGCATGCTCAAAACCAGCGAACGCAGCATCGGACTGTCGATCTTGTCCGCGTAGCGCAAAGAGAGGTAGTTGAGGCACATCGCCATCAGCACCGCCGCCGCCAGAAATGCGCCTGCAAAAACCACGAGATGCCTGTGGGTCAGAGTGACCGTCCTCGGCTTTGCCAAATTATTGGAAATCAGAATAATATTCATCTTATTCCCCCGGTTAAAGTCCAGTCATGAGCGTTCGGAAAATCAATTTCTATCTTGATGCACTCAGCCTGATCCCTGATCATCGAAAGCTATTTGCCAACATGCAAAAGCTCACTGAGCTGCAACAAGTTTTTTTTGAAATTGCTCCGCGCCAACTGAGCCAATTCTGCACTTTGGGTGCATTCTCTGAATCTGAAGGAAACCTGGTTATACACGCCTCAAACGGCGCGATCGCTGCCAAAATCAGGCAGATGGTTCCCTCGTTGTTACGAAAATTCAAGGTAAGGGGTTACGAGGTTACTTCAATTCGGATTGCTGTGCAAGCGGATTGCAATTCTGCTACCGGTTACGATCCGCTGGCTGCCAGCCGGACCGCAAAGCGCCGGATAGCCCGGGCCGGGCTGGAAAGCCTGGCTCAGCTTGCCAAGAATTTGCCGGAACCATCGTCAATGTCACCGTCTGCATCTCCATTAAAAAACGCCATCGTTGCCCTGCTTAAGACACAAGCGAAGCCGAATGAACCCTCTGAATAGGATTCGCAAGACGACAGCAATATAACAATCAGATCAAATTACTGCGAGACACGGGTCATATCCCCTTTCCATTGATCCCACAAACACCTCCGAAGGCTGGGTTATCGAAATACCTAAGCCGGAAGCTGGCATTCCGGGTTGATTCCCGGAGCCCTTCGCAGGAGGAAGACGAAGATCAATCTGCCTGCTTTCGAAGGAATGCCGGAATATCGAGCGTATCCACACCCGATTGCTTCAGGGCTTCCACAGTTGCGTCGCGCCTTCTGTTTGTACGGATTGCAGCGGGAGCATCCAGCTCCTTCCAGCTTATCGAGTCCGCCTGCACATTATCCGTCCCGGTGCGAGAATGGATGACACTCAGCGATTTGGGCTGGGGCCGGCTTGTCACCCCCCCCAGTCCCGTCGCCACCATGGTGACCCGCAGATTATCCTGCATGTTTTCATCGATCACTGTGCCGACGATTACGGTGACATCGTCCGCGGTAAAATCCTTGATGGTGCTCATGACTTCATGAACCTCCCGCATCTTCATCGCCGCGCTTGCGGTAATGTTGACCAGCACGCCTCTTGCGCCCGAAAGATTGACATCTTCCAGCAGAGGACTGGCGACGGCCTGCTCCGCGGCGATGCGCGCCCTGTCGATGCCCGAAGAAAACGCCGAACCCATCATCGCCATCCCCATTTCCGACATCACGGTCTTTACGTCAGCGAAATCCACATTGACCAGGCCCGGGCAATTGATGACTTCCGCGATGCCCGCAACCGCGCCGTACAGAACGTCGTTGGCGGCCTTGAATGCGTCGAGCATGCTGACATCTTCCCCGAGAACCATCATCAGCTTATCGTTGGGAATGACGATCAGGGAATCCACATATTGGGACAGCGCTTCCATTCCCGCCTGCGCAGCCCTGATTCGCCTTCCCTCAAAAGCAAAGGGCTTGGTAACCACCGCAACGGTGAGAATACCTAACTCGCGGGCGACCTGGGCGACGACCGGCGCTGCACCGGTACCGGTGCCACCGCCCATTCCAGCAGTAATGAACAGCATGTCGGCACCCTCGATCAGTTCGGCGATCCGGTCGCGATCCTCCATCGCCGCATTGCGCCCGACTTCCGGATCAGCTCCCGCGCCCAATCCCTTCGTAATGCCGGAGCCAAGCTGCAACAAAGTACGCGCCTGGTTGCGCTTGAGCGCCTGCGCATCGGTGTTTGCGCAGATAAACTCGACGCCCTGCACCCCGTTCTCGATCATATGATCCACGGCATTGCCGCCGCAACCGCCGATACCGATGACCTTGATGATGGCTTCCTGTGTTTGTGTATCCATGATTTCAAACATAATGCTTCTCCTGTTGATGCTGTTAATGGACTGAACCAAATAGGTTGCTACAAATTCCCGCCTGTGCCTGCTATGCCCGTATACCTGCAGGGGCTCACGTTTTTTATTAGAACGACCTTGTTGCCATATCCTCCAGCTGTTAGAAATTGACCTGGAACCAGCTCTTCATCCTTTCGAGAATGCGAGTGAAGGAATTGCCCTGCAGCCGGACGTGCTGGTTCAGCCGAAATTGCTCCATGCCCGCCTGGATCAGGCCGATGCCGGTGGAGCATCTCGGGTTCAGGACCACTTCTTCCAGACTGCCACGATAATGGGGAAGTCCGAGCCGCACCGGCATGTGAAATATCTCTTCGCCGAGCTCTACCATGCCTTGAAGAGAACTGCAGCCACCGGTGATGACGATGCCGGATGAAAGCAATTGCTCGAAACCGCTTTGGCGCAGTTCGGCCTGTACCATCGAATAAAGCTCTTCCACGCGCGGCTCGATGACTTCCGACAGGGTTTGCCTGGAAAGCTGGCGTACGCCCCGGTCCCCAACGCCCGCCACTTCCACCAATTCATGCGGATCAGCCATGCCCCGCAGGGCGCAGCCATAACGGCATTTGATGTCTTCGGCATCCTTGGTCGGGGTGCGCAAGGCCATTGCAATGTCATTGGTGATCTGATCTCCAGCGATGGGGATCACCGCGGTATGTCTTATCGCGCCGTGGGTAAAAACTGCGATATCGGTGGTGCCTCCGCCTATATCCATCAGGCATACGCCCAGATCTTTTTCATCTTCCGACAACACCGCCATGGCCGAAGCCAATGGCTGCAATACGAGGTCACGCACCTCCAGGCCGCATCGCCGCACGCACTTCATGATGTTCTGGGCGGCAGATACTGCCCCGGTGACGATATGGACCTTTACTTCCAGCCGTACCCCGCTCATTCCGATGGGTTCTCGCACATCTTCCTGGCCATCTATGATGAATTCCTGATTGAGGACGTGGAGGACCTGCTGATCATTGAGGATATTCACCGCCTTGGCTGTCTCCACCACCCGTTCCACATCCATCCTGGATACTTCCTTGTCCTTGATCGCCACCATTCCATGAGAATTGAAGCTCTTGATATGGCCACCGGCAATGCCGGTATATACCTCCCTGATCTTGCAATCCGCCATCAGCTCCGCTTCCTCCAGCGCGCGCTGGATCGCGCTCACCGTGGTTTCGATATTGACCACCACGCCTTTCTTGAGCCCACGGGATGGATGGCTGCCTATGCCAATTACCTCGAACCCACCCTCGGGTTTCATCTCCGCGACAATAGCCATGATCTTGGAAGTGCCGATATCCAGCCCGACAATGAAGTTCTTGCTTTCGCTGCTTCTCATCTAATCCCGTTAATCCTGTAACCTTCGATCACCTGCCCACCTTTTTGAGCCGCTTGCGCCCAGCTCATTGCACTGCAAAGCCGTTGGGATACCTCAGATCGACACGGATCAATCGCCTGTTCAGCAACGTCGCGGCGCTGCCCTCCAGTCTGGCGTATCGTCTCAGTCTCGCTTCCATCTGCTCTCGTCCCAGTTCCAGCACGGTTCCCTGCTGCAGGCTTATCTGCCATGCCCGCCGGGGTGAGAGCGTCAGCTTTTGGATCCTTTGCCGCAGAGGATGAAGCAATCTGGCAAAGACGTCATAGTGACGGACCATATCGCGGGCACTCTCCGAAGGCCCATCGAAAACAGGCAGATGCGAATCGCATGGCGCATCGAAGACCTCGCCCTGCAGATTCACCAGACCAGCGCTGCCCCAGCATGCCAGTGGTATTTGCTCTTCCAGAATCACTTCCAGGCCGGGGGGCCAGACCCGGCGAACAACAGCATCTCGCACCCAGGGAAGTTTCATGAAGGCGATGCGCGCTGCAACCAGATCCACAGTAATGAAGCCTTCCTTTATTTCCTTTCGCACCACGTCCGCCAGTTCTTCCCGCGTCACATGCTCGAGGGGCTTGAGGTCGCCGCTATCCAGGTTCGCGCCCTGGAACGCCACCGCCTTCAACGGAAGGACAGGCAGGTTCAACGCCCATCGGCCGATGTGATACAAGGCTACTGCCAGCGCCAGGGCCAGCAATGAACTCGTCAGCCCATTGAGCGATTGAGGATTACCCCACATGCGCCAGCTCCAGTATTCGCAATACCAGGTCCTCGAAAGATATTCCCGCGGCTTTTGCCGCCATTGGCACCAGGCTGTGAGTAGTCATGCCGGGCGAAGTATTCGTTTCCAGGAAGTAGGGCTGGTTCGATTTGTCCAGTATCAGATCCACCCTTCCCCATCCTTCGCATCCCAGCACCCTGTGGGCTTGCAGCGCCAACATCTGGATGGCGCGCTCCTGCTCGGCGGGCAAGCCGCTTGGGCAGAAGTACTGCGTCCTTTCCGAAAGATACTTGGCATGGTAGTCATACAAACCGCTGGAGGCTTCGATTCGCACCAGAGGCAAGGGAACATCTCCAAGAATGGAGACGGTAAGTTCCGCCCCTTCGATAAATTCCTCCGCCAGTACGAGCGAGTCGTGCTCAGCGGCAAGCCGCCAGGCGCCCGCCAATTCGCTTGCGGCTGTCACCTTGGTGAGCCCGATCGTCGATCCTTCGCGTGATGGCTTGACAATCAGAGGCAGGCCAAGCTCTCTCGCGATCTCGCGAAAATCACTTTGCTCATCGAGCAGAACATGGCGTGGCGTCCTGATGCCCACGGCCTGCCATAACAACTTGGTCCGCCATTTATCCATTGCCAGCGCGCTCGCCAGCACGCCACTGCCGGTATAAGGCAGTCCCATGAGTTCCAGGGCGCCCTGGACGGTGCCGTCCTCCCCATAGCGTCCATGGAGGCAGATGTGAGCCCGATCGAAACCCTGGTGCAAAAGGGCTTGAATGGGAAGCTCGGAAGGATCGAACGGATGGGCGTCGACGTTCCTCCGGCGTAGCGCATCGAGTACCGCTGCCCCGCTTTGCAGGGATATCTCGCGCTCGGCCGAACGCCCGCCCAGCAGAACCGCGACTTTCCCAAATTCTTTGTTATTCAAACGTCATTCTCCTGATGCCGGGTGATGTTGCTTGATGGGGCATGAAACGGCGCTCCAGCGATTCGCACTTCCTGGATCAACTCCATTCCCGTTTGCTTTCTCACGGTTTCACGCACAGCGATAATTACGGCTTCGATATCCTCCGCAGTGGCTTCTCCGGTGTTTACGATAAAATTGGCATGCTTGGGCGAAACCATGGCCCCGCCGATTCGAAACCCCTTCAATCCACATGACTCGATCAGTCTTGCCGCATGATCCCCCGGGGGATTGCGAAATACCGAGCCCGCGTTAGGAAGATTCAATGGCTGGCTGGCGGCTCGCCGGGCAAGCAGTTCCTTGATCTTTCTGCGCGACTCCGCATGGCCGCCTGGCTGCAACCGGAACCAGGCTCCTGCGAACCATTCCTCGGGAACAGCCACGCCGGCGCTATCGGCCGCGCTCCCGGACCTCGGCCGGGACGCAGCTCCCGGCTTTAAAGCGACATGCCGGTAGCCGATCTGATAATCGGCGGGAAACCGCGAACAAACCTGGCCTGAGCGCGTGAACGTCTGCACCTGCTCGACGATTTCCCACGTTTCGCTGCCGTAACACCCCGCGTTCATGGCAAGCGCGCCGCCGACCGTTCCTGGAATACCGGCCAGAAATTCGGCGCCCCCCAGGTCATGCCGGGCCGCGAACCGGGCAATTTTTGCGCAGGTTACCCCCGCTTCGGCATAGATCAATCGCTTTTCTCCCTTTTCCCTCTCCATGAAAAGGTTATTCAATCGCGCATGCAACACCAGAACAGTACCGCCCCATCCTCCATCGCGAATCAGGAGGTTGCTGCCCAGGCCCATTACATATAAAGGGTCGCCCCCCGGAAGCTCGCGTAAAAACCGCCGGAGATCGTCAAGATCCGCCGGCAGATACAAACGCTCTGCCCTTCCGCCCGCGCGCCAGGAAGTGTACTTCTTCATCGGCTCATCCAGGTGCAGTTCACCTCGAAGGGCGCGCAAATCATGGCCCGATTCAATGTGCGGCATATCCAATAAACTTCCAGAAATCATCACCTGGTTCTCATGGTCCTTTCGCCAGATGGGGCGCCACCGCGCCTACCGATCCCGCTCCCATCACCAGAACCACGTCCCCATCCTGGGCTGCGCTCTGGATAGCAGCAGGCAGTTCATCGATGCTCTCCACGTAGATGGGCTCGATTTTCCCCAACACCCTCAGCGCACGCGCAAGCGACTTGCTGTCGGCGGCGACGATGGGCGTTTCGCCCGCCGGATAAACATCGGCCAGGAGTAAAACGTCCGCGGTTGAAAGCACCTTGACGAAATCCTCGAACAGGTCTCGCGTACGGGTATAGCGATGCGGCTGGAACGCCAATACCAGCCGCCGACCGGGAAAGGCGCCGCGTGCCGCCGCAATCGTGGCTGCCATTTCCACTGGATGATGGCCGTAATCATCAACCAGCGTGAAATGCCCTCTGCCAGTTGTTTCCGTCCCGTGGCCCATGAGATCGATTTCGCCATAACGCTGAAAACGGCGATCGACGCCCTCGAAGTTGGCGAGCGCCCTGATGATTGCTGCGTCTTTTACCCCGATCTCGTTGCAGACTGCGATGGCTGCCAGCGCATTCTGCACATTGTGCAAACCTGGCAGGTTAAGCATGATCTTGAGCTTGCGCGCTTTGCCATTCACCCCTATCACTGCGGTGAAATGCATCCGGCCTTCGTTATGGCTGATATCGATGGCGCGGACTTGCGCGGCATCGGACAAGCCATAGGTAGTGATAGGCTTCGTGACCGCTGGCAGAATTTCACGAACGTTTCCGTCATCCAGGCACAACACCGCCATTCCGTAAAATGGCAGATGCTGCAAAAAATCGATGAATGCCTGCCTGAGCTTGCTGATATCGTGCCCGTAGGTTTCCATATGGTCGGCATCGATATTCGTTACTGCCGCGAGTACGGGCTGCAAATGCAGAAAAGAGGCATCCGATTCGTCCGCCTCCACGACGATGAACTCTCCGCGTCCCAGCTTTGCGTGCGACCCAGCGGCTTCCAGTCTGCCGCCGATAACAAATGTCGGGTCCATTCCCGCTTCCGCCAGGATACTGGCCACTAGGCTCGTCGTGGTGGTCTTTCCATGTGTTCCCGCGATGGCGATTCCCTGGCGCAATCTCAACAGTTCCGCCAGCATGATGGCGCGCGGCACAACGGGAATATTCCGCTCACGCGCCGCCATGACTTCCGGGTTATCCGGGCTGATCGCTGTGGACGTCACTACTGCATCCGCGGGTTCCACATGGGCGCGCGCATGCCCGGTATGGATAATGGCGCCCAGCTTTTTCAGCCGCCGGGTGATGGCGGTACTGCTCAAATCCGAGCCGCTGACCTGGTAGCCCAGGTTCAGCAGCACCTCGGCAATTCCGCTCATGCCCGAGCCTCCGATACCCACGAAATGCACGTGCTTGACCTTGTGCTTCATGCCGGCGAATCCGATAACCGCCAGCAACCGCCGGTGAAACAATGGGAAACATGCGTCATTGATGCGCTCATGCGCCTGTTTTTTCTTTCATGACCAGATCTCATTTCACGATTTCCATGCATGCGTCCGCTACGAACCTGGTCGAATCCGGCTTGGCCAGTTGCCGCGCACGTATCGCCATTTCCATAAGCTGCTTCCGGGTGAACGCGGTGAGCAACTCCGCAAGATATTGCGGGGTAAGCTCATGCTGCGGCACCAGCACAGCCGCGTTCCTGTCGCTCAGAAACCTCGCGTTGAACGTCTGATGATCGTCCACGGCATAAGGAAAGGGCACCAGGACGCTCGCGACCCCGGCGGCAGTCAACTCTGCTATGGTCAACGCGCCCGCGCGGCAGACCACCAGGTCGCACTCCGCGTAGCGTGTCGCCATGTTTTCGATAAATGGAAGCAGATCTCCTTCCACCTCCATCTCCGCATAGCTTTTACGTACGGCCTCAAGATGCCGCAGCCCGGTCTGATGCGTTATTGACGGCCTCCCCCGTTCGGGAATCAATCTCAATGCCTGCGGCACGACGGTATTGAGCGCCTGAGCCCCCAGGCTGCCACCGATCACCAGCAGCCTGAGCTGTCCCTGGCGGATTCCATATCTTTTTTCAGGGACCTCCACCTCGGTTATCTCCCGCCGAACAGGATTTCCCGAAAAAACCACTTTCCTTCCATCCCGGATCGCTCCCGGAAAACCCAGCAACACCTTATCGGCAACCCTTGCCAGAATCTTGTTGACAAGCCCGGGTATCGAATTCTGTTCATGTATGAGTAGCGGTTTCCCGAGCAGCGAAGCCATCATCCCGCCTGGGAAGGCGGGATAGCCACCCATGCCCAGCACAACGTCGGGGCGGGCGTTCAGGATCACGCGAGCGCTTTGCCAGAACGCAATCAGGAGACGCAGCGGCAAGGTAAGCCAGGTCACGAAGCCCTTTCCGCGCAAACCGGAAAAACGGATGATTTCAAGGTCATGTCCCCGCCCCGGTACGAGCCTCGTCTCCATCCCGCCTTCCGTGCCCAGCCATACCACACGCCACCCGGCTTGCTTCAAATATTCCGCCACGGCCAGGCCCGGGAACACATGACCGCCGGTTCCTCCCGCCATGATTAGAATGGTGTGGATCAAATCTGCTCACCCCGCCCAATAAAAGATGAGTGTGGACTCATGCCGCATAACCATTCATCAATTGCCGATTTTCCCAGTCGATGCGCAACAGAACCGCGAGCGCAATGCAGCTGACCAGAATACTGCTGCCACCGAAACTCATCAGCGGCAAGGTCAACCCCTTTGTCGGCAGCACTCCCATGTTCACTCCCATATTGATGAGAGCCTGGAAACCTATCCATACACCGATACCATGCGCCACCAGCGCGGAAAACGCGCGCTCCCGGATAGCGGCCTGCCTGCCAATAACGAATGCGCGCAACACTACCCAGCCGAACAACGCGATGACCGTGAGAACCCCGGCGAAACCAAGCTCTTCCGCGATGACTGCCAACAGAAAGTCGGTATGCGCCTCCGGCAGGTAGAAAAGCTTTTCCACGCTGCCCCCCAGACCCACTCCCAGCCATTCACCACGTCCGAAGGCGATCAATGCATGGCTCAACTGATATCCTTTTCCGTAGGGATCGTCCCATGGATCCATGAAGCCAAAAAAGCGCTGCATGCGGTAAGGCTCCATCCAGATCAATGCCAGCAGGCTGGCCACCACAAAGCCGGCCAAGCCCGCGAACAGCTTCAAGCCGATGCCCCCCAGAAACAATATGGCCATCACGACAGCCGTAATGACAACGAACGCGCCGAAATCCGGTTCGAGAAGCAACAGCGAACCCAGACCCAGCATGACGACCAGCATGGGAAGAAAACCCTTGCGAAAACTGTTCAGATAAGCTGCTCTGCGAACCGTGTAGCGGGCGGCATAGAGAATGACAAATAATTTCATGAATTCCGAAGGCTGGAAATTCACTACCAGCAGCGATATCCAGCGGCGGCTGCCATTAACCTCGCGGCCTATGCTGGGGACAAGCACCAGGACGAGCAGGATTGCCCCCACGAAAAACAGATGAAACGAGTACTTTTCCCAGTACCCCGTAGGTACCTGAAATGCAAGCAGGCCTGCGAGCAGGCTCACAGCCAGATAGATGCCATGCCGGATGAGAAAATGCGCCGGATCGCCGTTGCCGTCCTGGCCCGCTTCCGCAATGGCGATGGAAGCGGAATAAACCATCACGAGCCCGAGGCCAAGCAATAGGACCGACGACCAGATCAGGGAGTGGTCGAAATGAGACACGGCTTTTTTCTGACCGATGCTTGTCTGGTATATCATTGCCTTGCGCGCGGTTTGCATCATCGCGCTCCCTTTGGGAGCGCCCGCACAGCCGCGACGAATACTTCGGACCGATGCACGTAATTCCTGAACATGTCCAGGCTTGCGCATGCCGGCGACAAGAGCACCGCGTCCCCCTGTTTCGACAGCGCAAACCCTTGCTGCACCGCCTCTTCCATGTTCGAGGCAAAATATAGCGGCACGCCGCCACGCTCCAGCGCAGCGGCCATATTTTTCGCGTCCCGCCCTATCAGCACCACGGCACGAGCATGTCGGGCAACAGGCCCGGCCAGCGGCGAAAAATCCTGGCCTTTGCCGTCTCCACCTGCTATCAGCACGACCGTTTGGGACAAACCATTCAGGGCGGCCACCGTCGCGCCTACATTCGTTCCCTTGGAGTCATCGTAAAATGTCACATCCTCCATCACCGCCACTTTCTCCATCCGGTGCGGCAATCCCCTGAATTCGCGCAGCGCTTCGAGCAAAGGTTCCAGAGGCAACGCCAGCGCGCGGGATAATGCCAGTGCGGCGAGCGCATTGGTCGCGTTATGCCGACCTGTTACCGCAAGCTCGCTGGCTTTCATCAGCCGCTTCTTCCCCTGCACCAGCCAGATGTCATTTCCTTCGGATAGCAGGCCATAATCCTCCTCTCTCTCAGGCATACCGCATCCGAATGTCACTTGCTTCCTTCCGCTCGACCCCATGGCGCGGACCAGAGGATCATCCCGGTTGATCACCTGCACGCCTTCCCTATCGCCACTCGGGCCGCTCTTCAGAAATATCCCAGCTTTGGCAGCTGCGTAATCCTCCATGCTCGCGTAACGGTCGAGATGATCTTCAGTCACGTTCAGCACGGTTGCCGCATCCAGGAACAGGCTTTGTGTGGTTTCCAGCTGAAAACTCGACATCTCCAATACCCACGCCCGTGGAAATCGCCCCATATCCTGCCGGCGCATCCATGCATCCAGCACGGCCGGCCCTATGTTTCCCGCAACCTCCACGTCCCAGCCGGCCTTCCTGGCCATTGCACCCACCATGGCGGTTACGGTAGTCTTGCCGTTGGATCCGGTAATGCCGATAATTCCGGGTCTTGCGGCGTCCTCCTGTTGCATGGTCTGCAAGGCCAATGCAAAAAGCTCCATGTCGCCTACGACTGGAACGCCATTCGCAACAGCCCGCCTGACCAGCGGTTCGGACAGAGGCACTCCGGGGCTGATGCCGATAAGATCGACGCCCGAAAATGCCCCGGCATCGAATCCGCCTTCATATATCCTGGCCTCAGGCAAACTCTGCCTGAACTCCGCAAGGCGCGGCGGAGCCAGACGGGTGTCGGCTGCACGTACCGTCGCTTTGCAGCGTGATAGCCACTTGGCCATCGACAAGCCGGTTTCCCCGATTCCGAGCACCAGCACGATTTTTCCCCGCAGATCCATTACCTGGCGTTACCTCAACTTCAACGACGACAAGCCGAACAGCACCAGCATCATGGTGATGATCCAGAAACGCACCACCACTTGGTTTTCTTTCCAGCCCTTCAGTTCATAGTGATGATGGAGGGGAGCCATTCGAAAGATGCGTTTGCCGACAAGCTTGAACGATGCTACCTGCAGCATGACCGAAAGAGTTTCGACCACGAATACGCCACCCATGATGAGTAGCACGATCTCCTGGCGTATGATGACCGTCACGATACCGAGCGCGGCACCGAGCGCGAGTGCGCCGACATCTCCCATGAAAACTTCCGCGGGATAAGCGTTGAACCAGAGAAAGGCAAGTCCCGCACCTGCCAGTGCGCCGCAGAATACCGCCAGCTCTCCAGCTTGAGGTATATGCGGAATGCCAAGGTATTTGGCGAAAACCGCATGGCCGGCGACATACGCGAATATCGCGAGGGCACTGCTGATCATGACGGTAGGCATGATGGCGAGGCCATCCAGGCCATCGGTGAGGTTTACGGCATTACTGGTTCCCACGATGACAAAGTAGGCGAGTGCCACAAACCCGACCAGCCCCAGGGGTATGGCGACCTGCTTGAAAAATGGCACGATCATGGTGGTCTGCGCGGGCAACTCGGCGGTCAGGACGAGGTACAGTGCAGCGAACAGGGCTATCAACGATTGCCAGAAGAGCTTCGCCCTGGCGGAAAGTCCCTTGGGGTTGCGATAGACTACCTTGCGGTAGTCATCCGTCCAGCCGATCACGCCGAACCCCATTGTCGTTATCAGCACTACCCATATGTACCGATTGCTCAGATCCGCCCACAGAAGCGTGGTAATGGCGATCGATACCAGTATCAGCGCGCCGCCCATGGTAGGCGTGCCCGCTTTGATGAGATGCGTCTGGGGACCGTCGTCCCGTACCGACTGTCCGATCTTGTAAGCGGTAAGCTTCCTTATCATCGCTGGCCCGACGATGAAAGAAATCGCCAGAGACGTCAGCGCCGCCAGAACGGTCCGCAACGTGATATAGTTGAACACATTGAAAACACGTATGTCTTTGCTAAGCCACTGGGCAAGTTCTAGCAGCATGTCAGCCCCGCCTGGAGGAGATTCTGGTTCCTGCCGAGCTGCAGGAGCAGGGAGGTAAGGCGGCACCGCTCGCCCACGAAATTCATAATCGATAAATCCACAATTTACAAAATTTGCAATCCGCCGATCACTGTTCAAAACGGGCTGCGACCCGTTCCATCCGCATGAACCGTGATCCCTTTATCAGCACGGTCGTATCGGGCGTCAACTCGCTTTCCACCTCCGCCAGCAACCCCTCGATTTCATCGAAGTGTTTCGCCCCCGGTCCGAACTGGTCCACGGCATATGCGCTGAATTCGCCCAGGGCGAACAACTTGTCGATACCCGAGAACCGTGCCTCGGCACCAATGCGGGCATGCGCATCTCTCGCGCTGTCGCCCAGCTCGCCCATGTCCCCAAGCACCATGATCTTTTTTCCATCAGCCTTTGCCAGAACGGCCAATCCCGCCTTCACCGATTCCGGGTTCGCGTTGTAGCTGTCATCTATCAGGATCGATCCATGCAAGCCGTGCTTTCTCTGCATGCGTCCCTTCACCCCGCGGAACTGGCTCAATCCCGCAGCTATGGCTTTCCCTTCGATACCCATCGCTACCGCTGCTGCTGCCGCCGCCAGCGCGTTGCATATGTTGTGCACTCCCGGCACCTGCAACTCAACCTCCTCCGTGCATGCCGGCAGCAGCAGACTCATTCTGCTGCCTGGAGAATCGAGCGGGGAGTGGTGCGGATCAAGCGGATCGAGTTGGTAGCGGGCGCTTACCGCTGGCTTTCCACCCAACCCGAATTCGAGTATCTTTCTGCTCTTTCCGTCCCTTTCACCTCCTTTGGCTCTGCCCCCCCTGGCGCCCTCATCCATCCCTGCGGCCAATTTGCGCCACAGCGGCGCATAGGAGTCATCCGCGTTGATGACTGCGATACCCTGCTCGTCAAGCCCTTCAAAAATTTCACCTTTGGCATAAGCAACCGCTTCCACTGAACCGAGGTCGCGAGTATGTGCCATGCCCGCATTGGTAATCACCGCCACGCTCGGCCTTGTCAGCCGGCTCAAGTAGGCAATTTCTCCAGAATGATTCATACCCATTTCGATTACAGCGTACACATGCTGCTCGCGCATCCGCAAAAGCGTCAGGGGGACACCGATGTCATTATTGAGGTTGCCCTCGGTAAACAGCACTCGCTCGGGACCAGGTGTGCGTTGTCCGCGCTGCGCCGCCTGTTGCAGAATGGACGCAAGCATTTCCTTGACCGTCGTCTTGCCATTGCTGCCGGTAACCGCCACCACCGGAATGGCAAAGCGATCACGCCAGTACTTCGCCAACTGCCCCAGCGCAAGGCGAGGATCCTTCACCAGGATCAGGGGAATGCCGGCGCCCTTGCTGGCCGCGCAATCCTGTCGAACCAGGGCGGCGGAAGCGCCCTTTTGCTGTACTTCCGGCAGATAATCATGGCCATCGAATTTTTCGCCTGTCAGGGCCACGAACAGATTACCCCGGCCGATCGTCCGGCTATCGGTACTCACGGCGGTGAAGGAAACATCCTGGCCGCTCGATTCCGCATGCAGGGCATGAGCCGCTTGCCGCACCGTCATCATATTTTTGACGCCCCCCCGGCGCGGGGCTCCGCCAAGGCTCGCTGCGCAACCTCGGCATCGCTGAACGGATATTTCTTCCCGTTAATCTCCTGATATGATTCATGGCCCTTCCCGGCAATGAGCACCACATCACCCTTTTTTGCGCCTCGAATCGCGCGCGAGATGGCTAGCGCCCGGTCCTCCTCGACATGATGGTTTGAACCGGCACCCGCCAGGATCTGGTCGATAATGGTTCGCGCGTTCTCGCTTCGCGGATTATCGTTCGTAACGATGACCTCATCGGCCAGCTTCGTTGCCAGCGCGCCCAGCAAAGGACGCTTGCCTTGGTCACGTTCTCCCCCACATCCAAATACACAAATCAATTTTTCATCGCGAAATTCTGCTGCCGGATACAGCCTTATAGTCGTTCCTGCATTCCCCTGAGTGCCGGGATGAAGAATTTTCCGTAGCGCCAGCAACACTTTTTCCAGGGCATCAGGAGTATGGGCATAGTCCACAACTACGAGGGGCTGTTCCCCGCCGCCCATCCACTGCATTCTTCCCGCCACGGGCGAGACATGCTGCAATGCGCAAGCCGCATCCTCCAGTTCGAAACCGCCTGCAAGCATTACAGCCAGGACCCCAAGCAAATTCGAAGCGTTGAAGTCTCCTACCAGATCAGTCTTGAAAGCAAAATGCGCTCCTTCAAACTCGATGCCGAATTCCAGCCCCCGAGGAGTGGACTTGAGATTCCGTCCGAGAAGAACCGGGAATTCATCGGTATCACGAAGCTGAACCAGCGATTCACCGAATCCATAGCCAAGTATCCGCGCAGCCGACCCCTTGAGCTGCCGTGCAAGGCCGATGCCAAATGGATCATCGAGATTGAGGATGGCCCACTTCAGCCCGGGCCAGCGGAACAGGCGTGCTTTAGCGGCAGCATAGCGCTCCATGTCGCCGTGATAATCCAGATGGTCCCGCGACAGATTGGTAAGCAGCGCGACCGCGAAGGCGGCGCCGCCGACACGCTGCTGGACGAGCCCATGGGATGAAACCTCCATGGCAACGCATTGTGCGCCATGGTCCAAAAGCTCCGCCATCTTGCGTTGCAGGAGCACCGCATCCGGAGTGGTATTGGGGATCTGTTCAAGCTTATCCAGGAATCCGGTTCCCAGCGTGCCTATGATGCCAGTCTTTTTTCCCAGTTCAGTCAGAGCCTGGGCAATCCAGTGGCTGCACGAAGTCTTGCCATTCGTTCCTGTGATACCGATCAGCCACAATTTCGCGGAGGGATGACCATATACATGGTCTGCGATGATGCCGGCATTGGATCGCAAGCCGGCGACGGGCAAATTTGGGACATTCCATGACGGATTCCATGTAAAGCCCTCGTGCTCCCACAGCACCGCGTTCGCTCCTCCAGCGATAGCCTGGGGTATGAAATCCCGTCCATCGGATCTGCATCCGGGGTAGGCTACAAACGTGTCTCCGGTCCCTACCATGCGGCTGTCCGTAACAAGGCTTGCAATTTCAACTTCCAGCCTGTCCAGAACACGCGGATCGAACCTTTCCGGCACCGCCGCATCTCTCTTTTCGTCCACTGCCGATCTGTAACTCACACATCACCCTTCGGCTGGAGCTTCGGCTGGAGCAATGGCGTGGATGACATAACGTTATTCGGTGGAGCGTCGTGCGGTATGTTCGCCATGCGCAAAGCTTCCGCCATGACCCGGCTGAACACTGGCGCGGCTACCGCGCCGCCGTAATATTGGCCGCCAGATGGCTCGTCCAGCATCACCGCAACGACATATTGTGGATTGGAAACCGGAGCGTAGCCGACAAAGGTGGAAAGATAGCGTTTTTTTGCATAACCCCTGCCGTCGGGTTTATGAGCAGTGCCAGTCTTGCCAGCCACGCGATAGCCGCTGACCTGGGCTCGCGGCGCGGTACCTCCCGGTTTAGCCACTGTTTCGAGCATCCTACTCACGGCAAGTGCGGTATCCCTGGATAAAACCTGCTTGCCCGCGACAGGCTCATCGCGGCGCAGGAGTGAAACCGGCTTTAGCTCGCCCGCGGCGGAAAACAACGTATAGGCTCTCGCGAGTTGCAGCAGGCTCACCGCAATGCCATGACCATATGACATCGTCGCCTGCTCAATCGGCTTCCAGCTGCGATACGGACGGAGTTTTCCGCTCACCTCGCCGGGAAAACCAGAACCGGTAGGCGCACCGAATCCCGCATCGCTCAGCATTCCCCATAATGTCTGGGGCGACAATGACAGCGCGATTTTTGCGGAACCGACATTGCTGGATTTCTGTATGACTTGCGCCACGGTCAGCGCGTCTTCCTTATGCGCGTCGCGGATTACCCATCTGCCGACTGAAAATGGCTCCGGACCTGTCCGAAACACCGTCTCGGGCTTCACTTCGCCCGCTTCCAGCGCCGCGGCGACGGTAAACGGCTTCAATGTCGAACCGGGCTCGAACATATCCGTTACCGCTTTGTTGCGCGCGCTCCCTCCGCCCGCCCTGGTCCGGTTATTCGGGTTGTAGGTCGGAAGATTGACGAGCGCCACGACCTCGCTCGTTTTCGCGTTCAGGACGACGATTCCGCCTGCCTTGGCCTTGTGCGTCTCGATGGCCCGCTTCAATTCGCGATAAGCCAGGTACTGCACTTTGCTGTCGATGGACAACGCAATATTCTTGCCGGATCTGGGTGCGCGAACGCCTCCCATATCCTCGATGATGCGGCCTTTGCGATCCTTGATGACGCGGCGGCTGCCGGGACTGCCAGCAAGCTCATCCTGGAACGCCAGTTCGATACCTTCCTGCCCCTTATCGTCGATATCGGTAAAACCCACTATATGTGCCGTCAATTCCCCCGCCGGGTAAAATCTGCGGTATTCCCGCTTCAGAAACACACCCGTAATATTGAGCTCGACTACCTTTGCCGCGACCTCCGGCGACAAGTGACGCTTCAAATAGACGAAATCGCGCCGCGATCCATCCGGCCGCGAATCCAAGCGCTTTCGCAGATCCTCGATGTCCAGGCCGATGAGGCTCGCCAGTTCCTTTAATTGCTCTGGAGTCGCATTCAGGTCCTGGGGGCTCGAACATACGGATTCCACAGGTGTGCTGATCGCGAGCGGCTCGCCATGCCGGTCAGTGATCATCCCTCTGTACGCGCTCATTTCGAGTACGCGACTGTACCGCGACTCTCCTTTTTCCTGCAAAAAATCCTTGTTCATCCCCTGCAGATAAGCCGCGCGCGCGATAAGCCCGGCCATTCCCAGCATCAACAGCGCAGCCAGCAGGCGCGAGCGCACGGTTGGCAGCATGAGCCGCGGTTGATGGCCTCGTTTCATGGTTCTGATCGCTCCGCCGGTCTCACCACATCTGAAGCACCCGACCCGGCCGGTACGAGCACCCGCAAGTGGGAAGCGTCCGGCACCTGCATCAGAAGTTGCTCGATCGCGATTTTTTCAATTCGCGCATGTGTTGCCCACGTGCTCTGCTCCAGTCGTAATTGATCCCACTCCACCGCAAGCTGTCGCGCCAAGTCCTGCTCTTTCTCGAACTCCACAAAAAGTTTGCGCGCCTCATGCTGTGAAGTAACAACACTCAGCGCGCAGGCGACGAGAATCAATGTCAGCAGAATATTTACCCTCGTCACGTCATTCTCCGAGAAACAGCGGCGCTTCCCATGCCCCTTCAAAACAGGTCAATTCGTTCCGCTACGCGCATCACCGCGCTTCGAGCCCTGGGATTGGCCGCTATTTCGGCCTCGTCCGGGCGGATTGCTCTGCCTATCAAATGCAATGTGGGGCGACTCAAAAGCCGCACTTCCTGCAAACGTAATGGCAACTTCCTCGGAAGGACATCGCACTTGGCCGATGCGCGCATGAAGCGCTTCACTATCCGGTCTTCCAGGGAATGAAAGCTGATAGTCACTAACCTCCCCCCCGCATTCAATATTTCCACGCATTGCGGCAGTGCCAGTGAGAGCTTCTCGAGTTCCTGGTTGAGATAAAGCCGTATAGCCTGAAAAGTTCGCGTTGCTGGATTCTGCTTTTTCTCCCGCTTATGCGCCGGTATGACGGCAGCCACAATCGATGCGAGCTGATGTGTTGTGATGAGTGGCTGCCTCGCCCTAGCCTCAGCAATCGCTCTTGCAATCTGTTTAGCAAACCGTTCTTCGCCATAATTTTTTATCACCTCCTCCAACTGTGTCTCCGGAACCGCTTTCAGCCACTCTGACGCCGGAACCCCTTCATCGGGATTCATTCGCATGTCGAGCGGCCCGTCAACCTGGAAACTGAAACCCCGGCACGCTTCTTCAAGCTGCGGCGAGGACACTCCCAGATCCAGCAAGACCCCGTCCACTCGATCCACACCTAACTGGCACAACATCTCCTTTATTCGGGAAAAGCTGGCATGGACGATATGAAACCGCCTGTCTTCGATCGCTTTCCCCGCTGCTACCGCAGCCGGATCCCTGTCAAACGCCACCAGTCTTCCGTTATTTCCCAGTTGGCTCAATATCAAGCGGCTGTGGCCGCCACGGCCAAAAGTACCATCCACATAGACTCCACCCGGCTTTATCGCCAGGGCTTCCACTGCCTGGTCCAGTAAAACCGTCGTGTGCGTAGACACGTGAGGCACCGGATCACAAGGAAAACCCGTGGAGTTCCGGCGGCATCCCGTCCTTGAAAACCAAAGCGCTTTCTATTTGCAAGCCCCACTTGCCGCTGTCCCACAATTCAAATTTCGTACCCTGCCCCACCAGCATCACGTCTTTAACCAGACCGGCAAACTGGCGTAGCGTTGGCGGCACCAGAATGCGGCCGGCCCCATCCATTTCGACATCATTGGCATTCCCGACGAGAAGACGCTGCAAACTGCGGGTTTGAGGATTAAAACTCGAAAGACTGTTGAGCCTTTGCTCGATTGGCTCCCAGGCAGTCTGGGGGTAGATCAGCAAACATCCGGAAGGGTCTGCGGTAATGACCAGTTGGCCCGCGCAGGAAGATAACAGTTCATCGCGGTATTTCGCTGGCACGGCGAGTCTACCTTTATTGTCGAGACTGATTGATGTGCCACCACGAAACATTGCATCCCCTTCTTAGTAAGCCACGCAAACTTCCTCCATTTTTTCCCACTTTTATCCACTGTAATTAAAAAAACCCCCAAAGTCAAGAAAGAATAAGGTTTTTGGATTACGCTACAAAGACTTAAACGGGACCAAAATCGGGGAACGATCAGCAAAAAAAGGGTGGTAAAAAAAGAAGAAGCGAGAGGCACAGATCTCCATTTGCTGCCGTCGGACATCTGCATCGCTGCTTGGAGAGTCAGGGGACAAACAGGAGTGGGCGGGAACGTATGGAACGTATTGTGATTAGGGATACGGGGCGTTATTACGAAGCGCAGGAAGAGGATATCGTTCTGCCGCGTGGAGCGGCTACCGCCGCTCAGCTGATACGACATCGGGCACGCCCTTGATCAATCCCAGAATGCGGCGCAATTGCGGGATATCGGAAATGGCGATGGTAAACTGCAGTATCGCCGTAGCATCCCGGCTCTGGGTTCGCGTGGCGATTACGTTAACTTTTTCGCGAGACAAAACCTGAGCGATGTCACCAAGCAGCCCGTGGCGATCCAGCGCCTTGATGCTGATATCGACCGGATAGGATATGCCCTTTTCGGCATTCCATTGCGCCGTTACGAGCCGATCCCCACTTTTCTCGACCAACCGTGCCAGACTGGCGCACTCTCGCCGATGTATGGTGATGCCGCGCCCTCGGGTGACGAAACCAGCGATTGGATCAGGCGGCACCGGCTTGCAGCACTTTGCCAGCAAGGTGAGCAGCTTGTCCACCCCGACAATGAGCACGCCACCAGATGGCTGACGAACGCTTCCCGCAGTTACGGGTTTCGGAACTTCGACAGTTGGCGCAACCGTTTCCGGTGCTGTCCTTAGTGCCTCTTCCAGTTGCCTGCTATTGACCTCCCCTCGGGCCAACGCGGCGAAAAAAGTCTCGATCTTGGTGAACTTGAACCGTGCCGCCAATTTATCCAGTGCCAGCGACATCATTCCATGCCGCTGCAATTCCTTCTCGGCTATTGCTCGCCCTTGTGCCACGAAATCGCGTTCGCGGGAACTGAACCACTGCCTGACCTTCTGGCGGGCTCGCTGAGTTCTCAGATATCCCAGCAAGGGATTGAGCCAGTCCCGGCTCGGGCCACCTTGTTTCGCCGCGATTATTTCCACCCGTTTCGCGTTCTGGAGGGAGTAATCAAGCGGCACCATGACACCATCAACCTTTGCGCCTCGGCAGCGATGACCGAGATCCGTATGCAGTTGATAGGCAAAATCCACCGGTGTGGCGCCCTTGGGCAACGCGATGATCTTTCCTTTGGGGGTCAGCACATAAATCGTGTCCTGGAATAATGCTGTCCTGAAGTGCTCGGCGAGTTCACCGGCATCATCGACGTCATTTTTCCATTCCAGTATCTGCCTCAGCCAGGCGATCTTTTCTTCATAAGGCGCATCGCGCTTGGCCCCTTCCTTGTATCGCCAGTGCGCCGCCACACCCATCTCTGAATGCCGGTGCATTTCATGGGTACGAATCTGCACCTCAACCACCTTGTCTTCCGGACCGGTTACCGCCGTGTGCAACGAGCGGTAGTCGTTTCCTTTCGGCTTGGCGATATAGTCGTCAAACTCCCTGGGAACAGGAATCCACAGGTTATGAACCACTCCCAGGGCGGCATAACAGTCCTTTACATCGTTCACAAGAATCCGGACCGCACGCGCGTCATGAATCTCGCCGAAATCCACTCCCTTGCGCTTCATTTTTTTGTGAATACTGTATATATGTTTGGGACGTCCTGTTACTTCGGCCGAAATACCAGCCTGCCGCAACTCGTGCCGCAGCTTTTCCACCAGCAGAGCAATATAGCGTTCGCGATTGACCCGGGTATCCTCAAGCAGACCGGCTATTTGCCTGTACTTTTCGGGCTCGAGCACGCGAAACGACAGATCTTCCAGTTCCCACTTTATTTGCCACAACCCCAGGCGACTCGCCAGCGGAGCAAAAATATCCAGCGTTTCGTGCGCGACCATCGAACGCCCGGAGATATCATGCGTTGCGACATACCGGATTGTCTGCAACCGATCCGCCAATGCGAGGATGACCACGCGGATATCTTCCGCCATTGCCAGCAGCATCTTGCGTAGAGCCTCGACTTGCCCGCTCTGATCCGCTGCATTGACGGCATTTCCTTTTCCAAGGGATCGAATGCGGCTCATGCGGAACACCCCTTCCACCAGGTGAGCCACGACCGCTCCAAATGCGGCAAGCAACTCGTCCTCGTACCGGTCGAGGGTGCGTGGAACATCATGAAGCACGCCGGCTACCAGAGTATCGGAATCCACCCGCAACCGTGCAAGAATGCCTACTGTTCCTGTTATATGCTCGCCGAGTGGTTCGCCGGTGGGGAGAAATTTGCCTGCGTAAAGCGGCTGTGAAAACGCCAGTGCAGGCCGCACGGCTTCAAATTCGCCCGGGGAAAGGATTGATGCCATGTTATCCGGCCAGGAAGAATCATTTGGCTCGCCAGCGTCAATGGGCAATATTCTGGAAGATGAAATCATCCTAAATCCGGTAGTTGGACAGGGTGGAGTGTGCGGTTTTTGGAGTCCAGGGCAAGGCGCAACGGCCATTCCATTCCAAGGAACTGCAACGCAGCCATGTGCCGCAAATATCGCACAACCCGCCCTGTAGCGAACTCTCCACGCAGGTGAACGTCGAATACCACGGCAAGTCTTTGTGGATCATGGCTCCAAACTGGAAATGAGCGGTTAACTGCCGGATTCAGGATCAAGAAAATATAGCGCGCAAATTTGTTAACCTGCCGTCCATTGCCACAAGTTTACACCGTACTCGCCTCGTGCCAGTAGCGGCGTTGAAGGATGCGCGAGGTTTCGACCATCATGCCGTTGTCCCCGAAACGCAGCATCACGGCGCCATCCATATCGCTGCGCAACAGCGTGCTGCCCAGCGTGCGATAACGTTCCAATACCCCGGCCTCAGGATGGCCGAAACGGTTCCGGTAACCTACGCTGAAAATCACGAGCCGGGGGTCGACCTGGCGCACAAACTCTTCAGTCGAGGAGGTCCTGCTGCCATGGTGAGGCGCCAGCAGTACAGTGGAGCCGAGAAGAGCAGAATGATGCTTGAGCAATTCATATTCCGTTTTTCTTTCGATGTCGGCCGGCAGTAGAACACTGCCGTAAGCCGTCGTGATTTTCAGCACGCAGCTCAACCCGTTCGGTTTGATTCCAGGCCTGCCATAGCTCGGACCGGACGGATGCAGGACGTCGAAGCGGACGCCGTCCCAGGACCATGATTGCCCCTCCATACACCTTTCCTTCTCTTCCGCTGCAAGCTGTATCGGATGCCCGGTATCGAGGGAGGAGATCAATCGCTTTACCGGCACCGCTTCCAGCACCGACAGAGCCCCGCCGCTGTGATCGCTATCCGAATGCGAGACGATCATGGTGTCGAGTTGCTGAATACCTTCGGCACGCAGAAAAGGGACAATTATGCGGCTCCCGCTATCCGCCTCGGAATTGAAACCGGGACCGGTATCATAAAGCAGCGTATGATTTTTGGTGCGCGCGACAACTGCCAATCCCTGGCCGACATCCAGCACGGTAAGCCATAGTTCTCCGGATTTCGGCCTCGCGGGAAGCACGAAAAAGATCGGCAGCAACGCGACTATGCCCAACCAGCGTGACGGAAAACCCGCGACCAGTCCCAAGCTCCATCCGAACCGGCCGGGCAGCAGCATCCAGGCGACGCCCGCCAGACCGGCCACCACCGCCCACGCTGGTGGCGCGTGCTGGGTCCAGACTGCCTGCGGCAGATCTCCCAGCCATGCGAGTATCTGCATGCAGCCGTTCAGCACAGCGTGAGCGGGCAGTAAAAGAAACTCGAATGGAGGCAGCGCTCCCAGCAGGGCCAGCGGCACTACCACCAGGCTTACGAGAGGAATAGCGATTGCATTGGCAAGAGGGGAAACCAGGGACACCTGCTGAAACATTGCCAATAATAGAGGTATCAGGCCGAGGGTTATCGCCCATTGCACCCGGATCCATTCTGTCAGCCAGTTGGTTTTACCGATTCGCCCGGTCGATATCAGCAGAATGAGCCCGATGGCGCCGAATGACAACCAGAAGCCGGGCGCCAGCACAGCCCATGGATCAAGCATCACGACCGCCAGCAGGGCCCAGGCCAATACGGAAGTCGCGGAGGCAAGCCACCCCCGCCACAAAGCGAAGGCAACCACTGCCAGCATATAGACAGTGCGCTGGGCCGGAATCGCGAAACCTGCCAATAGCGCATAGCCTAACGCTGCAGCCAGTCCCGCCAGCACCGCGGCTTTGCGTGCGGGCAACCACATGACGAGCCTTTGGCTCCTGCGCCATGACGCATACATCAGCGTGAAAAACAGTCCCGAGACCATGGTGACATGCAATCCGGAAATGCTCATGAGGTGATTCACGCCGGTACGAGTGAATATTTTCCACTGTTCGCGGGGAATTGCGCGCTGATCCCCTACCGCGAGCGCGACAAGTATTCCTCGATATTCGTTCTGGGATAATGCCTGTAGAAAATTCTCGCGAATCGTCTGGCGCAAGCGTTCGATACGGTACGGAACCTGCCCGGCCATGTCGTCCAGGAGCAGGTTATCTTCGCTCTCCCGCACGTAGCCGGCGGCGCGGATATTACGCTCCAGCGCCCATTGCTCGAAGTCGAAGCCATGCGGGTTGATGCTGCCGTGAGGTCGCTTGAGGCGTACCGCCAGTCGCCAGCGCTCGCCCGCCCGCAGGTTGCGGTCGAGGAGCCGGGAATCAGCCCTTTTCTTATTGTCGTACCAGTTGAGGGAAATGTGTGCCGGGACGATGGCGCCAGGGGTCAGCACTTGCTCCACGTCAAAAGTGAATCGCAAACCACGCTCGCCAGCCTGGGGAAGTTCCGCGATCACGCCTATCAACTGGATATCGCGACCCTCCCATTCATGGGGGAGCGCGTCGGCCAGACGCCAATGGGCAAGCGCGGCCGCCCAGAAAAATCCCGCGACTGCAAATGAGACAATGAGCAGTATTTTCGAGGCAGCGGCAAGGATGGAAGTATGGGACCGGCATAATAAAAATGCCGGGGCCGCGCACAGCAGAAGCACCCACACCCAGCCGAGGTAAGGGAGGATCGGCTGTTGCTGCAACAGCCATACCCCGAAGGTGAACGCAACGATGCTTTTTTGCATTACCGCCTTCCTCCTGAAAGTATCGCCCGGCGGTTTTGCTTATGGTCGTTCGCCAGGAATGGCTTCTTCCTGTGCGGCCGAGAGTTTCGCAAACTTGGCATACTCCCCGATTTCATGTGCCTGCGAATCGGCCGATTTATGTTTACACGCATTGGCGGTATTTCCGTAAACTCACTCCATGCTTCGAAAATTCTTCAAAAAATATCTCCCCTCGCATGAGAGTATTCGGCAAAACCGGTTTATCGGCTTATTCGGCACGCGCCTGCATCATCACAATCTGTGGCATCTGCATCGCCGATCGGTGGCGGGTGGGGTGGCGGCCGGCTTGTTTGCCGGATTGATTCCGGGCAGCAACCCGGTGCAGTTTTTTTTCGCTGCCTTATTTGCTGTCGCTTTCAAGGTGAATCTGCCAGTGGCAGTGGTGACGACGCTTTATTCCAACCCCTTGACTATCGTGCCCATTTATATCGCAGCCTATACTATCGGCGCCCTGATCACCGGCAATGGCGGCAGCAGCATGCCCCAAGCCGAACTGCATCTGATGGATAAACCTATTCTGGAATGGATTCCTGCAGTGATCGACTGGGTGGTTTCCCTGGGAAAGCCATTGCTGGCGGGACTATTCCTGTTGGGAATAGTGCTCTCAACGGGAGGCTATTTTCTGGTGCGAGGCGCGTGGCGGCTATATGCCATTCATGAATGGCGCAAGCGATCAAGGCGGCGCAGAGTAAATCCCTGAAAAGTCACAATGCCGGAGAAACCTGTCTGATACGGAAATCGAGCACCCCGCCGCAAGCAGCGGGGTATTAACTGCGCTCTCATAATCCGCTGGCTTCAGCCAGCCTTCGCCCCAAGGGGCGGGGAATTAAACCCGCAGGGATTGAAAGCGAATGCTTTCAGGCATGGCTTCACTCAACCAGGACGCCATCTTCCAGCCTCAATGTCCGGCCAGCCCTTTTGGCCAGGTCCGGATCGTGGGTGACGATGATAAGGCTTGCACCCGCACCGCGGTTAAGCTCGAGCATCAAATCAAACACCGCACCGGCAGTTCGGCGATCCAGGTTGCCGGTGGGTTCGTCCGCGAGAACGCACTCCGGCTGAGTGACCAGGCCCCGCGCTACCGCGGCACGCTGACGCTCTCCCCCCGAGAGTTCGCCCGGTGTATGTGAAAGGCGATGGCCAAGGCCCACCTGCCTCAATATTTCCGCGGAAGCCTCATATGCCTTCTGGCTGTCCATGCGGCGGATCAGAAGTGGCATGGCGACATTTTCCAGGGCGCTGAATTCCGGAAGCAGATGATGAAACTGATAAATGAAACCCAGCGACCGGTTGCGCAACCGGCATCTCTCCTCTTCCTCCATGACCGCGATTTCTTGCCCCATGACTTTGATCTCTCCGCTGGAAAGTGCGTCGAGCCCCCCCAGCAGGTGCAGCAATGTGCTTTTTCCAGAACCCGATGCGCCCACGATGGCTATTGTCTCGCCGGCCATGACATCCAGATCTATACCCGTCAAGACCGGCACCTCGAGCTTGCCCTGGAAATAGCTCTTGCAGAGAGCGCGGCACGAGATGATGGCGCTATTCATAGCGCAACGCCTCCGCGGGGTTGACTCGAGAGGCCCGGTAGCTGGGATAAAGCGTTGCCAGCAGCGTCAATACGAAAGACACTGTTGCGACAGCCACGATGTCGGGCAATTGCGGATCGGAAGGAATTTCGCTGATGTAATAGACCTCCGGCGAGAGGAAACGGACGCTGAATATTCGCTCGATGAACGCTATCACCGAGTCCACGTTGTAGGCAAGCAAGACGCCTCCTATGACGCCCAAAGTCGTGCCGATGATGCCGATAAGCGTTCCCTGGACGATAAAAATCTTCATGATGCTTCGCGGGCTCGCTCCCAGGGTGCGCAGGATAGCGATATCGGGCTGCTTGTCCGTGACGGCCATTACCAGGGTGGATACGATATTGAATGCGGCGACCGCAATGATGAGCGCAAGAATGAGCGACAGCATGCGCTTTTCGATCTGTATCGCACGAAAATAATTGGCATGCTGGCGCGTCCAGTCGGTAATATAGACACCTTCCGAAATCAGCGGAACGAGCTCTCTCGCCACCTGGGGGGCCTCGAATAAATCGTGTAGCTTCAGCCGCACGCCCGAAACCTCGTCGCCTTCCATGCGGTAGAGTTTCTGCGCGTCGGCAAGATGGATAAGCACCAGCCCGGAATCATATTCTGAATGCCCCGCTTCGAAGATGCCGGTGACAGTAAATTGCTTGAGGCGCGGCAATATCCCAGCGGGAGTAACCTGTCCCTGGGGTGAGATCAGTACGATTTTGTCTCCGGTAAATGCGCTCAATGCCCGGGCCAATCCCGTGCCGATTACAATGCCAAATTCTCCGGGCTTCAGATTATCGAGGCTTCCGTCCACCATCATGTTCGCCAAATCCGCCACGTTATCTTCCATCCGTGGCAGTATGCCCCTTACCACCACCCCACTGACAATCTGGTCGAACGATACCATGCCCTGTGCGCTGACATAGGGTGCGGCAGCTTCCACCTGAGAATGCTTCAGCGCCTCTTCCGCCACGTGCCGCCAGTCTTTCAGGCTTCCATCCAGCCCGCTCACCTGGATGTGCGAGGCCACGCCAAGAATGCGTGTGCGCACTTCTTTCTGAAAGCCATTCATGACCGACATGACGGTAATGAGAGCCGTCATGCCCAGGGTAATGCCCAGCAGGGAAATCAGCGAAATGAAAGAAATAAAGTGATTCCGGCGCTTGGCGCGCGTGTAGCGAAGACCGATGAATAGCTCGTAGGAAGACACAGATGAATGGGCCCAGATAAACGGAAGGTAAGTGGAATGCCGAAGTTTGCCATATTCCGGCTGGGCTGGGGGCGATTACTCCGTCAGAAGTTGCCTCTCAGGCCCGCTACCAGCGCTCTTCCCGCCAATGGAGAAAAATCCTTCAGGAAGGAGGTATGTACTCGCATCTCTTCGTTGAGTAAATTTTTACCTTGCAGAAACAAATTCAGCGCTCCTGATTTCGTCTTCCAGATGCGATAGCTCGCATCGATATTGACCAGTGTATAGCCTGGCGTCGCTGTTTCGAATTCCGCTACACGGCTTTGACGCATCACATGGATAACGCTGATATTCGTGGTCCACGGGCCCATGCGATGATCAAGCTCCAGCCCAACCCGGGGGGGGGTGATGCGAGGCACGTTTCCGCCTTTGTCGAGCCTGCCGCGCACGTAGTCGGCGAAAAGACGCAAATCTATCATGCCCGGCTTCAAGGTAAATATCGCTTCCGCTTCAGCGCCAAAAAACCTCGCGCCGGTTTGTACGAAATTCTGCACCTGGAAATCGCCGTTCGGATCCAGAATACCGTGGTCATCCGATCGATCGGCAATTCCGTCGCCATTGGCATCCTGTCCCTGCATGAATATATAGTTGTCTATCCAGCTATGGAATACATTGATTTTCCATCTTACCGCGCCCGCATGCTTGTTCAGTGAAATATCGATGTTATTGGTCGTCTCACCGGATAGGTTGCTGTTACCCTTCTGAAATGTTCCCGTACCGCGATGAGCGCCATGGGTATAAAGTTCTTCCGTTGCCGGCGCGCGCTGTCCTCGGGTGGCCGACAAGCCCAGCCCGTAGCCCTCCGTGAATTTCCACACCGTGCCTGCGGAGACATTATAGAGATTGAATGCGCGCGAAGGGTTCATGCCGCCCTGAGGATCCTGACTGGCACGCTCAATGCGCCCCCCCAGTTCCACCCGCCATCGATTCCAGTTGCGTTCCTCGACGATAAACAATCCTGCGGAATTGGATTTTGTCACGGGCACCACCGCTTCTTCTCCTAATGCGGAAAAATCCCGGTTCTGGAATTGAAAACCGAACACCCCCTGCCACTTCTTTACCGGCGCATGCAAAAGTTCGATACGACTTTCCAGGCTCCTGTTTTTGAAGCGTGTGGCGATCTCTCCGGTACTCTCCATCTCATTATGCTTATAGTCGTTATACCCCAGGCGCACCTTGAGCCTTTCGAAACCCCGGAGCGGATCATTCAATTCGCCCGCCATATCGTAGCGTGTCTGCTTGAGATCTATTTTGGAGCCCTCGGGACTCGGCACGCCATATTTATTCTCCAGATGCGAAACCGATATGCCGGCAAAGCCTCTTTCTCCTACGAAAGATCCGCCCACGGAAGCGCCATCCGAATCGATTGCACTGTTCCTGACTACGCCTTTCGGGCTGCTGGGATCGTTTTCGTTGGCTCGCCCTGGAATATGATAATCATCGGTTTTACGCTTGAAAGCATCTACAGTCCAGGATGTGCGGCCTACGCTGCCGGAGGCATTGAACGCACCACTGCGTTCCGCCGTCGCGGTGTTGCCCCGCACTTCGAAATTGCCCTTCGGCGAGACGAACAATTGATCGGGTATGCGTCCGTTTACGACATTGACCACGCCACCCGACGCTCCGCTGCCATAAAGGAGTGTGGCGGGACCTCGCAGGATTTCGATCTGGGAAGCGTTGAGAGACTCCGCCGTTACTGCATGGTCGGGGCTGACGCTCGAAAGATCAAGCGTGCCGATGCCATTTTGCAGGACCCGGATACGGGGACCATCAAGGCCCCGGATGATCGGGCGCCCGGCGGCCGGGCCAAAGGAACTGGATGCCACGCCCAGTTCGCGCGACAGGGTGTCGCCCAGGCTTGCCTCCCGCTTGCGCCGAAGATCCTCGCCTCGCAACACGGAAACAGGCTGAGCCATGTCAAGCTCGGACCGGTTCTCGAATGGCGTAGCCGTGACAATGACCGCAGGCAATACGCTGTTTTCTGCGGAATCCTGCGCTTGTGCGGGTAGGGTTGCGAGAGCGCAAAGCATGAGTGCGCTCGTGTGCCGGGATGACCGACCCGTGCATCGGATTGTTGGTCGCATGAGATGATGAATTCGGTTGTTCTCACCGACTCTTCCGGGCCAGCGCAACTCTTATTGCAACTCAGTTGCGTTACGAAGGCCAAATAGCGGAAATTTCAGTGGATGAATAGATCCCGAAGGACCGATACCCCAAAACGGCAAATTCCTCGAAAGGGAGGCGCTTGGTAGTTTTATATAGACGGAAGTATCATCCGCGGGGAGGAGCCCGGGTGGGATAAAGGGATGCGGAGCCCGAGAGGCGCTGCTCAGGCTCGTCCTGGCGCGGACTGCGCTGGCCGGTTTGATTACGGAAGAAAATGGCCAGCGTGGAGAAAATGATGCTGAGCCCCGTCAAAGCGAGACAGTCGAGGCAAGCGCGATCAATGTCGATATCGACTTCGCCGCTGTTGACTTCACCGCCGTCGAATTCGCCGCTGTTGACTCCCCTTAAGACAGACCCGTCGCCGAGGTGAGTTTCGTGAACTGAATCCACGTGCGTGAGCACGTGGGCTTCCTGGAACACGGGGACGTACGACAAAGCCAGAATAAGAATAAGAAGCAGACTCTTAAGGTACAGGCCCGGACGTTTCTCCCTGGGGATCCATCCCATTGCCCGCATTGAAAAACCGGGAATTCTCATACGCACTCCGCGCACAGCCCCTTGACCGTCAATTCGACTTCCAGCGGCCTGTAGCCCGCGGGCAATGGGCGATCATACTCGGCTTTCATATCATCCAGGCACATTACCCGAGTACAGCGAGTGCATTTGAAATGTGCGTGTCGATGCGTGCGTAAATCATTGTTCGCCCTGAAACGCCATACCCGATCATCACTCACTATCCTGTGCACCAGGCATTTGTCATTCAACCAATCAAGTATGCGATACAGCGTTACCCGATTCAGCCTGCTTTTACCACGCAGGCGCTCCTCGATCTCCTGATGAGAAACAGGCCGCTGCTCCGCAAGCAGCATTGCCAGAACCCGGATTCTGCCTGACGTGGCTCGCTCACCCGTTTGCCGGATGAGATTGTCTGCTCGTTCCTGAAAATCAATAGACATATCTGCTATCATTGCAACCAAGTTGCATTTACTATAACCGCAATATCCGATACAAGCAACCTCAATTTCAGCGATATGAACGGCCACTGCATTTTGTCGAATACATGAAACGGGAAATCAGCGCTCTTTTTTTTCTGGCGATATCGCTATCGGCTGGAATGGCTGCCATTCCGGGCGTTGCTTGCGGCGCAGCCTACCACGTAGGTCCCGACACCTACCGGGACATATTGAAAGATCTGGTGCCAGGCGATCACGTGCATCTGATGCCGGGAGTATACAAGGATGGCCTCCCGCTCCATCATCTCAGTGGCACGCCACGGGCGCCGATCATGCTTTCTGGGCCCAGGGAAGAGCCGCGCGCGATATTTGTGGCGCGCCCCAGGCACAATACGATCAGCATCGTCAATTCCAGCTATATTACTGTCAGCAATCTGGATATCGATGGCAGGAACCTGCCTGTGAGCGGAGTGAAGTGCGAAGGCCACGCAAACTGGGCGCATCACATCACGCTGGACGGCTTGCGCATACGGGGACACGGGAGGCATCAACAAACAGTTGCCATTTCAACCAAGTGTCCGGCTTGGGGCTGGGTAATCCGCAACAATAAAATTCTGGGATCCGGAACCGGTCTGTACCTTGGAGATTCGGATGGCAGTGCGCCCTTCATCGCGGGTTTGATCGAACGCAATTTGATCGTCGATACGCTCGGCTACAACCTGCAGATCAAGCATCAGCAACCCCGAAAGATGCTGCCGGGGATGCCGGTAGCATCGAGCACGACGATCATCCGCCATAATGTTTTCAGCAAGAGGCAACACGGGTCCAGGGAAATGGCGCGGCCCAACGTGCTCGTGGGACACTGGCCGGTCAGCGGCTCCGGAGCCGATGACCGGTATGTTGTTTACGGCAACTTTTTCTATGAAAACCCGGATGAATCCCTATTCCAGGGAGAAGGCAATATTGCTCTTTACAACAACCTGTTCGTGAACCACTTCGGCGATGCGATCCGGATTCAGCCGCATAATGACATACCGCGTGAGGTGAGCATATTCTGCAACACCATCATCGCCAGCAACACAGGCATCGTGCTTGCTCGCGGCCTGGGCTCCCTGGCATATCACCAATGGGTCATTGCGAATATCGTATTTGCCCGGTCGCCGATTCGTGGAGTCCCTCAGGAAAAAAATCTCACCGGCATGCCCGACGAGGCGGGTAACTACCTTGTCAATCCGTACGTTTCTCCGGGTCAGATGAATCTGGTTCCGCGCGACCTCAAGGTACGTGAGGAGGCACAGGAGCAAAAGTTTTTTGACGATTATCCCGACGCCGGACTGGATTTTGACGGTGATCCGCACGAGCGGGTTAGAATGGGCGCCTATAGCGTCGGCAAGGGCAGGCCGCAATGGCTGCCCAAACTCGAAATAAAACCTTTCTTTCCTGCACTGGAGGAGGACGTTCGTGCAATACATCAGGAAACAGTCACTTCCAAAACGAATCCCAAGGGAGTAATCAAATAGTTTTTTTATCCCCTCAAAACCACGTCTCGAGCGAGGCCACCGATTTTTCACCGGGCAGGACAACGGTCAACAGGACGCTGCTTTTCCGGTTGGCGCTAGGCTATCTGCTGTTTATCGTTTATGGGAGCCTGCTCCCGTTCCAATTCCATAGCCTTCCATTTTCTGTTGCGTGGGCGAATTTCCAGCATATCCCTTTGCTGGAACTGGGGGTGGAAAATAGAGCCGATCTGGTCGCGAACTTGTTATTGTATATCCCTTTCGGTTTATTACTTTGCGCGGCGATTGCGGGAACACGCCGCGATCCCCTGCTGGTGTTCACGGGTGCGCTTGTGTCGCTGTTGTCGTCGGCAGCAGTCGCTCTGAGCATCGAATTTACCCAACAGTTTTTTGCACCGCGGACAGTCTCGCTGAACGATATCTTTGCGGAACTCGCGGGCTCCTTGTTAGGTATCACGCTTTGGTTCGCCAGTGGCACCCGCCTTGCGCATCTGATCCGAAGCATAACCGGCAGCGGCCCAAATGCTCGCTCCGCGATCCTGGTCTCCTATGGCCTGGCGTACATCGTGCTAGGCATGTTTCCCTACGATTTTCTGCTATCGATCGACGAGTGGCGTCAGAAACTGTCTTCCGCAAACGTGGGTTGGCTGATTGCACCCGTCTGCGAGGGCGGTTGTCTGTTAAGGCTCGTTCCGGAGGCACTCTTGGTGGCGCCGCTGGCTGCGCTGTTTTTTCCAGTGCGCCAACAGCATATCCTCGTGCTCGCAGCGATGACCGGAGCTCTGCTGGGCGTACTGATAGAAGGTCTACAGCTCATGATTGCGTCCGGTATCAGCCAGGGCGTATCGATCCTTTCCCGTTCACTCGGCATGATGCTGGGCGCCGGAATGGTGCAGTCAGCCCCGGACATGGATTGGCGCATGGTGCGTCATTACGCGCGGCCTGTGCTCGCGAGCTGTCTGATTCCCTACCTTGGCGCCCTGGCCTGGGCCAATGGCTTGTTTTCCAGCCCTTGGTCGAATTTATCCGAGGCAGGGCTGAAGCTGGGAGATACTCATTTCCTGCCGTTTTATTATCATTACTTCACCACGGAAACAATAGCGCTGCTAAGCTTGCTGTCCCAAGCCGCACTCTATTTTCCTGTTGGGGCGGGAATATGGCTTTGGCACTGGGGGAGCAAAGAAAACTCGCCAGCCGCTCGGGAAGATTCTGGTAGAGTTGATAATCCGATCCATCACAACGCATGGCCAGCGCTCGTTGCCGGAATGCTGGCGAGCATTATGGAGACGGGCAAGCTTTTCGTTCCCGCCCAGCATCCTGATCCGACCAATATCCTGATTGCAGCGGCGGCTGCAGCCTCGGCATGCTGGCTACTGAACTTGCTGCTCGGCGTCAGGCAAGCTGCGCCCATACCATCTCATCGGCCTGCCCCTCCCCCTCCTTCCCTATCTGCTTCATCTGCCCCATCTGCATCCTACGCGGCGGATAATGAGAGTGCGCATTCCACCGCCGCGACAGTTATTGGAGCTACTGCGATATGTCTCTCCATCGGCGCGGCGGCCACCAGTCCGCTGGGTCCAGCCTGGGTTTCGACCGCTCTTATTGCCTACATATTATTGCTCTGGTGGCAACCAGGACTATGGCTGATTTGCGCGCTCGCAATGCTGCCCCTGCTGGATTTATCGGCGTGGAGCGGGCGCCTGTTCTGGACAGAATATGACACCGTGCTTCTGGCGACAATAGGCGCGAGTTATCTGCGCCTGCGTCCCGGTTTATTCATCCAGCCGGCGCTGACGCGTCCCGCCCTATTATTGCTATTGCTGTTTGGGCTATCGATGGCAGCGAGTTTGGCCATAGGCTTGTTTCCCCTGGCCCCCTTCGATCATAACGCATTCGCGAACTATAACAGCCCCTATAATGCGCTGCGTGGAGCGAAGGGACCGTTGTTCGCGATAGCCTTGATTCCCCTGCTGAGTCTGGAGCAGGCGGCGCCAGCACGGACAGCGCGCAAACTGGCTATCGGGGTAACGTTAGGTCTGGCGGGAACCGTAGCATATATTCTCTGGGAACGCGCCACCTTCCCCGGGCTCTTCAATTTCGAGACCGACTATCGCATCACTGGGCCTTTCCCGGGAATGCATATCGGTGGCGCTTATATTGAGGCTTTTCTGACGGCAGCTCTGCCGTTCGTTGCATTATTTGCGTGGCATCGGCAGCGATTATGGCCGGTGATCTTTGCAATCGGCCTCTATGGCCTGGGCGCGTATAGCATCATGGTGACATTTTCGCGGGGTGGACAAGCGGCCTTTGCATTATCCACCTTTATCTTGCTGGCTGGATTTGCAAGACTTTCGCTTCGCGGACAGGCAGGCAATGTTTTAAAGGCCAGCACGGCGATGGCTCTCGCGGGGGTGGCCATTGCGATTACCTGGCCGGTGATCAGCGGGAAATACAGCCAGTCCCGATGGGCAGCCATGGAGCAGGACTTCGGCTCTCGAACCGCGCACTGGGAAGATGCGGTGAACATCGTTCGATCGCACAATGCATCGTTCTTTGGCCTGGGATTGGGAACGTTTCCATCGGCATACTACTGGAATTCAAACGCACCGTCGCGCACCGCCACCTATGGTTTTGTCACTGAACAGGGAAACAGCATATTGAGACTGGGTAGCGGCGATCCGTTATATCTGGAGCAAACGGTAAAGGTCGTGCCCGGGCAGCAATATACTCTCTCGATGGATCTACGCCCGAACTCCCGAAACGTCGATCTGGCGGTAACTCTCTGCGAGAAGGCGATACTGTACTCTTATACTTGTACTGTAGCCCCATTGCAAAGCAACGAGGCCGAAAACAAGTGGATGCATCATGAAATGCAAATGGACACCAGAGGCTTCGGACCACTGGGCAGCCGATTTCAGCGGCCCGTGAAGCTATCTCTCTACAATAGTCTTTCCGGTACCGTGGTGGATGTGGACAATGTAACGCTGAAAGACATGCAGGGCAACAATCTCGTTCACAACAGCGATTTTTCCAGCGGAATGCATCATTGGTTTTTTTCAACCGACAATTATCTTCCATGGCATGTGGAAAACCTGTTTTTGAGCGTGTACTTTGAACAAGGCTGGCTTGGGCTGCTCTTATTCCTCGCGCTCATCGGCTATGCGATCGCGACATGGCTTCCCCGGGCCTGGAAAAGCGATTCCCTGAGCTTGACGCTGGTCGCGTCGTTCACGGCTTTTATCGCTGTAGGGACGCTGAACAGCTGGGCTGATGAACCGCGCCTCAGTTTCCTTTTCTACCTGTTGCTTATAGCGGGCCTGATGGCGAACGGATCCTCTGCAAAGACGCACCGTAATGAACTTGCACAGCCCCTACCTGGCCCAAGCAACGGTCTTCGAATATGACATAGCTGACAGCTTCATGGCGTCAGTTCAGCATTGCCAAAAGAATATCAAACCCTTCATCGCGATTTACATCGCACAATATCAGAGCTTTTTTTCGTCAGCTTCAACCTCAGAGGTTTCTTCCGATACGGCAGGAACAGATCGATAACGGTGGTTATGTACCGCCAGCCTGCACGCTCGAAAGCCTGCAACGACGGCCAATTTGACCACCAGATGCGTGCATAGACATACCTGAACCCCAATTGAGCCATATCGTACGTTGCAAATTCCACAAGGCGGGTGGCGATGCCTTTGCCTCGCATGGATGGAAGCACGATTAACTGCACAAGCTTGGCCTCATCCTCTTTAAGAGGCCAAAAATTTCTCGTACTGTAACGCTTACCATACCAGAAAAAACACAGCCCCACGATTCGTGAATCGCTCATGCATGCGTACGCCTTGGCATAATTCCCGCAATACCATGCCTGCTCGACAATCATTTCATCTTCCGATTCCATAATTACCTTCTCTTCTACTGCTTCAAACCGAAGTCCAATATCTGTCGCACCCCTCTCGCCCACGCATTCGCGCCCATAAATATGGTATATGGAATAGTCGCGTAAAAAAAGTTGGGCTAGCTTCCTGACCCCGTTAGAGATAGGCATGATAAAACGGAATATCAGATACCGAACCTTATCATTTTTTTTATCTTCGACTTGAGCCCAAGCTGATCGAGTGTATCGCCGGCAAGCTTGCTGAAATTATCGACAACCCTCTGGCTGCCCAGCAACAACAGGTTACGCATATTGCTGCGCAGAAAGAATACATTGGCGCACTGCACGTGATGGGTCGCAAACAGTTTCTTGTGTTCTGATTGTCCTTCGGTAAAGTCGAAGAAGTGAAATGCGCGCTCCTCGAACAGGTATTCGAGAGCAAGCCACTGAAGAACCGTTCCCACGGAATAATCCATATAGGCCGGATCGTATCCGAGGTGGGCATAAATCACGACCTTGTTGTGGATGGGGCAATAAAGATAGGAGACGGGCTGATCGTTGTGAAAAAGGATAAAGCCCCTGACACATCCCTGTTCGGCAAGCTGCTGCATCTCCCTAAAAAACTCATCCGAGTCCGGCAGCCCGGCATCGAGCAATTTTTCCTGATAGGTAGTCTTCGAAACCACACGTGCAAGCCTGAAGAAATCAGGCATTTCGGATGGATAGCGATACACTTTCCACGAGATCTCTCCGCCCGAATGCTCCGCAAATTTCCGTATCTTACGGTTGAGGGTGGAACGCGTCTTGGATGAAAACTTGTTCCTGTACTCCTCGAAGGTCAGCCGCATGTCGATATAGTACCGGCGATGCTGGGAGGGGACATAGCAGAGATATCCCATGCGCCGGGCAAGTACCGGCTGCTCACCGGCAACGCGCAGCGAACGTATCAGAAACCCCTGGTTTCCGGGTGAGAGGGGGTCTTCCGGCGGCATGAGTTCCGCCACCGGCAAAGTCTCGTCGTCCAACCCTATCTCGCGAACCTGCAGCCGTAATTCAGGAGCGAACAGCGTCTTCTCCCCGAGCTGGAGCTTGATCGGCACCTCGCTGACGCGCCACGGTTGATTCACCTCAATCCCCGTCGCATGCCTTGCTCCAGCACTCTCAGGCCGGTTTTCCACGCGGCGGATTTGAGCGGCGACGGCTGCGCTTCCGCCAGGGCGGGAGTCAACCCGCAAAATCCCTTTACCTGGAAACAATCCCGATGGCGATCCAGGAAAGCGCACAGCTTGCGAAAGCGATTCACTACGATTTCATCCGGCCGGTTCATGCTTTCATTGAGCAACTCGAAATTGTGGAACAAAATGACAAATGCCTTGCGGCCGGATTCCAGCGCCTGCCAGAGCAAGCCTTCCATCTCGCGAAATGAACAGGCTGTCAACTGAACATGGCGCAGGGTGCGGGTGCCGCCGGAAAATACCGCCATCGGATATTCGTAAACGCCTTCACATTCGACAGGCTCGACCAACAGCCTGTCCGGGCTTATCCCGCTCTCGGGACCAAAAATGCTGGCGTTATAGCTGGCATCAAAAGGAATATGGTTGGCGGCAAGCGCGCGCAGGGTGTTTCTGTTGCAGCCGAAGCCGCCTGCCCGAAAAGCGGTGACATGCTGCCCTCCCGCCGAACCGATCAATTGCGCCCCGGCCCCGATCAGCGTGATTTGCTCCTGCAACGAGAAGTAATGCAGGAACTGGCGTTTGCCGGTAATGTTGTCCAGAAGCGGCTCACGCGACTCATCCACCCATTCCGTATGCAAGTGAAGCTGTGTCTCCTGCCCGCCATCCCGCACCAAGCCAACGATCTCCGCCAGCGGATCCAGTCCGAAGCGGGTGGAAAACAGGGGCTCGATGAAGAACACGCCCGTCAGGCCATATTCCTGCAACTGGCGCAGTTGGTACGGCAGGCCGTAGTCACCTCGCGGTGTCGGACCGTAAATATATCGCTGGAAAGCGCTGCCAAACTTGGCATCGATATCATCCCAGCCGTCGCACCATACCTCCACGTCCACGGTAAGGAATACATCTATCATCGGGATGAAAGCCAATAAAAATTCGGGTTACCGGACCTAGGGTGAGCTTTGCCTGGCCGCGAGGACCCACTGATAGTTCGATCGATCCAAAAATTGCAACAGGAGCCCTTGTATGCCCGCACGCCGTTCATGCAACCCTGAAGTTTTTCAAGTCATTTGAAACCGCAACCGGCTGCTGTGCGTGCAGTACGTTGCGCAGAAAGGCTTCGAACATCAGCAAGGTCCATAACGGCGCACTATGGTCCCGCCGTCCCGACTGGTGCTGATCGAACAATTCCTGCAGGGATGATCTATTGAAAATCCCGGTATCCGCTAAAACTGGACCCATCAGGGCATCATGCAGCCTCTGGCGCAACGGACCGCGAAACCAGCTCGACAATGGCACCGAAAACCCCATCTTGCTCCGGTAAAGAATTTCGTCGGGAAGATAGGGTTCCAATGCCTTCTTGAAGACATACTTGCCTTCATGCCCATGCAGCTTGTAGGACACGGGTAATCCCGATATCCATTCCACGAGCTTATGATCCAGCAGCGGGACGCGAACCTCCAGCGAATGCGCCATGCTGGCACGGTCAACCTTGGTCAGGATATCCCCGACCAGGTAGGTCTTCATATCCAGATACTGGACACGGGATAGCGGATCGTCGGTGGGACATTTGCCGGCATGCATGCGCAACACTTCGGCAGCATTATATCCCTGGAGATCGCGGTTGAACGATGCACTGAACAGGCGCCGCCGCATTTCATCCCGCACAATGGAAACACTATGAAAATAGCCTTCCACGGAGTCGCGCGCCAGAGCCTCGAAAGTGGATTTCGCCCGGAAAACCTTGGGGGCCCAATCCGCCTTGGGATAAAGGGTTCCGAGCAGGCCGAACAAAGGTTTGCGAATGCCGAGGGGCAGCATCGCCCTCATGCGCTCCTCATACATATGCCAGCGGTACCGGCGGTACCCGGCCAGATTTTCATCGCCGCCATCCCCGGACAGGGCAACCGTTACGCGCTGCCTGGCCAGTTGGCAGACACGGTAAGTAGGCATTGCCGAACTGTCGGCAAACGGCTCATCGTATAAAGTTGAAAGCTTGTCTATCAGATCGAAGTCGTCCGCATCGACCTGGTTGACGTTATGGCGGGTGTGATAGCGATTGGCTACCGCCTGCGCATACTGTGATTCATTGAAAGCCGGATCGCCGAATGAAATGGAGCAGGTGTTGACAGGCTCATCCATGAGATTCGCCATCATCGCCACCACTGCGCTGGAATCCACGCCACCGGAGAGAAAGGCACCCAGTGGCACTTCCGTCATGAGATGAATCTTTACCGATTCCCGCAACCGCCCAATCAGTTCTTCCTGCGCCTCCTGCATGCTGATGGAACCATGAGGCGCAAAGGGTACGTCCCAGTAACACCGCACCCTGGGAATGTTCTGCCCGGTTTGAAGTTTCAATGAATGGGCCGGAGAAAGCTTGAACGCGCGCCTAAATATGGTCTTTGGCTCGGGAATGTACCCATAAGCGAAATATTCCTCGATGGCATGGGAATCCATCTGCCGGTCAAAATCGGGATGAGCGACAAGCGCCTTCAGCTCTGAGGCAAAAATGAATGTGCCATCATCGAGAAGGGTATAGTAAAGCGGCTTGATGCCGAGCCTGTCGCGCGCAAGAAACAGGATATCGCGGTTGCGATCCCATATGGCAAACGCGAACATGCCACGAAAGCGCTCGACGCATTGTTCGCCCCATTCTTCCCACCCATGCACGATGACCTCCGTATCGCAATGGGTCCGAAAGGTATGGCCGGCCGCGACAAGCTCCTCGGCCAGTTCGTGAAAGTTGTAGATTTCCCCATTGAAAATCACCACGACGCTACCATCTTCATTGAAAAGCGGCTGCTGCCCGCTGGAAACATCCATGATGGAAAGCCGCCGATGCCCAAAGCCTATGCCCGGCTCCGTATACAATTCCCCCTCGTCAGGGCCGCGATGGGTCTGTACCTGGTTCAGGCGGCCAAGCAATTCCCGGTCGATTTCCCCTTTGCCGCGGGTATCAAACAAACCTACAATTCCACACATGCTTCCATTCCTCTGGTTTCCTGTTCCTGCAGTCAGTGACGCAAGGCTTTGTCGTATACCCGCAGGTAGCTCGCGGTCATCGCTTCCATACTGAAATTTGATTCGATATGGCGGCGTGCGGCTTGACCGTGACGAACCAGCAACTCGGGATTTTCGTAATATTTAAGGATGGCGTCACTGATCGCTGCCGGCTCGGCTGGCGGAATGAGCAAGCCCGTGAGCCCTTCCTGGATCAGCTCCACATTTCCGCCAACTTGCGTGGCTATCACCGGCAAGCCTGTCGACATGGCCTCCAGGATGGTATTGGATATGCCCTCGCCCAGCGAAGGCAACACGAACAGATCCATTGCCTGCATCATTTCCGGTATATCGGAGCGCTCACCGGGAAGCCAGGCGAGGGCTTGCGCGCCAGCCTCGCGCAGCATCTCCATGCATCGATGCCGCGTGCTTCCCTCGCCAACGATAAGCAGACGCAATCTTTCCCGGGCGGAGGGTTCTTTTTTCAGCAGCATCAGAAAAGCCTGGACCAGGCTTGGATAGTTCTTTACTTCCGCCATCCTCCCGACACTGCCGATGACGAACGAATGCTCCGTGAAAAATCCTTCCGGGCCGCCACCGAGTCTCTTGGCGCCCTGGGGCCGGAAGCGCTGGGTATCGACCCCATTATAAATCTGATCAATGCGGCCAGGCTGGGCGCCAACCGTGCTCGCGAGCCATGATTCCAGATCCCGGCTCACGGCAATGAAATGATCCACGAAGGGGCTGATTGCTTTCCGCAGCAGATTATATTTGCGATTTTTTCCATAAAGATCGAATATATCCCGGCCATGCTCCCCATGGATTCTTGTCGGAGCGCCAGCCAGCGCCGCAATGACTTGTCCCTCCATCGTTCCCAGATTCCGCGTGTGAACGATATCCGGCTTCAACCGCCGGAATGTCCGGAAAAGGTTGAGATAAAGGCCAAAATCCTGACCCTCGCGTTTGTTGAGCGCAACGATTTCCACATCTTTTCGGTTGATGCGCTGCCGGAATTCCGAGTAGCCCTTGAGACAGATGATTGCATGCCGATAACGTTCAGGTGGAATATGGTTGATCAGATTCACCAGCCCGTTCTCCAAGCCGCCAACCCCCAAATGATGAATCACATGGACAATCAGGGGAGGTTGCCCGGCAATCTTCCCGACCTCCACATGACCCTGCAGACTATTAGCGATCCTCTGCATTCTTGAGGCTCCGCGTGATCTCCGGCATCATGTCGCGGAGAAAGCCTTGAAGTATCGGGACTGCTTCGTCCGGCGATTCATCGTAGGAACTGGCAACGATGATTTCCGCCGCGTCATCGTTTCGTCCGAGGAGTTTTTTTCTGGCCATCAGCATCTTTGCCATATAGGGACTGGTCGTCTCCTCGTCACCCAGCCAGTACCAGCGCCAGACCAGCAGATTTTTTGACTTGGAACGCAGCTGGCTCTCGTTGACGGCAATTTCCCCGGAACCGAAATCCACCGGGCGCACGCGTTGCCCCACGTTGCGCCATATGGGATCCAGCTCGGGGACAAGGACGTTTTCCGAACTGATCAATTCCTTCCCCTGCCGCTGATTGCGGTAATAGCTGATATAAAGATCTACGGAAAATGTGCCGCTTTGGTAGGCGCGGCCCAGTTGAGCAGGTTCCCCCACGTAGACAGGCGTCCACCCGGACTCGGGAATTTCACTCGCCTGCCATTTTTCCGATATCCCCGAAATGGTGATTTCAGGATCGGTACTGCGGGAAAACTGGGTTTCCAGATAACCGCCGTAGGCCGGCCAGAAGGAAGCGATGACAATGACCGCGGCGGAAGCCGCGAATGCTCCTTTGAGCGCTCCCGGGCTTTCCTTGACAGGAAGACCGTGATGCATGGAAGACTTGTCCCTTCCATCGGTATTTTCATCCTTTTTATCTTCGCGCCAGAGTGATCCGCACCAGAATAGCAATAACATGACAAAACCAAAGAAAATCCAGCCGTAGATCAGGTGATCCACGCCCACCGCCAGTTGCATGTCGCTCAAATGGCCTGTCATCACGATGAGATATGCCCGGATGCCGTTGGCAATAATGGGCACAATCACGGAGAGTACGATAAAAACAAGGCGGCGCGCCAGGCTGCGATAGGTCAGGTAGGCGTAGAGCGTACCCAGCGTGAATGAAGCGATCAGATAGCGCAAGCCGCTGCAGGCCTCGACCACCGACCAGTTTCCACTTGGTATGGCAAAATAACTGCCCTCCCGATAAACTGGGATGCCGCTCAGCTGCAGTGCCTTTACGGTAAAGTCGGCGGTAAATTCGATCAGCGGCGGAATGAGCGCTTCGCCGAAAGGCACGGCCAGCAAGAGATAGGCTAATGGAAACGCGAGCGCCAGCACCATGCGGCTGCCGAGGATTGCCCACACCACAGCCGGAATCATGGCCACGAAAATGTATTGCTCCAGCACCTGAACGCTGGCAAGCGCCGCCAGCAGCCAGCCAAAGCCCAGGACGACCAGCACCAGCAGGGCTAGGGGATTGGGTTGAGGCGGAATCGTCTTCAGCTTTTCACGCTGGGTCCAGATCAGGTATGCGCTGAACGGAAAAATCAGAAACCCGTGCGCAAAGGTATCCGAACGCTCCCAGATTGAAACCATGGACCAGGTGGTTGCATGGTAAGCAAAAAGGATGGCTGCGACGGTAATGGTCGTAAGCACTGCGGCAGTCCGCAGGCTGGATTGCTCGGCAATCCTGTCGCCATCATGCACAAACCCTCGCGGCGCGCGCACGCTCATCCCTCATCTCCCATTGGGTTCGAAATAGTGCTGAAGGTCACGATGCAATGGCATATCGGCGCGAAGAACCTTGGGTTGGGAAAGAAGCGCATCTACCCGCTCCATGCCCCTTTTCCAGCTGTAATCATCGAGCACCCGCATCCTGGCAGCACGCCCGATTTCACGCCCGGGCATTTCCCGCAAAAGCCTTATGATCTTATCGGCAAATTCATTTTCATCTTTAGCCACAAGAAGCTCTTTTCCAGGAAGCGCGTCTATTCCTTCCAGCGCCTGGGGAGAGGCAACCACGACCTGTTCCATTGCCATGGCTTCCAGTACCTTGTTCTGTATGCCCCGGGCTATGCGGAGCGGTGCCACCGCCGCAAAAGCATGAGCCAGATAGGGGCGGACGTCGGAAACGGATCCCGTTACCCTTACACCCGGAAGCGCTTCCAGGGACGTGACTGCCGCGGTGGGCCGAGCGCCGACAATATAGAACCCGACATCGGGCCGATATGCACGGATTTTGGGAAAGACCGCCCGCGCAAACCACTCGACGGCGTCGATATTTGCCCAATAGTCCATTGCCCCGACAAAAACCAGGACGGTCGAATCCTTCGGATAGGGGCAGGCATAGCCATGCCGGGGAGAGAAGTATTCCGCGTCGACGCCATTGTTGAAGTAAGTGACCTTTTCCGCGGCTTCCGGGGAAAGCCGTTTGAACAGGTCCGCTTCCGCCTCCGAAACGAAGGTTGCGCTATCGAACTCGCAGACTACGCGCCGCTCATACTCGAGCAGCAGCCTGGATTCCCGCCGGTAGATCCAGCTCAATGGCCACCTGGTGCTGGCGGAATATTGCATCCACTTATCCGAATCGATGTCCACGAAATCGATGACGCGTTTTGCACTTGCTGTTTCGCTGGCGTATTGCGCCATGCCTGACGAGAAAACCACTATATGCTCTATTGGCCGGTTCCGGAGAATGCTGTTCACCCAGGTCTGCAAGTGCGGGTTGCGGTAATAAGGCAATGTGAGCGGCTGCCCGTAGAGCAAGCCGGTGAGGCTGCGCAAACGTGCAGTCCTGGGATGAAGATCGATGATGCAGGTTTCGGCGCACAAGCTTTTCACCTTGTCCAGGTACTCGTGATCCTTTTCGTCATCGATAAAAGTGCCGAGGTGGACGCGATAATATTTGACCAGATGCTTGAGCAAGTGATAGGAGCGTATCTTGTCACCCTTGTTGGGAGGATACGGAAACCGGTGTACCAGATAAAGAAGCTCTTTCATCGGACTACCCCAGGTTCCTGACAATGTGGGGACCGATGAAGTTGGCGAGCCATAGCGGCATTTTTTGCCAGGCCTTGATGAACAGCTGGTACTTCGGATTGAGGGGATTATGGTCCGGCATTGCCTGGGCGGCATGCAACTGATATTCATAGTGGAGCGGTTGCGCCTCGAATCCCCAGTTCTTCTTGAAATCGAACGACCCGGTGCCTCGCTTGCTTCGCCCGAAATCAAAAATCCTGTAACCTCTTTCACCGGCGCGCCGCATCAGCTCCCAATACATGAAATCGTTTCCCGCCAGTTCGCGCGCTTCACTCGTCCCGCCGCCGTAATATGGCAAAACTTCATCGCGGAAATAAAAACTCATGACACCGGCGACGGTTCTTCCTTCCTTGGTAATGATCAGAAGTTCGCAATCGTCCCCGAAAACGTCTTTTAGAAGCCGGAAGTATTGCCGGGAAAATACCGGCGTGCCTAATCGATGCACACTTGTCGAATACGCGGTAAAAAAACGATCGGTATCTTCGTCCATCGTACCCTCGAGCCCGGCCTTGATGCCTTTTCGCACCATGGCCCGCTGCTTGCGGGGTATCGCCTGCATGTTGCGTTCTTCATCCGCATCGATCTCCTTGCGGAAGGTTACATAGAGATCCTTGGAAGGCCAGTCCGCATGAAATGCTTTCAGGTTCCTGTATTCCAGGTAATCCGCGTTTAGCCGGACTGATAATGCCTGGGCGGCTTTATCCAGCGCGTCCCTGCCCGCTTCTGAAATAGCCGCGATGCCGCCATAAACACAAAAAGGAAGGGAACTCAGGGAATGTCCAAAAAAAAGGCTATTGATCTCCGCCAGGGGCAGCACGCCCTGGATGCGTCCGCCTGATTCCGAATAAAGGAACCATGTTTTGTGCCCCATGGCCTGTTCGATGACGCTTTTCCACCCGGAGCGGTGAAAGAAGGTTGCTTCCGGACAACCGGATACGAACTCATCCCACTTTTTTGTATCCTCGGGTTGAAGGAGGTGTACGGAAGGCATTTCGAGCGAATACTCTGGATCATGAAAACCTTCCTGGAGTACAGCGATTGGAGAGCTCATCGCTATTCCAGGAAAATCCGATCCATTCGATCCCATTTGAAATCCCGGGTCAGGGCCGCGATACGCGCTTCCATGCGATGAAGATTGTAGTAGTGGCGAAAGCGCGTTTTCATGCTGATGCCCGTTTGCCTGGGCTGCTCGTGATCCATTTCCCATGGGTGGAAATAAAAGATTGCGGAGCGACGCTCGAGCCGGTTCAACCTTTGCAAAAACCAGCGCGAAATGGGATAGGGCCAAAGCCGGAAATACCCTCCGCCCCCTGCGGGGAGGTTCCGCCTGAACAGGCGCATCGTGGTGATTGGCAATTCCAGCAAACCCTTGTCGCTGCATGGATGATAAGCAAAGCGGGGCGCGTCCGGCATGCCATAATGGTCGTGCTGGATAGGATAAATGCTCGAGCTGTAACGATAGCCAGCCTCTTCAAGGACGTTTAGCGCCCATTGATTGTGCCGCCCGATGGAAAAGCTCGGTGCGCGGTAACCCAATACCGCCTGCCCGCCGATATCTTCCAGTAATGCCTTGCTTCGGGAGATATCCTCGCGGAATTCGTCCGGTTTCTGGTCGGTTACCCGGTAATGCGCCCAGCCATGGCTGGCAAGCTCGTGACCTTCGGTGACGATGCGCCTTACCATGGCGGGGTAACGCTCTGCAATCCATCCCAGAGTGAAAAACGTTGCCTTCGTTCCTTCCTCGTTCAATAGCGCCAGGATACGGTCGATGTTGGACTCCACCCTGCAGGGGATGGTTGTCCAGGCCTCCCTGGGAATGTGGGGTGCGAATGCCGAAACCTGGAAGTAATCTTCCACGTCTATAGTCATTGCGTTGCGTATCAATGTGGATTCCATTTCAAAATTCACGTAAGGCTCACGGACCGGTCGGTCGATGGTTTGATCAAACCGTCAAACCTTGTCTTTGCGGAGGTTTTTGTTGACACCCGCCAGGGAAAGGATCTGTTTCAGCAACGTCAGCAAAGACGTAAATGAAGTTTCCAGCGTGGCAAGCCGATCATTGACATTTTTCAAGCTGCCGACGGTATTTTCCCCTTCTTCACTGTTCCTGGATTCGGCGCTCCGGGATCCATCGGCCAGTTCGCCTGGCATGTCAAACTCCTGTTGAACATCCCGAATCACTTCATTGACTTCGGCGGAACTGAAATGATGCAAATTTTCGAGGCATCCCATCAGCAGAAGCCGATCGCACAGCCCATTGATTTTCCTGGGTATGCCAGACGAATACCCAAAAATACTCTCGAAGGCATTTTCGCCGAACGACGGGTCGCCACGCCAGCCGGCGGTATGGAGACGGTGCTCAATATAGGCGCGTGTCTCGGCCAGATCCATGGGCCCAAGATGATAGGTCGCGGTTACCCGCTGCCGCAACTGCTGCATGCCGCTGCTCAGGAGGGTTTTTCTGAACTCGGGCTGGCCCAGCAAAAATGTCTGAAGCAAGGGCCTGTCCTCTGTCTGGAAATTGGACAACATCCTCAATTCTTCCACGGTGCTGGGTGAAAGATTCTGGGCTTCATCTACTACCAGCAGCGTACGCTTTCCCTGCAGCTCGCATTGCCGCAAAAATTGTTCGAGGCGAATCAATACCGATGCCTTGCTCGTATCCTCATGCGGCAAGCCAAAAGCGGCCGCCACCAGCCTCAGCATATCGTCCGAATCCAGGCCGCTGTTCACGATTTGCGCAGCGGCAATCTTTTCACCGGCCAGCTCACGAAACAGATTACGCACCAGCGTGGTCTTGCCAGCGCCCACCTCACCCGTTATGACAATAAAACCCTCTCCCTGGGAAAGGCCATATTCCAGGTATGCCATGGCCCGTTTGTGACCTTTGCTGCCGAAGAAAAAATTGGGATCTGGCTTCAGTTGAAACGGCTTCACCTTGAAGCCGTAGAATGATTGGTACATTGATTATCTCGCTAGAAACTCATGCTCAGGGTGCCCACCACCGCATTCTCATGGTAGCTCAGACCCGGCTGGTTGGATTGACGCATGTTATGCCTGACCTCGAGCATACCTATCATATTGGGCAGGAGTTGCGGCAGTTGTCTAACTAGACTAACTCTGGCCAAGCCGAGATTGTCCACCCTGTCTACTGCGAGAAAAGCAAAACGCGTATAGGTAAGATCGATATTGGCGCGGGTAAGCTGAGAAAGCCTGTAGCTCCATAAGGCATTGACCCCGGTCTGTCTGGTGTTGTTGAGCAAAGCAGCGTTTCCTGCGCCGATAAGGCCGGAATCCACCCCTTCTGGCGAAAAAGCTTTGCGCCTCATGTCGAAGCCTCTCAATATAAATGTATTTCGTATGCCATTCATGGCCACGGACGCCTGCAAGCGCTTCTGCAGGAAAAGCCGGTTGCTGAAAAAATTGTTTGGATCAAAAAAGGAGCCCTGAAGGCCGAGACCAAGAAGCGCTTGGGCACTTTGCTGAATGGCTTCCGGGCTCATGCTGGGATTTTGTGCCGCCATAAGCTGGGCGAGCGAATTTCCGATATTGAACCCCCCACTCATGCCTGCCTGCTGATTAAAGGTGGTTATATTTTCATCATAATTGAGGTCCCACACGGTCATTCGGGTACGGTGAGTTGCCACTGCCGAATATGTGTCCCCATAGAATCTCTGTCCGGCATTGAATGCGATGCTGGTCCTCTGGCTTGGTTCCCATATAAAACCAACTGTCCAGGTGGGGCTCGATGGGCTGCCGCGGATTGAGAGAAAAGTATTTCTTTCGTAGCCGCCGGTTGCAGTCAACCCGAATCGCGGGGTAACCATGTAGCGAAGATTGCCGATAGAACGCTCGAACTCTACCGTTCGGTTGGTGCGTTCATAATGGACCGCCTGATGACTGTAGTTGAAACCCCATTGCACGGTACTGAAGGCAGTGCCGCTGTTCAGGCTGGCCTGATAGGCGTCGGCCTGGCTATTGAAAAGCGCGTTGGAACTCGAACTGACCATGTTGCGCGTATAGCGCAACTCCGTCGTGGCAATGTCCTGAAAACGGTAGCGAATATAAGGACTGATGTTATAAATGTTTACATTCTGCCGGTTACCGGTAACGTTAATATTGTTAACACCCTGGGCGCCAAACAGGGTCGCGTTCTGCTGCGTCATTACTGCCCTACCATCCACGAAAAAGAAATCCTTGATTAGCTCCGCCGTTCCCATCGCATTCAACTGATGTCGTATCCGATTGAAATTGCTGAGGTTAGCGTAAATCAGGTTGTTCATGGTGTAGTCTATATTGACCGAATAACGCGTTCCCACACCGGTTACCACCAAGCCTGGATTGATCTGTGTGACGAAATCGCTTCTTTGCAGTGCCTCAGGCTGCAACCGCACGTTATCGGAGAATGTTTCTACCACGTTCAGCCGGGGAAGAATTCGCCATCCACCTATCGGCTCGTTGGCCGGTGTGTTAGGGGGAGCGGCACGAAACTGCGGAAGCTGGCCCTGAGCCACCCCTAGCGGGGTCTGGAACTGGCCATGTGAATGAAGAGGCAGCAACAGCATCGGTGTGGCGGCAAGCCAAACTGCGGTAAGGGAGTAACTATGGCACCTTTTATTTCTAGGCGCTTTCATGGTAATAGTAGCCGTAATACTCGCCACCGGAGAATGATCGGGCCTTGTTATAAATCAGATTCACGACATCGCATGACTCGATTTGCCTGAGCGTTTCCTTTACAGTCTGCTGTGACGTTGTTTCGGCTTCCACTACCAGAACAATCTGCCCCATCTGGCCCGCGAGGACGCGCGCCTCGCTGGTTAACAATAAAGGCGGTGAATCAAAAATGACGACACGATCCGCATAACGTTGCGCAAGTTCGCGCAACAATGCACCCATGCTTTGGCTCGCCAGCAATTCGGTTGAATGGGAGTGCCGTCTTCCTGCGGTAAGCAAGGTCAACTTTTCGATATCGGTCTTGATGAGCACATCCGCCAGGTCGAGATTGTCGTCCAGCAGGATATCCATTAATCCCTGCTCTGTTCCCAGTCCCAGAATTTTAGGCACCGTGGGGCGAGCAACGTCCGCGTCCACGAGCAGCACGGTCCGGTCCATCTCCATCGCTATGCTCATCGCCAGGTTGACGGTACAGAAACTTTTTCCCTCCCCCGCGAGCGCGCTGGTAACCATGATAAGGTTGCCATTCTTTATCATGCCCGGACCCTTGTTGAAAGCATTGGTGAGCAATGGACGCTTGATTACCCGAAACTGCTCGGCAATCTGCGTTCTCCCCTGATCGGGCGTCACAATGCCGTATTCGCGCATTTTGGTGTGATTGAGGGTGATCCTCTTGGGGGTCAAAACAGATGCCGAAAGAGGACGGTCGGGAGTGCCGGAAGCTGGAGAAGGCCGAAGCTCATCGTTTTTTTCAGCCGGATCATCCTTCTCCCGGACAGCCGGCTCGCTGAGATTTGTGGAAACTTCGGGCGCCAACTGGACAGTGCCAAGCTTTCTTTCTTTGTCAAGCTTCCCTGCGGCTTTCTCGATGATACTCACACTCTCTCCGATGCATATATGGTTGAAATTCGCAATATCATGACTACCTGCCTGGCATCTTGTGAACAGATCCGAATATTCCCCGTAACAGGATTATAACCATACCAGAGGTAAAAGAACGGCGATGCCGAATTTGGAACATCCGGCTGGAATTCTCATCTTACTAATGAAACTTGCAGACTTATAAGATTTATCTACGCCCGTTGCAGCTATTTTCCTTTCCATCTCTGCCGTATTTGTACGCAGACTCCTGCCGGTGCATGGCTGCGGTAAAAAAGTTGGCAGCGATGCCAATGAGAAAACGGCTATCGAAAAAATTAATGGTGGTTTTTATAGTTAATGAGCCATCCTGATCATCAACGCGCCATACAATCCCAGTAGCGATACCAGAGACAAACCGAATCCATAAAGCCGCTTTCTGCGCTTTATTTTTTCCTTGTCGGTCCATATCATGGGAATTGAACCCAGTATCGGCCTGCCGGTGAACTCACGAAGACTATTCTGGCTATGGAACGTCGGTCTTATCTGGCTGACAACGAAGGCCATCCCGATGCCTACAAGCAGCGCCCCCAGGAATACCAGCGAAAACAGTTTGCTGCGGTTGGGCCCCACCGGTAGATCAGGGACGGTCGGTGGATCGATGATCTTGAAAGACATCAATTCAGTTGCCGATCCCAGCTCACCCGATATTTTTGCAGACTCCCGCCGTTCAAGAAGCTTCTCGTAATTGGACTTATTCACCTGGTAATCTCGATTGAGTTGCGCAAGCTCCGCCTCCACTTGGGGAACAGCATTGCTCAGCGATTTCAGCCTATCGTAACGCGACGTATATTCCTCTACGCGAGCCCTCATGGAAGCGACGTCGGCTTCGGCTTCCGCTAGCGCCACGTTCAACTGCTGCAACATTGGGCTATAGTTCTTCCCAGGATCGGAACTGGGCCTCACAAGCTTGGCTTCCTCTTTTTTCCGTTCCTCGAGTTGAGCGATCAATCGCTTGGCCGAAATGATATCAGGATGCAGTTCGGTAAAGTTGAGCCTGAGCGCATCGAGATTTTTATTCAATGCCTCTATCCGCGAATCAAGCTCTACGTTGACTATCGAGGACGGGTCAGTCTGTTCCACCATGAGAATAGGCTCGTCCCCCGTAATCTGCCTCTTGATGGCATCGCGCGCCTGTTCCGCCTCGCGCAAATCCAATCTGGTTTTATTGAGATCTTCCGAAGCAGCCGACAGTTGCGCGTAATAATCGCTCCCTTGCTGAGGCATCAAACCGATGTTCTTTTGCTTGAATGCCTTGAGATTATTTTCACCAGCTATCAGTTTCTCCTCGTAACTCTGGATTTGCTCATCAATAAAGCGGATTGCAGAAGAAGAATCCTGTTTCTTGTCGCCGAGACCCCCTTCCACGAAAATCGTTAACAGGGATTGCACTATATCCTTGGCCAGTCTGGGATTCTGATTATTGTAATGAATGGTAAAAAGGTTGTCGCGTCCCGTCGTTCCCAGCTTTATTTTATCCATTAGTTCCTTGACCAGCCTCTCCTGGTCCTTGACGTCCTTCACCTTGATGTCCAGATCCACCATCCGTACCACACGTTCCACATTCGGCCGGCTAATCAAGGTGCGACTCATGATGGAAACCTGCTGCTGCAAATCGGGAGAGATGGTCATGCCCGCCATCAATGGCTTCAGGACATTTTGCGTATCGACGTAAATTCTGGCCGATGCCTGATAATCATCCGGAAGCTTGTAGACTATGATCCAGCCTGCTATGGCTATGAACCAGGCAGTAGCGACGGCAGCCCAGCGGTACTTCCAGACCCCCTTGAGATAAACAAGCAGTTGAGAAGTCAACTCCTCCATGAGTCAGATAGTCCTTAAAAATTCTGCTGCTGTCCCCGTCCTGCAGACGAAAAAGCGCCTGGAAACCGGTCTTTGCCAAATATCGGCGCCATCAATTCCGGGAAACCAAACACGTCCATTTTTATCATAGATCCTGACTGTTGAAATGGAACAAGCAAAGCCAGCATGAATTCCATACTCCGGCCAGCCCTGCATATCCCGGGTAAACAAAGAAACGATATTAAAAATCACCTCATCTACTTTCCAATTCTGGACCAGACGCAACTTCTCTAAAAGAGTCCATATGGCCTATACCCAATTCTATTGCGGAAGCGGGATCCCGTCCCGAACAACCCATGATCCAAAAAATCAGGCAGGGGTCGTCACATCAAAAATAGCTTTCCGGTATTACCAGCACATCACCCTGGCGCATGGGTACATTTGCAGTAATGTCTCCGTCCCTGATCAGATCATCCAGCCGAACACTGAACTGCTGCTGCTTTCCATCGACGTTGCGAATAACTCTGGAGCGGTTACCCGCCGCAAATTCCGTCACTCCACCCACTGCAATTAAAACATCCATAAGTGTCATTTGTTCGCGATACGGCAATGCCTGGGGTTTAGCCGCCTCTCCTATTACCCTGATTTGCTCGCTGTATGGGCCGATAAACTCTGTCACGACAACCGTAACGACGGGTTGTTGAATGTACTTGGACAAGGCCTCCTCGATATCCCGCGCCAATTGGGTCGAGGTTTTTCCGCTGGCGGGCAGATCCTCCACCAGCGGGGTGGTAATTTTTCCATCGGGCCGAACGGGCACACTCATGGAAACCTCCGGATTGCGCCAGACGATGATATCCACCATGTCGCCGGGGCCGACCAGATAGTCATGTCCCACATAAGCCTCTTCTGCGACGAGAGAGGGATACGTTTTACAGGCGCCGAGCGAAAGGACAGAGAACAGGATGGCGAAACTGGCCAGCCATTTCCTTATTGTCATTGTATTGATGTACGTAGCATTCACGGAATTTCCTCTTTAAGCTAGTGGAACGTCGCCAGTGGCAGGCTAGGATGAATTAGAGTCAACAAATAAAAGATGGTATAAACTAATACTTCTGTCAAGATAAAAGCCGATTGCGGGTTTTCAGAAATAATGCAATCATTTTCTAATCCCGCGTCACCGACATGTGTAATAATAGCACTTTACCTGCACTTTACCTCTTCTCAGCAGCTATCCTGAATTAACTCCTGCCGCATCTCGAAACCCATCCTGGCTTTCTTGCCTGTTCACTAAACTGCTTGCCTGCCCCCCCGCGGAAACCATGGCGCTTACGCAAATGCCTCAACTTTAAAGCAGCCGGCCTGTTTTTCATGCAAGCCATAATAGAATCGTAGCAATTTCGGTTGACTGGGCAAATTGGACCTTGGTACACCTGCAGACCCGTCTCCAGACAACCGGGGCGTCATGCACCTTCCAAAGCGCGTTCTTCCCGCACTTTATTGCGTTGGGACCGGATTAAACCCATTCTCTTCCGCGTCATTTTGCGGTAGATTTCCGCATACACGTCTTGAATAATTCCAACGATACCGGCTCTGCCGCATTGCCAGAGATCGCCTGCTACCTGGCGGATGAAAGCGCGACGCTGACGCTGGGATCAGACGTCGCCGCGCTATTGCAACCGGGGCTCACTATTCTCCTTGAAGGTAATCTGGGTGCCGGAAAAACTACACTGGCAAGGGGAATGTTAAGGGGGCTGGGTTACTCGGCGAAGGTGAAAAGTCCGACCTATAATTTGGTTGAACTTTATAAATTTTCTAGGTTATACTTCTATCACTTTGATTTTTATCGCTTCAATAACCAGATAGAATGGGAAGAAGCCGGTTTCCGTGAATATTTCAATTCGGAATCGGTATGCTTGGTGGAGTGGCCTCAAAAGGCAGCCGGACTGCTCCCCATCGCAGATTTGATTTTTTTTCTGAATATCTCCGGTGGAGGCCGCGAGGTCAGGATTCGCGCAGCAACTGAAAAGGGGAAACAGTGTTTGAAAGAATTGCGAAATTCAAGGAATTTCTGAGCAAGTTTCGGAGGGTTCCTGATTGCCCTGCCGGCAGAGTGACTTGCGTCGATAGCGCTCCTGCCCTCCTCAAGCCGCTGCCTCACCTGTTGATGGCCGCTCCCTTATTGCTATTCATCGATTCCTCATTGGCTGACACAAGAATTGCTTCAGTCCGTGTCTGGCCGGCAACGGAATACACCCGATTCACGCTGGAATCAGCCTCGCCTATCGAATATTCGGTCAGTACGGTAAAAAATCCGGACCGCGTAGTAATTGATCTCAAAGATGTCATACTGACTTCAGAGCTGAAGCAGGTATCGAGCAAGATCAATCCCTCTGATCCCTATATTCGAGCAGTGCGTACCGGCCGCTTCAAACCCGGTGTTGTACGCGTAGTGTTGGACCTCAAGACGGAGGCCCGGCCACAAGCCTTCGTACTCAAGCCCGTGGGAGCCTACGGATATCGTTTAGTGCTCGACATTTATCCCGCTGTACCGCCGGACCCTCTCATGGCGTTGCTGGAGGACCGGGCAGGGATACTGCAAGCTGATGCCGAGACTGGCAACGCTGCTAGCAAGATGGACAGTAAAAACGAAGAGGCTGCTAAAAATAACGAAACTTCGAGAAAAGGCAAGCCGGGAGAAATGTTAAGGCTTATCACTGTCGCCATCGACCCGGGGCATGGCGGTGAAGATCCCGGCGCAATCAGCCGCCGCGGCACGCATGAGAAAAGTATTACACTCGCCATCGCCAGAAAACTCAAAGCGAAAATCGATAAGGAACCCAACATGCGCGCAGCGCTGACGAGAGAGGGAGACTATTTCATTTCGCTACCGAAACGCCTGGAAAAAGCACGCCAGGTAAACGCCGACCTGTTCGTTTCCGTGCATGCGGATGCCTATATCAAACCTCATGCGCGAGGCTCATCCGTATTTGCGTTATCGGAGAGCGGCGCCACCTCCGCTGCTGCCGGCTGGCTGGCAAAAAAGGAAAACCAGGCCGATCTGATCGGCGGCGTCGACCTGGACATCAAGGATCCTTTTCTGAAGCAAACCCTGCTGGATCTTTCGCAAACCGCAACCATTAACGACAGCCTCAAGCTTGGAAAAGAAGTGCTCCTGGAAATAGGCGATATCAATCATCTCCACAAGAGCAATGTCGAGCAAGCAGGATTTGCCGTGCTCAAATCTCCCGATATCCCCTCCATCCTGATAGAAACCGCGTTTATCAGCAACCCGGATGAAGAAAAAAAACTGATAGACCCCGTCTACCAGGAAAAATTGGCTGACGCCATCCTTTCCGGCATCAAGCGCTACTTCACCAATAATCCACCGGCGTCGCGTTCGAGAATGGTGTTTCTGGATTAGGGAGCTTCTGAACAAATCTCTCCCTCCCCATATTTAGAAATTATCCGTAAATAATATTTGTTTTTCCTGGGCTACCTGCCTTACGGAAGGCGATGATGGCGCGGTCGAGCATAAGCAGTGCGGGGTAGCTGCGGCGTGTAGCCGTATGACTCCATCGCCTGCCGCGCGGGCTCGCCTATGTAATCAGCTTCCCGATCGCTTGCTGCCCTCTGGTAAGAGGGCAGCCCGTGTTATATTTCTTTCCCGAAGTTGCGCGGGAAGCCCGAATACGTCTTCAGGTTTCATGCAACTCCGGGCAAACGGACTTCGAGGATTCATCCTGGACGATCGGCACGCGCTACTGCAGCAGCCCTTGCCAGATAAGTCCGCACGCTTCCTCTCGCCAGCGCAACAACCCGGCTCTCAATGGTCTTCCCTAGCCCTTGCACGGCTTCTACGCCATAATCGCAGCGTTAAATTCCGGGAACACCTTGTGGGCCACGAAGATCTGTCCCAATTGAAAATTGATCGCGGTGCTGGCAGCAACATGGTCAGCCATCGGAAACGTCCTGGTTTTCTTACCGCTATCGTTATCATCGCTGCATCGGTACTGGCAGGAGTCCTTTATTTCCGGAATGGCAACACGGTGGAAGTAGAGTCGGCCACCGTCACCACCGCCTACCCATCGCAATCGTTCACCTTGCTTAATGCCACCGGGTACGTGGTGGCGCAACGCAAGGCGGCGGTGGCATCCAAAGCCACGGGACGGGTTGAATGGCTCGGCGTGACGGAGGGCAGCCAGGTCAAGGCGGGAGAGGTTATCGCACGGCTGGAAAACGCGGACGTTAGCGCGACCATGGAACAGGCATCGGCAAATATCGGGGTGGCCGCCGCGAATTTGCAACAGGCCCAAGCTGAGCTGATAGAAGCCCAGGCAGCATACAATCGCAATAGCGAGCTGATCTCCAGGGGCTTTATTTCCCCATCCGCTTATGATATCGCGGAAGCTCGCTATCAAAAGGCCCAGGCTGTCGTTGGGAGCTTCAAAGCATCAGTCAGCGCGGCGCAAGCAAACTATCGCGCGGCGCGAATCGCTGTCGAGCACACGCTGATTCGCGCGCCTTTTGACGGCGTGGTTCTGACGAAGAGCGCAAATATCGGCGATGTCGTCACGCCTTTCTCCTCTGCGCTCGACGCCAAAGGCGCGGTAGTCACCATGGCCGACATGAATACTCTGGAAGTGGAAGCAGACGTATCCGAGTCGAATCTGGCAAAGGTTGAACTCGATCAGCCGTGCGAGATCCAGCTGGACGCGCTGCCGGATGTCCGCTTGCGAGGGAGGGTGCAGCGCATCGTCCCGACGGTGGACAGGGCTAAGGCCACGGTCCTGGTAAAGATCCGGTTCGTCGACCATGATCCCCGGGTATTGCCGGAGATGAGCGCGAAGGTCGCTTTCCTGGAAAAAGAAATGCCCGACAACCAGCGCGCTGCCCGCACGGTGGTGCAGCCCGCAGCCATCGTTCAGCGCAACGGACAGAGCGTGGTTTTCGTCATCAGGGAAGGGAAGGCTGTCGAAACATCCATAGAAACCGGAGAAAGAATCGGCGACGTGGTTGAAGTGGTGAAAGGTCCCAAGGCTGGAGAAAAGGTGATACTCCGGCCGGGAGACGGGCTCGACAATGGCGACAACATTAAAACAACGGCAAAATGACGGGGATTTGTGCATGCCCTTCGGCGCGGCACTCGACATATTCGCCAGGGAAAAACCCTGAAATTCATGCAGCGGTCGCCTGACTTGGATAATCATTCAGAATCTCCGGTTCATACGGAACCTCCAGGTGAACCGGTTGTTCACATCAGGCAGCTCTCCAAATGCTATCACCGCGGAGGACAGATCATACCCGTACTGACCAATATCTCTTTCGATATCATGCATGGGGAATTTATCGCGCTGATGGGTCCTTCGGGCTCGGGAAAAAGCACCCTGCTCAACCTTATTGCCGGCATCGATAAGCCCGACAGTGGATTGCTGAAAATCAACGGAACAGACATCGCAGCCCTCTCCGAATCGGAACTGGCGGATTGGCGGGCAGCGAACGTGGGGTTTATATTTCAGTTCTACAATCTGATGCCGGTGCTGACGGCCTTTGAAAATGTGGAGCTGCCACTGCTGCTCACACCGCTTGCACGCGACCAGCGCCGCAGGCGCGTGGAACTTGCATTATCGATGGTAGGACTGCGCGATCGAATGGAGCATTATCCGTCCGAGTTATCGGGAGGCCAGCAGCAACGCGTTGCCATTGCGCGCGCGATCATAACGGATCCAGCCCTGCTGGTAGCGGACGAACCCACCGGAGATCTTGATCGATCATCAGCAAATGACATCCTGGCAATGCTCGAGCGCCTCAACAGAGAATTGGGCAAAACCATCATCATGGTGACGCACGATCCGCACGCCGCTCAATCCGCCCATTCGATCCGGCATCTGGAAAAAGGCGAACTGGAACTGAAGAAGCACTGAAAGATCTATCGTTCAACGGATTGGCGCTCAATCATCCTCGACCCAGCAGTTGGACAGGGTGGAGTTTGCAGTTTTTGGAGTTGCGGGGCAAGGCGCAACGACGCGGAATGGCCATTCCAACGAGTTGCAACGCAGCCATGTGCCGCAAAAGTCGCGCAATCCGTCCTGTAGCGAACTCACCATATAGGCGAACGTCGAGTACCTCCGAAAATCTTTGTGGATCATAGCTCTAAACTGGAAGTGAGCAGTCATCTGCCGGATTTAGGATCATGCATTTTCTCAAGCTCATACTAAGAAATACCTTGCGCCACAAGCTGCGCTCCGGTCTCACCGTACTTGGCCTGGTGGTAGCCATTATTGCCTTTGGTCTGCTTCGAACGGTAGTGGATGCCTGGTACGCCGGTGCAGAGGGCGCATCCTCGACCAGGCTGATCACGCGCAACGCGATTTCGCTGGTATTTCCGCTACCCATCAACTACCAGGAACGAATCCGTAAAGTCGATGGCGTCTCTGCAATCAGCCATGCCAGCTGGTTCGGAGGAGTATACGTCAGCGAGAAGAACTTTTTCCCTCAGTTCGCGGTAGACGCAAAAACGTATTTCGATCTGTACCCCGAATATGTCATAGCGCCACAGGAAATGAAAGCGTTCCGCGCCGACCGCAAAGGTTGCGTAATCGGGCGTAAGCTTGCGAACACTCATGGCTTCAAGGTAGGCGACACTATTCCGCTACGCGGAACCATTTACCCTGGCTCGTGGAATTTCACCATAAGAGCGATCTATGATGGCGCGGAATCTGCAACCGATACATCACAGTTTTTTTTCCACTGGAATTATCTCAACGAAACGATGAAAAAGGCCGTTGCCCGGCGAACCGACTGGATAGGCGTATATGTTATTCAGATTTCCGATCCCGACAAAGCGGCGGAAATATCAGACGAGGTAGACGCGATGTTCCGCAATTCCCTGGCCGAAACCCTTACGGAAACAGAAAAAGCATTTCAGCTGGGCTTCGTTTCCATGACAGAAGCGATAGTCATCGCTATACGCATTGTTTCCTTTGTGGTGATATTCATCATTCTGGCGGTCATGGCCAACACCATGGCAATGACCGCGCGGGAGCGGATCCGGGAGTACGCCACCCTTAAAGCCCTGGGGTTCGGACCCTGCTTCCTTGCCGGACTGATTTATGGCGAGTCTCTCATGATCGCGCTTGCCGGCGCTGCAATCGGAATCGTGTTGACGTTTCCAGTCGCCGCCCAGTTCAGCGAGCAGGTCGGGACGCTTTTTCCCGTTTTCGGGGTTTCCAGGGAAACGGTCTATATGCAGGCGGCCGCAGCCGCAGCAGTTGGATTGGCAGCTTCAGTGTTGCCCGCTCTGCGGGCGGCCCGCGTGCCCATCGTGGATGGCCTGAGGAGCATTGGCTAAGGCCCGTTAACAGACCCCCAGGCTATCATGCCGATCCCGCTTTCCTATACGCTGCGCAATCTCGCGGCACGCAAATTGACGACGTTGCTTACGTCGGGCGGCATGGCGCTGGTGGTGTTCGTTTTCGCCACGGTATTAATGCTGGAGGAAGGCCTTCGAAAAACCCTGGTCGAAACCGGGTCCATGGACAATGCGGTTGTCACCCGGCGTTCCGCTGGCACTGAAGTACAGAGCGTCATCGACCGCGAGCAGGCTGCCATCGTCGAAAACCAGCCGGAAGTAGCAAATGGCATCGACGGTGCACGGCTCGCTTCAAAGGAAACCATCGTGCTGATTTCGCTGGTCAAACGTGATTCCGATAAAGCATCCAACGTGTTAATCCGGGGCGTGGGGCAAAAAGGCATTGAGCTTCGGCCTCAGGTCGGTATTGTCGAAGGGCGCATGTTTTCCCCCGGATCGGCAGAAATCATTGCCGGAAAAAGCATTGCGGAACGATATCATGGCGCGAGAGTTGGCGAGATATTACGTTTCGGGCAACGTGAATGGACCGTGGTAGGCATCATGGATGCGGGGAGAACAGGTTTCGATTCGGAAATCTGGGGCGATGCAGACCAACTGATGCAAGCCTTTCGCAGGCCGGTCTATTCTTCGGTGATAGTCAAGCTGAATGACGCGCGGGGATTCTCCGCATTCAAGAACCGCATCGAAGCCGATCCGCGCCTTACTCTGGAAGCCAAGCAGGAAAACGTCTTTTATGCCGAACAATCGAAAGTTCTGGCAAATTTCATTCGTTACCTGGGACTGATTCTCTCCATCATTTTTTCCATAGGTGCGATTATCGGCGCAATGATCACCATGTATGCGTCGGTCGCCCATCGTACTACCGAAATCGGCACCCTTCGAGCCCTGGGATTCCGCCGCGCCACCATTCTGCTGACTTTTTTGATAGAAGCGTTGATGCTGGGCGCAGCAGGAGGCGTGGTCGGGCTCATACTGGCTTCATTCATGCAGTTCTTCACCATCTCAACCATGAATTGGCAATCTTTCTCCGAACTCGCATTCAGCTTCACGCTGAACGCCGCCATCATCGCAAAATCTTTGGCATTCGCCCTGATAATGGGAGTTGTCGGCGGCGTTCTTCCCGCTGCCCGTGCGGCGCGGCTGGATATCGTCGACTCGCTGCGAGCGGCATAAAACGGCAATTCAATCTGCTCGCGTTCAGCGCTACCCTATGTACCCAGCGCGCCTATCGTACCCATATGGAAACGTAGAACTCCTTCCCTCCGCTCCACGAAATAGCGCTTCAAAGGTTCACGAATCACCCGAAAAGCGAGAGTTTCCCATGGAATTTCCGGCTCGGTGAAAAGTCTTACCTCCAGGCTTTCAATTCCCGGGCTGAAGCCGAGATCCAGCAACTGTGCGCGAAACAGTACGTGCACCTGGTTGATGTGGGGCAAATTATAAATAGCGAAAAGCGGTCCTATCCGGACAGAAGCGTTGGCCTCTTCCATAGTTTCCCGCTCGGCGCCCTGAACCAGGGTTTCGGCATTTTCCATGAAACCGGAGGGAACAGTCCATAAGCCCAGGCGTGGCTCGATAGCCCGGCGGCACAACAATATCTTGTCTTCCCATTCAGGGATACAGCCGACCACGATCTTCGGATTCTGATAATGGATAACGCCGCACGCCCGGCATATGTAGCGTTGCAACGTGTCCCCCTCCGGTATGCCTAATTCGACCTGTGCGCCGCAGCTACTGCAATATTTCATTGCGGCGCAACTTGAAAGATGGTGGCTCGAATCCGGCGGAAGGCAGACTGCTTGTTGCACTTTGCCAACCGATGCAGCGTTACCCTCTCGCGTGGTCGCTTATATTCAAAGGCTTTCATTGTCCCTCATGTCCCCTTCTAAAAGGCGAATTTTCGTTCAATTCATCGAAGTAATGGTCGATCTCATCCGCCTCACGCTTCAGGTAGTGGCCGACCGCCGCAGAGAACTCGGGATGAGCAAGCCAATGGGCCGACCAGGTATGGACAGGAAGGAAACCCCGGGCAAGTTTGTGCTCTCCCTGGGCGCCGCCTTCGAACAGCTCCATGCGATTCGCCATACAAAACTCGATGCCCTGATAGTAGCAGGTCTCGAAATGCAACCCGGGCACAAACTCCGAAGCGCCCCAATAGCGGCCGTATAGCGTGTGGGAATTGCGTAAATTAAGGGCAGCGGCAACTGGCTTTTTGCCACGCATCGCCAGAATCAGCAGCAGATTTTCCGGCAAGCTCTCGCCGAGCCTCATGAAAAATTCCAGATTGAGGTACGGAGTGGAATAGTGATCCCGGTAGGTCTTATTGTAACAGTCGACGAAAAAACGCCAGTGGTCAGATTTTACCTCATGTCCCGATAACCACTGGAACCGGATGCCTTCGGCATGAATCCTTTTTTGTTCCTGGCGGATCTTCTTGCGTTTGTCGTGACTCATATCCCGCAGGAACATTTCAAAGCTTTCATAGAGACATCCCTCGCGATTCCGGTTCTTCCAGTGAAACTGGATGCCGTGCCGCAATTTCATTCCCGCTTTTTCCATCTCCCGTGCTTCCTGCTCCAGCGGAAACAGGCAGTGGAAAGATGACATGCCCGTCTTCGCATTTTTATCTCTTGCCATCGCCAGCACCGCCGAAATAAGCAGGGCGCGATGCCCCGAGGTTTCAGCAAGCAATCTGCGGCCCGATACCGGACTGAAGGGTATCGCGCTCAAGAGCTTGGGGTAGTAAGGGTATCCATGACGCTGATATGCATCGGCCCAGGCCCAGTCGAAAACATACTCTCCATGAGAGTGGTTTTTGATATAAAGAGGCAGGGCGGCCGTCAATTTACATCCCTCCCACAAGGTGATGAATTCTGGCGCCCAGCCAGTCTTTGCCGAGGCACAGCCGGTATCATGCAAGGCCGATAAAAATTCATGACGCAAAAAAGGATCGTCCCCTGCAAGGCGATTCCATGCGGTGATAGAAACCTCATCAAGGGAATCGATAATTTTTACTTTCAAATCCGCATCCATGAAAGATTTTCCCGCGTGCGCCCTTTCCGCGCAAGACCGCGCGGAAAGAAGCATTCTGGTATTATTAAAAAGATAAAATGAGGAGATTGGCCCATGGCGAAATCCCATGAGCGTTAGACGAAATCAAGCCGGCCCGGAGATTTTTCCCGGCAATGCTCGAAGTAATCAGGAGCAGCGAAATTTTGTGGCAGAAAATGCGTAGTTCGATATCCCGCGCATGACGCGCATCATCATGAAGCTCGCCATCGCACAAATCGATTTGACAGTCGGCAACCTCGAGGGCAATGCTGCCAAAATTCTTGATACTGTCCATCAGGCAAGAGATGCGGGAGCCCGCCTCGTCGTTACCCCGGAATTGGCGCTTTCCGGCTATCCTCCAGAGGATCTGTTATTGCGCGATGGCTTTGAACTGGCCTGCCGGGAGGCGCTGGCAAATCTCGCGATTAAAATAAAGGGAGTTACGCTAGTGATCGGGCATCCGCACCGCGTCGATCACAAGCTCTACAACGCGGCCTCCGTTATCCATGACGGCGGAATCATTGCCACCTACCTGAAAAGCAGTCTGCCCAATGATTCCGTGTTTGACGAGCGGCGCTATTTCGAACCGGGATCCGATCCATGCATATTCGAACTGAGTGGGATAAAATTTGGCATACAGATCTGCCAGGATATCTGGCAGGGCAACTCCGCCCGCAGGACAAGAGAAGCCGGAGCAAATGCACTGCTGGTGCTGAACGCTTCACCCTACCATATGCGCAAACAAGCCTTGCGCTATCAGGCCGCACGCCAGCAGGCCGATGAAATCGGAATTCCTATCATCTATGCCAATCTTGTCGGCGCGCAGGACGAGTTGCTTTTCGATGGCGCTTCTTTCGCAATCGATGCGGAAGGCAAGCTCACCCATCAATTTCCTGCATTTAGAGAATCGCTAGGATTGATCGATCTTCAGAATGGCGTACCCGTACCGGTGGAAATTGCAGCCCCGCCAAGTCTGGAGGCGGAAATCTATCAGGCCCTGTGCCTGGGGCTCAAGACCTATATTGAGAAGAATCATCTCCCCGGCGTATTGCTGGGCTTGTCGGGCGGAGTGGATTCGGCGCTCGTCATGGCAATCGCGGTGGATGCGCTAGGCGCGGACAAGGTGGAGGCAATTATGATGCCTTCGAGATTTACCGCCGATATCAGTTTGTGGGACGCTCGAGCGATGGCGAAGACGCTGAATGTCAGGTACAGCGAAATCAGTATCGAGCCGGTATTCACTCAATTCCTGGAAACACTCGGCAACAAGCTGCTGGGGCGCCACGCCACTGCTACCACGCAGGAAAACCTGCAGGCACGCATACGCGGAAATATGCTCATGGCACTTTCCAACAAATCTGGCGCCATTGTGCTGACTACCGGCAACAAATCGGAAACGGCTGTTGGCTACTGCACCTTGTATGGCGACATGGCGGGAGGTTTCTCAGTACTGAAGGATATAAGCAAGACTATGGTTTACCGCCTCTGCCGCTACCGCAACTCATTGGGAAAAGCCATTCCCGAAAGAGTCATCACACGGCCACCCTCGGCTGAGCTTCGTCCGGGCCAGACGGATCAGGATAGCCTCCCGCCCTACGATGTGCTCGATGGAATTGTTGAAGCTTATATGGAGCGTGATTTATCGCTACAGGAAATTCTTGATATGGATTACGCCGAAGCAGACGTACGCCGCGTCATCAATCTTATCCGGCAGAATGAATACAAGCGCAGGCAGTCCGCCCCGGGCCCGCGGATTACAAAACGAGCCTTCGGAAAGGACTGGCGCTACCCCATCACGGCTTCATATCAAGACGAATTCTAGGGACGCGCAGAACAAATCCTCGCTGAGCGCGTTACTGGTAAAATCGCGCCTGCAGTCCGCGCTGAGGAGTCGCATCTTCCTGCGGAAGAGACTCTGTTCCATCCTTCGCGTATCCCATCCCGCAAAGCCGCCATCGCGCCAGCGGAGATTTGTTCAGCGTTTCCTTGGTTGCCAACTCGCAAAGCACGCCGCTTTTAAAGGAACAGACATGAAAAAGATCGAATCCATCATCAAACCTTTCAAGCTCGACGAAGTGTGCGAAGCCTTGAACGAGATAGGAGTAAGCGGGCTGACTGTTACCGAAGTCAAGGGTTTCGGCCGGCAAAAAGGACATACGGAACTTTATCGGGGAGCGGAGTATGTGGTGGATTTTCTGCCCAAGATAAAGATTGAAATAGTGGCCGATGAAAAAATGGTGGACAGCATCATCGATACGATAGTAACTGCGGCGCGTACGGGAAAGATCGGCGATGGCAAAATTTTTGTCACGAATATCGAGCAGGTCATAAGGATACGCACAGGCGAGACGGACGACGCAGCGATCTAGGGAAGCGCTGAATAAATCTCCGCTGGCGCGGCGGCGGCTTTGCGGGATGGGATGCGCGAAAGGCGACGACGCGAATGGTTGACCCCTTTGCTAGGAGCCCGATAAGGTAGACCGCTCGCAAAGCCCCGCCCCATGAGGGTTGCGATAAAATCGGGTGCTCAGCGAGGAATTATTCAGCGCTTCCCCAGCTTATCCCATACGCTCCTTGTCGTGGACGCTTCCTATCGTGTGCGTCCGTGAGGAACTTCGTTCGTCCCCATCCATCTTATCGACATGAAATTTCGCCTTGGCATAGCTGTTTTATCCGTGTTGATCACAAGTGGCGCCCAGGCTGCCGAGCTGCCCGACCTTGGCGATGCATCCCGGACAACTATTTCACCTCGCGAGGAACGGGAGCTGGGACTGAGAATCATGTCGGAAATCCGGGCCGACCCGAATTACCTGGATGACGCCGAAGTTGCCGGTTATCTTACCAATTTGGGAAACAGGCTGATTCTTGGCTCCCGCGAAGCCCAGCCGGATCAAGAATTCGAGTTCTTCGCGGTGAAGGATGACACCATCAACGCATTCGCATTGCCCGGCGGCTTCATGGGGTTTAACACCGGGCTCATCATTACAGCCCAAAGCGAATCGGAATTGGCGGGAGTAATGGCGCATGAAATCGCCCATGTCACGCAGAAACACCTCGCACGCATGATTTCCGGCCAGAAGTACAGCATGTTGACTTCTCTCGCCGGCGCCGCCTTGGCGATACTCGCTTCACGTACCAATCCACAAGCGGGACAGGCTGTACTGGTTGCCTCTCAGGCTCGGCAGATCCAGTCCCAGCTTGATTTCACCCGCGAGCACGAAAAGGAAGCCGATCGCATCGGCTTCAATATACTGGTCAGCGCCGGCCTCGATCCGAACGGGATGTCGGCCTTCTTCGAGCGCCTGCAGCGAGCAGGAAGGTTTCATGAGAATGGTGCGCCCTCGTACCTGCGTACTCATCCTATCACTTATGAGCGCATCGCAGACATCGAGAGCAGAACCCAGGGCATGTCCTATAAGCAAGTGCCTGATAGTCTCGATTTTCAGCTGGTACGGGCGAAGTTGCGTGCTTCGCTGGACAACCCGGGAGACGCCGTGGAACGCTTCGACTCTGTTTTGCGGGACAAGCGCTATACCAACGAGGCCGTCGAGCGCTACGGGTTGATCAACGCATTGCTGCGGGACAGGAATTACTCGCGTGCCGAAAAGGAACTCGCGCAACTTTATGAAAATTTACAGTCCGGCTCGTCGAACGACAAAGTGAAAAATCACGATCTTGGCAAAACCATCAGGATCGCGCGCAAGAACGGCCCATCCAGCCCGATGATCGACACGCTGGCTGCACGCGTCGAACTGGCAACAGGAAAAGTCGGAGAAGCGTTCGAGACATACCGGGCTGCGCTACAGATATATCCGCAACATCGGGCGCTGATCTATGACTACGCAGACGCGCTGATCCGTAATGGCGAGCCTGGAACGGCAGTCAAGTTCATCGATCGCCAGCTGCAATATACGCCCAATGATACATGGCTTTTCGGACTGCAGGCACGAGGATACGAAGCGCTGGGAGATGCGATGTCGCAACATCGCTCCCAAGCTGAGGTTTATACACGGCAGGGCAATTATTCCGCGGCGATAGAGCAATTGCAGATAGCACTGAAAGCGGGCGATGGAGACTTTTACACGATGTCCAGCATTGAAGCACGGCTCAAGGAATTGCGTGTAATGGATGCCGATAACAAGAAAGACAAATAACAGACAAGAGGAAAGGAATTGAAAGATAGCACCTCTTCTACTACAGATATGCTTTCCAGCGCCCTTGTTTATGAATGAACCTCGCGAGCGGGTGTTTATCCAGGACAAGCGGCTTCTTTTTACCCGTCGACAGTCCCCATAATCGGAGTCCCGTGCTCAGGTAATATTCTGCGGTCTTTTTTTGCCTGTTACTTATACTTCTCTTCATTTTTAATGATTCGACCCTTTCGCCGCATCCGGCTATTCATCATTTTGACAACGTTGCTGCTGAGCGGGTGGATTTGGTACTGGCAATCCGGATCAGACTCGCAGCAGGGTCGATATAAAACTCAGACGATTGACCGTGGCGACATTCTTCAGAGCATTTCCGCCAATGGCACGCTCAATCCTGTAGTCCTGGTGAATGTAGGTACACAGGTGTCCGGCACCGTATACCGCCTTCATGCAGACTTCAACGATAGAGTGAAGGCGGGCGATATGCTGGCGGAACTTGATCCGGCACTTTTTCAGGCTCAACTGCGGCAATCGGAAGCAAATGTCGCCAATGACCATGTTGCGTTAAAGCTGGCCCAGAGAAGAATGGCGCGCAACCGCGCGCTGGTGGAGAAAGGCTTCATTTCCGGGGACGCGCTGGATGCGGTCGAACAACAACTGGAGGTTGCGCGCGCCCAGTTGGCCGTGGATAACGCGCAACTTGCCCGGGATCGTACCAACCTCAATTACAGCGTTATACGCTCCCCGATTTCGGGCATAGTGATAGCGCGCAACGTGGATGTGGGCCAGACCGTGGCGGCAAGTTTCCAGACACCCACGCTATTTCAGATCGCCAATGATCTGCGTCAGATGCAGATCGATACCAGTGTCGCGGAAGCCGATATCGGCCAACTGCATCTCCACCAGGTGGTGCATTTCACTGTGGATGCGTTCCAGGAACGGGAATTTGCAGGGGTGGTAAAGCAGCTACGGCTTAATCCCACCATTCAGCAGAATGTCGTTTCGTATAACGTCGTGGTTGCAGTAGCCAACGATGATGAAACCTTGCTGCCCGGCATGACCGCCAATGTACGATTCACGGTGGAGCAAAAACAAAACGTATTGCGCGTGCCCAACGCAGCGCTGCGCTACAAACCGGCCGAAACAGACGTCGATCCAACTTCGGCAAGCAAGCCAATCGAAGGCAAGCGCCTGCTTTATCGACTCGAGGGAAGCCATCGTGTTCCCGTGTATGTCAAGACAGGGATTGCCGATAATAACTTCACCGAAATTGTCGAAGGAGATATCAAGGAAGGCGATGAATTGATAATTCGTGAAATGGGCGATAAGGACAAGTCCGGCAGCAAATTCAGATTCAGAATGTTTTAACGACTCACGGATTTCTCGGTGATGCTGCTTCAACAGGATAACCCCGGTGCATCCTTGATCAAGGTGGAGAATCTTTCCAAGACTTATAGCCTGGAAACGGGAGTCAAAGGAAATGGATCAGTCAACAGCCAGGTTCTGTTCGAAGTCAACCTCACTATTTCACGAGGGGAATTCGTTGCCATCATGGGACATTCCGGGTCGGGGAAATCGACACTGATGAATATACTCGGCTGCCTGGATACGCCGACCCATGGCCAATATTGGCTTGACGGGAGGAATGTCGCGTTCTTGTCCGATGATGAGCTCGCGCTTGTGCGCAACCGCAAGATCGGCTTCGTATTCCAGGGATTTAATTTGCTCAAGCGAATGACGGCCCTGGATAATGTTGCAGCTCCGCTGCTTTATGCCGGCGTTGGCCGATCGGAAAGCCGCAAACGCGCATTGCAGTTGCTGAGTCAGACTGGCTTGGGCAACTTCGCGGCATACCAGCCTACCCAGCTGTCCGGAGGACAGCAGCAGCGCGTTGCCATCAGCCGTGCGCTCATCAATGATCCGCCCCTGATACTCGCCGACGAGCCAACCGGTAATCTCGACACCCAGACCAGCCGTGAAATCATGGCAATCTTCGAGCAACTCAATCGGGAACGGGGCATCACGGTCGTGATCGTTACCCATGAAGATGATATCGCCGCCTTTACCCGGCGGCTGGTGCGTTTGAAGGATGGAAGAGTAGTGCACGATGGAAAGGTGTCGGCATGAATCTCTTTGCTATCATAGGAGAGGCGCTACGCGCCTTGCGGCTTAATCGGCTGCGCACCAGCTTGACCATGCTGGGCATGATCATAGGCGTGGCTGCCGTGGTACTGATGCTCGCGGTCGGACAGGGAGCGCAGACCATGGTCAACCAGGCTATCGCTTCCATAGGAAGCAACCTGTTTATCGTCGTGCCCGGTGCCACATCTTCCGGAGCATTGCGTTCAGCTGCCGGCAGCGTGCAGACACTGACCATGGCCGATGCGCAGGCTATTGCTCACCTGCCCTCGGTCAAGGCTACCGCCCCGCTCGTCACCGGAACCGCACAACTCAACTACGGAGCCAATAACTGGAGCACGTCTGTTACGGGGGTCACGCCCGACTACTTCAGCGTGCGCGAATGGCCTGCCGAGAGCGGCGCATTGTTCACCGATACGGATTTGCGTTCCGCCTCGCGCATCGTGATGCTGGGCCAGCTTACCGCGAAGAACCTGTTTGGGGACGAAGATCCCACGGGAAAAACGGTTCGCATCAAGAATAGTCCTTTTGTGGTCGCAGGCGTCCTGGCTCCCAAGGGGCAGAGCCTGGATGGCCGCGATCAGGACGATTCGGTGTTTATTCCCATCACTACGGGACAGCGTCAGATCTTCGGGAACCAGTTCCCCGGAACAATACGATTTCTCATGGTCCAGGGCATCTCAGCGGAGGCCATGGATGAGGCGGAAGTCGAGATCAACCAGCTGCTGCGCCAGCGTCACCGTATAGCCGAGGGAATGGAAAACGACTTCACGGTGCGCAACATGGCCGCCATTGCCGCAGTGGCTACCGGAGCGGCCAAGGTCATGTCTCTCATGCTTGGCGCCATTGCCTCGGTATCGCTGCTGGTCGGAGGCATTGGCATCATGAATATCATGCTGGTATCCGTCACCGAACGAACCCGGGAAATCGGCATACGCATGGCTATTGGAGCAAACCGGCGCGCAATCCTTGCGCAATTCCTGCTGGAAGCCCTGGTAATCTGCATCCTGGGCGGAGTTATCGGAGTCGCGCTCGGAATCGGCGGAGCCTGGGCGGTCAGTCACGCTACCGACATGATAATTGTGATCACCTTTGGAACGATATTGCTGGCGTTCGCTTTCGCTTCCGCCGTGGGGATTTTCTTCGGGTATTACCCGGCCAGGAAAGCTGCTGCGCTTAAACCGGTGGAAGCCTTGAGGTATGAATGAGGCGAGGATCTTAAATAAAAGGGGCCGACGTCACACTGGGGAAAGTGAGAACATCGGCCTGTCTGGGATGATCAATTCAATTCCTTATTAAAGTCATAGGTTGATCCTTATCAGTAGATCTACTCGGGGTATATGGCCTTACTCTTTCCTGCCATCCTTGGACATGAAGAACCAAGCAACGACAGCACCTATACCTACCACCAAAATTGCCATTTCCATGATTTTCTCCTTAAAGAAAATGAGATGTTCAAGAATCTGACCAGCTTGATGATCATCTACCGCATAGAACGTTTTCACTTCCGGTCTGAAAACCCGGACACCTCCCATTATCAAAGAGTACAATTTGCGGAAAAATTCATTACCTCCGCAATTGATTAGAGGCGGTCCAAAATGAAAAGTTTCACGCTCAGGTGAAATTTTTTAAAAAAAATGAAACACCGATTTATACCGGCGAACTCGCTTTTATAGTCCGGCTAAAACAGCGTTATGCCTTTCGCGAGGCAGGCGCACGTTATTCGACTGTCACCGACTTTGCCAGATTCCTCGGTTTGTCGACATCGGTGCCTTTTTGCAGCGCAACGTGATAGGCAAGCAATTGCAAGGGGATAGTATGGAGAATGGGACTCAGTGCACCAGCGTGCTCCGCCAGGCGGATGATGTGAACCCCCTCGCTTTCCTGGATTCGGGAATCGGCATCGGCAAATACATACAGTTCTCCGCCCCGTGCACGCACCTCCTGCAGATTGGATTTGAGTTTTTCCAGCAAGGCATCGTTCGGTGCGATCGCAACCACGGGCATATCCTTGTCTACAAGGGCGAGCGGACCGTGCTTCAACTCGCCCGCCGCGTAAGCTTCCGCATGGATATATGAGATTTCCTTGAGCTTGAGCGCTCCCTCCATCGCAATGGGATAATGCACTCCGCGTCCCAGGAATAGTGCATGCCGTTTTTCTGCAAATTGCTCGGCCCACTCGCGAACCTGCGGCTCTACCTGCAGAGTATGCTGCAACGCCACCGGCAGATGGCGCAATGCGGCGATAATGCCGCGCTCGCCTTCGCTCGACAGCTTGCCTCGCAGTTTGGCGAGCGTCATTGCCAGCAGCATCAATGAGGCAAGCTGGGTCGTAAACGCTTTGGTTGAAGCTACGCCGATTTCTGGCCCGGCACGGGTAAGAAATCGCAGATTGGTCTGGCGCACCATCGCGCTCTCGGCCACATTGCAAATGGCGAGACTATGCGCGTGCCCCAGCGAACGGGCGTAGCTGAGCGCGGCGAGCGTATCCGCGGTTTCTCCCGACTGGGAAATGCCTACCACCAGTGTATGGGGATGTGCCACCGGGTCACGGTAGCGGTATTCGCTTGCAATTTCGACATTGCAATTCAGCCCCGCCAGCGTCTCCAGCCAGTAGCGTGCAACCAGCCCTGCATGATAACTGGTGCCGCAAGCAAGTATCAGAATGCTGTCTGTGTTGTTGAAAATGGTTTCCGCTTCGGTTCCGAACAAGTGTGGCGAGATGGATTGTGCATTGACCACCATTTCCAGCGTGTTTGCCACTACCCCAGGCTGCTCGAATATTTCCTTCTGCATGAAATGCGCGTAAGGGCCTAATTGCACCGCTTCGTTCGTCAATTCGCTTTCATGCACGGTACGCACCACTTCCTTGCGCACTCTGTCGCGAACACTCACGATCCGGTAGCCATCGCGGCGCAATTCCGCGACATCGCCTTCTTCCAGGTAAATCATGTGCCTGGTGACCTGCAGCAACGCGGAGGCGTCGGAAGCGGCATAATTCCCGGACTCACCTAATCCCAGTAGCAGTGGCGCGCCGTTTCGGGAAACGATTATCCGTTCAGGATGCGCCTCTTCCATAACGGCGATGGCATACGCCCCCTGGAGTTCGTTCACCGAGCGGCACACTGCTTCAAACAGATCCGATGTTTCCCTCAGTTTGTACGTAATGAGATGGGCGATCACTTCCGTATCCGTATCCGACGTGAACTCGAATCCTTCGCCTTGCAGATGCCCACGCAGCATTTCATGGTTTTCGATGATGCCATTGTGCACTACGGCAACCTTCGAGATTTCGCCGGAAAAATGCGGGTGGGCGTTGCGTTCGGAAGGCGCGCCATGGGTAGCCCAACGGGTATGGGCTATCCCTATTTCTCCATGAAAATCCTGCTCCTCCGCCAGCCTGCTGAGTTCCGCGACCCGGCCCGTAGTGCGCAAGCGATGCAATCCGCCATTCATGAGCGCGAGGCCAGCGGAGTCATAGCCGCGATATTCCAGGCGCCGCAAACCCTCCAGCAGCGTGGGAACGATATTAGTCCGGGCGACTGCGCCCACTATTCCACACATCGATATTTTTCCTCCGCTGCCGCAGCCCCGAAAATTACTGGAATGAATGAAGTCATCGCCTAGCTGTCATGCTTGTTCTTGGTTGTCCGTGTGCCCTTGGTACCCTGGACACCCTTGACCGGACGGGTCCATCCTTCAATGCTCGTTTGCCTCGCACGCGACAAAGTCAATTTCTCGGGAGGCGTATCCCTCGTTATCGTTGATCCCGCGCCGATGGTAGAGCCGCGGGATATCGTCACCGGCGCCACCAGCTGCGTATCGGAGCCGACAAAAACGTCATCCTCGATAACTGTCTGGTACTTGTTGGCACCATCATAATTGCAAGTAATCGTTCCAGCGCCGATATTCACGTGCCGCCCGATAATGGAATCACCGATGTAACTCAAGTGATTCGCCTTGCTGCCGGCAGCGATGGTGCTATTCTTGACTTCCACGAAATTGCCGACGTGGACATCATCGGCGAGAGCGGTGCCTGGACGGATGCGGGCGTAAGGACCAACGCGACAGTTTTTTCCTATTTCCGCTGCTTCGATCAGGCTGAACGGCGCGATAGTCGAACCCGCCGCGATTCTGACGTTTTTCAGAATGCTGTAAGCGCCCACTTTCACCCCATCCTCCAGCCGCACGCTGCCCTCGAATATGCAGCCGATGTCGATTTCTACATCGGTACCGCAATCCAGATGCCCGCGAATATCGATGCGGTCCATATCGGCCAGGGTGACGCCTTGATCCAGCAAGTTTTTTGCGTACTCATGCTGGTAGACGCGTTCAAGCGAAGTGAGCTGCGCCTTGCTATTGACTCCTACTGTTTCCCAGGCGTGGACTGGCTGCGCCGTTTTTATCCGGACGCCATCTCCGGAAGCCCTTGCGACGATATCGGTAAGATAATATTCCTTTTGCGCATTGTTATTTTCCAGCTTGTGCAGCCAGTCATGGAGATGCGAATTGGGAATTGCCATAATACCTGTATTGATTTCCCGGATCCTTCGCTGCTGTTCGCTCGCGTCCTTCTCTTCGACAATGGCGATGACTTCGCCTTTTTCATTGCGCAAAATTCTGCCGTAGCCCGTCGGGTCGTCCAGTTCCACCGTCAGCAGTGCAAGGTTTTCCGGTTCCGCCGCTGCAAGCAGCTTGCGAAGAGCTCCCACGCTGATCAAGGGCACGTCCCCATATAAAACCAGCGTCTTGCCCTCTGAATCGAGATGGGCCAATGCCTGCATGACGGCGTGGCCCGTACCTAGCTGCGGACTCTGAAGCACCCACGTAATCGTTTCATCGGCAATCGCCTGTGGCACCGCTTCTCCACCATGTCCATAGACGACGCAAATCCGCTTCGGCGACAGGGTTCGAGCCGTCTCCAGCACGTGCATCAGCAACGGCTTGCCCGCCAGTGGATGCAAAACTTTTGGCAATGCGGAGCGCATGCGCTTGCCCAGTCCTGCCGCAAGGATAACAATGTTCAATTCAGACACGTGATTGAAAAGAGAAATGAGGAAGAACAGAAAGGAACAGCCCGAACCAATTCTTTAATATCCGGGCAGCCGGCAGCATCTAATTTATCACATCAGCCGCATAAATCCAAACCCACCCTCTTCGGGCGGCACTGGCATCCTGCGCGAGATTGTACGAGGCGCCCGTTGCGTCCCTAAATCCGGCCGCTGACCGCTCATTTCCGTTTTAGAGCTGTGATCCGCAAAGACTTTCGCGGCACTCGACGTTCACCCATATGGTGAGTTCGCTACAGGGGCGGATTTAGGATGGTTACAGCCTTTGAGTAAAGCGGAAAAAAAAGGCAGCCATAGCCGCCTGCGGAAGTAAGAGCACAACTGCCTAATGGCCGCGTTTTCGCAGCTTCTGAATTGCCGCCAGTTGCGCTATCGCTTCGCTCAGCTCCGCCTGGGCCCGAGCATAATCCATTGCGGAGGCCCTGTCTTTCATGGCTTCCTCCGCCCTTTTCTTTGCATCGATTGCCTTCATTTCGTCGAGATTAGCTCCACGCACGGCCGTATCGGCCAGAATAGTAACGACATCCGGCTGGATCTCGAGCATGCCGCCGGAAACGTATACCAGCTCTTCTTCCTGGAGGGGAGCCTTGATGCGCACTGACCCAGGTTTGATACGGGTCAGCATTGGCGTATGCTGAGGATAAACACCCACCTCTCCCGCCTCTGCCGGAGCGACCAAAAACTCGGCAGGACCGGAATAAATGGATTCCTCCGCACTTACAATATCAACGTGAAACACACCCATTTTAGCTTCCATTAATTATGCGCAAGTACCCACGCAGGTCATCGCGGGCAGATCGTTGAAATCGTTATTGCAGCGTCTTGGCTTTTTCGACCGCTTCGTCTATTCCGCCCACCATATAAAATGCCTGCTCCGGCAAATGATCGTAATCACCTGCAACGATACCTTTGAAACCCTTGATGGTTTCCTTCAGCGAGACATATTTTCCGGGAGAACCGGTGAACACTTCCGCCACGTTGAACGGCTGAGAGAGGAAACGCTGAATCTTCCGCGCTCTTGCAACTGCCAGCTTGTCTTCGGGGGAGAGTTCATCCATTCCCAGAATGGCGATGATGTCGCGCAACTCCTTGTAGCGCTGCAGCGTCTGTTGCACATCGCGAGCAGTAGTGTAGTGTTCTTCGCCAACAACCAACGGGTCAAGCTGGCGCGATGTGGAATCGAGCGGATCCACAGCCGGGTAGATTCCGAGCGAGGCAATATCGCGGGAGAGCACTACCGTTGCATCCAGGTGGCCGAATGTGGTCGCGGGTGAGGGGTCGGTCAAGTCATCCGCAGGCACATAGACCGCCTGGATGGAGGTAATGGAACCTGCCTTGGTGGAGGTGATGCGTTCCTGCAGGCGACCCATTTCCTCCGCGAGGGTGGGCTGGTAGCCCACAGCGGACGGCATGCGTCCCAGCAAGGCTGAAACTTCGGTGCCCGCCAGGGTAAAACGATAGATGTTATCAACGAACAGCAGGACATCCCTTCCTTCATCGCGGAAATACTCCGCCATGGTGAGGCCGGTCAAGGCCACGCGCAACCGGTTGCCAGGGGGCTCGTTCATCTGGCCATAGACCAGCGCCACCTTGTCCAGCACGTTGGAATCCTTCATTTCATGATAGAAGTCGTTGCCCTCCCGCGTACGCTCGCCTACGCCGGCAAATACGGAGAACCCGCTGTGCTCGATTGCGATGTTACGGATCAGCTCCATCATGTTCACGGTCTTGCCCACGCCGGCCCCACCGAACAGCCCTACCTTTCCGCCCTTGGCAAAGGGACATACCAGATCGATAACCTTGATCCCGGTTTCCAGCAACTCGGTGGATGCCGAAAGCTCGTCGAATGCGGGCGCCTTGCGGTGAATCGACATCCGCTTTTCCTCGCCGATCGGGCCCATCTCGTCGATCGGCCTTCCAAGAACATCCATGATGCGACCTAACGTCTTCGTACCCACAGGCACAAGGATCTGGTCCTCGGTATTCGTTACCAGCATTCCCCGCCGCAGTCCATCAGACGATCCCAGCGCAATGGTGCGCACCACGCCGTCGCCCAGCTGCTGCTGCACTTCAAGCGTCAGTTCCGTTCCTTCCAGCACCAGCGCATCATAAACCTTCGGCATCTCTTCCTGCGAAAACTCGACGTCGACCACCGCGCCGATACACTGAACAATTTTTCCCTGGCTCATGTTGTACCCTAAAAGCAAATCAAAATATTAAACCGCAGCCGCGCCCCCGACGATTTCCGACAACTCCTTGGTGATCGCAGCCTGGCGCGATTTGTTGTAAATCAATGTCAATTCATTGATCACGTTGCCGGCATTATCGGAAGCCGCTTTCATCGCGACCATGCGTGCGGACTGCTCGGATGCCATGTTTTCCGTCAGCGCCTGATAAATCAGGGCCTCGACGTACCGCACCATGATATCGTCGATGACCGGCTTCGCTTCCGGCTCGTAAATATAGTCCCATACCCCCCGCTGTCCCTTGGGGCCCTCTCCTCCCTTCAGACGCTCGTCGGAAAGGGGAAGCAACTGCTCCATCACGGGTTCCTGCTTCATGGTATTAAGGAAGCGCGTGTAGAAAAGGTAAACGCGATCGAAACGGTCCTGGGTATACCCATCCAGGATGACCTTTACCGCGCCAATCAGCTTCTCGATATCCGGCTTGTCTCCCAGGCCAACCACGTGGGAAATCACATTGGCGCCGAGCCGATTCATGAAGCCAAAGCCCTTGTTCCCGATGCAGCAGACTTCTATCTGCTCGCCTTCCGCTTCCCATGCCTTCATCCTGCCGAGCGCCATGCGCAACACGTTGGTATTGAGGCCGCCGCATAACCCCTTGTCGGACGTAACCACCACAATGCCTACGCGTTTCACCGTATCCCGTTCCACCAGAAACGGATGCCGGTATTCGGTATAGGCCCGGCTCATGTGCGCGGCCACATTACGGATCTTTTCGCCGTAAGGCCGTGCTTTTTTCATACGCTCCTGCGCCTTGCGCATCTTCGAAGCAGCCACCATTTCCATGGCGCGCGTGATCTTCTGCGTATTTTTTACGCTTTTGATCTTGTTGCGAATTTCTCTGCTGCCGGCCATCGGTCAATAGGTTCCGTTCTTTTTGAAATCCTGGATCGCAGCATCGAGCTCCTTCTCGGTTGCGGCATCGAGGTCCTTGGTGGATTCTATCCTCTCCATGATGGAAGCGTACTTGCTGCGTATGTAGCCTTTGAGCGCGGATTCGAACGCCAGCGCACGTTTCACGTCGACATCATCGAGATATCCCTTGTTGACGGCAAACAGCGTGAGAGCCATTTCGGAAACGCTCAAGGTCGCGTACTGGGGTTGCTTCATCAACTCCGTCACCATCTTGCCGCGCTCCAGCTGCTTGCGCGTCGCCTCATCGAGATCGGACGCAAACTGCGCAAACGCCGCAAGCTCCCGATACTGCGCCAGGGCGAGGCGAACACCACCGCCGAGCTTCTTGATGACCTTCGTCTGTGCGGCTCCCCCAACCCGGGACACCGAGACGCCGGCATTGATAGCTGGCCGGATGCCGGCGTTGAACAGATCGGTCTCCAGGAAGATCTGGCCATCGGTAATCGAAATGACGTTGGTGGGAACAAACGCGGTCACGTCCCCCGCCTGGGTCTCGATCACGGGAAGCGCAGTGAGAGACCCTGTCTTGCCCTTCACGGCGCCATTCGTCACCTTTTCCACGTATGCAGCGCTGACCCGCGCAGCCCGTTCCAGCAAGCGGGAGTGCAGGTAGAACACGTCGCCCGGATAGGCTTCGCGTCCGGGTGGACGGCGCAGGAGCAGGGAGATCTGCCGGTAGGCCCATGCCTGTTTCGTCAAATCATCGTAAATGATGAGGGCGTCCCTGCCCGTGTCGCGGAAGTACTCGCCCATGGTGCAGCCGGAATAAGGCGCGATGAACTGCATTGCCGCCGACTCGGACGCCGTGGCCGCCACCACGATGGTATATTCCATCGCGCCATGCTCTTCCAGCTTCCGCACCACGTTGTTGATGGACGATGCTTTCTGTCCGATGGCGACGTAGATGCACGTCATGTTTTCGCCTTTCTGATTGATGATCGCATCCACTGCAACCGCGGTCTTGCCGGTCTGGCGATCACCGATGATCAGCTCGCGCTGGCCCCGCCCCACGGGAACCATGGCATCGATGGATTTGAGGCCGGTCTGCACCGGCTGATTCACCGATTGCCGCCAGATCACGCCGGGAGCAATTTTTTCGATGGGCTCGGAGCGCTGGCTGGCAATGGGGCCCTTGCCGTCTATGGGCTGGCCCAGCGCGTTGACCACTCGGCCAACCAATTCTTCGCCGACCGGAACCTCAAGAATACGGCCGGTACATTTGACGGTGTCGCCTTCCGTAATGTGCTCATAAGCGCCCATGATCACCGCGCCTACCGAGTCGCGTTCCAGGTTGAGCGCCAAGCCGAAGGTGTTGCCGGGGAATTCCAGCATCTCGCCCTGCATGACATCGGAGAGACCATGGACGCGTACGATGCCGTCGGTTACGGAAACGATGGTCCCCTGGGTGCGCACTTCCGCGGTGGCGCCTAAGCCCTCTATTCTGCTTTTAATCAGCTCACTGATTTCGGATGGATTCAAGTGCATTTTTACAATAACTCCTAGCTTTTAAGTGCAATAGCCATGGCTTCCAGTTTGCCGCGCACGGAGGCGTCAAGCACTTCGTCACCGATTTCCACCTTCACGCCGCCTATCAATTCAGGATCGATGCTTACCGTCGCCTCTATCTTTCGCTTGAATCTGGTCTCCAGATCCGCGACCAGTTTCTTCAACTGCTCATCGCTTACCGGAAAGGCCGAGATAATTTTTGCTTCCAGCACGCCCTCATACTGCGTTTTCAATTGGTCGAACAACTCGCTCACCTCGGGCAATATCTCGATACGGCCATTTTCGGCAAGCAGCAATATGAAATTACGGCCCTCTTCATCGAACTTCTCGCCACCGACTTCCAGAAGCAATTCGCCCAGCCGTTTTGCGGGAACCTTGGGATTGCCGATAATCGCTCGCATGCTTTCGTCCACGGCCATTGCAGTAGCGAGTTGCAACATTGCAGACCAGGCCGGCAGCGTGCCATTGTTCCTGGCAAGCCTGAAAACAGCTTCGGCATAGGGGCGAGCGATGGTGCGGGCTTCAGCCATCGTTCAAAGCTCCGCTTTTATGGAAGCCAGCAGATCGGCGTGTGTTTTGGCATCCACTTCGCGGCGGAGGATTTTTGCCGCGCCCGCCAGGGCGAGATCCGCCACCTGCTGCCTCAAGGCCTCGCGCGCGCGGAATACCTCCTGCTCGACTTCGGCCTTCGCGCCCGTGAGAATGCGGCCACCTTCTTCCTTTGCGCTCACCTTGGCTTCATCGACAATTTCGGCTGCACGTTTTTCCGCTTGGGCAATGATGTCCGTCGCACGCTGCTTGGCTTCCCTGACCACGTCGGCGGAACGATGGCTCGCCAACTCCAGCTCCTGTCTCCCTCTTTCTCCGGCAGCAAGGCCGTCAGCAATGGTTTTTTGCCGGTTTTCGACAGCACGCATCAAGGGGGGCCAGACAAACTTGACTGTAAACCAGATAAATATGGCAAATGCCATTGCCTGGGCAAAAAGCGTGAGGTTGATATTCATGGCTGCCTCTGATTATGGTCCGGTAACGGGCATTGCTACTTGATGACAGCCAGCAGCGGATTGCCAAAGGCAAAAAGCATGGCCAGACCCACACCGATAATAAAAGATGCGTCGATCAACCCGAGGAGCAGGAAGACTTTTCCTTGCAGCGTCGGGATCATTTCCGGCTGGCGTGCGGCGCCTTCAAGGAAGCTGCTGCACATGATGCCTATCCCGATACAGGCGCCGGCCGCGCCCAGACCGATCATCAGGCCAATGCCAATGCCCGTATAGGCCTGAATCATCGCCAAGAATTGCAAGTTGTCCATCTCGATTTTCCTCGTAGTAGTGATAAATTAGGTTTGCCGATCAGCAGGGGAAACGAAATCAGTGCGACTCGTGCGCCATCGATAGATAAACTACCGTCAGCATCATGAATATGAATGCCTGCAAGGTAACGATCAGAATGTGAAAAATAGCCCATCCGGCTCCGAGCAGCGTACCGAAGAATGTCCCGGCAAGCCCGGTCGCGGCCCACATGCCAATCAGCAGAAAAATGATTTCCCCAGCATAAATATTGCCGTAGAGACGCAAGGAATGCGAAAGCGGCTTGGAAACATATTCGACGATATTGAAAAGTATGTTTACGGGCCACAAAACCGGGTTCTTGCCGAAGGGAGTACATACCAGTTCGTGTATCCAGCCTCCCAGGCCCTTGACCTTGACATTGAAAAAAATCATCAGCAACCAGACCGAAAGGGCCAGGGCAAAAGTGGTATTGATGTCGGTGGTGGGAACACTGCGCCAGTTATGCAGGCCGAGCACGCTATATACCCCGGCCATGATATCGATTGGCAACAGATCCATCGTATTCATCATGAGCACCCAGACAAACACCGTCAGCGCCGCAGGCGCCACGAACGCATGCCGGTCTCCGTGAAAAGTACTTTTGACCTGCTCATCGATAAACTCGATCGCGAGCTCGACGAACGCCTGGCGCTTGCCCGGCACGCCGGATGTCGCGCCCCGCACTACCCACCACAAAAATCCGAAGCTTATCAGGCCGAGCAGGACGGACATGATCAGTGTATCAACGTGCAGCGTCCAGAACGCGCTGTCACCGACCGAACTGGTAAGGTTGGTCAGGTGATGGCTCATATAAGAGGTTGGAGTAAGTTCGGTGCCCGATGCCATGATCTGCCTTGATCTGCTTTAATCTGTCTACCCTAGCCTGTTTGCCGGCGGGATTCGATCGCCTCTGCATCGTCCGTGACAAACAGCGCCATGCCAAAAATCAATACGGTGATTGCGAACGTCCCGATAAAACCGACGGCAACCACGTCTTTATATAGCGTCAATACCAGCCATAGCATGAGCACTATGAAGATTACCTTCATCGCCTCCGCCTTGAATGCGGTAATCAGCACGCCGGCCGGTGTGGAGGCGGGATAGCGCGCGATAATCGCGGCGAAAACCGCGGCGGATGCGATACTGGTCACGCCGCCCAGAAATGCTGAAGCCGCCCCGTGCAGGCCCCATACGAAGCCAAGCACCATTACCATTGCCGCAGTGACGATCGACTGCCAACGCATGACCATGCGTACTGGCCTGTTTCGTATCCAAGGCATAATTTTTGGTGTCTATCAGAAGCTGCTCAGCATGATGCTGGGCTGCTGAAGATCTTATCCTGGAGATTCGACTTTTCACTATCCGGACGGAGCCCCTTTTCGGGGTTCTTGTTCTTGATCATGTCAGGCCAGTCAAAATCGGCGGTGGCTCGTATTTTGAAACACGCGGATTCTAATCTGCTTGAGCGCTTCAGTCAATGGAAAGTCCTGCTCGAGCCGCCGAATCCGCGCAAAATTATCGGCATTGCCATCGCATACGAACTGGTGCGTATGCGCCCGTACAGCCCGTACAAAAAGGCTTTCCGCGAATCCGCATGACTTCCCGGAATACCGATCCTGATAGAAGGGGATTTATTTGAATTTCGGGTTCCGGAGCCAGGGAGCATTTCCCCGGCACGATTGCAATGAACGCGCTGCCCACAGTTTCCGGCTGCTTCCGCAGGCGGCAGGAACATGAGTGCCCGGCACCGATCCCACATCTATCAGTCGGGTGCTTTGTAAAATTCGACAAAGAAACTGGCCGCGCCAAGCGGCTCGACATTATGCAGAACTTCGGGCAGGACGATGCCAAGCCTGTCCACCGACAATTCCGTTTCTTTTCCCAACACCGGGACGCGATAAAGCAGCTTTCCCCGAGTCACTCGGATTTTCGCCCATACTCCGGTCTTGGTGGAATGGTCTTTTCTGAGCGCGGCCGGAACCGACTCCTCATTGAATTCCGCGGTCCTTTTGTATGGAACGAAGTGATCCGGCAACTCGAAATTATCGCACCGCACGCAATTCAGCGCTTTGCCTATCATGCCGCTGCGTCCCTCGGCGGTGGTCACCCACGGACGGTTGATGAAAGGGGGATTATGGCGGACATGTTGCGAATGACCGCAACTCAGAATCGCGACGGGATCTCCGTCGCTCCCCACTCCGAATTCGACGATTGGTCTTTCCATAATCTTGAGTTAAAAACTTGTTGGACAGGTCTGCTTGTTGCGTAAAATCAATCCGGGATGAAGAAGGCTCCACAGGAACGCATTCCTGGGATTCCTGAAATCCCTTTGGCCGTGTTGTGTCAATGCAAGGCCACTTCGGTGTTCCTGAGCATGTTCTGGATCATCCTGAAAACAAAACGCGCCTGGCCTCCGCGGTCCCAAGGCGTAAACCGCGGCAATTGATATAAGTCATCCCCCGGCCTCGCCGCCCCATAAGCAGTTGAAACCGCCGCTTCAAAGCCCAGTTCCCGGGTCATCGCAACATGTTCCGGCAGATAATCGCGCTCCGGCTTCCCATTCGGGTAAGCGAAAAAACGTACCGGAGCGCGAATTATACCCTCCAGCATTTCCTTTCCGTTTGCGATTTCAGCGCGCGCCGCACTTTTTTCCGTACTGGCGAGAATGGGGTGAAGGACCGTGTGTCCTCCAATCTCCATTCCTGCCCCGTGCAGCAAGCGGACCTGTTCCGAAGTCATCATGAGGTTATCGGGTAGGTTCACCGGAATAGCCGAGCATATTTGCTCGATGCGGAATTGCCTGGATTCGGGAGGCATGTGCTTGAGCCCGCTTATCAGATTGTCGATCGCGTGCCGGCGCTGCGCGATCGTTCCGATCGGAAAGCTTCCCAGATTCAGTCCGCGAAGATCAAGCGTATTTCCCGGCGCGCGGCGGACGAGTTCGATCACCGTATCGTTCCACATCCGTCCGCCATCGAGAACCCCGGAAGATACAAAAAAGGTTGCGGGAATCCCGTGTTTTTGCAGTATCGGCAACGCAATCTCCGCGTTGTCCGCATAGCCGTCGTCGAACGTGACGCATGCGGCGCGTGCGGGCAGGCTCCCCGAGCGCAACCCCCGAACCGCGTCGGCAAGCGGAATGACCCTGAAACAATCTGTCAGCAAACCCATCTGCTGATCAAAGGATTCCATGTCCCCGCCTTCCGGAAACAGGGGGTCGGCTTGCGCCAGAACGCGGTGATATATCAGTATGGACAAGTGTCCCCGGCGCCCTCCCGGAGAAAAAAACTGCAGGAGCGCGCGTGCGGGCGAAAGAAACTCTGATCGGCCGGGCTTGGCCGTTCCATAAGGGCCAGACGTGGGCATCATAAACGTGGTTGTCCGGACTATCGGTGAAAAGGCAAAGGTGTCATATGCTCGAATGTGCGGCCAAAACGCAACCCGATGTCCTGCCGTGGGTCGGTGCATCAAAAATTGCTCGTGGCTGAATCGTTAAAACTTGCCGCTAGCTGGAATCAGGGGTAGTAGATTGTGATGGACTCATGCGCCCAAACTGGCCGGAAACATCCGTATTTTGGACGGCTGCCGCAGCGGCTTTTCCCTTCAATTCCTTTTCCACCAGTACTCTTGTTGCGACCATCGCCGCCATGAGGTAGTAAGGCACATCGAAATAAAGCAAGCTTAGGAATGCGCCCCCTACGGCAAAACCTATCAGGCTTACCTGGATCATTGTCGCGAGATTGTAGGCCCACCGGTATTCTTCCTGCTTCCCGGTGTTTCGGATAATCCATGATCCCGTTCTCCAGGTTGAAAGACCGAGCAGCAAATAGAGTCCCAGGCCCACGAATCCGTGCTCCCCGAGAGCCTGAAAATACACGCTGTGTGCAGCATGCAGGTCTTCCGGGTCGGGAGCATAAAGCAAGAAAAGTTCCGGCATGCTGACTTCGAAGCCGCCACCGAGCAGAGGACGCTCCTTCGCCAGGTTATATGCCATCCACCAGGCATTGAACCGCCCTTTGACCGACAAATCCTCCTCGTAGGCGTTGATGGTATCCATTCTCTCGCCCCATTGCTCCGGCATGAAAGCGAGAGCAGGCAAAGCCATGACGAACACGAATAGGGCAATTCGGAACTTGTGGTGGCTCTTGAGCCACAGAAACCCCCCCATGGCCGCGATTGCCAGCAAAGCGCCGCGCGAGTAGGATCCAAGAGCAGCCAGCGCGCAGAGAATCATCGCAATGGTCAAACTGTGGCGCACCCACATTTTCGAGGAGGTCATCTGGAGATAGTGCATCAGGGGTATGGTCATGATGAGCGCGAGCGCGATTTCATTATTTCCACCAATAAACGTGCCCTCCGGCCCCCATACCTTGTCCTCGCCCCCCGTCGCCACCGTGAACACCCCGCCCTTGACGCCGTAATAACCGAGAGATAGCACGATTACGCCGATAAGAAGATGTATATGCCACCGGGTTTTTATGAGCATCATTGTTACAAAAGTCATCAGCATGATTTTTATGACTTTTACCCATTGCTCAAAGGACTCCTCAGGGTATAAGGCGAACATCGTGGTTACATTCATCCACATGACGAAAGCAATGAAGAACCATGTAACGGAGGTGAAGGGTAGATTTTTGGAGTGCTTCGTGAAAATCAGGGTCACGAGGGTGACGCCGCCTATCAGCGCCGCAAAAGGAAAGGTCGTGGCAAAACCCCAACCCTGTGTGTGTGGATTCATGACGCTGATCCACACCCACATCAGTACCCCTATATAAGGCCTTTTGAAAACGAGGGGCAGCAATCCGAAGACAATGATGGAGACGAGAATATCTCTCATGGCCTCTCCGGAGAGGTGGAGTCCATATCAGATGTTAAAAACATAGGGAACACGTGCCCATACCCATGGATGCCTGATCGCGTTATTCTGGAGGCGCATGATCGTAAACAACAGGATGATCACTCCGGGCTATAGCCAGAAGAAATGACTGGCCGCTCTTGCGAGTCGTCAACTTCCACCACGCATGCCTGCTCTGGATTGATACTCAAAATATTACGGCATTGAAGATACTCCACCACCCGCGCTACACAATCATCGAGCAGGCACTCGCCGGTGCTCACCACAAGCTCCGGAGCAAGGGGCGCTTCGTAAGGAGATGAAATGCCTGTAAACTCCTTGACTTCTCCCGCTCGCGCTCTCCGGTACAAACCCTTCACGTCGCGCTGCTCACAAACCTCCAGACTGGCCTGGCAAAAAATCTCGATGAAATCACCGTGGGGGAAAATGCCTCGAGCCCGCTGGCGATCAGTATGGAAGGGAGAGATAAAGGCAGTCATCGCTATCACGCCGGACTCAACCAAAAGCTTTGCCGCTTCGCTTATGCGGCGAATGTTTTCGGAGCGATCCGCCACCGAGAACCCCAGGTCGGAGCACAATCCGTGTCGGATATTGTCGCCATCGAGAACATAGGTCCGGCAGTTCAACTGATGAAGCCTATCCTCCACGGCATGGGCCAAGGTCGATTTACCCGAACCGGAGAGGCCGGTAAACCATAATACCGCCGAGCGGTGCGAATTCAACCGTTCACGGTGAGTACGGGTAACGGTGGCGTTGTGCCATATTGTATTGGTGCTTTTTGTCATTTTGTGAGCTTGATAACCTAGGTCCTGTTAACACTTGTTTCGCGCCTGCGCAGCCTTGCAACGCTGCGCTCGCGTTTTAGTGCGAAACCCGGAGGGACAAGATGGAATTTCACCCAACTCATCGTTACCCGCTTGTAGAGCTTACTCTGCTGTGCGGCTCGTGCCTTGTTCCGACTGAAATTCATCACCGTCGTGAGTGCGAAACAAGTGTTAACACAGCCCTAACCTAGCATCCGCGCAACTTTCCATGTTTAACGGTTTACTAAATGCACTCTTTAACCCCATTTGTTTGCACATCAATACTGGCTAATATCGAAAAGGGGTATTTGCGCACTTTTCAATCTCACCCTGATTGAAAATCTTGATGGCCGATTTCGCAGGGTAAAAAAGTTTATCATGGGCGCTCGCTACGTTCCGATTTATCCCCTGTCTGTTCGTGGCCAATTTTAGCAAACCTCTTTTCGAAAATTTCAATGCCGTAACGCACAGTCGAATGCATGAACGCACGGAGCCCGCCAGACTGCGGGGAGTTAGCCTACAATAAGTGTTTTGCCCGCGCCTTCACCGGATTTTCTTGACGGCATCAAGCTATCCTCGCAACACCTTTGCTACAAATAACCCAGGATTGACGACCGAAGGATTTTGATGAAAAACAATCATGCGCTGATTATTCTGGGAATGCATCGAAGCGGTACTTCGCTATTGACAGGTCTGTTGAGCCAGGTGGGCGTCCAGATGGGCAAGAGCCTGTACGCACCCCAAAAAGGGGTAAACGAGAAGGGCTTCTGGGAACACGAAGATATTGTGGATACGCACGATGAGTTGTTGCTGAATCTCGACTCGCAGTGGGATGACCTTCTCCCCCTGGCGGACAACTGGTGGGAGAGCGCACGGATTAAACCTTTTGCCGAGAAATTGAGCAAACTGGTGAGGCGCGATTTTTCCGCTGCCCGCATCTGGGCCCTCAAGGATCCGCGCATGTGCCGGCTGTTACCGTTGTGGCTCTCGATTCTTGCCGCCAGCGAAGTCAAGGTTACTTTCGTCTGCATGAACAGAAATCCGTTTGAAGTAGCCGCCTCCTTGCAGAGACGGGATGGTTTTTCAAGAGAAAAGGCGTTCGTCCTGTGGCTCAGCCACTCGTTGAGCGCAGAATGGTATTCCAGGGGATTGCCGCGTATTTTTATCGAATTTGATGACGTAGTCCAAAACCCTGTTCAAACTCTGTTAAAAATAGAGCAGGAATCCACTACCCTTTTCCCTCTGCCAATCAACGAAGCAATTGAAAAAATCAGTAGTTTTGTTTCGCCTGGATTGAGGCATCACGTTGCTGACAAACAAGATGACATTTGTGAACCTTTGCCCCTTATGGCTCGCGAGCTACACCGCATTTTCGTCGAACTGGCTGGAGGAAAATTAGTTCCCCAGGAAGCGATAGATGAGGTTCATGCGAATTTTCGCGCGTATAGGGAAAAATGGAGCCCAGAACTGATTGAGCAGATCAATTATCTTAACCGCGAACGCGCCGACTACAGAATCAAGTTTTTTCAAATTTACAGATCGCTGAGTTGGCTCACGGTCAAGCCATTGTGGCTGATCGAAAAAATGTTTAGAAAATATTGAACCCAAATCCGGCAGTTGACCGCTCATTTCCCGCATAGAGCCATGATCCACAGAGACTTTTCGCGATGCTCGACGTTCATCTGGTGAGTTCGCTACAGAGCGGATTCAGGCTGAATGCAGGAAGACTTGCTCTTCCGGATTTCAAGTTTGAGTTAGTGCAAGCCATCAAAAGCAGCACTAAAGCGCGTAAAAAATCTGACCAGATCGCTCTCCGGTAAATGGTTGATGCCCGCTGCCCGTTTTCGCCCGCCCCCACTTTCAAACTGATTGCACAGCGTGTCCGCACCGAACGGATTGGAAAGCGGAGAGCGAACACTAACGACATAACCTCCATCCCCTCGCGCTGTCAGAATGGCATGAGCGAGCAATGGCTCGGCCTGGGCCAGGTGATTGCCGAAAGAGCCGCTGACGCGGCGGCTCCATGGCTCATCGGGCAAAATATATGCTTTACCCCGGGAACATGCATATTCGGGTTTCACCTTGCTCGCAAGCGCCATGTCGGCAGCAAAACCTTCCCGTAGTGTCGCTATCACCGTTTCTTCTCTCAGAAAATCAAAAGGATTGGAAAAAGGGTGAAGACGGCAATAGAGTTCAGCCGGATGAAAGAAAAGATCTTCGACGGTATCGCCATAGGCGTTGTAGTTCAGGCACTCTCCCAGTTCACGGAGACGAACTACATCCCGTTCCGATAGATGCATGGCTGCCGCTAAGCGCATGGCCGGTTGCGGCAGGCCGTCGCCAAATGCGGCTACCGCTGCCCAAATACGAAAACGTCCATCCAGCATATGGTCAACCAGAAGACTGGTACAGACGTCCGACGAAGGATCTATCACGGCACTGAGGCCCGGATGAATCGGAATATCTCCCGCAAAGTGATGATCTACATAAGTGATGCTCACGCCTAGATCAAGCAGGTCAAGCAGTGGCTGCCGGTTTTTATCCAGGGAGATATCCAGGGCAACGACATGGTCTCCCCGGGTAGCCCGCACGTCTTTCAACAGGCCGATATTCCGTTTGACTCCGGTGACGAGAACGCTGCCCCTTGGTTCGGCCAATCTCAGCTGATGCAGGGCACATATGCCGTCAGCATCTCCGTTGAACGCGTCAAAATAAGTCATGCGGAAAAATGGAAAGGTTTCCCCTGGCATCATTCGCAGGCATGATCGCCGGTCGGCCGTTGCCACGGTCCATGGCAGGACCCAGGGACCGGCGCCTGCTGGGCATGGAACTGGCTTTTCTCTCTCCCCAAAGGGAGAAACCTATCGAAAAATCACTCACCATTTGGGTCTCCATCCCAATAATCCAGCTGGAATGTAAGCAAGATTTTTCACTTTGACAGGAGATGTGATCCAGGATTTGAGAAAAGAACGATTGGCAAGCTTCACGTTGCCTGCAACGAGATTTTTGAGACCGAACTCCATGTGATACCGGGCCATGTTTTTCTTGAAATGAGCTCTGGCGAGACAACGTCCGTCAGGGCTGCACAGCCCCCATTTGCCTACCGCCTTCGACAATAGCTCAGTCCGATAATCCACCGTCCTTGCCAGTCGGTTACCCTGGCCTGGATGCTGCCGGTACAACGTCAGCGGTCTTTTCAGTTTTATGAACGGATATTCGCGTGAAATACGCAACCACAGATCCCAGTCTTCACTGTACGGCAGGGATTCGTCGAATACGCCACATTTGTCGAATACCTCGGCGCGTATCAGCGCTGCGCTGGTCAGGACCCAGCAGTCCAGCAAGAGCAGATGATATATCCAGCCGGAAAATTCCTCGTCGATACCCGTCTCGCCCATCAAATCGGAAAAGCTTTCCGGAGCGGGAAATACCCCATGATCGTCGGGAAACCACCAGAGAAAGGTACTGTACACCAGTCCCACCTCAGGACGCCGCTTCATCTCTTCAACCTGCAGCTCAAGCTTTTCAGGAAACCAGTAGTCATCATGATCCATAAGGCAAATATGCCTTCCTGCTGCTTCACGAATTCCGTGGTTACGCGCAGCACACACCCCAGCGTTGCGCTGAGCAAGCAGCCGGACAGATCCACCGTAAGAAGCAGCGATTTCCCGAGTGCTGTCTGTCGAACCGTCATCGACTATAATAAGTTCCAGGTCTTTGAGAGTCTGGCCAAGGACGCTATTGATCGTTTCCGCGATATACGTCTGGCAATTGTAGGTAGGGATTATGATGGAAACGGAAGGTCTGGAATCTGTCATGCTGGACCACTACGTGGATGAATGGTGTTTCAAAGTTCTGCCTATAAGGAGCGACACAACCGATTTCTCCGGTTCGCCGCTCTCCTGGACACCGACAACGAAGCTGCGGACTTACTTGAATCTTAGCCCATGAATGTGTGATCTTGTAGTGTACCAAGGTCTAATTGCCTGCACTGGGAGGTCCGGTATGATGGGCATCAGCTTTGCCGGACCGCTTGCGCAACATATTCCCCCATTTTTCCCTGTGCCGGAGCTGAGCATAGCAAAGCAAAAACCGTCCCGCCAATGACACACATCTGCTCGCTTTGTGGACTCTCTTGGACTACCAGCTAAATTGATCATGACTGATTTGCCGCCAAACCAGGAAAACAGGATTGCAGTTGTTATACCTTCATTTCGAGTCAAATCCCACATTATCGAAGTTTTGAATGGCATCGGGCCCGCTGTCTGGCGTATCTTCGTGGTTGATGATTGCTGCCCTGACGGCTCCGGAGATTTCGTGCGCCAGCACTGCCGGGACCCTCGAGTGGAAGTGCTTCGGAATAAGCAAAATCTCGGAGTTGGCGGAGCCGTGCTCGCAGGATATCGCGCAGCGGTCGCTGCAGGTGCGGATGTTATCGTTAAAATCGACGGCGACGGACAAATGGATCCCGCCCTGCTATCGCATTTTGTCGCACCGATCATCTCCGGAGAAGCGGATTATGCGAAAGGCAACCGCTTCTATAACCTCGAAAATGTTCGGTCGATGCCGCCTGTGCGCCTGGCGGGAAATGCTGTCCTGTCTTTCATGACCAAATTCTCCAGTGGATACTGGAACATTTTCGACCCCACAAATGGTTATACTGCGATTCATGCCAACGTGGTCCGCATTCTGCCTTTGCAAAAAATAAAAAAGAGATATTTTTTTGAATCGGATATGCTGTTCCGCTTAAATACAGTCAGGGCCAAGGTCGTCGATATACCGATGCTCGCGCGTTACGCCAACGAAAAAAGCAACTTGAGCGTGCACAAGGTGATAACGGAATTTTTCTGGCACAACGTCGCTAACGGATGCAAAAGGATTTTTTACAGCTACTTCCTGAGGGATTTCTCGGTAGCAACCCTGGAGCTGATCTTCGGGTTGCTGCTGCTGATCGGCGGTGGCATCTTCGGTGCCATCGAATGGATTATTCACGCCCGCCAAAATACCTTCGCCAGCACGGGAACAGTAATGCTTTCGGCATTGCCTGTCCTTTCGGGATTGCAGTTGCTGCTTGCCTTTATCAATTATGATGTTGCTACAGTTCCAGCAAACGCCATACACGGGCAGCTTGTTGCAGAAGAACAGTCGCAAAAGGAAGGTGAATCATGAAACCGGACCCAGATTACGATGATTATGTAAGAAGGTGGTCGGAACTATATGAGAAAAACAACTACGATGAAGGTCTGGCAGGGTATTTTCTCAGCAAAAGCCACGAGTGGTCTGAAAAACCTTTCGGCGCAAACTGCCATTTTCCAAAAGTGCTGGAAGTGGGAGCGGGCTCCGGCGTCCATATACGATATATTCGGCATACCTTTGAAGAGTACTGGCTAACGGACCTGAACCCTCCCATGCTGGATGCTTTCAAACTTCCCAGCTCAATGACGACACGAGGCAAGCTTTTTCGACAACGGGAAAATGCAACAGCGCTGTCTTTTCCCGATGCCACGTTCGATCGTATCATCGCCGCGCATGTTCTGGAGCATCTCTATAAACCTCATGAGGTACTCAGGGAATGGGTGCGTGTCCTGAAACCTGGCGGGCTGCTTACCTTGTTGCTTCCCTGCGATCCGGGCGTCGCCTGGCGCTTGGGCAGGTACACGTCCGCAAGGAAAAAGTTTGTCGATGCCGGCATCGAGTATGACTACTGGATGGCAAGGGAGCACGTCAATCCCATCAATTGCCTTGTTTCCTTTGTTCACCATTATTTTCCCAATGTTACTGAGGAATGGCGGCCTCTACTGCTGCCCTCGATAGATCTGAATCTGTTCTACATCGCCCACATTCGCGTCCAATAATCGGTTATCAAACCCTCATGTCCTTCTCGCAACTGCTGCTCACGCTGCTCTGTGTCTCCGCGATTTGCATGGGGCAAATCCTGTTCAAGCGTGCAGCCCTGGAAATAGAGCAACTGGATAACTGGCTTCACCTGCGGGTTCTTCTCGTCATGGGAATAGCGTTTCTTGTTTATGGCGGGGCAACTCTGATGTGGATACATCTTCTGCGGAATATCGCGCTGACGGTCGCCTATCCATTTATGGCATTGAGCTTTATTGCGGTTCCCATACTGAGCTGGTGGTTCTTCAATGAACAATTAAAACCAACCACCATCATTGGAGGCGTTATTATCGTGGCCGGTATCTGGGTGTCGATAGGCTCGGAAGTTTGATCGCATCCACCTCAGCATATAAATACCGCTCCACAAGAGGTTGTAGTCGAATGCAGCGTCTCAGTGCAACACCGGGAAGTCACCGCCTTGATCCATTGACTGCCGTCACTCCACAAGCCGCACCGTGCATAATCTGATTGCCATAGTACTGGTTTTATTCTCCGGGTGGACCGTCTCCACTCAGCTCGCCGTATTGCTGGGCTTATCACTCAGCAACCTGATCGTATTAGCGCCAGTTGTCATGTACATTACAGGCTTCCTGTATTTTCGGCTGGCGCGTTCAAATTCCAAAATTCCCTCATCCAGGAATGAAGTCAACAACGCTGCGATGATCCCGGTCAGCCAGCCACCGGTTCCTGTGCTTTTTTGGCTGTGCGCGGTGCCGCTCATTGCGTACGTCTCTTGGCTGGCCTTCTGGTTCAGTTCGCTTCTGGTTCTATCCTACTATGTCTTGAAACGCGGGCCTCTTGTAACTTTGCCTTCACCCAGGGATATCCCCCTTCGCCCGTACGAACGTATCGTTGTGGTGCTTGCCTGCGCCGGAGCGGTACTGCTTACCCTTGCCGTTTCGCGCAGCGACCTGGATGATACGTTTTATGTGGCGGTGACTGCTTTTGCCGCGGGGCATCCACACGAGCCGCTGCTTGCGTTTGATCCCATGCATGTCGAGCGAAGCTGGCCACTCATTTTTCCCAGCTATCGTTTTGCAACATTCGAATTGTTCGGCGCGGCACTGGCGCACCTTCTCAGCGTACCCGCCATGGATGCGGTTTACCGTATTGTCCCGCCCTTCGGCGCTGTACTCACGGTGCTATGTATTTTCCTTTATTCCCAGGAACTGATGCCACGCCGATGGCTTTTGCTCGGCGCAACCACTCTTGTCCTGATTCTCGTTCTGGGCGAGGCGCACCGCGCCCCCGCCAACTTTACGTTTGTGCGGATGTTTCAAGGCAAGGCTATCTATCTTTCAGCCATTCTGCCCGCCATTTTCTACCTTACCGCCCGCTACCTTTCTCCTCGGGGAACTTCCGCAGACGCGTTTCTGCTTGCTTGCGCCCAGATTACGGCGATCGGGCTCTCGAATTTCTCCATCCTGGCTGCACCGATGGCCGGCGCGGGCGCCCTGCTTTCCAACTACATCCTCCTGAACCAGCAGTCAAAAAGAAAATTTTGGTATGTTGTCGCCACGCTTTCGATCGCGCTGCCCTACCTCATCGCTGTCATGTTGAGTTCGCAGGGCGGAGCTTCGCTATCGCAATTCGAAACTGAATTGCCGGCGACGGTGTGGAAATCGGTATTGGGATGGCGCCAACACTATTTCGTCGCGGTCTTGCTCCTGGCTGGCCCCATCCTGGCCGCGGACAAACTGCTTCGGCTAAGGCTCGCCATCCCCATGCTGCTGCTCCTTGCCATCTATCTGAATCCCTTGCTTTCTCCCCTGATTTCCCGGTTTGTGACCACGCCGCCAGTATATTGGCGAGTAATGTGGTCGTTTCCTCTTCTGGTGGCCGCAGCGGCTGGATTTTGCCTGGTAATAGAGTATGTGAGGGAAAAAGCAACAAGGCGTATTTTCCCGATGATGCTCGGTACCGTGGTTCTGTTCCTGCTTGCCGTATCCATTCCCTTTCATACCTTGCGCCAGGATAATGACATACGCTGGGATTTCGCCGCGAAAAAAATCTCTCCGGACGATTATGAAGTCGCACAAACAGCAATATCGGCAATGGAAGGCAACACAGGCCGATTGCTGGCGCCGGATGAAATTTCAGGCATTGTAGCAATGTTCGAAACCCATCCGGTTCTGGTAAACGCCCGCAGCCTTTATATAGGATTCCTGGCGCCCGCAATGGGCGAGGAAGACTCTGCGGCCAGGCAATTGCTTCACGGTTTCGTCTCAGGCACCGCCGAATCCGGCCCAGCCGTTCGCGCCGCCCTGAATTCGCTAAGTGTTGCCACTGTAGTGACTCATGGGAGCAGCCAGCAGCCTGAACTTGAGCTGTTGCTGACGGATGAGCGCTTCAGGCGTACTCATGCCGTTCACGGTTATGATATCTGGCACAGAAACCTCCCATCTTCCCGATAATACTAACTTTTGCGCCTGCCCAGAAACAGGCCTATTGCATCCCCCAGTAGTTTTTCGTAGAAAACTCGCAGCATCAGATAGTAAACCGCAGCGCCGACCGCGATTTCAAGAAGCAGCCAGACCAGGCCGCTTTGGTGGCCGAACGCGAATTTGACAGCCAGGACGCATAGCGCCATGACAGATGAAGAAACAATGGCTGGACGAATGCTTTTTCCGATTTTTGCCAAGGTAATATCCAGCGCCGCCCTGGCCAGAAGGATCGTGGCGAATACGACGATCAATTCGGTCGTTGCAATGGCTGCAACAAGTCCGATCACCCCCTGATATGAGCCGATGGTGACAAGAGGCAACAACACAAACAACGCCACGATCACCGATCGCAACGATAAATCCGGACGTCCCATGCTGTTCAGCACCGGCCTGAGGAAAGATGTCGTCATCCTGAATGGCATTGCAACGGATAGCAGCGCAAGAGGCGTGGCGACAGGCAGCCATTTCTCACCCAGCACAGTGGCAACGAATTCCTGGGCAATGCTCGCGGTGCCGAGCATGACCGGAAACAGACCGAGCGCCACAAGGCCAAGAGATTTTTCCAGATAATGCGTTGCCAGGTGACGCTGATCCTGGAATTTGGAAAATGCCGGAAACATGATGGGGTTGATTACGGGCATGACTTTGACCAGCGGCAACAGAGCGAACTGGAACGTAACTTCAAAGATGCCCAGCAGCTCTGCCCCAAGGATGGGGCCCGCAATCAGGATAGCGAGCTTGTCAGCGATGAGAACCAGCGAAATCCACAAGAACATGACCCCGCCCAGCGTCATCATTCCGCGCACTGCCGAAAAACTCAGAGAGGGAACGATGATCCATGGTTGCAGAATCATCAAGAGCGTCGTAAGAAGGATGCGGTTGATCATTACCCCCAAGACCAGAGCCCATACTCCTGCTCCCCAGATAGCGAGCGTGAGCGTGGCGATGGATGCGCTGACATTGGCGATCAACTCGACAAACGCCCTCAACTTGAATTTCAATTCTCGATCCAGAAGCGCGTTGGGCACCGCCCTGAAAGGTGTCAGCAAAAATACGAAAGCCAGAACCCTGCCCAGCAATTCGAGGCGAGGCTCGTTGAAATAAGCCGCTATGAGTGTCGCACCAAAGAAATAAGCCAGAAACAGGATGCTGTTGATGACCAGCAGCCAACCGAAAACACTGCGCAGTTCTCCCTCTGTTACCGTCTTGGCGCGCACCAGCGCGAGATCGAGGCCAAGCGTGCTCAGCAGTAAAAGTAGCTCGGCAGGCGCTTCAAGCATGGCGTTGAGCCCGTAATCCTCCGGGCTGATGAAACGCACCACGATAATGGTGCTTACCCAGCTAATGGCCTGCCCGATCAACCGCAGGACGACCGCCCAGCGCGCGCCCGAAAGGATTTTCTGTATGGTTTCGGTATGGGCGTGCTGCTTATCCATGGATATGCTTCCGAAGGAAGGTGTGCGAAACTTCCCGGAAATCCAATAGCCGTAACCCGGACAATGGGTGGTTTGCCATAAGTGCGATATGCATTTTGCTGCAGTAAGCTCGCCGTGCGAGAGGCTAAATCAGTGTGCTGCCACCTTGCTTACCACATACCGGAATTTCCCTGATTTTTCTGGAGGGATCTCGCTTACCTGCTCAACCACGACGCAAACAGCCTGACCCAGCCGTGACCTGAACGCCACTTTGATATTCTCCACGTCTTGCGGCTCCAGCCTGACGTTTGCAACAATGAGGACCCGGGTGAGATCCAGGTTTTCCTGGATGATCTTGAATTGGGATACCCACGGCAAGTCCCGCAGGACATAGATCAGGGCAAGGCCATGCATGACTTTGCCATCCTGAGCAACCAGGAAATCGGTGCTGCGGCCCTGAATTTCCTTGAGTATGGGAAGCCCTCTTCCGCAACTGCAAAGCTTGCCATCGAGAACGCCAATATCGCCAGTGCGATAGCGTATAAAAGGAAAATCCTTTGTGGCCAGATGCGTGACGACGATTTCCCCGGCTTCACCCTCAGGCAAGGGCAGGCCTTGCGCGTCCACGACCTCGACAATGATGTCTTCCGCAGTGATGTGCATGCTGCCGGCAGGGCATTCATGAGCGATAAAACCTGCGTCCCTGCCGCCATAGCCATTGGCGACAGGGCATCCGAATGTCTTGCTGATCTGCGCGCGCTGTTCATCGTAGAGCCGTTCCGAGGTCACAAACGCGACCCTGATCCCGAGATCGTCCATGCGGCATCCTCTTGCCACAGCGTGACGGGCGATATGGGACAACGCGGAAGGGTATCCAAAAAGCATCTTTGGACGCACGGCGCACATCTCGTCCAGGAACCCATCGAGTTTTTTCTCTGACATTTCGAAGGCCGGAAGCAGTCTGGTTCTGAGAAGCCGGTCTCGAAGAGCGCGAAGGCCATCCTGCGCGCCAAGTTCGATCGGCGAACCCCAGACGACGATTTCCCTATCGCCGATGTCCACATCCCACCAGCGGGTAGCCCGCCATTTGGCAGCCACGTCATGACTCACCCGTTCCTTGCCGATGTAGAAGATCAGCGGCTCGCCGCTTGAACCGCCGGTATTGAAACGGGCGAGGCCGCGTGCCTGCTCTGACTTGAGCATGTCGGTATGGGCGCGAATGAGGGATTTGTCCAGCAGCGGCAGGCGAACAAGATCGGCAAGGGTCTCCACCTCACCAGGCTTAAGCCCCTTGGCCTGGAACAGCTCCCGGTAATAAGGGACATGCGCTGCCGCATGCATAAGCAATTGCCTCAACCTGGATAGCTGCAATTCCTCCAAATGCGTGGGATGCCACCACTGCGTGACTTCCAGTTGCTTGCGCACCGCTACGCTATCGTGATGTTTGAGATGCTCTTGCAGGGGAAAAACGAGGCTGGCTATGAGTGCCGTATACCAGTCACCCTCTCTCAGCCCATGAACCTTCACTTGCTGGCAACCATGGCACGGCAGGATTTCGCCAGCACATCCTGATAAACGTCCAACAGGCGCTCATGAACGTTCGCCCATGCATACTGCCGCGCAGCTTCAAGGCCAGCCTGCCTGAGCTTGTCTGCTCTGCCGGGATCGGCAAGTAATGAAACAATGGCATCGGCCATAGCCTGCGGATTCCGCACGGGGACAAGCAGGGCGGTTTTGCCATGTTCCACCAGGTAGGGTATCCCGCCCACATCAGTGCTGACAACCGGAACGCCGCTTGCCAGCGCTTCCAGGATGGAGATCGGCATATTATCGGCGAGGCTCGGATTGATCATGGCATCAGCGCGGTGATACAGGGAAGCCATACCCTCATTGTCCAGGCGGCCGGTAAAGGTAACCGCATCCGCGATCCCAAGCTCTGAGGCGAGTTGCTCCAGCGCCTGCCGCTCCGGACCGGATCCTGCCACGGTAAGCCTCGCCGCGGGGAAATCTCGCCGGACGATGGCAAATGCGCGCAATGCCGTCGCATTGTCGTATATGGCTTCCAGGTTGCGGGTGACGATCAGGTGCGGGCAATCCCTTTCCGAAAAAGCAGGAGGCCGCGGATGGGCAGTAAAACGGCTGAGGTCGATGATATTCGGAACGGTAATGGTCGAGAATCCGCGTTTTCCAAACACGGATTCAAGAAATGCGGAAGGAACGATGATCGCATCGGCACGGCTCAGGCTCGGCTTTACCCATAAAAATGCCTTATCGAAGAAAGCATCAGCTTCTCCGCCGCGATAATTGATGACGACGGGCAGCCCTTTTATCCGGCCTATCCAGATTGCCGGGGCGGCAAAAAGGTGCCAGGACCATCCGGAATTGGCCATTACATGAAATAACCGGACCTCATCCGCAGCCCGCCACAGATGAACCAGATAGGGCAGCAGGCGGAACACGGCCCTTATCCCCTTGAGCTTGCCGACCCACCCGGGCCAGTAAGGGCGGTTCACCTGAATCACTTCCACGACAGCATCCTCCTCCCGCAGGAGCTTCGCCAGCTGCAGAGTCTGGTTCGCCATTCCGCCGGAAGGCGGAGGCAGGGGACCGACCAGCCCGATGCGCAAGCCATCGGCCCTCAACGCAATTGCCTCTCGCCGGCGAGAGATCCATAGATTTTTTCGTATCGGGCTACGCTCGCAGGCCAGCTGCGCTGTGTTTCGACGAAATCGCGGGCAGCCGCACGCAAGCCGGACCATGACTCCCGCCGGGATATGAATTCAATGACTTTATCCGCCAGGGCGCCCGGATCGCCGGCCTTGAAAAGAATGCCGGTTTTTCCGTCCTGTATGAGCTCGAGGTGGCCGCCCACGTTCGACGCCGCTACCAGCCTGCCCTGCGCCATCGCCTCTAGCGGCTTGAGTGGGGTAACGAGATCAGTGAGTCTCATTTTTAATCTTGGATAAACGAGAATATCGATCAAATTGTAATAGCGCTGCACCTGCTCGTGAGGAACCCTGCCGGTAAAAATGACTTTGTCTTCCAACCCCAACCGCGTTGCCAGGTCTTTCAGTTCTTTTTCCTGCGGGCCTCCTCCGACCAGCAGTATGCGAATATCCGGATTTTGTTTCAACATCTTGGGCAATGCGTGCAGTAAGATAACCAATCCTTCATAGGCGTAAAACGACCCGATGAAGCCAAGCAGCAATTTGCCGCTCACCCCGAGATATTGGGCAAATTCCAGGTCTGCAGAGTTATTCATACCAAAATCCTCGAGATTGACCGCATTGGGAATGACAGTCACCTTTTCTGCCGGGATGCCTCTTGCGAGAATATCGCTTCTAAGCCCTTCGCAAATCGTGGTGATGGCATCGACCCGCCTCAGCGCGTAGCTTTCCAGGTTTCGAGTGAGGCGATAACGAACGCCCCATTCACGGTTCGTTCCGTGATCCACCGCGGCGTCTTCCCAGAATGCCCTGACCTCATACACGACTGGAATGCCGAGGCGACGCCCCACCCGCAATGCAGGCAGGGCATTCAGGACGGGAGAATGCGCATGCAGGATATCCGGCTTGATCATTTTCGCGACATCCGTGAGACGCTCCGTTAATTGACTGATGACCGCTACCTGATTCAAGACCGGCAATCTGGACATCAACCCCGAGGAAACGGGAGTACGAAAAAAATGCCACCCCTGGACATCCTCCTGCAGGACATTGCAATTTTCCTGCTTGGAGCCGGTCAGATGAAATGTTTCCCATCCCCTGGCACGCTGCTCCCGCAGGATCGCAAGAGTCCGAAATGTATAGCCACTATGAAGCGGAATGGAATGGTCAAGAATGTGCAGGATGCGCTTCATGTCGTCTCATTGGACGATCGCCATCTGGCTGAGTCATCCGTTGCAGTCAAGCGGTTTGCTGCGATCATGGTACTCTGGAAAATAGAATTCGGAAAACTCCGTTAATTTATACCAGTAGCACCTTTGGGATAACTGTACCAAAGGGCGATTACGGGGATCATCCGGATATTTTATAATGCCAAGCTGCTCGAACCACCTCATGCCGGCGCCGGCCTGGATATGCTTTTCAATTCCTTCATCTTCATTCTCATCTGTCTGCCTATAACCATTGCGGCATTTTTCTGGCTTCTTTCTGAAGACGGTCAGTTTTGTCAGTAACAACGATCTTCCATCAAAAATGAGGAGTGCAGATAGCCGCTGCTTTGGTTCTGCAAAATGACGTTATCGAGACGTTGATCATTACTGAGGAAGAAAGCGACGGCTGATTATGATGTTAGTTTATGACGGGAATTGTTGCCAGGGTTATTGAGCGGTCAGGATGGGTTATCGAAGCTGGTGAAGGCGGTGCTCGATCAAGTGCTGGAAGCGAGATCACAGATGCGCTGGGGGCGAATCGGCACAAACGGGACAGAAGAACGGCAGGGATACCGGAATGGTAATCGGCACGCACATTGTACACGCGCGGAGGGGATGGGAAATTCAGGGAGCGGGCTGCAGCATTTCGCCCAACGCAGAGAACAGATGCTTTCACAGATCATCCTGTTTCAGCATATCAGGAGCGAGGATCTTCCGAAATGCGGGATTTGTTGCAAGAGCCCGGCTGACACGGTCAGCCATTGCTTTGCTGCCCTCATCGTTGAAGTGGACCGAATCCGTGAAGTAGGCAGGGGTACCAGGGATATCGTTCTCACCTTCGATAAGTAGCGCCCCAGTCTCCCTTGCGACCTCCCCGATAATCTGGTTGTATCTCTCATAGGAGGCAAGCAACCCTTCAAAGGTCATGAATGGCATATAAAAGATGGCTGAAGCCATGGCACGCTGCTGCTGCTCCTGCGTTTGACCTTTCCTTAGATGTGTCGAAAAAGTAGCGATTGCTACGACTTTTGCTTGTTTTTGCGCCGAATGCACAAGCTTGACAAGATTGGCGCGAAATTCAGCGCCCAGCCTGGGGGGGTCGAAAACAAGTCTGTCCCGATTTTCCAGGGCAATGCGTTCTGCGGCCATGACCCGAAGGTTTTTCTCGACCAGATTCCATAGCACCGAGTAACGCCCCGGCCATGAGAACTCCTGGAATCCTCCTTCAGCAATCAGCCCCTGCGCGAGTGCCAGCTCACGCAATTCGCCCGACATATCGTTGGTGGCATGGTAAATGATGATGACATCGGGCCGGAGGGGGGCAATACGGTACTCCAGGTTCTGGAACGAGGAATTTACCGTGTAGCCCGAGACACCTCCATTGACATAGTCGAAGCGAACTTTTGGAAATGCCTGGGACAACGAAGCAGTGGCGAGATGCGGCCAGACAAACTCGTTGCCGGAAACCTCATGGCTTATTGTCGTCGATGCGCCAAGGAAAGCGAGGCGAACAGTCCCCGCAGGTTTTTCCGCTGCGATCTCCGGGCCCCGAAAACCAAGGCTATTGATCGAAATATGACCATCAGAAAAGCCAGCGCGCGGTATACGAAGACCACTTTGGGGGTCGAGGGTATAAAATTCTTCTACCGCCGTAACCGAACCATATTTTGCCGCCTGCCTGATCCGAATTGTCAATTCCGCGAACAGCAAAACCACCACTAGTGCAATAACGGTCAATGCGACCAAAGAAATCCACTTGGTGCGGGACGATAGTACGTCCTGGCTGGGCTGGTTTGCGTTTTGCATAGTTCTCTTTCCGATGCGCTTTGTCCGGGGCATTACTCAAATAATGCCCCTCGCAATCATTCATAGAACCGACATGGACTCCAGCCTGGCTTTTCCAGATCAGTCGAGATCAAATGCCTGCTCATAATTTTGCTTGAGCGCCGGATTCTGATCTTCCTTCTTGAGAAAGCAATTGCCCACTGCGAGCACATCGAGTTCTGTTCCCATGAAGCAACGAAATGCGTCCTCCGGTGTACCAACGATCGGCTCGCCCCGGACATTGAAGCTCGTATTGACGATGAGGGGACAACCGGTCATCGCGTAAAAATCTGAAATCAGGTTGTAGTATTTCGGATTGGTCTCCTCATGCACCGTCTGAATCCGCGCCGAGTAATCGACGTGTGTGACCGCGGGGATGTCAGAGCGCGGGACGTTAAGTTTCGCGATTCCAAACAATTCCTGTTGCTCTGGGGTCATCGCCTTCCGGCGGCGCTCGACGACATCGGCGACCAGCAACATGTAGGGGCTGTCCGATTCGAGCTCGAACCAGTCTGAAACATGTTCGCGCAATACAGAGGGCGCAAAAGGCCGGAAAGACTCACGATATTTCACCTTGAGATTCAGAACCGATTGCATTGCTGATGAGCGTGCATCGCCGAGAATCGAGCGGCCACCCAAGGCGCGAGGCCCAAACTCCATTCTGCCCTGGAACCAGCCAAGAGCCTTGCCTTCAGCGAGCGCCTGCGTGCAAGCACGAATCATAGCCTCTTCGCTCATCACCTCGAACCTGGCATCCGCTGCCCTGAGGCGCTGCTCGCACTCCTGTTGAGAAAAGCTCGGCCCCAGGTAAGAGCCTTTCATGATATCGCGCGAGTCGGCGCTGACCTGGCGCCCTTGGTTCTTGTACAGGTGATAAGCGACGAACGCCGCACCCAGCGCACCGCCTGCATCACCTGATGCAGGCTGAATCCAGATATTTTCGAACTGACGGTCCCGCAGCACCTTGCCATTGGCAACGCAGTTGAGAGCGACGCCGCCAGCCAGGCACAGGTTTTTCGCCCCGGTCTCGCTCTTGATCGCGCGGGTCAAGCGTAGCACCACCTCCTCGGTCACCGCCTGGACTGATGCAGCCAGATCCATCTCCCGCTGAGTGAGCGGCGACTCGGGCGCGCGTCGCGGTCCGTTAAATAACTGGTCAAAGCGGCTATTGGTCATGGTCAGGCCGGTGCAGTAGTCGAAGTAGTCGAGATTCAACCGGAAACTGCCGTCGGGTTTCAAGTCCACCAGGTGGTCAAGAATGAGGGCAGCATACTTCGGCTCGCCATACGGCGCGAGACCCATGACCTTATACTCGCCCGAATTCACTTTAAAGCCCGTATAGTAGGTGAACGCGGAATAAAGCAGCCCGAGCGAATGCGGAAAATGCATTTCCCGTTGGACTTCGAGGGTATTACCCTTACCCCAACTGAGCGAAGTCGTCGCCCACTCTCCGACGCCATCCATGGTCAGCACCGCAGCTTCCTCGAACGGCGACGGAAAAAAAGCGCTCGCTGCATGGCTGAGGTGGTGCTCCGAAAAGAGCAGCCGCTCCTCGTTGAATTTTCTGCTACTGAAAGTATGGAGCGACTTGACCAGTAGATCCTTGAGAAATAGCTTCTCCCGCAACCACAGGGGCATCGCCATGCGGAAGGAACTGAATCCGCGCGGTGCAAAAGCAAGATAGGTTTCGAGCAGACGCTCGAACTTGAGCAGCGGTTTGTCGTAAAAGCAGACGTAGTCTATATTGTCGAGGGAGGCGCCTGCAGCACTCAAACAGTACTCGACCGCGTTATCCGGAAACGCTGCATCGTGCTTTTTCCTGGTGAACCGCTCTTCCTGTGCCGCAGCGACGATGCCTCCGTCCTCAATGAGAGCAGCCGCACTATCATGATAAAAGGCGGAAATTCCAAGAACGCGCATGTGAGCCGGCTTCCTGCTCAAAAAAGCGTGTAGATGAACGGTGCAATGGCCGATCCCTTGGCAAGAACAATGAGGCCGCCCAAGATGAACATGGAAAACAGGATAGGCAACATCCAGAATTTCTTGCGAACACGCATGAAACGCCACAGTTCTCTGATCAGGCTCATAGATATTTCCGTCAAAACTGATTGGTAAAACTATCAGGGCGCGGCCCGGGTGGAGTTCGTTCGATCCAATAGGTTCGACATTGATAATCCTTCGTCATCTTCAATGGACCATCCTTACGTAGGGCGCGCATGATCACACCCATGGGAGTGATCACCAGGAAAAACAAGATACCGAGAATGATCGGACTGGTTATTTTGTGCAATGCCAGCCCAAATCGCGTCCATAACCGGTTAAGCGGTGCCAACTTCTCAGGCACGGCCAATGCAGCAAGGCCAAAAGCGACTGAAAAAACAATAGCCGGCACCCAGAAGCCCCGCCCCAATAGCAGCAGAAAAAGCGCAATGAGAAGAAAGACAACCGCAAAAACCAGACCGAACGCACGGTTGGATGACCCGACAACAACATCATCCCGTGCTGAGTTCTCTAACATCCATCGTCCCCAATAACATCGTCGCCAATAAATAAGCTCGACATGCAACAAGCATATTGCCCGTGCTTTTCACCCGCCGGCTCGTGTGTCCAGGATACCGCCAACTTGCTATACTATATATGTTATATTACGTTATATTACCCAAAGTTCCGCGTAACGTTATCATAAATCCAGCGTTTGCGCGACTTCCCGGCGTGGTTCAATCCTTCGAAACAATACCATCCGGCTGCGCACAACGAAGATTATTACTATAGTTCCTTCTACGGCGAATCATTGCACCCATCAGGCCCAAACCGGCTAACAGCATGACGTAGGTTTCCGGCTCGGGAACTGCTGCCACGAGCTCCGGCTTATAAAGCCATACGGAAGCATCCCAGGTGCCGCCACTCACTTGAGTAGCCTCATCCAGAGCGATAAATGCCCCAAGCGCGGAATCGTAGTGCCATTTGCCAAGCACACCCGTCGCGAAACTGCCGTGTGGATGATCCAGGGTTGAGCTCGTTAGCTCATGTACTGTCCACGTGGTATTGGACCCGATTTTGCCATTGGCGTCGGTAAGAACCTCGGCCTCCCAAACGGTGCCGCCGTTCCCGTTCCCATCCCACAAAAATATCGCGTTCAGGCTTGGATCATAATCGATCCCGTAGAATGAATTCATGGTGAAGTCCGTACCGTCGGCTTTGACGAGATTGATCCCGATATCCAGGTTGCTCGCGGGGTTGGCAGCATTGGCTTTGTCAAGATCCCAGATAGTCAGGTCTGATGTATAAGGTCCTGTCACTGTAGCCGTCTTTATGTAAAGGCCATGCAACGTGTCAATTGTTGCCGCCGCCTGAAACCCGGCGCTATTCATCGACAAACCTACCTTCTCAAACGTATCCGTGCCGCCATTCCTTACATCCCCTACTGTATAGCGATATAGGGAGGGAAACCCGGATGCATTCTGGTCCGCGGTAAAGTACACGACGTCATGCCCATTCTCGGCGCGATAGGCTGTAGTACCGTTGATGTAGGATTGAGGTTCAGTCCCGGTGAAGCTCCCATGCCGGTCTATCCACATATCGCCGTTTTGCGGAGGGTTGGCAGTGTTCCATCCGGAATCAGTGCTGCCTCCCAGCTTGGCCGGATCTGCCTTGAGCGGATCCCACATGAATGGTCCCACGCGTCCTTGTGGCGTCTCGAAAATACTCCCTGTTTTGATTGCTGCGCCTCCAAACGTAAGGAACATGTTGTTGATAGGGAGGTATATATTATTGTCGTAAGTGTGAGATGAAGGTGGAGCGCTGCCGCCAATGGTAAACCCTGTTGAAAGATCGACTTTGCTTGGCAACGAGCCCCGGCCCCAGGCACCGGTAGCGCCATCCCATACATACATCTCGTTGCCCGCGTAGTTGGCGTGTCCGCCGCCCCAGAGCATCAGGTTTCCTTGTGACGTATCCCAGGCGAAAGAGCTCCAGGCGCGGACGACCCCGGGGGGAAAACCACTCGGCACCGCGTCGGCGCCAGTCGGCCACGCATCGGAAAAATAATTAGTGCTCGCCTTGACCCACCCGCCTGCCGGCGTCGCATCGAGCAGCGCGGACAGGCGCTCGAACGAGGTTTCCGCATGCGCCATTCCTGCATATCCCGAAAAGGAAGTCAGGAAGGCAGAAACAAGTACGAGACGCTTCGATCGAATCCTGCTTCCCCGGGAGGAAGGCTTAAAAATCTGCCGCCTATTGAGCTTTGTCAATTCATGAACTCCTTATCATTCAAGTCTATACCGAAAAAATTTAACAGATTTTCTTTAGTCAAAATCTCTTAAGGAAGCGCTGAACAAATCCTCACTGGCGCGACAATGACTTTGCGGGATGGGATGCACGAAAGGCGACGACGCGAATGGTTGATCTTTTCCGCAAGGAGCCTGACAAGACCACTCGCAAAGCCCCATCCCATACGGGCTGCAGTAAAATCACGCGGGACCGCGCAGGGCTGAGCAGTGCCTTCCGAAGGAAAGATGCAACCACATAGCGGGATGCCTGCGCCCCAGCAATAATTTGCGCAGTCTGACACCCCCGCCGCTGCCCGATTTTCGCAAAGCCTCCTTGGGCTACGCTCCGGAGAGCCTTTACGTTGCGCTTCCTGATATATCGTAGTCCAGCTGAAATCCGCGTCGCGCACTTATGATTATTTCAGTTTTATACAGCAATGCGCTAAGCGAGGATTTGTTCAATGCTTCTTTAACCGCTTTTCACATAAAAACCTGAAAAAAATGAAGCAAGTTCCATTCCTGCCAGTTTGAAAACTTTAGAAACAATGTATTAGGAGAATAAAACGAAAGCGATGTATGGGTCATTGTAAAATTTTTCGACAGATCAATTAGCTCGTTTGCTCGGCGACTGATCGGCGACCCTCAAGCAGAATGGTATGAGTCCTTGAATAAACGCGAAAAATCACCGCTATTCTGCAGACTGTTCTCCCTACTTAGTCTGTTAAAATGTTTTCCCCATTTTTACCATGATAACGAAAATGGCAGTTATGCTGAAACGTTAGTCACTAAAATATATTCAGGAGTGCGATGATTGCAATAACAAAACGAAAAAACGCGCTTTCTCAAATGCTGCAACAGTGGGGATGGTTCAATCTCGGTCTTTTTGTGCTCAACAAAATTATCGTCACCTTGTCCAGGGGTTCCTGGCGCTTATATCGATATCACTTGATTGCCCAGCCGGTGCCTTCAGAGACCTTGCTTCCATCAGGACGAGGCAAGAAAATCGAAATCAGGCTCATCGATGAACAGGACGAGGTCATCGGGCAATTTCCGAGACCAGCCGAAGCGATCAGGGAAAGATTCAGGCAAGGAGCAAAATGCCTGGTAGCGTTCAAGGAAGGTCAATTCGTGGGATTCCTGTGGATATTGCTAGGGAGCTATCAGGAAGATGAAGTGCGGGCCCGATATACGCCCTTGCCCAAGGAGCGCGCGGCATGGGATTTCGACGTGTATGTCGAACCAGCCTCGCGCCTGGGATTCACCTTTCTCCGCCTCTGGGATGAGGCAAACAGCTTCTTGATGAGTCATGGTATTTTATGGTCATGTAGCCGGATTTCAGCTTTCAACACGGGTTCGCTCAACGCCCACGCTCACCTTGGGATCCTATCCCTGGGCAGTGCCATTTTTTTTTATGCGGGGCGATGGCAAATCACGCTCGCCTCCATTTCTCCTTATTTCCATCTTTCATCATATCCGGGCTCCTTTCCTGAATTCAGGCTGGATACTCAAGAGCTCGGTAAAATGTGAGCTGTTCTGCAAAATAAACCAACCATGGAGCAATTATGCAGCATCTTGAAGAAGTGAGGAATATCTTGTCCGATGTGCTGAGCCTCGGCGAGCGAAAAAACCAGCTCAAGGAGGATTCTGTTTTGCTGGGAAATATTCCCGAATTAGACTCAATGGCTGTGGTCAACGTAATCACAGCACTCGAAGATCACTTCGGCATCACAGTGGATGATGACGAGATCAGTGCCCAGACTTTCGAAACCCTCGGCAGCCTGACTCACTTTGTTGAGCAGAAACTGGCTGGATGAGAGAGCCTTTCGCTAGAACTCCGGCTGAACCCTTCTTTTTGAAGACAGATCATGGTACACGATTCTGCCTTTATCATCATCCTCGATCTACTGACAGATGCCGCGGTGCATTGATTTATATTCATCCTTTTGGCGATGAAATGAATAAATCCCGCCGCATGGCTGCCATGCAGGCAAGATCATTTGCTACTGCAGGATTCGGCGTCCTGCAAATCGATCTGTTCGGTTGCGGGGACAGCAGTGGAGAATTCCGGGAGGCGCGCTGGGATATCTGGAAACAGGATCTGCTAGCAGCGAAAGAGTGGATTGAAGATAGGACCAAGGCTCCCATTAGCCTTTGGGGTCTGCGTCTCGGCGCGTTGCTTGCCCTGGATTTCGCTAAAAGCTCGCCACCCGGAATTCATGGGATCATCCTGTGGCAACCGGTTACCAGCGGGGAATCCTTTATTACGCAATTTTTGCGATTGCAATTGGCGAACGAAATGCTGACGGGAGACCAGAAAAAAAAAGGCAGTACCAGTGTTCTGCGGAATGCGTTGGCCGAGGGAAAAACATTGGAAGTAGCGGGATACGAACTCGACCCCGAGCTTGCCGCGACTATCGATGGCTTGAAAGCCGCTGATCTGGCAGTAAGGGGAACCTGCATTCACTGGTTTGAAATGGTGACTGAGGAAGGACGCGCCCTGCCGCCTTCCACAAAGAAGACGGTAGATGCCTGGGGGCAGCAAGACATCGATGTTCATATGCATCTTGTAACCTGCCTGCCATTTTGGGCAACTCAGGAAATTTCCGAATGTTCCCAATTGATAGCAGCCACAACGGAGGCATATGCAGGACATGATGAATAGCGAAGAACGCGCCCTGATCTTCGAATGCCAGGGATCACGGTTATATGGAATACTCCACCTGCCGCAGCATATTCGCTCGAAGGGGGTGGTGATTGTAGTAGGAGGGCCGCAATACCGCGTAGGGAGCCACCGCCAGTTCACCTTGCTTGCCCGTCATCTGGCTGCCAGCGGCACACCGGTCATGCGCTTTGATTGCCGCGGAATGGGAGATAGCGAAGGAGCGCCCCGAACTTTCGAGGACGTCGAGGAAGATATCCGTTGTGCAATCGATGCCTTCTTGAACGAGGTATCCGGGATCAACCAGTTGGTGATCTGGGGATTATGCGATGCAGCGTCCGCGGCGCTCTTCTATGCGCATCGGGATGAACGCGTGGCCGGCTTGGTATTGTTGAACCCCTGGATAAGAACAGATCAGGGCGCCGCCAAGGTCTATCTGAAACACTACTACCGGACGCGTATCTTTCAACCTGAACTCTGGATCAAGATACGGCAAGGGAACTTCAGCTATAGCAAAGCCTTCCGGTCATTTGCCCGAACCGTCGGGTCGGTGCTGAAGGAAAAAAGAGAGAAAATAATGACGGGGAATGCGAATAATGGTGAACCGTCCACGACTGTTGTTTCCCTGCCCGAACGCATGCTGGCCGGACTCAGCCGTTTCAACGGAAAAACACTTCTCATCCTCAGCGGCAATGATCTTACCGCGCAGGAGTTCTCCGGTCTGGTGAAGGATTCGGCGGAATGGCAGCGGTTGCTAGCCTCCCCGAATGTATCACGCCGCGACTTGCCTGAAGCCAATCATACCTTCTCCCGCCGGGAATGGAAGAATCAGGTGGTCAACTGGACCAATGGATGGCTCCAATCGTGGTAGGCTAGGCGACGCTTTCCTCGAACAGGTGTCAATGGAAAATGAGAGCAACCGCGCGATCTGTAATACTTGACGAAGGTTTGAGGATTGACTGGAATAACGCAGCTTCCCATTCCAACTGAAGTATTCCTCCGCGTCAAAGGAGTTATCATGAAAACTGCGATTCGCGCAACCATGTTCGTATTGGCACTATCCACTACGACAGATCTACTTTCCGCCCCCCATTGCGGAGACTTTGCGCTGAAGGGAGGGGATTACACGAACAGTGCGGACAAACAACTCCTGGCAACCGTCGAGCAGTTTCACTTCACTTCTGACGTGGAGCATTTAAATAGAGGATCTTCCGGAACGGTTGGCAGTGATTTGAGCTACACGCTAATGATGTTCCCCAACCATCACCGCGCGTTGGCGGCAATGTCAAAACTTTCGCTACGAGACAAGACCTTAAAACCCACCGGCGCGAAATATTCGGTCGAATGCTTTTTCGACCGAGCGATACGATTCAAGCCCAATGATGCCGTTGTGCGAATGATATACGGGAACCACCTGCTAAAAACCGGGAAAACCGATAAGGCTACGGAACAGTTAAAGGAAGCAGTAAACCTCGATCCCGAGAACGCCACCATTAATTACAACCTCGGGTTGCTGTACATGCAACGAAAAAACTACGAGGAAGCGAGGAACTATGCGAAGAAAGCCTACGAGCTGGGTTTCCCGTTGCCCGGGCTCAAGAACCAGTTGATGCAGGCCGGAAAATGGGAAGAGTAGGTTTCCGATAAGGCGGCAAGCGGCACTTTTCAGTCCCTTTTCATAAGGTATTACTTGCGCCTTATCTTGAGGCGAGGTGGTTGATATACCAGCCCATCGATTGCTCCAGACCCTGACGGAGCCGGTGAGTGGGTTCGAACCCCAGCATCTTCCGCGCCTTGGATATATCCGCCTGTGAATGCCGCACATCCCCCCTCCGGAACTCTCCGTATTCGGGCCGGTGGTCGCGTGCATGGGGAAACTTCTCCACGAGCAATGCCTGCATCATTTGATAGAGCTGATTGAGGCTAGTGCGCTCATTCAGGGCTACGTTGTAGACTTGATTGACCGCCTCTGAATCCTCCACCAGGGCTGCCAGCAGATTGGCCTGAACCACGTTCTCGACGAAGCAGAAATCCCGGCTCGTTTCGCCATCCCCATTGATGCGCAGGACCTGGTTTCGTATGAGCGCCACGATCCACTGCGGTATCACCGCCGCATAGGCTCCATTCGGGTCCTGCCTCGGCCCGAAAACATTGAAATAACGCAAGCCTATGGACTGGGCTCCATAGCACCGGGCGAATACGTCAGCATAGAGCTCATTTACATACTTGGTGACCGCGTACGGGGAAAGAGGCTGGCCAATTACAGATTCGGTTTTCGGCAGGCCGGGATGATCGCCATATGTGGAACTGGAAGCGGCATATACAAACCGCTTCACATTGGCGTCCCGGGACGCGACCAGCATGTTCAGATAACCCGATATATTGTTCTCGTTCGTACGAATGGGATCGTCTATCGACCTGGGTACGGATCCAAGCGCAGCCTCGTGAAGTATGAAATCAATGCTTTCGCATGCATCCCTGCATGTGTCCAGTACACGAATATCGCCTTCGATAAAGTGGAAGTTGAGCCAGGCCTCTTCACCCGCCAACGCCTTGACTTGAGCAAGATTGTGCCGATGGCCGGTAGAGAAGTTGTCCAGCCCCACTACTTTCTGCCCTAGCCGTAGCAATGCTTCCAGCAGATTGCTCCCGATGAAGCCCGCGACTCCTGTAACCAGCCAGCGGTACTGATGATTTTCCAGATGCTCCCGGACCTTTTGATAATGCGTCATCCTTGACTGTTCTTCCTCAAAGCCGCCAGAGATTGAGCCCCGAGTCGCGCAGCGCCACAGGATCAAACTGGCATTTGACATCGATAAAACAACCATTGGGGGCTATTTTATTGTGAAAATCGGTCAAAGGCCTCGTAACGAACTCACGATGCGAAACCGCGACGATCAACGCGTCGGCACGGGGCAAATCATCCCATGCCTCCAGTTCGACTCCGTATTCATGGCGTGCTTCTTCGGGACTGGCTACAGGATCATGGACATGAATCTCGATTCCGTAGGATTTCAGTTCGCTTATCAAGTCGGCCACCTTGGAATTTCTCAAATCCGGGCAGTTTTCCTTGAAAGAGAGCCCGAGAACGTTGACTCGGGCACCCTTGACGCTGATATCGGCCTTGATAATCTGCTTGATGGTCTGTTCCGCTATGAATTTTGCCATGCTGTCGTTGATTCGCCGGCCCGCCAGAATAACCTGGGGGATGTAGCCGACCATCTCGGCCTTGTGCGTAAGATAATAGGGGTCCACTCCGATGCAATGCCCCCCCACCAGGCCGGGGCGAAAGGGCAGAAAATTCCACTTCGTACCGGCAGCCTGGAGAACTTCCAGCGTATCAATCTTGAGGCGGTCAAAGATAATCGCCAGCTCGTTCATCAAGGCAATGTTCAGATCCCGCTGCGTGTTTTCTATCACCTTCGCTGCCTCTGCAACTTTGATGCTGGATGCGCGGTGCACCCCCGCAGAAATGATCTCTTCATAAAGCGCGGCAATTTTCTCCAGCGTGCCTTCGTCATCTCCCGAAACCACTTTCAGAATGGTGGTGAGGGTATGCTGTTTATCGCCGGGATTGATGCGTTCAGGCGAAAACCCGACATGGAAGTCGTTTTTCCATTTCATGCCTGAAAATTTCTCCAGCACCGGAATGCAGATTTCCTCGGTTGCTCCAGGATAAACGGTGGATTCATAGATAACGATTGCGCCTCGTTTCATGTGCTTCCCGACGGATTCGCTCGCTCCGGTAAGAGCGGTAAAGTCCGGTTGATGGGCGGCATCTACCGGGGTCGGGACCGCGATCACAATAAAATCAGCCCGGTTCAGTTCGGATGGATCATTGGTCACATGCAAATGGCCGGCTGCGCGCATGTCGGAGACCGAGACTTCTCCAGTGGGGTCCACGCCACGCCGGTAGCTCTCGACTTTGCTGCGGGAAAGATCATACCCGATGGTTTGCCGTTTCTTTCCAAACTCTACTGCGAGGGGTAAACCTACATAACCCAGTCCAACCACCGCTACCACAGTCATAAGTTATCTCCGTTCTATTTCGAAATTCTTTCTATATTCAAATTTTCTTAGTATAGATATAAACATTGCAAACATACCGTAGCGCGCATGATGTACCCGGATTTGTTTAAAATAAACTGTACTAAAGGCCAATTCTCCCGCAGTTTGTGCCAGCATATCATACTGAGAAATAACGACCAGAACGATAGTATCCTAACAAGCCAATTTTTCAGGCGAGTGAAAAGAACACCTCCCCGAACCCTGAGCTGTATCCATCCGTAATGACGGAAGAAAGGACTTTTATGCATTATTCGAGCAAATCGCCCGCGATAAAGACAACCTTGGTGAACCTGCTGATCCTTGCCACATTCACAAGCCTTGCCATGACGGGCTGCAATAAGCCGCAGGATGCGCAAACGCTGTTGGCGGATGCAAGGAATTATCAGCAAAAAGGGGATAACAAGGCTGCCATCATCCAGCTCAAGAATTCGCTTCAGCAAAATCCGGATGATACAGAGGCCCGATATTTGCTCGGGACCATCTATAACAATACAGGTAATCTGCAGTCCGCGGAAAAAGAGCTGCAAAAGGCCCTGAGCCTGGGAATGAACCCGGCTAAAGTATGGCCAGAGCTAGGGCAGGCCATGCTTGGCCTCGGCCAGTTTCAGCAACTTCTCGACGATACGCAAACGCTTTCCGGCAATGACGCGTCCGCCGAAATCCTTACGCTGCGCGGCGCTGCTTTCCTGGCTCTTGACAAGGCTCAGGAGGCAAAAAAACTGTTTGAGCAAGCACTTGAGAAGCAACCACATTTTCCTGATGCGATGGTGGGAATGGCGAAGTACTCGCTCATGCAGCGGGATGTCGATACGGCCACCCGCCTTTCGAACGAAGCGGTGGAGAAAAATCCCTCCAGCTCGGATGCATGGCTTTTCAAAGGGGACCTGCTACGCGTCCTTGGCAAAAGTGACCCGGCAATCGCAGCATACAACGAAGTCATTAAAATAAAACCGAATAATACTGCGGCATACCTCAACAAGGCTTTCCTGGAAATTGGGGCGGGGAAGTTCGATTCTGCGAAAACGGACATCGATGCGGCGCGCAAGATAACTCCCGGCAGCTTGCTGGTCTTCTATACCCAGGCGCTGCTCGACTACAGCCAGGGCAAATACCCTGCCGCGCTGGAATCCCTGCAGCAGGTATTTCGCGCCGCACCCGATCACTTGCCGAGCCTGCTGCTGGGCGGTGCGGTCCAATTGGCGCTCGGATCTTTGCCACAAGCGGAAACGCATCTGAAACAATATCTGGAGAAAGATCCTGGAAACCTCTATGCACGGAAATTGCTGGCTTCTGTTCTCCTGAAGAGCCGAGATGGGCAACGGGCTATTAGTATCCTGACTCCTGTACTGAAGAATAAAAACATCCAGCCCGATTCCCAGCTATTCGCCCTGGCGGGGGAAGCCTATATGCAAACCAGGGATTTCGAAAAAGCGACGGAGTATTTTGAAAAAGCGAGCAGCATGGCACCGGAAAATGCGACGCTTCATGCTGCTTTAAGCATGAGCAAGATGGGGCAAGGCGATAACAATCGTGCCATAGCCGAGCTGGAAGCGGCAAGAAAGCTGGACCCCCAGTCATCCCAAGCCGGCATTCTGCTTGTAATGGCCCATCTTCGTCTCAAGGAATTCGATAAGGCGCTTGCAGCGGCAAAAGCCGTCGAAAAAGAGCATCCGGACAATCCGCTCATCCAGAATCTGAAAGGCGGTATTTATCTGAGCAAAAAAGACGCGGCCAGCGCCCGAGCAAGCTTTGAAAAGGCGCTTTCCCTGCAGCCTTCCTATTTCCCTGCTGTGACCAACCTCGCGCAGCTCGATATGCAGGAAAACAAGCCCGAGGCAGCCAAACAGCGTTTCGAGGCACTTCTAAAGAATGACAAGAAGAATATACAAGCGATGACCGCGTTGGCCGGTATTGCCCTCAATCGCCAGGATAACAAGGAAGCCACCATGTGGCTGGAACGGGCATATAAGGAAAACCCGAATGTACTGGAACCCGCCCTGCTTCTGGAAGCTCATTATCTTCGTTTGGGAGAAAAGCAGAAAGCGCTCTCCCTGGTGGAGAAGCTGAGGGGGGCGTATCCTGATAACGCGGATGTTCTCGATTTTCTGGCCCAGGCGCAATTTGCGAACAATGACAAGGCAGGAGCCCTGGAAAGCTACAACAAGCTCGTCGCCATGCTGCCAGGGTCTCCACTCGCACATTTTCGAATTGCAGCAATCCATATTGCAATGGATAATCTGCCTGCCGCGTCGGACGCACTCAAAAAATCCCTGGCGCTGAAACCAGATTATCTGGATGCGAAGCTGACGCAGATTCTGCTGGAAACTCGAAATAAAAACTATGCTGGGGCGCTCGCGGTCTCAAAACAGATTCAGAAGCAATATCCAAAACTGCCGGTGGGCTATGTGGCGGAAGGTGATCTGGAACTGAAGCAAAACAATCCTGCTCTCGCATCCAAGGCCTATGAACATGCTCTTTCCCTTGGAAAAGATCCGCTGCTTCTGATGAAGCTGCATGCCTCGCTCAGGCAGACAGGGAAAAAGAGTGAAGCAAATTTGCGTCTGGTGCATTGGCTCAAGGAGCACCCGGGCGATGCGACTGTTCGCATGTATCTTGCCGAAACCTATATAACGGATCGGGAAATCAAGCCGGCAATCGAGCAATATCAAACCGTCCTGCGAACGCATCCACAGAATGTGGCGGCATTGAATAACCTGGCGATGGCTTTGCAGCAGAACAAAGACTCCCAGGCTCTGGAATATGCCGAAAAAGCACACCAGCTTGCCGCAGACAATCCCTCGGTATTGGACACTTTAGGATCGATATTGATAGAACAGGGAAATACCACACGCGGCCTTCCCTTCTTGCGAAAAGCGGCCACGCTCGCCCCGGATATGCCTGAAATCCGCTATCATCTCGCTTTGGGCTTGATCAAGGCAAATGACAAGGCCAGCGCCCGCAAGGAACTGGAACAACTCATCGCCACCGGGAAAAACTTTGCTGATATCGGGGAAGCCAGGGCTTTGCTGAAACAGGTGCAATGAAGCCAGGGTAGCGTCTCCAGGATCTGGAAGCTGGGCAGTAAATGGGGCGATGAAGCCTCAAAACAAACGGGATCGCCCGCCAATATAGGTGCCAAGGCGGCAGATACTTTACCCCTAACCCTATCCGGCGCTTACTCCGGTGATGGAAATTTTTTTGGCAATCGCGCGATCATCCCGAACAGCATGCCTTCCAGACAGCGAACGGCAGCGAACCCGGCTTTTTTCCAATCATGCATTTTTCCGCCTCTGGATCGCATCATCCAGAGCTGTGTCCGGAACAGGGATACGAGTCGACGCGGAGGCCTCACTCCATATGCGCCGAAGCGCATCCCACATGCTTTTTCGCAGAGTCCTGACATAAAGCGTGTTATCACTCAGCCCGTTTACCAGCCGACGTTGCGCTTCTCCGAGGTTATGGTAGGGCAAGCTCATGAAAAGATGGTGGGTGGCATGGTAACGCAGTCCTACCGGGGCCCATAAGCCGGTGATGAGCCAGTGGCCGGGAACATTGATGGAATCGAGATACTGTTCAGCAAATTCCATTTCCTGGTTTCCGGGATTGCGGTATGCATGAGCACTGAGCGTACGCAAGGAATTGATCAGGAATATGAACATTGCTATGACATACCAGAGCACAATTGCCTTGTAAGTCAGCAAGCCCGCCACCATGCAGATAACGGCAATGGCAATGAATAAAAACGTAGCGAATTCCTGGAGTTGCCAATGCCTATCGTTCCGGATAGCGTCCGCGGCACGAATGTAGCTCATGTCGATGGTAAGGGAGGAGGCGCGTTCCCACAATAATTTCCGGAGTGGCGGAATCAGATAGGAAAGCGGCGTAAGCAGGAGAAAACGAACGATAAAGAAAAAGGGCAAAGCAAATGACAGCAAAACGTATCCTATCATCGCGGTCGGCTTGAGAGTGGCAAAGGGAACATATTCGCCATCCCTGCTCGTACCATACACATCGCGCTTGTGGTGATCGTTATGCACGCCATCATACAAGAAGGAAGGCATCAAAAGGGGTATGCCGCATATTATGTTCCAGACAATCCGAAACGTCCCGAACGTGCCCTTTTTCAGGTGAGCCAGCTCATGAATGAAGATTGCAGCGCGGTAAAAGGCAAAAATGGCAACGATTCCTGCCGCGATCTGCCAGACCGACAGTACCGGCGCTAGTAGTGCCGTGATATAAGCGAACCATCCCAAAGTAACGTGAAAGAGAAAATCTGCCCAATAAATCCAGGGGTTGGGCGTCATCAAATCGCGGACAAGATTGTGAGCCTCCCGCAGGGGAAATTCACGACCGTCTGTGGTATCTATCATTCGGAAATCCTCACCAGGATTTTTCCCACGATCAAACGCACATAATCGGGAGCGGGCGCAACTTCGAACCGGCATCAAGGTCGCGTAGAGGGGGAATATGAGGCGGATGAACGTTCATGGGAAGACTTCGGCATCGGCAAACGCCGGTGCGCTCATATCCTTCGAAGATACTACAGGCAAGGCTCCGCCTATCGGCCACTCAATGGCAAGGTCCGGATCGTTCCATGCCAGACAGCGCTCGAAATGAGGAGCATAGTAATCGGTAGTCTTGTATAGAAAATCAGCGCTTTCACTCAGCACGTAAAACCCATGGGCAAAACCGGGAGGTACCCAAAGCTGGCGATAATTGTCTTCAGTAAGCTCGACTCCAGTCCATCGGCCAAAGGTGGCAGAGGATTTACGAATATCTACCGCAACATCGAATACGGCACCTCGCACCACTCGAACCAGCTTGCCCTGGGGTTGAACAACCTGGTAGTGCAAACCTCTCAGGACACCTTTGGCGGATCGGCTGTGGTTATCCTGTACGAAGTTTACGTCAAGCCCTGTAGCTTGCGCGAAATTTTTCTGGTTGAAGCTTTCAAAAAAAAACCCGCGAGTATCTCCAAAAACAGCAGGCTCGATGATCAGAACTTCCGGAAAGGCCGTGGAAATGATTTTCATTCGACCACCTGCTCCGACAAAAGGCGCAAAAGATATTGGCCATATCCGTTTTTCGCCAGTGGCTGCGCCAGCTTCTCCAGTTGCGCCGGCCCGATGAAACCCTGGCGGTAAGCAATTTCTTCCGGACAGGAGATCTTCAGACCCTGGCGGTGCTCGATGGTTTCAATGAAGTTGCTGGCTTCTATCAGGCTTTCATGCGTACCCGTATCCAGCCATGCAAAACCACGACCCATTATCTCAACCTCAAGCTGATGATGTTCCAGATAAATGCGGTTCACATCCGTTATCTCAAGCTCTCCGCGCGCCGAGGGCTTAAGCGTACCTACGATATCGATGACTTCGTTATCATAGAAATACAGACCCGTGACGGCGTAGTTACTTCTCGGTTTTGAAGGCTTCTCTTCCAGGGCGGTGGCGCGATTCCGCGAATCAAAGGCCACTACACCATAACGCTGTGGATCCTGGACATGATAGGCGAATATGGTTGCACCGCTCGTTCTGCTCATGGCACGCTGGAGCTGCGCATGCAGGTCATGGCCGTAAAATATATTGTCGCCCAGCACCAGCGCGCTCGGATCGGATCCGATGAAGTCCTTGCCGATAGTGAATGCCTGGGCCAATCCGTCGGGGCTCGGTTGCACCGCATAGCGCAAACTGAGACCCCAATCCTCGCCATTTCCCAGTAGTTGCTCGAAGCGAGGCGTGTCTTGCGGCGTAGATATGACCAGGATGTCGCGGATTCCCGCCAGCATGAGCGTGCTCAGCGGGTAATAAATCATGGGCTTGTCGTAAATAGGCAGCAGCTGCTTGGAAACAGCCTTCGTCACCGGATAGAGCCGGGTACCCGATCCGCCGGCCAGGATGATACCTTTACGCTTTGGATTCATGCTCATTTCTCTAGAACTTCAGTCAGCATACGCACGACCCCAGTTTGCCATGGCGGCATGCGTAAATCAAAAGTTGTCTGGAGCTTAGCCGCGTTCAGCCGCGAATTTTTCGGCCGCTGGGCAGGAGAGGAAAACGCGCTGCTTGGAACGGGTACAATCTCTTCCGGATCGACTTTGAGTTTCAGGCCGGTTTCGCGTGCGAAATCCAGCACAAATCGCGCATAGCCAAACCACGAAGTCTCGCCTGCTGCAACCAGATGGTATAGTCCCGCCACCTCTTTCCTGCGCATGGCAGTGCGAATAGCATGAGCGGTCACATCGGCCAGCAGATCCGCTCCGGTAGGAGCGCCTGTCTGGTCATCGATCACGGTAAGGCGATCGCGTTCCTGGGCCAAACGTAACATCGTCCTGGCAAAATTTCCCCCACGCGCGGCAAAAACCCAACTAGTGCGGAAGATTAAATAATTACAGCCGGAGTTGCATATGGCCACTTCGCCCTCCAGCTTGGTGGAACCATAGACATTCAGCGGACGAGTGTCATCCGTTTCGACCCAGGGGCGACTTCCTGAACCGTCGAACACGTAATCGGTCGAATAGTGCACCAACCACGCGCCAAGCCTGGAAGCCTCGCTGGCGATTGCGGCCGGGGCAAGGGCATTGACCGTGCGTGCTGCCTCTGGCTCATTTTCGGCCTTATCCACCGCCGTGTGGGCGGCGGCATTCACGATGACATCCGGAACAACTGCTCGAATGGTTTCTGCTATGCCGTCCAGATGGGTAAAGTCCCCGCAAAATTCCCGGGTATCAAAATCCACCGCAATGAGATCGCCCAGGGACGCTAGGCTGCGCTGCAGTTCCCATCCTACCTGCCCTCCTTTTCCAAACAGCAGAATTTTCATGCCTGGCGTCCGGCGTAATTCTTTTCCATCCAGGTCCTGTAAGCCCCTGACTGCACATTGCCGATCCAGGCAGGATTATCGAGATACCAACGAAGGGTTTTGGTCACCCCTGTTTCAAATGTCTCCCCCGGCTTCCAGCCCAACTCGCGTTCGATCTTGCTTGCATCGATCGCATAGCGCCGGTCATGGCCGGGACGATCCGAAACGAAGGTGATCAGGCTATGGTAGGAGCCGATAACCAAGGGCCTTAATGTATCCAATAATGTACAGATCGTTCTGACAATTTTTATATTCGGCTGCTCGTTCCAGCCGCCTACATTATAGGTTTCGCCGACAACGCCGGCTTCAAGCACGCGGCGAATAGCCGTGCAGTGATCTTTTACATACAGCCAGTCCCGAATTTGCTGGCCATCTCCATAAACGGGCAGCGGCTTTCCTGCTAGCGCGTTTACGACCATCAGTGGAATGAGTTTCTCGGGAAACTGGTAAGGACCATAGTTATTGGAGCAATTGGTAGTGAGTACAGGCAAACCATAGGTATGATAATAAGCTCGAACGAGATGATCGCTGGCAGCCTTGCTGGCTGAATAAGGACTGTTAGGCTGGTAAGGAAAAGTCTCGGAAAAAGCGGGCTGGCCCTGTACCAGAGACCCGTAAACCTCATCGGTGGAAACATGGAGAAAGCGAAAACGGCGTTTCATTTTGTCATTCAAACCATTCCAGTATGCCCGGCTTGCCTCCAATAATCGAAAAGTACCGAGTATATTGGTCTGCACGAACTCTTCCGGGCCGTGAATGGATCGATCCACGTGGCTTTCCGCCGCAAAATTGAGAATGGCGCGAGGCTTGTAGCGACCGAGCACGCTGCTTACCAGCGCTGTATCGCAGACATCCCCATGCACGAAGATATGGCGTTCGTCCGCAGCCAGTGCCGCAAGGTTCTCCAGATTGCCAGCATACGTCAGTTTGTCCAGATTGATGATTGCTTCGTCAGCTTGCGCCAGCCAATCCAGAATAAAATTGGCGCCGATGAAGCCCGCCCCGCCAGTTACCAGAAGCATTTCGTCATTTCCCGAAGAATAAGATTTTCAGCCAGATGCTGAGCGGATATTGTAACGGTGCGTGGCGGCACTCCGCCAATAAATCTCGACTAATGATGCGTAGCAAAACCACCAGAAAAAGGAGGGGAAGCGGGCATGTGCTTGAGCGATGTTGATTCGGATTTTTCGTAATGGATTAATTCAGGGTCTGTTTTTTTAGTATTTTGATCTCGCCGGATCGGTGTTTACCTGATGAACACGTCTGACCGGCATCTTTGATGTCATTCAAAACCTTTCCTTCGGACCCAGATAGCGCCATTCAGCCACTGGGAGATTGCCTAAACTTATCTTTCCAATACGGATACGTTTCAGGCCGGTCACTTTTAATCCTACAAGCTCGCACATCCGTCGAATTTGCCGTTTCTTGCCCTCCCGAAGGATGAACCTCAGTTGCTCCTGATTTTGCCATGTAACCTTTGCCGGCTTTAATTCTTCGCCATCGAGACTCAAGCCATGGTTCAAAAGACCAAGCGCATGCCGGGATGCCATCCCGATAACGCGTACGAGATACTCTTTTTCCATTTCCGATTCGGGGCCCACCAGTTGCTTTGCAATACGCCCATCCTGCGTGAACACCAGCAGGCCGGACGAATCGATATCGAGTCGTCCGGCTGGCGCCATCCCATTTAAATGGCTGATACGAAAGATCTGCGGCGTCTCATCCCCATCAAACCGGGACTCCCGATTTACCAGTTGGATAGCGGGCCGATAGCCAGGCTCCGGCTGGCCGGAAACATAGCCAATGGGTTTATTCAGCAGTATGGTCATCCGGCTGGTCTGTTGCGCTCGTGCCGCCTCGTCCAGCTTGATATCCTGCCCGGGATGAATCTTCGTCCCCAGTTCGGTGATACGCTCGCCATCCACCCATACCCATCCTTGTTCGATATATTTATCGGCTTCCCTGCGGGAGCATAGCCCTTGCTGGGACAGGAACTTGGATAAACGGATTTTTTCCATCATCGATGAAAGCACGTGGGAAGACATGGCAGCCCTGGATTCTCATTGTCCAGGACTTGCCTCTGCAAGGAGGCATTATAATTTGAACCCTTGCACTGTTTCAGATAAAATCCCCTTCTCCCAGGCGCGTAGCTCAGCTGGTTAGAGCACCACCTTGACATGGTGGGGGTCGTTGGTTCGAGTCCAATCGCGCCTACCAATTTCCCCGGTTTTTCGGGTTACTTAAAAAACCTGAAATAATCTCCCCCGCTTCCCCTCCCCATTACGCCGTGACGTAAATGTGACGTAACTAGCCGTCAATCCCGGTGTGGCGGGTTGTCCACCACCAGAACAAGCGCAGGTTTTCCACCCAAATCCTGAGATGTTCAGTCAACAGGCGAGCATTGTTGGGGCGCATACGTCCCGCTACGGGGTCGATCGTCCTTCGCAAGAAACTGCTCCACCCTTCGAAGTCGCGCCATTCGCGCATCCCGCGCCCCAAAGCCGCCGTCGCGCCAGTGGAGATTTGTTCCGCGCTTCCCCAACGTAGTGCACGACTATCAGTATCGGGATTCCACCGGGGAATGTGGCTGGCAAAATGCTGCGCCGGGCCTGCATTCTTACCGAAGTTTCAGCCTGGAAGACGCGTGGATGTATGGGGGTGGTGGGATGTACGAGCGAGACATTACGTGCAGAATGAATATTTCTTGCGAGTGCGCTGGCACGCTACGCTTTGGATGATGTCGCCAATAGGTTCCTACTGGAGGATGAGGAAAAGCCTGCCCTTCAAAACATCAGCTTAGACATTTTGGATGAAGTAATTGCACTGTTGTTTGAATGCGGATGTCTGCGAAACCGGAAAACTCACGGCACACCTGTGATAATTGATCAGGAGGCGTCGATGAATTAGGCAATTGTCTTGCGCTACCCTGGTATGCCGCGAAATACCCTGGTTGATACGGCATGCATGAATATGCCATCAAGTTTGCGGTTGCGGCCAGAAATCTCGGTGAGAAAGAGGTTCAAAAGCTGTTCTCTATCGAGAACTCATATGTAGAAAACCACCCATCAAGCAGAAAAAAATTTATATATATTAATAATAAAAATTATGACCTTATGATCGCGACAATACCCCCCTGATGAGCTTAAGGGCTCATGTTCATCGTTTCCTGAAAGAGCTTTTCTGTCACATCATTCTGTCACAGTTCACCCCACTGAACGTCCACGAGGAAAAAACGAAAAATTTATTGAAAACTCGATACAACAGGCAGACGAATATAGAAGAGCAGAGAAGCGGCAATTCGGTGTAAATCGCACCGAAAGGACTCCTGTATCAATTCGCTTATCTATGCTATGAGGATAAAATGAACAAGACGAAATTATTCCTATCAGCAGCATCGCTACTAAGCGGACACATGAATCCAGCGGTCGCCATCGGACCTGGCAATTTAGGAAATTTAAGCGGCCAAACCGTCTCTATCGGAAATACCTTTTCAGCTTCAAGCCAGGATTCGTATTTTAATGATGTATACATATTCGATATCTCACCCCAATCTGCTGCGATAGGAACTACGGTCACCGTGAATTTCGATCTACCGTTCTTTCCCGGACCGGAGTTTCAATTATCAAACAAGAATATCAAGTTCACTAACTCCACCGATACCATTACTTATGCCAGTGATAGCCAGGTAAATCCTCTTGATGACATTCTTTCCGTTTCCGCATTTCTACCCGCTGCGCTGGATTATAGATTCGTTGTATCCGGAAACGTGACGGGTAATCTGGGGGGCAGCTACGCAGGCATCCTTCAGGCCCTCCCGATACCCGAGCCCGATACTCATGCCCTATTGCTGGCAGGTCTCGGGATGATTGGGCGCCATTTCACGTCGTTGCATGTCGATTTGAAACGGCGCCGTGACATAGCCAAAAAAACGTGGCAATGCAGGTAAGTAAATGGGATTATTTATGAATACCGCGACGACGGATGACAGCACCCATCAAACCCAGACCAGCCAGCAGCATGGCGAAGCTTTCCGGTTCGGGAATGGGAGATACGGCGCTGATCGATCCAGTATAGATCCCGCCCAGCGAACCGTCCACGACACCGCCCACGCTGAGATAGGCGCCGCCGGTGATGGGCTGATCCCATGTCAGGCTGATATGATTCTGCGTATTGCCAGCGGATGGAAGTACAACCGACTTAAGAACCTGGTCGTCGCCCCCTCCAAAAGCATTGTCAGCTCCAAAGCTGACCAGCGAAATTGTGGACAATACCGTGTTCAAGGTACCGGCGGATCCGAGATCCAACGGGAAATTGACCACACTATAGCCCGAACCTGCATTAGGCTGCTCCAGGGTAAAGGTGAATATGTCGCTGAAGCTTGAACTGCCTCCAATTACCGATCCCGTAAAGGTGGTGGGCGCACTGGCGCTCACCATTCCAAGATCAGTGGTTGTAGCATTTGCGCCCATGCTTGCACCCGCCAGCAGAGCGATACCTACTGCCCGCTTCAAAGTAGAATTAACCATAACTTTTGCCTCCTAATTAGTATTTACAACTTGGTACGACACAATACGACTACACGACAAACTTCTCTTACTAGCACACTCACATACGGGTTTGGCGCTCCGACTGCCATCGACTAGCCAAAACCCGATTTGATCAGCACTTCATACGAGTTCTGGAAGAACACCAGACGCAAAAACTCGTAGGGAGAAGGTTACGCTTTATATCGACAGGGTCAATAGACCTATCGGACTAGCGACGATATAGTCACGTCAAAACAGAACTTTAAGTAAAAAAACACAATTAAAAGGACCGGGAATTGCCGCTTTAATTGGGCGGGATGCGGGGAGACGGGATTGATGCCTTCGTTAGAAGTCCGGCAAGGGCAGACCGCCCGCAAAGCCCTCTCCCATAAAGGCCGCGGCAAAAGTCGGGCAGGGCGTTGGGTGGACCTTCACAGGCGAGGCGATTCTCCCGGAAGAAGTTGCCATCCCCCGCGACGGGCTGTTGGCAACCCGCCTGGTCTTTGGCGCGGTCAAGTATCCTACTCCTGCACGACCCCACTTCGCAAAGCCCCTCGGACCCCGCTCAGAGAGCCATGGCGCTATGCCCACAGCGTCGCAAGTCTGCCCGGCCAGAACCTTGTCGCGCGCCTATCATTTCGATTCGCCATCGATGCGTACTGCGAGGACTTATTCAGGGCTTCCTTAACGTTGATCTCGTTGATCTCTGCCGTATATATCGTCAAAACGCACAATATCGTCTTCGCCCAGATACGACCCTGACTGAACTTCGATCATCTCCAGCGGCACGCAGCCCGGATTTTCCAGACGATGCCGCGTGCCCAACGGGATAAAGGTCGATTCGTTCTCGGACACCAGAAAACTCGTATCGCCACGCGTCACCTGTGCAGTTCCTCGCACCACGATCCAGTGCTCCGCCCGATGATGATGCATTTGCAATGACAATGCGGCGCCCGGCTTTACGACAATGCGCTTCACCTGGAAGCGTTCGCCGATATCGATTCCGTCGTACGAGCCCCAGGGACGAAAAACTTTTCGATGCAATTGCCCTTCTGGCCGCTCCTCCCGCTTTAGGTTATCGACGATCTGCTTGACATCCTGCGCTTTTTCCAGCGGCGCAACCAGGACAGCGTCCGGTGTTTCTATCACCACCATATTCTCTGTTCCCACGCATGCCACCAACCGATGCTCGGACATCACCAGCATATTGCGGCAGTCATGCAGGAGCACATCTCCCTGGGCCACATTGCCCGAATCGTTTTTCGGCAGAACCTTCCATAGGGAATCCCATGCCCCCACATCGGACCATCCGGCCGATAGGGGAATCACGATTCCACCGGGCAATGAGGACTCCCGGTCGACGGCAATACGCTCCATCACGGCATAATCGATCGAGTCGCTTGGGCAACCGGCAAATTCTTCTTTTTTTACCCGTATAAAGTCTCCATCAACCGACCGATGAGTCCATGCATTTCGGCAAGCAGCCAGAATATCGTTTCGGCAAATTTCCATGGAAGAAAGCCACACCGAGGTCCGCATCATGAACAAGCCGCTATTCCAGAAATAAGAACCGGCATCGAGATAGGTCTTCGCGCTGGCCACGTCCGGTTTCTCGGCAAACCGGACAATCCGATATGCGTGGTCTTTGGATGACTCTGGTGGTACAGGCTGCCCGGCCTGAATATAGCCGTATCCTGTTTCGGGGGATTCAGGTATGACTCCAAATGTGACGATCATTCCCTGAGCCGCAAATCCTATCCCGCTGGATACCACTTCCTGGAATTTCTGCACATCCACGATGACGTGGTCCGCAGGCATGACGAGCAGTATCGGATCGCTTTTTTCCTGTTCCGCCGCGAGTGCCGCCAGCGTCAAAGCAGGAGCAGTATTGCGTCCAGCCGGCTCCAGCACGATCGTCCCCCGTTTGCCCATCAGCCGCAACTGCTCAGCTATGACAAAACGGTATTCTTCATTGCATACGATCAACGGAGCTCCAACCTCTACGTTGGCCAATCCATCCATGCGGCGCACCGTGGCCTGCAATAGGGAATCTTCTCCGGTAAGCGGCAATAGCTGTTTCGGATACTTCTCGCGAGACAACGGCCATAATCGTGTTCCGGAACCGCCGGATAGCACCACAGGAATTAATGATTGCATATGAAAAATGGTCGAGAAATAACTTGAATGGCGCGAGCACGCCCCAACGGCATAAGTTTAACTGGTACTACTCCGCATTAGTAGAATGCGCGGAAAGGAATCTACTGAGCATCTCCTGGTTCTTGACACCATACCCATTTGGATTGCCTTCCTGCCAGCGCCAGGCATCGGCGCACATTTCATTTAAACCACGTTGCGCCTTCCATCCGAGCAGATTGAATGCCAGCGCCGGATCAGCATAGCATGATGCGATGTCGCCCGGGCGACGTGGCGCGATTTTATAGGGAACCGGCCGGCCGCTTGCCTGCTCGAAGGCATGCACCATCTCCAGAACGCTGTAGCCTATGCCTGTACCCAAATTGATCGTCATACAACTGCCAGCATCGATTTCGAGTGAGCTCAGGGCCTCCAGAATTTTGATATGCCCCACGGCCAAATCCACTACATGGATATAGTCGCGCACCCCGGTTCCATCGGGAGTGGGATAATCATCTCCCCAGACATTGAGAAATTCTCTCCGCCCTATCGCCACCTGGGAGACAAAAGGCATGAGGTTATTGGGCATTCCCTGCGGATCCTCTCCTATCAAGCCGCTGGAATGTGCGCCGACGGGATTGAAATAACGCAGGATGCCGCAACGCCAGGTGTTATTGCTGCGGTGCAGATCCCGTAATATTTCTTCAATCATCAGTTTGCTGCGGCCGTAGGGATTGGTAGCGGAAAGCGGATGATCTTCGGTTAACGGCAGCCGTTGCGGATCACCGTAAACCGTAGCGGATGAACTGAATACCACCGTATGCACGCCACTTTCTTCCATGGCTTCCAGCAGACGAATGCTGCCAACCACGTTGTTATCGTAATATGACAAAGGCTGTTCCACCGACTCTCCTACCGCCTTGAGCCCCGCGAAATGAATGACAGCCTCCGCCTTGCTGCTACACAACGCTGCCGTTAGTGCGGCACGATCCCGACAATCGCCGGGGATAACTTGCAGTTTCTTGCCGGTAATGGCCTCCACTCGGGATAAAGCCTCTGGATGACTGTTGCAGAAGTTATCGAACACCGCCACCTCGAAACCTGCATTCAGCAGTTCCAGACAGGTATGCGATCCTATATAACCTGCTCCACCCGTTACAAGAATCATTTGGAGGCTCTTGTTGATGTCAAGATATAAACCTAAATCCGGTAGCTGACCGCTCTTTTTTGGTTTAAAACCGTGAGCCACAAAGACTTTCGCGATACTCGACGTTCACCTATATGGTCCGCTGCGTCTCTCATCGGATGATCCATATCATCGCTATTTGAAGTTAATTATCACTAGCCTGCAAGCTCCGCCGCCAGAATCGCAACGATCCGCTCCGCCGCCTTTCCATCCCACAGATGAGGTCGTTGCCCCCGCTTACCCTCGCCAAGCAGCACCTTGCGTGTTTCCGCAACGATATTCACTGGATCCGTGCCAGCCAGCACGTTGGAGCCTTGCTCCACGGTAACGGGGCGTTCAGTATTGTTGCGAATGGTAATACAAGGTACGCCCATCGCCGTGGTTTCCTCCTGTAAACCTCCACTGTCTGTCAGAACGACCGTCGCATCTTTCCATAAATTCAGGAATGGCATATACGCCTGCGGGCCAACGAGCGTGATCTTCGGTCCCAATTCGATACCGAATTTTTCCAGATTGCCTTGCGTACGAGGATGTACCGGAAAAATCAAAGGCAACTCGCACGAGATCTCTTTCAGCGCCCCGCAAATCCGCGCCATTGTGCCCGGATCATCGACGTTGCCTGGGCGATGCAAGGTCACCACTCCGTAACGCCCCTCATTCGCCAGATTCGCTGCCTTGAATCTGCTTGTGTCATATGCCGAAGTATCGGTGCTCGCCAATCGTTCGACCTGATAGAGCAAATTATCCACCATGACGTGTCCGACATAATGAATCGATGAGGCATCCTTGCCTTCGCGCTTCAGGTTCTCTATCCCGCTGGGCTCTGTAACGAAAAATAAATCGGAAATACTATCGGTGACGATGCGGTTGATTTCTTCCGGCATGGTCATATCCCCGCTGCGCAATCCGGCCTCGACATGGGATACCGGGATATTCAGTTTCTTGGCAACGATGGAACACGCCAATGTCGAGTTTACATCCCCGACCACTAGGACGGCATCCGGCCGGTCAGACTGGCACAGTTCTTCAAAAGCCACCATTATTTTGGCTGTCTGCTGCGAGTGGCTGCCACCTCCCGCCGCCATGAAAATATCTGGCTCGGGTATGCCCAGTTCCTCAAAAAACACGTCGTTCATCTGGTAGTCATAATGCTGGCCCGTATGAACAATGCTGTAGGCCAAACTTCCATTTGCCTGCAAGGCGCGAACGATGGGCGCGATCTTCATGAAGTTGGGACGAGCCCCGGCAACGAGGTATATTTTTTTCATCCTTGCCTGCTATTTTTCCCTGAAAATCTGAAACGGCGAATTTGGCAAGCAAAACTGATGCCCATCAGGCCGGTAATCATCATGAAATAGACATTTGGTTCGGGAACGGCCGACAGGGACATGGTTTGAAATGTTTCCTTGCCGTCACCGATTTTCACCCCGGTCGAATAAACACTCATGTGCGGCCATTCCACGCTCGGCGTGCCATATATGCCGCTTTTAAACCATAAACCACCTTCATCATTGAAAGTATTGATATGATTTCTTTCCTGATAAAGAAGAACGCCGTCCTTCCAGAATTCAAGAAAACCCGTATTATCACCCGCCCATTTTACATGAAGATCTAGGTGCACCCAACGATCGGTCGCAAGCGTCCATGAAGCCAGTTCACGCACCTCGTAATCCACATGTGCAACAGGAGTGATACCGGAGGGTGAAGTAATACGGTCGTAGTCAAAGGCGTTAATGAGGCTTACTTTATCGTCTTTGACTGCTACTGCAAGAGTTGGCCTTCGCAGATCGCTTTCTCCTTTATCTGGCGTGTCGTGTACCTGGGCGATAATGTTGCCGTCATGCACATCGTTCCACTTGGCGGGCAGATAATATCCCCAAGAATACCAGCGCTCCGACCCCATGGGATCTTTTGGCGCGCTGACTTCGGAACGGAACCCTCCGTTTGTCCGCAGATCACCCAGGAAGCGGGTTGCCAACATGACGGATTGACCGGAGCCCGCCGGGTCAAGCTGCTTTTCGATTCGGCCCGGGATTCCAAAAGGGGCCAAAACGCCTACCGGGGCGTATCCATCCGCCTCCACTACCCAGTAACGGGAAAAATCTCCCTTGCTGAGTCGCCCGTCAAAGACCATGTCGGCACAGGCGGAACGCATAAAGGCAAGCAGTAGCATGCCGCCACAAATCAGCTGGAATTTTCTGATACGAGTCATCTCTGAAATTTTCAACATCAAGCGCACTCCATAATCTCTACCCTTTCATGCAGGAAGTTTGAAAAAACAACGACAAATCTGATAACCGGATGGAATGGGCAACCCGCTTTCACCGGTTGCTCCGAATAAAAGTAAAACAGCGGCACAGAAACACATCACTACGATGATTCAGAATTGGAATCGAGGGAGCGCTGCTTCCCGACAAACTGACCAACTGAACAGGTCGAGTAAAAATACCAGAACCCCAGGCGAGAGCCAGGACTGTGACTGAACCAGGGAACCCTCGAGAAGTTCAGGGAAGCGCTGAATAAATGGCGCACAAGGCAACGACGCTTCGTGGCGCAGCGAGAAGCAGCCTCTTCCTATGGAGAAGGCCGCCCAGTAGCAAGAGTAGACTATTAGGCTATAGGTCATGCGCCGCTGCCTGATTCCCCATTTCACGGGGTCTCTCATCCAGCTGCGGGATGACTTGCCGTCCTTTCGCATCGCAGGCCCTCGCTACGTTGCTTCAGGAGTCACTCAAAGCTCTACCAGACGATCAATATGATGAGCTAATTCGTTCTGTCGGCCAAGTAATGGTGAACCAGAGGCCGCATTACTTCCTGGCGCTATAAACCCACTGCAGGCCAGATGAACGGCCTCACTTGTTTGTCATTCAGCGACCTGGCTTTCGAGCTACGAAAGTAGTGCTTGAGAATGCGAATTATTATACCATAATTCATCCACGAGCGAGCGCGTATTCCGTATATTTGACTTGCTCGATGCTCCAAAAACTATTGCCTCGATATTGGGCTGCCCGCATACCCACGCGATTGCCTCTCTCGCGGGAATCGCTCCCGATGCAAACACCGACATGGCAATGGCACGGAATTTTCTTTCGCGAAGCGCACGTTCGTACGCGTCGAACCCGCCGCACATGCGAAAACCAATTTTATTGATATTCGAGCAGACGATCGGATTCGTCAAACCGACTTCCTCGAGCGCGTCTAGCAATGCTGGCAGGTTCATTGTGATAAACCCTGGCTCGGCGTTATAGCGTGTCTTCACATGAACTGAAAAGATGCGGAATGCTTCCTTGAAGCCTAAACCGAGCAGCAGGTCGACCACGACATTCTGCAGGAAAATGACTGGCGTGTTGAGACCTGAGAACATTTTCATTTCGGAATCGATCAGCAACGTGGTAATACCTTCAATATCTTTCTTCGCGAACGACATGCCGCCCCGCATCGCGGCGTTGAGAAAACCTTCCGCCGGCAAAAAACGCTTGAGCGCGCCCAGCATGCCTTCCTCGGTCACGGCGTTTGCATACTTATGCGCGTATGGCATGGAAGGCATAAACGAAAAATCGCCATAGCGATCCGGATGTGCCCGCATGTGATCGCATATCAGGGTCATGCGGTCATGAGTGGTGCACATGAAAGATCTTATTCCTTCATCATAAGCATCGTCGAGCACGTCGATGATGCTCTGAATTTCCTGAAACCTGATGGATTGATCTCGTGCCTTGTCTTCAGACATATGGTTGACGCCGAAAAACTGATTATCACCGAACAATAAACGGTCCATGAAAAACTACTCCATCTTGATCGAGGAATTATTACTGCGCCGTTTTGCGGCTGGGGAAAAAGAACCCGCGTTTCTTTGAAGGAACTTCCGGGATTACCTCACCGGGCCGGGATGCCCTTGTGGTTGCATCCGCTATTATCAGCGACATGATGTTATCGGTGACTACTGCACTCTTGAACGAGTTTACATTGTCTGCGGCGCGGTTCTCGGCGATGCACCGCACGAAATAGTCGAGCTGCGCGGAATACTCCTCTCCGCGAAGATAGAACCACACCGGTTCGGTCAGCTCCGTTGTATAGCGGACATTCCACCCCTGATGATAATTTGGAGGGAATTGCGCCGTATCGCGTAAATAGGTCCGGCATTCCTGCCTATCCGCGTAAATTCTACCCTGTGTCCCCCAAATGTTGATTTTGGTCGTCATCTTCCGGACTGATTCATCGCTCCAGTTCACCGATAACTGAGCGCTTTTGCCGTCTTCATAATACAGGGTAGTGAAGACTTCATCATCCGTATCCTTCGAGAAAACCGAGTTCAACACGGAGCCACCCACCCCATGAGGCGACCCGAAATACCAGTTCACCAGGTCGAGCGGATGTGCGCCATAGTCATACAGGCATCCTCCTCCGGTGTGGCGCTGAGTCCGCCAGGTCGTCCCCTTGGTCTTCAGCACGACCGGACCATACGCTTCGGCCAGGATGTGCGTTACCTTTCCAATAGCGCCCAGGTCGAGCAAACGCTTTACCTCTCCGAATGCGCCAACGAAGCGGTTGTGGTAGCCCACCTGATTGACCAGCGCCTTGCTATTCGCCAGATCCGCCAATTCGCGGCCCTCTTCGGTATCGAGGCAAAAGGGCTTTTCGCAAAATACGTGGAGGTTTTTTTGTAGTGCCGCCCTGACCATTCCCGCGTGCATGCTCGAGGGGGTGGCGATGATGACCGCATCGAGATCGACTTCTCGCAGCATGGCATCGAAATCGCTGTAAGTGGCAACCCCGGTATATTTTTTTAGCACATCCAGCACATACCCTGTGGAATCACATATTGCCTGAATCTTCACCAGAGGATGCGTAGCGATAATTGCATAATGAGACAGGCCCATCTTTCCGAGGCCAACGACAGCAAGGCGAATCATGGTTCAGCTTCCTAAAGTATTATGAGTTGAGAATTTCATCCCTGACCATCTGGTAGGCGACCCTGCCTTTTTCAAGCAGGGCGCTGTTCGGCGGACGTTGCTGAGCCATGTCCAGATATCTTAACGCCTCGATCGATGTCAATTCGGGTTTATGCTCGAATGCACCCACTGCAAGCAGATAGCGGTCGACATCCAGAAGCTCGTCCTGGTAAACAGAAATAGTTGGTATGCCCAGCACCGCCATCTCTCTTGTCATCGTGCCCCCCGCTCCGATAAACAGATCGCAATCCTGCGCGATATCGGCAATATCCAGTGCCGTGGTAACGACCCGGACGCCTGAAAACCTGGAGTCCAGATAATGCACGCCTTGTTTCTCGCCCCGTGGCAATAAAACGATGTCGACATGGTCTTTCATTCCCAAAACCAGATCGTCAAGAAAGTTACGGCTTCCTTTGTAGTATTGAGCGGTCCAGGGCTCGGGGCGAATATAAACAATCCTCCTGGAATTTTTCGCTTTCATTGTCGCGCGCCCAGATGACAACCGTTCGTCAAGCTCCCACAAATAAATTCCTTCCTTGACGCCTGGATAATGGATCACTTTCTTCGGGTTTGCCAATTGCCTTCTCAGTTTTTCCATCCCCAGAAATTCCGGCACCATGATGGTGTGGGCACATATGAATGCCGGCACGTTGCCAACTGCATGCTCATTGTCGTTCATATAAATGGAACGTACGCGCAGCAGGCGCGAAACCGCCGGGGAGTGAAATGAACTCTGGGAAATAGATATATCGATTTCACGCTCTTCGAGAAATTTCTTCAGCTGTAAAACACGTATGGGAAACCCCAGCAGCTTGGCCGAAAGGCTGCCTCCATAATGAATTCCGACGACCTCATGCTTGAATCCGTGGAGTTCCAGCAGGGAAATGGTGTTGGCCAAAGGACGCGACGTAATGATCACCTCATGTTCGCGCTCCAGTTCACGTATCATCGTGGCGAACATGTTGATGTGAGGTGAATTCGTCAATTCAAACCAGATCTTCAATTCAGAAGGCTTCCGTTCGTTACAGCGCTATTGATAGATAAGAACAGGTTCCGGGCCTATAGTCGTCCTCGAAGAATCTCCCAGGGAATCTTCCCCGTCACCCAGCAGCCTCTGAACATGTCCCGTACTCAAAAGCGAAGACAGATCTGCAACCAGTTCCTGATCCGTCGCCCATGCGAGCCATCCGCTTCGTCCGCCTTTCAACTGGATATTGCAAATGACAAGCTTGCCGCGCTGGGATTCGCAGGGACCTACAACCGAACCCAGCAGCCAGTTCCGGGTCTGCTGATATGCTCGAGTCATCGGTGTTGCGACACTTCCGCGCACTGCTGCGATTCCCATCGTCGGATGCGGAGGCTCGCCATCCCAATTGAACAGATAGAAACGTCTCAGACCGTCCGAGGCGCCGAGAATCAGCGCCCTGGAAACGTAGGCTGCTCCCAGGCGATCCGGCAAAACATCTTCAAAAGAACCCTTTCTTACGCCGGGACCAATCGAAAGATCGTCTCTCGCGAAAGTAAATCCTGATTCTGTATTGAATATGGGAAGCCGATCCAGCTGATAAGTCGTCAGAATACTTCTCAGCTTCCGAGTGATGTCAGGAATTTTTTCGGGAACATCGACATAGTAGTGAAAACTCGCAATATCGATATATTTACCTCCTCCCGCCTTGAAGAAAAAGGCCAGGCGCCGCAATCCCAGATCAGCGGAAACAAATGATGGCGACACCACCCGGGCAGCGGGATCTTCCTCCGCAAGGACTTCCTTTGCTGCTTTGGCCAGTTCGACCAGGGCGGCCACCGTGCCACTGTAATAGCCGATCTTGGCATTGGGAGGAGCCTTCTCCAGTTCATAAAATCTCGGCTCGTTCCAGACCTCATAAAACTTGATTTTGCCTTTATAGCGGCGCGCGACGGTACGCACGTAATTTTTCCAGTCCTCTATCGATGCCGGCTCGGCAGCACAACCTTTGCACTCTTCGTCCGGCCGGGCGGAGGCCCATTGGGGGGTGCGCCCCAACGTAAACAACAGCTCGATATTGTTACGTCCCGCTTCATCCACATACCGATCCAGCCGCTGGAAATTCCATTGTCCTTTTTGCGGCTCCAGATCATTCCACTGCACATAAGCCCCAAATAACCGCCAGGCGCCAAAGGGCACGAAAGGCCAGGAGGACGCCCCCGCCTTATAAGGCACATCGAGGTGATGAATATGCAGTCCGAAGTATGTGGGCGGAACCCCCGCTTTCGGATCTTCTCCTGCGAGCGGAGCGAAGGATGCCGAGGTCGACGTGCCGACAGGAGCTGTCACCTTGACGGCTGATTGCGCTATGGCGGCAGAAATAGAAACATAGAAGAAAACACCCGCTAGAACAGATGATTGAATCCATTGCCGAGGTTTCATGATTCCCTCCTCCTTGAGATTGTTGCGGAGCTAACAAGCGTGTAGAGATATGGCCAGGCCCAGTACAAAAACCACAGGGGCCCGCAATGACGCCGGGTGAATACCGCCCAGGGTCCGGGAGGGCGCCCCTTCGGTCCGCAAACCAGCGACCACCTTTTTCCCAACGTCAAATTACTATCGCGAAACGTTCCTTCGTTATTATTTCGACTGCAAAACCCATGACGGCCGCTGGCCGCAAAAATCCTAAAACCCTCCTTCCTTACCCTGAAGCCATAATCGAAATCGCCCAGACCGTGAATGAAGCTGGCTTCCAGGTTTCCCACCTTCAAATAAACCTCGCGGGGCACGAGTACGATATTCCCGTTCATGGTTTCGCACTCCGCGTCGCCATTCAGGGGTTCGACAACGCGTGGAGTTGTCTTCTTCCACCACACGGGGAATCGGACCCCCCCATAGGTAACCGAATCAGTCGAACTATCGCGAGTCGTCCCGGCGATGACGACAGCATCACCTGTTTTTTGTGTGCACCGGGACTCGGCATCCAGCAATTCCCGGATCGCCGATCGCGTGACGAATGTGTCATCGTTAAGCCACAACACATAGTCAACCCGGTCCGCGTATGCAGCCGCCAGGGAGGACCGCATACCCCCATTCCAGTAGAGACTGCCGCTGCCATGAAGCACCCGGACCGAAGGGAAAGCTTTGCTCAATGCCTCGGCGGTTCCATCCGAGCTGCCATCATCGGTTACATACGCGCATAATTGCACCGAGGCCGGCAAGTCCGAATCAAAAATATGAGAGAGGGCCTCCAACGTCTTGTCGCGACGGTTGAAGCATGTCATCACAACACCTAGGGACGGCATGAGGCGAGTTCCTCCGAAGAAAATTTACCCCTATCCTGTACCTGAACCCTGGAAGTCGCTGCCGCCATTGCCAGGCCGAAGAGCAGACCCTGCTCGAGCCGCGCACCATATGCCAGAAAAAACACCAGCTGCATCACCAGCGAGACCAGAAGGAACAACCGTACACCGAACTCCGGGTTCCCGCTTCTTTTGATTTTTGATAACGCATGATAAAGACCCATGCCGGTCGCCGCCACCAGGGAGAGAAAAAGCCCCAGTCCTACCATCCCGGTTCGCAGCAACATCTGGACATAGAAATTGTGAGGCGTATATTCAGCCGAATACGAAGCGCCGAACTCCGCGATCTTGCGGTAATAACCACTACCGAAAGGTTGGCCCAGGGCATATGTCAGGATATTCCCATCGGTCCACCATTCACTGAGCAACGCCTGCCAGCCGAGGTAACGGTCCGCAAATGAGCTATGATGTGCTGTCACTTCGGTGAAGGAGGCTTCTAATGATTCAATAAAAGAATCCAGGAAACCCAGCAGTCCCATGGGAACCAATACGGTAAATCCGATTAGCGCGGAGATAAGAATAATTTGAGCTAGACCGGCGCGCTGCCTGCTATCGAACAAGGCAAGCAAGCCCATGCCGGCCGCCATGCTGACCCATACGGATCGATGCATCAATCCAAAGGCGATAGCAAGGCAAATACCAGACAGGACGATCGCCCAGCGCCGCCAGAAAGAGGCCAACTCACGCACTACGATTCCTGCCTTGACAGCCTTCTGTTTAACAGGCGCCATGTTTCCCCAATCCGAGGCCCCGATGATGAGCAGCAGCAAACCAGCCTGGGCTATGAAATAGCTCTGCGCGGCATTCAGCACCCGGAATTCCCGGCCAGCGCCCACTACACGCCAGGATTCCGCAATCGCGAGACCCGCTGCGCCTGCCGCCCACCGACAAAATGCAAGAAGGATGAGTATCATCCCCCCCCAGAGCAGGTACGTAGCCAGGCGGGTAAAATTGACCTGCTCGAAGTTGAAGGAGGACGCATAGAGCGCAAGCGCCATGAAATGGAAGAAAAATCTGAAATCAGGTGCTGCCGCCATGCCGTATTGCTTGAACCCAAGGCTCAACGGCACACTCATCAGCACGAGTAACGAAATCAGCAGCCACTGCGGAACCCCTATGCTTTTCTGCCCGAAAACAAGCCGGGTCAGGCCAGCAAAAAAAAGTGTTATGGATATAGGGTCAAATACCTGAATATTTTTACCCATGTGCAGTATTGGAAGTCCAACCGCGATGGCATCCAGGCAGAATAAAAAGACAATGATCGCGAGCATCGCCTCAAAGGACTTGCACGCCCAAAAAAACGAGAGTAATAAAATAATGGCAAGGAGAATAACGACGCCCATCGCAATGGAAGAAAAAACGAGCATTCTTTCAACCGCCCCCGGTTATCGTCCGGGCGCCAGTAACAGTGTCAATTGGCCACCGCACTGGAAACCATGTCTGGAAAGTGTTGTAGATAGCAAAATTTCGGCAACTATTCACGCCAGTACACTCCGGTAAACACCCAGATATTGCTCCGCAGTCGCGTAGGGATCAGCCAGTTGCCAGGCCCGGTTTCGAGCTGCTTCACACTGAATGCTGATCTCTTCTGGATGCTCGAAAATCCGCTTGATCGCCCTATAAATAGCTTTTGCATCTTTGACATCGACAAGCTGACCTGCATGCCCCCGGTCCAGCAACCAGGGCACCCCCCCCGACCGTCTTCCCGCAATGATGGGAATACCTATTGCCATGGCTTCCGCAATAGCCATTGGAAACGCCTCGGTAAGGGAAGGGTGCAAAAGCAGGGAAGCCGACTGCATCTCCTGTAACAGATCGCGATGTTCGATCCGGCCTCTGAGCTTGATTCCTTCCAGCGGCAGATTCGCCGCGCGCAGCAGCCTTTCCGCCTTTCCCCCCGGTCCGAAATCGGGACCGTACAATCTCAATTCGCATGTACGGGAAAGCGTTTTTTCCAACTCCAGAAATGCGAGGATAGCGGGCAGCGGATTTTTAAAGCGATTCCAATGCCCCATCACCATGGCGATCACAAATGGGGGCAAATCCTTCTCCATGCTTGGATTTTTTGATCCTTCGCATTTTTTCAGCGTCCGCAGCCAGGCCGGCAGTGGATTAGCTACGATGGTAATAGGCCGGGAAACGAGATCCGCCATGCTTTTGGCAGCGTAGCCCGAAACTGCGGTAATAGGGATGCCACTTTTCAATACCTGCCGGGCCATCATGTAGCGCCCCACGGTATAGGGAGTGGGAGTAAAACGCATGATTTCACCAGGGATATCGTGTGCCGTTGCAATCGCCGGCAAGCCGGAGCGGATTGCCACCATCGCATATTCGTAGATCCAGTGGGCATGGAGGATATCCACTCTCTCGCTTGCAACCGCTTCAGCGAGCCTCCTTCGCTCCAGGCGAAAAAAATCCCAAACCCGGCCAATGCGGCCGTGCCTCGGTAACGTGCCATTGGGACGAGAGGGACACAGCCATAGGCGAAACCCCGGCCCATCCACGTGCCGCGGCCGGCTATCGAGGTCGAGAGTACGTTCGGAGGTAAAAGCCACCACCTCATGCCCCAATTCCAGGAATGCGGTAATCAAGGTTCCCATGAACGGCGCTCCAGGCGTTCCCGGGGACAGGGATGCAGTGTCTGACAGATCGAGAAGATGCTGTACATCAGCGGTGCCAATCGGACCGAGAATACCGATCCTCATATTTTCGGCCTGTCCGCGTGCCAGTCGCCGCCAGCAGCAATCGATTCTATCCTCGATGCAAAAGCCTTTGGCAGCGAACTTGAAAATCGCCATAAAACCTTTGCAAGCACCGGGGCCAGCACCCATCTGGGAGCAAACCAGAACAAAACGAGAAACAGCAGGCATTCGATTCCTGCAGCAAGACCCATCTTGCCTATCGGGTGATGAGCTTCCGCAAGCAGTAAAGCAGCGGCGCTACTCCCCCCGGCAATGCAACTCAGCACAAGAGGGCCGCGGAAGCAAACCATCATCTCGATGGGCCGCAGTTGCAGCAAGCGGGCAACGCTAAACGCCAGCAGACATGCCCTCGCGAGATACACCGCAAAGACAACCCATGCCAGCTGGACTGCAGAAGTCAGATCCAGCGCCAACATCGCTCCTAAGAAACACAACAACACCAGCCATTGAAGCAAAGATTCGGTGCCTACACGGTTTACTCCCCACAGGAGAGGTCCGGATACCGCGGTAATCGCATGCAGAGGCATGGCCAGGGCAAGCGGCTGCATGATCGCGATAGCTTCTCTCCACTCCTCGCCATATAAAGTAAGTATCAGAGGCTCCGCGACTATTGCGGCGGTAGCAAATACTGGCAGGGTGACAGTTGCGACAAGCGACAGGCTAGCGAGGTAAGCCGTGCGCAAAGCATGCTGGTCATTTTGCACTGCCGCGCTGGTGGGAAAAAGCACGGCCTGCAGCGTCGTAACCAGATGATTGGTCGGGTAGCGGACAAGGTTGTAGCTTACAGCATAAAGGCCCAGTGAGCGGGCGCCGAAAAACCGCGCCACAAGAAGATTGTCCAGATTCTCGATCAACCAGTTGGCAATATTGGCAGCAAGAGCGCGAATGCCGAACCACGACAGGCGATTTTTGCTCGCGGGCCAACCTAAAGTCAGCTTATGCCTGACTTTGACAAACATCAGAATCCATGAAATCAGAAGCTGGACAAACCATGCTATAAGCATTGCCCAGGCTGTATGCAGCATCGCAGCAAGTGCAAAACCGACGAAAATCTGGCCGATGACCATGCCTGTGACCTGTGCAAATTGAATACGCTTGAAGTCGAGTGATTTTCTTAGCAATGCCAGAGAAACGGATGCGACTGTCTGAATGAAGAGTGGAACAGCCGCAAAACGCAGGTAGGATGCGGCTTCAGCGTTACCCAGCAGAAGCGCCAGCGGTTCAGAAAACGCTATCAGCAAGCCGGAACCAAGCAAGCCGCTAGCGAAAAGAGAAGTCCAAACCCGCTGGACATCAGAGCCATTCAGGGACGGGTTTTGAATCAGAGCTGAACTCAACCCCATTTCCGCGACAACGTAGCCTACACCGACCACCATGAAACACAGGGCGAAATAGCCAAATTCCGCCGGGCCAAGCAATCTCGCCAGGACAATTTGCGCAATCAACTGAATTATGATACGGAGCGCTACTCCGAGGTAATTCCATTTGGCGGCATTTAACGCTAACCGGGCTATCGCGCCGCGCGATACCGCGGCCTGATGATCACCGCAGGCAGGATCAAGCGACGATTTGTTGGGCACGTAGGAAGTCTGCATATGCACGGCCTATTCCTTCATCGAGGGGGGTTCGACTGGACCAGCCAATACGTTTCAATCGGGAAACATCCATCAGCTTTCTCGGCGTTCCGTCCGGCTTGCTCGTGTCAAAAACGATCTCCCCACTGAAACCAACCACTTTCCTCACCAACTCAGCCAGGGTCTTGATGGCAATGTCATTGCCGGCACCGATATTCACCAGCGGTGGTTCGAATCTGCCGGTTTCGGTTTCATCGCTACCCAGAAGACTGATATATTCATCATCCGGAAGCATCATCAGAAAGACGCATGCGTCGGCCATGTCATCACTATAGAGAAATTCTCTCTTTGGGCTTCCCGTGCCCCACACAACCACTTCCCTTTTGCCTGCCTGTTTCGCCTCATGGAATTTACGGATCAGCGCAGGAATGACGTGGCTATTGTTCAAATCGTAATTATCTCCAGGACCATACAGGTTGGTCGGCATCGCAGCGAGAAACTGCGTTCCATACTGCCGGTTGTAGCTCCAGCACATTTCAATGCCAGCAATTTTGGCCAAAGCATAGGGTCGATTCGTAGGTTCCAATGGACCTGTCAGGAGATATTCTTCCTTCATCGGCTGCGGTGCCAGCTTGGGATAAATACAACTGGAGCCAAGAAACATGAGCCGTTTTGCCTGGTTCTTGTAGGCAGCATGAATGACATTGCTCTGGATGACGAGATTTTCATGGATGAATAATGCCGGGTAGCGGTTGTTGGCAAGAATCCCGCCGACCCGGGCAGCCGCGAGAAAGATATACTCCGGCCGTTCGCGTGCGAAAAATGCTTCCGTGGCAACCTGGTCCGTCAAGTCCAGTTGGGCATGGGTTCGTGCAAGAATATTGTCGTAACCCTTCTTCTGAAGGTTACGAACAATTGCAGAACCAACCAGTCCGCGATGACCCGCAACATAGATTTTCATACTTGAGTCGAACGTTGTATTATTCATGATAGATGCATGGGAAACCCGTGCTTCTCCTGGTTCATCCCTTTTGGTGATTGCGGGGTCTTCAGCCGCCATTCCATCCGCCAGATCTTCAAGCCGATCTTTGGCTCACATCCCGGTTGCCCCTGGTCCTTGGTCAGAAACTTCGAAGCTGTTCTATATTATGGCTGGCTTAGGAATGAAATATTGATGTAAGACTATATGCCCTGAGGAATTAGGGTGCCTTTATCAAATCATACGATGATAAATGCCATCGACCTGCAGCAAATGTCCGGATCGCTGGTCCACAAACCCCTGTTCGAGAGAAACAAGCTTGAATCCTTTCTCCGTTAAAAGACCGTGCAAATCATCGAAAAGCACCTGTCCGTCATAGAGCGGTATAAGAGACATTTCAAGCTGGATCATGCGCATGCGCTCAAGTGATTTTTCCGCTCCTTTTATCACCTTATGCTCAAACCCTTGCGTATCGACCTTGAGATAGACGTTATTCTGGACGGAGCAATAATTGTCTATTATTGAATCCAGCATCTTGACATCAGTTGTTTCACTCCCTATATAAGATGAACTGGGCGCCGAGTCTATGTGCGACGACAGCATGCCGAGTAACGAACTGCTGTGGGAATTTCCCGCGATATTGATATTTGCTGTTCCATTCTTATCTCCCAAAGCAAAATTATTCACCTCCCATTTGGGATCGTGCGCGGCATTTTTCTTGAGCAACTCAAATGCTGCGCTTTGCGGTTCAAAAGATATGATGTTTCCGGAAAATCTCATATCTCTTCTCAGTTCCTGTCCATATTGACCTATATTGGCTCCGATATCGAGAACGGTATCGATAGCGTATTGCTCCATTAATCTTTTTCTTCTGGCAAGAGGATGAGTCAGGGGCTGAAAACGTAAGACATCATATCCTGTCCTCCTGAGTAAGCTTCGGAGTACTCGTTTTAATCTCATTGCCCGTTCCTTGATTTAGTCATTTTTTTGAAACTTCCAAACCATCGCAGACCGTCCATTCCGCAGCGACCTGCAATATATCTTTTCGGCCCACAAGCTGCTCTCTATTCGTGGTAATCGTATGCCGCAAACCCGTGTTTCTTTACCAGCTCATCCCTCTCGGCGCTTTTGAGATCTTCGCGCACCATCTCGACAACCAATTCATCAAATGCTGTCTTCGGCTTCCATCCGAGCTTCTCCATGGCCTTTGATGGATCGCCAAGCAGCGAATCGACCTCGGTCGGGCGGAAATAGCGTGGATCGACCCTGACGATGACCTTATGGTGTTGATCTGTTCCCGTTTCCTCTACGCCTCGGCCATTCCAGGTGATATGAATGCCAAGCTCCCGCGCGGCGGCATTGACGAAATCCCGGACCTTGCGCTGTACCCCGGTGGCGATGACAAAATCCTCAGGCTTTTCCTGCTGCAATATAAGCCACTGGGCCTCTACGTAATCCCTTGCATGACCCCAATCGCGCAATGCATCCAGATTCCCCAGGTACAGGCACTCCTGCAAACCAAGCTTGATACGGGCCAATGCCCGGGTGATCTTGCGAGTGACAAAGGTTTCCCCACGGATGGGACTCTCATGATTGAACAAAATACCATTGCATGCATACAAGCCATAGGCCTCACGGTAATTGACCGTGATCCAGTAGCCGTACAGCTTGGCCACGGCATAAGGGCTGCGTGGATAGAAAGGCGTTGTCTCCTTCTGAGGCGTCTCCTGAACATAGCCGTAAAGCTCTGAAGTGCTGGCCTGGTAAAAACGGACGCTGTTTTTCAATCCCAAAATACGGATGGCTTCCAGAATGCGAAGAGTGCCGATGCCATCAGCATTGGCAGTATATTCCGGAGTTTCAAAACTGACCGCGACATGACTCATGGCAGCAAGGTTATAGATTTCGCCGGGCTGCACCTGCTGTATGATGCGGATCAGATTGGTCGAATCGGTCAGGTCGCCATAGTGCAGAACAAAATTTCGTTCCGAAACGTGCGGATCCTGATAAAGGTGATCAATCCGGTCGGTATTGAAAAGCGAGGAACGACGCTTGACGCCGTGGACTATATAACCCTTATTGAGCAGGAATTCAGCCAGATAAGCGCCATCCTGACCTGTAATGCCAGTAAGAAGTGCAATTTTTTTCATGCGTTCAATCGAGTGGAAGGTTGCCGTTCAACTTTTTTCGATATCCCGGCTTTAGGGCATGCAGCATTTGCTCTGCGAATTGAGCCTGTACTTCGTACGCATTCGCAGCCCCCGGATCGATGGACGAGATGCGGATCAGCATTCCATCAGGAATTTTTCCGCTAAGACCATAGCTCAGCTCAGCGAGCTTTTTCTGGATGCCGCCCTGAAATACCTGATCTCCGATAGTAGTCCAGTAGGTAACCGGCTCGTTGCGCGCCCCCAGACTGGTCAGGATCCGTGTAACCGGAATTGAGCCATTGCTCGTCGGAAGCGTGCCTTTCTCTTTTGCCTGCAGGGCAAATCCTTGAGCAGGATAACAAATCTCCGGATAGTGCATCTGCATGGCGTCCCTTTGATTGTCGCCGTAAGCTATCGCCAGCATTATTCGATAGCCGCTGGCGTTCGAATAAGTACGATTGAGCGTCTGTGTATAGATCTTTTCTATAAGCTCCTGCTGCTGCGGGTCAACCATCTGCAATGAAGGAGTAGTGTCTTGACGCCAGTCCCCAAATTTCGCAGGAATTATTGCTTCCAGGTCTATTGCCTGGTTTTGGGCCGCCATCTTTTCAGTAGGACGAAGAGCAAGCGCCAGGCCGGAAGCGGCTAACATCAGTATCAGGAGTATGAAATTCTTGAGCCACAAACTCATGGGATCACCTTGTTTTATGCATTGCCATGGCTGTGCCGTAGCTTGACCCCAAGCTGGAGCAGCGAGTCCATTCCGATAATCAGCAGCAGCGCGCTGAGGAACAGCACCATGCCTGCAAATCCGTGCAGGAAACCTTGCCCAGCCTCATCGCCATAGTGATAGGTTATCAACGTGAGTATCATCACGCGTATGACATTGGCGGTAAAAGAGATGGGGACAATGAGGATTGCGAGCGCCACGTTGCGGAAAAGGGAATCGTGTCTGATGATGTTGAGATAAAGCAATCCCAACGCTTCAAGCGTAAATAGCGTATGCAATCCCGCACACGCATCGGCTACAAGCAATTTATACTGCCCGACCTGGAGAATGACGCCAGTACGGGCGATGGGATAACCGGCCCAGAAAAGAATATTTTCAGCGACATAGGAAACGGCCATTTTCATGGGCATGGTCAGCATATCCACGAGCGGCGCGGGCAGCGGAATCATGAACAACATGAAGAATAACGGAAACCATTGCGATTTCAGGGCCGCTCTTCCCCGGAGGAGCAGGATAAAGGAAGCAAGCAGCCAGATGACGGATCCGACCTCGAAAGCAAGAATATCCTGCGAACGGCCCAATACATAGAGCAGCAAGCCCGACAGGAAAACCAGCCATCCGGCAGTGGTGGAAGGGGAGTGATCCTCGCTCGATTGCCACATATCCGGCCATTTTCGATAAAAAAGCCAGCAGGAGATTCCCAGCACGATGGGCCCATGGGCTTGCTGATCGGTGCCCCAGACTCCCTCGAAAAGATCAACGAGCGTGGGCAGGTAGAGCACCAGCAGGCCTGCAATGATCGGTAGCCAGGTGAGCAGTCTGGACGACCAGCTCTGGTGGCTCGATGTTCCATTAATCAGGATTGGAGAATTTGTACCCATTTTTCAAGAGCATCCGCCCTTCTTCTATATGACATGATTGGTTAGCAGGAAACCCATTGAGCCATGCTTTCATCCGCTTATCGACTCGTGCCGCTGCCGACCGTTGAGTACATGCACTTGCATTGAACTGACGCTCCCCATCTTTGCATGTTGTATGCCCGGCAAAATAAACATTCTTTTTCCCTGAATACCGGCTGCCAAGCTGCATCCGCAAAAAGCTGGAAATCAATCAGGGAAAAGATGATGCCGCTCACCACTCTTAAGACCTGGCAAAATCGAGAGAAATCAACGTTCCATACTGGTATCCCGTTTAGGCAGGATGAAACAGCGTAACGGTCTAGAGACTAGTGTCCTTAACCTGAAATACGTTGAATAAATACCTGGGCCATTCCCGCGATAGCACGAATCCAGCAGCTTGAAAAAGCTCTGGATTCCGGCTCACCGCTGGCGCGGCGTCCGGAATGGTAAATATTTTCATGCAATAATCTACGATTCACCACACTAGCCATGCCGTTGATTTACCAGATAAAAACATATCCATGAGTTTCATTTTTGCTGGCCGGGAAGGATGTTCAATACCGCGCCTACCAGTTTGACGCCAGTGTGATCCAGATCACGGGCTAGCGAAGTAATATCTCGCACCGAACTTCTATTTTTACATGCAAGCAGAAGAGCAGAACCCGTTCCAGCAGCGATCATCTGAGCTTCGGCGTAACTGCTGGAAGCCGGCGTGTCGAAAATGATGATATCGAAGTCCCTTGCAAAGGATTGCAACAGTTCAGCAAAACCGGGGCGGCCAAGAAGTTCTTGGGGGTTAGGCGGAATCGGACCCGCAGGCAAAACATATAGTCCTGGCAGCAAGGAAATGCGGGCTATGGCCTCGGCACCTGTTCTCCCCGCCAGCAAAGTGGAAAGGCCAGCCTTATTATTAATCTTGAACAGCTTATCCTGACATGGCGCTCTCAAATCTGCGTCAACCAGTAGAGTACGCTCACCCAGTTGAGAAAAAACAATGGCTAGATTCGCGGCAACGAAGCTTCTTCCCTCCCCTTTGCCGGGACTCATCACTGCCAGCATCTTCTGGCGTGCCTCAGGCTTGAACCAGCGCAGCATGAGCTGAGCACGCACGGAGCGAAGCTTTTCCACAGTGTTGCTCAATGGCTGGTAAGCGGCGACAAGACGCCGGCTCAGGCTGCTATCGTCAGCCGGCAGATAGAGATTGTCGAACTGACGTGAAAGTGCAAACTGAATATCATCTTCTGTAAGAAGACCCAATTCGATGGCCGCCTCGCCAAAACGCTTACCTTCATCCAGCTGCAGGCGGGAAATACGTTCCGCATTTTCTGCGGAAAGACGTCCAGTGTGAACCAGGATCGCGCCGATCGAACTCCCGCTCCCCGGCGTTTCGGTTTTACCGTAGATTGGCGCCTCGCCCGAACCCGGCGCAGGGGGTCGTTTAATGGTCGGAAAACTGCTACTCAGAGGGTTCATGTCAATTCGACGTGCATCAGGAAGTTTCTGTTCCCAGCAGGCGGTCGGATTTATGCCGGGAAAACCTGTTGGGTAACAGCTTGATTCCCCTGGATGGCAACGCAGATGACGACAGCGTCGCGAGTACAGGGAGATCAATGATTTCTATGAGATCTTCTTCGGAACGTACCCGGCGATTACGGAATTCACGTATCAAGGCCATGGCAACACCGAGCAGCGTGCCAATGAAAGTGGCAACAAGCAAGTTGATCAAGATCTTTGGACGAGAGGCTTCGGTCGGCATGGATGCAGGGTTCAGGATAGCAATGTTCGTTTGTGCGGCAAGACTTTCAAGCCGGGTCTGAGTCGAGCGCTGACTCACGCCCTCGAACGCACGCTGTGCGGCTTCTACATCGCGCTGAAGCACACTGATCTGATCACGTTGTCCATTGAGCTCAAGTACCCGCTTTTTTTGCAATTCCATTGCTTCACGCAGCTCCTTTTCCTTCTCCTTTCCAACCTCATAAGAAGTGCCTATGCTTTCCGAGATCTGCCGAATTTCACCCGCCAGTTTTTTTCTCAGTGACGCCAGTTCGGATTGAGCACGCTGCGTTTGGGGGTGGTTTCTGCCAAGATTGACACTGCTTTCCTGAAGCTTTGCCTCGAGCCGGGCGATATCCGCTTTAAGGCTATTGACCAGCGGGCTTTGCATTACTTCTGGCAAGGTTTCCGAGTTGGAAGAAGATTTCCGCTTGCTGCTGCTGTCGGAAGTTTGCGCCTGGACGATCGTTAATTGGGTGGAAAGATCGTTAAGCTTGGTAACCTCATGATCCAGGCGCTCATCGATAGCGACGATGCCCGCTTCCTGCTGATGTGCGGAAAGCGCGCGCTTGGCTTGCTCCAACTCGTCGCGCAGCGTCTTGGTCTGATCCTCGAACCAGGTCGCATATTGGCGCGCCGGCTCAACCCTCAGCTCCAGATTGATTGCAATGTAGGCTTGCGCAAAGGCATTGGCAACTGCTGTGGCGAAGGCAGGGTCATTTGCGGTGAAATCGATATTGATCACATTGCTGTCACGTGCCGGCTTCAGGTCAAGCTTCTTCTTGAGCAAATTAGCCAGCCAAGCAACCAGATCGCCCTTGCCCTCGGTGTCATCCATCCATTGCTCCTTGACACTTGCGCTCTCATCCATGCGCAATAGCTTGACAACGCGCTGAGCAACGCGATCGCTGTATATGATATCCATCTGCGTGGCCATATAACTCGGCGTGGCAAGCGCCGGCAAAATACCGGCGAGGGGATCGGGCGATTTGACATCCACCACAACCGCAGTACTGGCAGTATATTGCTTGGGAAGCAGCAGGCTGATCACGAGCGTGGCGGTTACCACGAACAACAAGGTAAAAATCACCGCCTTGTAGCGAGCCCGGAGAATAAGCAATATCTGTCGAAGCGTCATGTGACAATAATCCTCAGAAAATGCTTTCGCGCACGTAGATTATGTCGTTGGGTTGAACAAGATCAGTCATCTCGGGTGAGAGCTTCACCACCTTGCCATCGTCCTGCTTTCGATGTAGACGCAATCGCCACTCGCTCCCCCGGGGGGTTGGCCCGCCGCCTTGAGCCAGAGCCTGCATGACTGTCATGCCGCGTTCTATACGGTATGCTCCCGGACGCTGGGCCTCTCCATAAATATAGAAAACAGGGGCGCGATGCACATAGACCACATCCCCACCCGCCAGATAAATATCTTCGTCCGGCTTCTCGCCAAGATAAAGCGCAGGAATATCGATGACCTTGCGGAAGTGCTTTCCGTCACGCAGACCCGTCACGATGGCATAATCATCGCCACCCATCGTAGCCCCTCCTGCTGAAGCCAGCATATCGCTGACACGGCTGAGGGTCTCGAGGGGAAATCGCCCCGGCCGATTGACTTGCCCCAGCACGCTTACCTGGCTGCCGCGCATCTGCAGGAGGACGATATTGACCTGCGCCTGCTTGATATACCCACCCTTCTTGAGCGCATCCGAGATTTTTCTTTCCGCCTCGGCGATGGAGAGGCCCCCGACTTCCACTGCGCCGATGAGCGGATAGGTAATGGAGCCTGTTTCCGATACGCGGGTTTCGGTAGTCAGATCAGGATTCTGGAAAACCTGAATACGCAGGATATCGCCCGGACCGAGTGGATATTCCAGGTTATCCTGCCCGCTGACGCCGGTCGTAAAAAAAACAATAAACAATGCGAGGAACAGAGGGAATTTTTTAATAATGGACGGTATCATGGTCTCAAGTTTTTCCTTATGCTTTCGGAATTGAACGAATTGTCACTTCAATCCGGCCACGCCTTTGTCAATCGCAATATCCGTGGCAGACGTTGATGCAGCGGGACTGGGTTTTCCGGCATTGCTGGCCGTTGCAGCAGTGTCGCTGGCAGTTGCAGAAGCGGGTTTCGTTTCCGTAGTGCCTGGACTGGCATCGGCAAACTCACCCATATAAGTGATTTTGGCATTCGCCTTCAGCGTCTTGAATTCTTTTTTGGCGGCTTCCGACGTTCTTTGATTTGCAAGAAACTGCTGGATACGCGGCAGCGCGACGTCTTCCGCTACGGGTACCGACTGCGCGCCGGCGAGCCTCATTACTGTAATGGACTGGGGAGCCTGCATTATCATCCCCTGTCCCACCTTGAGAGGATGGATCTTCGGCAGTATTTCGAGAGGGATCTGTTCCGCCGGACGCGTGGCGCTGCCGGCTGCGAATTTGATATTCTTGCCTTTCAGCCAATTTGCAATCTCTTCCATTGATGATCCTTTCTGCAGCATTTCGCCTAGCTGATCGGCGACGCCTTCGGAAGACGGGAGCACGATTTCCTGGATGTTATAGATCCGGCGCTCGGCGAAGAGCTGAGGGTGAGCGGCATAGTATTCCTTTGCCTCGGCAACGGTTGGCTTGGGCAACTCTGCCGCAATTTGTTCCACGTAGGCGCGGGCCAGTATTTCCCGCCGCGCGTTCTCGATGGTCATCAGCACATCCGGCGCCCGATCGAGCTTTTTCTCCACGGCCTGCTCGACAGCGAGTTCCTGATCGATCAGCCTGTCGAGGATTTCACGACGAAGCTTGGGCGCGGCCTCGGGTTTACTGGCGGCCGGAGTTCGGGAGAGAACGTAATTGACCTGGTGAACTGAGATTTCCCCGGAATTTACTTTAGCCGCAATCTGGCCAGCGGGTTTCGTGGATTCCTTGTTGCCACATCCCGCGAGCCCGGCAATAAGCGGAAACGATAATACCAATGATATGGTTTTTATATGGCTGAGTTCCATGTATGCTCGTTCGAAAATTAATATATATAAAAATGCCTGTCCAACCTGGTACGATTGCCTGGCTGGCTCCCTGAACTCATTCAGGCTCGATGCCTGCCTCTGCTGCCCCGGCTGCACCTGCCTGCAATTCCGATACTCCTGATACTCGATTCCATGATGGAGTAGAGGATATACACGGGGTCTGAAAGCGTCAATCAAAGTTTTCTGCAGATTTATCCCGATATTCTCCGCCGTTTCTCCATAAAGCCGACAGGATAAAAAAGCAAGCCTTTACAATAAAGTAGCGGACGCCCCATTTGAAGTCAATAGGCCGTACAGTCTATCTTTCGAGGCCGCCCAAGCTTGCCCGGCTAGTCGCTTCGCGGCTGCCCTGTTCACTTACTTGTGCCTGAGCGATCGCACCAGATTTCCGGATTCTCCGGCAAGTATCGCAGCAATCTTCAATAACCTGCTTTTCAGGACGAAGTAATGCCCATCCGGGGGGTTGACCGGTATCTGCGCAACCTCGGGAAGGCACAGGGCAATGATCTCATGCTGAAGAGATGCGCCATCCCTATCGGTTGTTTTGTCCATCCCAAGCATGATGCCGTAGAAGTAGTCGCAATTAACCGGGTGTATCGAGACCGGGTCCAGTAGATCCAGCGATTGCTCGATCGAAGCTGACCAGCAACCTAGCCTTTGGTCCCGGTAGAATAAATCCTGCCAGGGAACAGCGATGGCATGCGTGAGGCGCCACCTTGCCCATTCGCGAAGCGAATCGGCGCTTGCCCCATTTCTAAAATAACTATTGAACCGTGCCATAAGCCGCTCAGGCCGATCCACTATTTCTTCCAGCCTCAGGCCGGACAGCTTGCGATAGAAATACTTGCGCCCTATCTCCCAGCACCCCGATCTGATCAGCCAGCTTCGAGAATCAAGCTCATCGAAACTTCCGCGCGCATAGAGTTCACGGTCGGCATCCACCACACTGCCGTGGATATGAAGATCGTACTCTTCCAATCTGTCACGCAGCAGTTTATTACTGGTCACGTATCGATGGCTAATGCCATAGACAGCCGAAATCCGGGGCGGCAGAGTCATATCGGCCTTGCTTATCCGCGGATGTTCCAGTGTCAAGGTCGAGAATGGAACGCCGGATGACTGGAGCACGGAAAAAGTGGTTCGTGAATCCAGCCCACCGGTCAGTGCAAGGATTATCGAATTATGGTCTTCCTGCCGACCCATGCTTCGAAATACTTGCGCAATGCCAGCCGATATTTCGCTGGCTGCATTCCGGACGCCTGTTCCGGTAGGCACCGCGGTCAATCGATCGAAGAAGCTTACTTGACGGGTAGCAGGATTATAGATCTGGTCCGGCAATAGCTTGCGTACCCCGGAAAGCTTGCTTAAGGGACCGGGAAACCAATTGATGCCATACCAGCCAAGTATGCGCGTATCGCGAACGGACGAAGGGGCCAGCCGTGAGAGAAGCGCAAGGCTGCCCGAAATAAAAACGCTTCTGTCATCCTCCAGTATATAAACCCCCAGCAACGATGCAGCGTCGGTAATTACCGCCGAGCAGCTCAGCAGCAGCCAGCGCCCCGACCAGGTTATTACGAGTGCGGGAACATCGCTGCTGGCGGATCGGGATATAGCGATGGCTGGGTCATTGGAAGATGCGCCCGCTACCTGAAACGCATGGCCCAGCAATGCCCACTGCTGGCCTGAGGCATCCATGACGGTTGTGACGTTGAGCCAGGGGCAGTAATGGAGGCGAAAGTTGCCAAAACTTATACTGCGCCAGCCGTCCGGGATATCGATCGCGGCATCAGAGAAAACAAACTGGCGACGGTGGGTTCTCGAAGTGGAGTCAGCCTGCGGTTTCGCACTCATCAGGTTACAACCGTTTTGTTGGACTCGTATTTAAACGAAAATCCCCGAATTCAAAAACCTCGATTCGAAGGAGGAAAAGAGATAGCTTGCTGGATCAGAAATTAAGCCTCGCAGAAACGCTGGCTGCGGCACTGTCGTAATCGAATCCTCTGTGATTGGAGCTTCGGTGATCCCTTTGCAAAGTTGCGCTGACCAACAGCGCATTCATGGGACGCCAGTCGAAAGCAATAAGACCGGAGTGAACCGCATCGCTCCGGTCCTGGTTGGGAAGGACGACAACGGCACCGCGAAAATCACGCATGGTGTAATCATAGCGCAGGCGCAACGCCATTTTGTCGCTGATCTGCCACACAGGCTGGAGGGAAAAGCGATTATTGACAACAAAGCTGCTGGAAAAGATCTCAAATCCACTAAGCTGAAAATTGAGCGAGGTTTGCGAATTGAACAAATCGCGTGCCCAACTGGCAGTGATGCGCGTCTTGCCGGTAACCTCCCAGTTCAGATTGAAGTTGCCCACGATTCCCGAAAAATTACGCTGGGAGAAGTGAGCATGAGTGCGTTCCAGATGACCCACTCTCCCGTCAATCTTCGTCTTCGCGGTAATGGGCCAGATCATTTGAAAATCATGCTCCATTTCGCTGAAACGCGTATCGAAAAGCGCGCTCGCATTCGGCTCGGCTCGATTGATGAACTGGCCTGCGCCACTTCTGACTTTATAGGTGAACGAGGCACCTGAAGGAAAGGCATAGCGTATGCCTCCCTCGATGGACCGTACCCTGTTATTGAAGTCCTGCACGTTGAGCCGGCTGTTCTTTCTCGTATCCTGCGCGAACCCGCCGATCAGCCTCCACGCCCCGTCGATCTCATAAACAGCGTCAAACCTGAGATTATCATCGGTACGCAGATTCCGGTTGGTCGAGTTTACAAACCCGGTAAGATCGGCAAAATTGTTCAGGGCTTCCCTATGGCCACTGCTCATCCTTCCATGGAAATACGGAGTGATGAACCAGTTCCATGCCGCAGTATAGTTCTTCGCCACGAAATTGAGGAAGTCGAAATTATTGTAGCGATTGTCGACAAGGCTTCCGTTGAACTCGAATCGCTGCATCGAATAGGACTTGTTCAGGTTGAGCGTGGCAGTGGAAATGATGATCTGATCGGCCCTGGTAGGCTTGCCGACAAAACGCTCGGGGTCGATTGTGGATGACAGACGAAAGATATTGCTATCGTAGGTGAACGTGCTGCCAACAGTCACATTAAGCGTGTCCCCCGCATCGGCGATGGCATACCTTGGGATCAGGGATACCAATCCAGCAGCAGCGAATGCAATCCATCGGGCATGACAAGGGAAAGATTCAGCAACAAACTTTTTTTTCATCAGGTCTCTTCATCTTTCCTGGGCACGATATACCGTATGGATAACGCGTTGGCCGCCTGAAAGGTAGCCGAAGTGTTATTTGCTGACAATAGGCTGGAAGAGCTATTGAAGCTCAGTTTAAGGAGCGGAAGGTGCCTGAAAGGTTGTGCCTGAAGCCATCCCCTGCCAGAGGCGGCGGGATTGGAATCTTCAGGAAGTTTAACCCAAACCGGTACAGGCAGCAATATTGCCTGTTTGCCACTATTCTTTCACGCTTTCGTCCGATATCATCTCGTGGAGCCACTCCTGCAACGGCCTCAGTACACGCTACGGTCTTTGGACACGACCATGATGGTTTTGAGGATGATATGCAGGTCCAGGCGCAGGGACCAGTTGCGCAGGTAGTCGAGGTCGTGGTCGATGCGGGCCTGCATTTTGTCGAGAGTGCGGGTTTCCCCGCGGTAGCCGTTGACCTGGGCCCAGCCGGTGATGCCGGGCTTGACCTTGTGGCGGATCATGTAGCCCTTGATCAGGTTGCGATAGATCTCGTTGTGGGCCACTGCATGGGGGC